>Ga0265300_10000084_pt1 | contig 103263 bp, 86 predicted proteins | sample AusTroGonzalo_MG_FD_193482 | JGI IMG/M metagenome (GOLD analysis project Ga0265300, IMG submission 193482) | Bovine rumen microbial communities from tropical cattle in Woodstock, Queensland, Australia - Gonzalo_03 | ecosystem: Host-associated > Mammals > Digestive system > Stomach > Rumen ... | reverse complement strand
TCATACACGATTGGACAGGACGGCATGAGAAGATAGGATTGATTGACAGCTCAGGAACCATTGTGGTGAAACCCAAGTTTTCTGAAATCGGCTACCCTGATTTCCGGTTTGGCCCTGTTCCTGCAAAATATGGAAAGAAATGGGGCTATATTGACGAAAATGGCAACTGGGTGATTGGCAGGAAGTTCGATTGGGCAAGACCTTTTAGGAATGGATTGGCCAAAGTGCTGGTCGGTGAGAAATTCGGTTTCATCAACCAGACAGGAAAGTGGGTGATTCCGCCGCAATTTGATGGCGTGGACGATTTTGACGATACGATAGCGCCTGCCTTTGATGGAGGAAAATGGGGCGCCATTGACAGAACGGGCCGTTGGGTGATTCCGCCTCAGTTCGATTATATGTTGGGCGGATTGCCCTCCGACAGCGGATACATTAGGGTGGAGGTGGATGGACTTTGGGGGCTGATTCGATACAACGGCACTTATGCCATCACTCCTCAGTACGAGAAGCTCAGCCAATATTTCGGAGGGCTTTCGACGATGCAAACGGATAAGGGCTGGGGATATTTGGACACGTTGGGGCGTTTTGCCATAGAACCGCAATTCGATGATGCCTGTTCTTTCTTTTATGAGGTGGCCTGGGTGAAAGTCGGTGATTTGTGGGGATTGATCGACAAGACCGGCAAGTTTGTGGCTGAACCGTTTTGCGAAGATGTCGATATGTTCTATGCCGGTAGTAGTATTGCAGCCGCTCAGAAAGATAGTCTATGGGGCTACGTGAATACCAAGGGAGAATGGGTGATACCGCCGCAATTCAATTATGCTTGGCCGTTTTACGATGAGTTTGCTTTGGTTAACGTAATCGTGGACGGAAAAGAGAAATATGGCTTTATTAACCAAACGGGAGAATGGGTTGTGAAGCCTGTTTATGACGACGCCTGTAATTATTTGTTAGGTTGGGCAACCGTGTTTATCAAGGATCCTGGGAAAGAATCCGGCAAATTGTGTGCGTTAAACAAAACGGGTCGGTGCGTCTGGGAAGAGAAAGTGAAATACATTCCCGATTTTATAAAGTTTTAACCAGGATGGCTTCAACAGCCTCCCTATCCCGTTTCAACTGCTCCACCAACGCCTCCACGCTTTCGAATTTCTGCTCGGGGCGTATGAATTCCACGATTTCGAACGAAAGGGTTTTCCCGTAAAGATTTCCGCTGAAGTGCAGGAGATGCACCTCGTAGGTCTTTTCAGTAAGTCCTAATGTGGGGCGCGTCCCGACGTACAGCATCCCCTTATATGTAATATTGTCAACCTCTACCTGCGCCGCATAAACGCCATTTTCGATGTCGATGGGCGTGTCGAGTCGCAGGTTCGCGGTCGGGAACCCGAACTTGCTACCGTTGCGGTAGCCGTGGATGACGGAGGCGGTGGTCATGATGGTTATGGGTTAAAGGTTATGGGTTAAAAGGTTATTGTTTATTGAAGGGTTTCAAGTTTCAGGTTTCAGGTTTCACGTTTAATAGTCAAAATCACAAGTCAATGGTCAAAGTCAAATAGCCAACAGCCAATAGCTAATAGCCAAAGGCTAGAACTTATACGTGAAAAGTAGTTTCAGATGCCAGTTGGAGAAGGAGCCGCGGAAAGCGATGTCATCCACGTTAGGCGAGATGGGGATGTCGTGGGGGTTGATGGCTTGGGCACTGTGAAAATAGAACCAATTGTAGGCGAACTGGGTGGAGATGAAGAAGCGGTCCAAGGTCAAGCTAATAGCTGAACCTCCGATGAAATTGGGCATGGGGTAACAGAAAATAGTCGAGATGTTGTCCTCAATCGGTTCTCCCTCATCGTTATATTGGTAGGAGGTGGTTTTCAGATAGTTGAACGCTGTGATTACAGGCAAGAGGGTCAGGTTGATGGTGAGGTTGCGCAGTCCTTTGTCGCGAAGGGCAACCGGGTCTCTGTGCCAGCATACGAAGTTGGCTGAATAACCACCGCCCACGGAGATCTGCATGGTGGAGTAGCCGTCCAGCACATAATAGGAGTCTTCGATAGATAGCGGGGGGTTGTAGAGCGCGCCTTGCATGTAACGCCCCGTGACGATCCAAGCCCCAGCCGTTTTGCGCTGCACCAATCCCGCCTTATACGTCGCAGGATAGGCGAACCGTTGGTTGTTGAACACATAGTAGCCGTCGATGTAGAGATATTGCATGAAAGCAGGATCGGTGGAGATGTAATCATCTTCCAAATGGTAGGGGTCGCCAGCGTTTCCAATGGCTATGTTTGCATTGAAAGTGTTGCTGACCTTGAAGTAATTGGAATGCAATCCCCAATTTTTGCCCAACAGGTTCAGTCCCAACGACTGTTTTTTGTACGCCCTTTTGGGACCGATTTCGATTCCGTAGCCAACCACAAACTTGCCGTAGCCCAATTCAAGACCCAATTTCGTGCCGGGTTTCTCGTCAAGATGGTATTTCGTCATTCCGGACTCCTGAATGCCCTCTTCTGTGAGATAATGGAACATGACCCTTGTGTCGAAACCCACCTGTTGAAGGGTGGAAAACATACCTAACGTGAAGCCCTGCTTGGGTTGGTAAATGTAGGTGGTGTCGATGTTTTTCACCTTAGTCAGAAAATCATTGACCTTTTGCCAAAAGTTGTTTTCCTGCGCATGCACGGTGAGTGCAGCGAAGAAGACGGTGGTGGCGAAGAGGCGTTTCATTGTTTGGTTTTGGTGTTAAGGAATAGGGAATAGGGAATAGGGTTCGAGAGTTCAAGGGTTCAAGGGTTCAAGGGTTCGAGAGTTCAAAGTTCAAAGTCAAAGTCAATGGTCAAAGTCAAAGTTCAAAGTCAACAGTTACAAGGCATTTGTTTCTCGCAAGAGAACGGCCAAAGGCTAACAGCCAACAGCCAACAGCTAACAGCCATTATCCCACGCTTCCGGACAACGTGATACTCAGCAACTTCTGCGCTTCCACGGCGAACTCCATCGGCAGTTTGCTGAGGACCTCTTTGGCGTAACCGTTGACGATGAGGCTGACGGCGTTCTCTTGGTCGATGCCGCGCTGCTGGCAGTAGAAGAGCTGGTCGTCGGAGATTTTGGAGGTGGTGGCTTCGTGTTCGAGCACGGAACTGGAGTTGGCGCACTGCAGATCGGGCCAAGTGTGCGCACCGCATTTGTCGCCCATCAGGAGTGAGTCGCACTGCGAGAAGTTGCGGGCGTTCTCGGCGTTCTTATCGACTCGTACGAGTCCGCGGTAGCTGTTCTGGCTGTGGCCAGCGGAGATACCTTTGGAGACGATCAGGCTGCGGGTGTTGCGGCCCAGGTGGATCATCTTCGTGCCGGTGTCGGCCTGCTGATAGTTGTTGGTGACGGCCACAGAGTAGAACTCGCCCACACTGTTGTCGCCCTTGAGGATGCAGCCGGGGTATTTCCACGTGATGGCGGAACCAGTCTCCACCTGCGTCCACGAAATCTTGGAATTCGCACCCTTGCAGAGACCTCGCTTGGTGACGAGGTTGTAGATGCCGCCCTTGCCATTCTTGTCGCCCGGGTACCAGTTCTGCACCGTCGAGTACTTGATTTCCGCGTCCTTGATGGCGATGAGCTCCACTACAGCGGCGTGCAACTGGTTCTCGTCGCGTTGCGGGGCGGTACAGCCCTCCATATAACTCACGTACGCACCTTCGTCGGCAATGAGTAGCGTGCGCTCAAATTGTCCAGTGTTGGCCGCGTTGATACGGAAATAGGTGGAAAGCTCGATGGGACAGCGTACCCCCTTGGGGATGTAGCAGAAGGAACCCTCGCTGAAAACCGCGGAGTTGAGCGCGGCGAAGAAGTTGTCGGTGTAAGGAACCACCGTGCCGAGATATTGCCGCACTAAATCGGGATGTTCGCGCACCGCCTCGCCGAAGGAGCAGAAGATGATGCCGTACTTTTTCAGCGTGTCGGAGAAGGTGGTCTTCACGGAGACGGAGTCCATGACCGCATCCACGGCCACGCCCGCCAGCACTTTCTGCTCTTCCAGGTTGATACCCAGTTTGTTGAAGGTATCCACCAATTCAGGGTCCACCTCGTCCATGGAAGAGAGCTGTTTTTTCTTTTTCGGGATAGCCAAATACTGGATGTCCTGATAGTTGGGCTTTTCGAATTCAAGATGTCCCCAGTCGGGCTCTTCGAGGGTTGTCCAATAGCGGTAGGCCTTCAGCCGGAATTCGAGCAGCCAGTCGGGCTCGCCTTTCCGCGCCGAAATCCGCCGCACGATGTCCTCGTTCAGCCCTTTCGGGAACTCTTCAATATCAATATCCGACACGAAACCGTATTCGTATTCCTTGTCGGTGATGTCTTTCAGCAGGTTTTGGTTGTTTGTTTCTTCGTTCATTAAGTTTCAAGTTCAAAAACAGGCGGCAAAAGTACGAAATTTTTGATATAAAAGTAGAGACGGTGTGTACACCGTCTCTACAACAAACTGTCATTATACATTATTCATTCTTAATTTTCCATCAGGAACCGCGAAGCCTCAATGCCCGCCATGCTGCCGGTGCCGGCGGCGATGACGGCCTGGCGGAAGACGGGATCCTGCACGTCGCCGGCGGCGAACACGCCCTCGACGTTGGTCTTCGTGCTGTCGGGCTTCGTGATGAGGTAGCCCTGCTCGTTCATGTCCAACTGTCCTTTGAAGAGTTCGGTGGTCGGCACCACGCCGATGGCTTCGAATACACCATCGACCTCCAAGGTGCGTTCCTCTCCGGTTTGCGCGTGCTTCACCTTCAGACCCGTCACCTTCTTGATGAACCCTTTCTGCTCGCCGAGGATTTCCACGGGCACGTGACTCCACACGACCTCGATGTTCGGGGTGGCTAACACGCTCTTCTGCAGTGCTACGGTGCCACGGAACTGGTCGCGGCGGTGTACGATATAGACTTTCGTGCAGAGTTGCGACAGGTAGAGGGCGTCCTCCAACGCGGTGTCGCCGCCACCGATGACCACGGTAGTCTTGTTGCGGAAGAAGTTGCCGTCGCAGGTGGCGCAGGTGGAGACTCCGAAGCCTCGGAATTCGTCCTCGCCGGGCAGGTGCAGCCAGCGTGCGCTCGCACCCGTGGCCACGATCACCGTTTCAGCGATAATCTCCTCGCCGTCATCCAATTGGCAGTGGAACGGACGACTACTGAAGTCTACCTTCTCCACCATCTTGGGCTGCATCTCCACACCGAGCTTCAATGCCTGCTCACGCAGCTTGTCCATGATAACGGGGCCGCCTGCGCCGCCGGGGAAGCCTGGGAAGTTCTCCACTTCGTTGGTGATGGTCAGTTGACCGCCCTGCTGCATCCCCTCGATCAGAAGGGGATGCAGATCAGCGCGTGCAGTATATACACCGGCCATGTATCCAGCAGGACCGGAACCTATGATAAGACATTTTACGTTTCTTGACATATCTCTTTGAATCTCAGATTATTCTTTGACGAGTTTCAAGTTGATGACACGTTCGCCGGTGTACACTTTGACCATGTAAAGACCGGTGGACAGCGTTCTGACATCGAATTCGGTGTCATTGGTACGCATCACCAAACCGCCTCTCATGTCGTAAATCTCCACATATTTCGGCATAGTGCTCAAACCGTGGATGCGGCAGACGCTCTTGGCCGGGTTCGGGGCAATGTACACGTTGGAATCGAGTTCGTAGTTGATGACACCCACGCTGGTGGTCAGGTGGAGCGTAACCACGCTGTCGCAACCAGCAACGGTGGTCAGCGTCTGGGTGTAGTCACCGGATTCGCAATAGAGAACGTCGTTCCACTCGTAGCAGCTGTCGGGTGTCTCGATGGTGAATTCGCTAACGGCGCTGAGGTTGACGGTCAAGGTCATGGTGACCACAGAGTCGCAACCGTTGGCAGCGGTCAGGGTGACATTCTGCGTGCCGGCAGCCGTGAATTCGACACCGTTCCATGTGTAAGGCAGCTCACTTTCGCAGATGGAGGCTTCGTCGGTGACAGCGTAAGTCGGGTTCACCGTCAAGGTCATGGTGACCACAGAGTCGCAACCCGTAGCAGCGGTCAGGGTGACATTCTGCGTGCCGGCAGCCGTGAATTCAACACCGTTCCAAGTGTAAGGCAGTTCGCTCTCGCAGATGGTGGCAGCGTCAGTGACAGCGTAGGTCGGGTTAACTGTCAAGTTAAGAATGATGATACTGTCGCAGCCGGTCGAAGCCTGTAACGTGTGGTTATAGGTGCCAGCAGCAGTGAGGGCTTGACCGAAGAAGTTGTAGGTCTCGCCTTGACAGATGGCCTCAGTGAGCAGTGTGCTGTAAGTCGGGTTGACGGTCAAGGTCATCGCAACCACAGAGTCGCAGCCGTTAACGGTTTGCAGGGTGACATTCTGCGTGCCGGCAGCGGTGAAGACAACTCCGTTCCAGGTGTAAGGCAGCTCGGTCTCACAGATGGTGGCGGCGTCGGTGACATTGTAGATCGGGTTGACGGTCAAGGTCATCACGACAACAGAGTCGCAGCCATTGACGGTTTGCAAAGTAGCATTTTGCGTACCGGCCTCGGTGAAGACAACGCCGTTCCAGGTGTAAGGCAACTGGCTGGCGCAGATAGTCTGAGCGTCGGTGACATTGTAGATCTGGTTGACGGTCAAGGTCATCACAACCACAGAGTCACAACCATTGATGGTCTGCAAAGTAGCGGTTTGTGTGCCAGCCTCGGTGAAGACAACGCCGTTCCAAGTGTAAGGCAACTGGTTGGCGCAGACGGCAACAGCGTCGGTGACATTGTAGATCGGGTTGACGGTCAAGGTCATCACAACCACAGAGTCGCAGCCGTTCACCGTTTGCAAAGTAGCATTTTGCGTACCAGCCTCGGTGAAGACAACGCCGTTCCAAGTGTAAGGCAGCTCGCTGGCGCAAATGGTGGCAGCGTCGGTGACATTGTAGATCGGGTTGACGGTCAAGGTCATCACAACCACAGAGTCGCAGCCGTTGACAGTCTCCAAAGTGGCGTTTTGAGTACCAGCCTCTGTGAAGGTTACACCGTTCCAAGTGTAAGGCAGCTCGCTGGCGCAGATGGTGGCAGCGTCGGTAACATTGTAAGTCGGGTTGACCGTCAATGTAAGGGTGATAACGCTGTCGCAGTTGTTAATGGTAGGCAACGTGTGGGTGTATTCGCCTGCAACTGTCAGGGACTCTCCGAAGAATGCGTAACTTTCACCTTGACAAATAGTGGCGGAAACCGGAGTGTTGTAGGTTGGGTTGACAGTCAGGACGAAGGTGATGATGCTGTCGCAGCCATGGGCGGTTTGCAGTGTGTCATAGTAAGTGCCTGCTTCGGTGTACATCTTGCCGTGGAAGTAACAGGTGTCGCCATCACACATGGTATAAGGAACCGTCGTGTTGTTGTAGGTCGGATAAACGGTCAGGTTGAGAGTGAAGATGCTGTCGCAACCGTTTACTGTAGGCAGAGTGTCGGTGTAGAAGCCCGCCTCGGTGAGCATCTGTCCGAAGAATTCGTAACTGTCACCTTGGCAGATTCCAGCAATCAAAGGAGTGGTATAGACGGGGTTGACCGTGAGGGTCATGTGCACCACGGAGTCGCAGCCGTTAGCAGCGGTGAGGGTGGTTGTTTCAGAGCCGTTGCTGGTGAAAGTGACACCGTTCCATTCGTAAGGAAGTTCACTGTTGCAAATAGACTTGGTGTCGAAGACTTCGTAGGACTCTTTGACGGTCAGGGTCATCACAACCACTGAGTCACAACCGTTGACCGTTTGTAAGGTGACAGTGTCAATGCCGGCCTCGGTGAATTCGATACCGTTCCAGGTGTAAGGCAATGAGGTCTGACAAATGGCTTTGGCGTCAGTGACGTTGTAGACCGGGTAGACGGTCAGGTGCAACGTAACAACACTGTCAGCACCATTGGCAGCCACGAAGGTTGCGCTTTGCTCTCCGGCCTCTGTGAAGGTCAAGTCGTTCCAAATGATAGGCAGTGCGCTTGCGCATACGGCACTGTCGATTTCTGTCAGAATGCTGTTCAGCACGGTGAGGGTGAGGGTCAGCGTACTGTCGCAACCTGCCACGTTGGTGAGGTTCTGCGTGTAAACACCAGTGCTGTCGTATGAAATGCCATTGAGGACGTAAGGCAGGCTGTATACGGAAACGGTAGCGTTGACAGTACCTTCTGTGGGAACGTTCACCGTCAAGGTCAACGTGATGACGCTGTCGCAGCCGTTTTCAGCTTGCAGCGTGTCGGTGTAGACGCCGGTTTCCGTAAGGGCTTGGCCGAAGAATTCGTAGCTTCCGCCCTGACAAATGGCAGCGGTGAGCGGCGTGTTGAAGGTCGGGTTCACCGTGAGGGTCATGGTCACCACGGAGTCGCAGCCGTTAACAGCGTCAAGGGTGGCGTTCTGTGTACCGGCTTCGGTGAAGGTGACACCGTTCCATTCGTATGGCAGTTCGCTGGCGCAGATGGTCTTGGCATCGGTGGCGGTGAAGCTTTCCTTGACAACGAGGGTGATCGTGACGATGGAGTCGCAACCGTTGGCGGCAACCAACGTGTCATACTTCGTGCCAGCCTCAGTGAATTCGATACCTTGGTAGGTGTAAGGCAGCTCGCTGGAGCAGATGGTCCATCCGTCAACGCCGTACACTACGGGATTGACATTCAAAACCATAGTCACCACGGAGTCGCAACCGTTCACCGTTTGTAAGGTGATAGTGTCAATGCCGGCCTCGGTGAATTCAACGCCGTTCCAAATGTAGGGCAGTTCATTGTCGCAGATGGTCTTCGTATCGGTGACTTCGTAGGTCGGGTTGACAGTCAAGTTCAAGAAGAAGGCGGAGTCACAAGCGTGAACAGTGAATTTAGACATGTAGTAGCTACCAGGACCTGTGACGTTGGCGCCGTGCCAGTCGTAAGGCAGTTCGCTTTCACAGAGGGTGACGTCCTCGTGGGTCTCGTAGGTCGGGTATTCGCCCACTGTGACGGATGTGGAGAGTTGGTTGCCAGTGGAGGAAGTCACAGTGACAGTATAAGTACCTTGCGTTACGGTGATTTCCGCAGTGGTGGCATCGTTGCTCCATGCGTATGTAGCCTCTACATCGGTGCTGGCAGTCAAAGTTGTGAACTGTCCCGGACAAGCTGCGGTGTCGCCGCTGATAGTGATCTCCGTGGGGATGATTTCCGCCACGGTGGTGAAGGTCACCACTTCGCTCCAAGGACTTTCAGTCTCACCGCAGTTGGCGCGCACCTTGACGGAGTAGTCCGTTCCGGGTGTCAAACTGCTGAACGTATAAGTGCTGTTTTCGGTAACATTGATGAGGTTCTCCTCGTCGTTGTTGAGGCTGATCTGCCAAGCGGTGGCATCGCCAGTCTCCGTCCAAGTGAGGGTCGCGCCCGTCGTGGTAGTGTCGCTAATCACCAAGTTGGAAGGTGCCGAGCAGAGCAGTTCAGTGGTGGTGAAGAAAAAGCTGTTGCTCCAGTCGCTTGTGCCGTCCTCACCGCAGTTGGACATCACCTGAACTTCATAGGTGGTCAGGGGAGCCAAACCAGTGATGGTAGCACTGTTTGTTGTGCTACTGACATTCATCCATTCGCCAGCGGGCGTTGCCTCTCCATAAATGCCAAAATCGTCAATGAAAATGAAATATGCATCGGTGTCAGCGTGGTGAATGGCGATGTAGCCGTCTTGACCTGCATATGAACTTAAGTCGATGCTGACCTGAGTCCATTCACCAGGCGCTGCTCCATATTCTTTAAGTGTTGTCGTAAAGTCGGTAATGGCATTGCCAGTGGTAGACAGAAGTACAGAATAATGTTCGGCATAAGAACTGCCTGCACTAATCACCCAAAACTTCAAGGTGCCTTGCAGCGGAAGTTGTGGGGTGACGAGCCAGTTGCTGGCATTATAAGAATAATCATAATAATCATCATAATAATAGCTTAGAGCGGCTGCTATTGTGTTTCCGCTGATAGCGCTAATGCCAATGCCAGACGCATCCGTGGTGAACCAACCATTTGTCATAGGAGCTTCGCCCTCGGTGTAGATAGTCCAGTTGTCGAGTCCATTCTCGAAATTGTCGAAGAAAATAGCGCCCTCGTCACTTGGAATTCTGTATTTCAGGTCGTAACTTTCGCCATTGCCAGTCCATGAGAGGTCAATAGAATTGCCAGTGACAGTGTCGGCTGTGAGAGAAATAGGAGTAGGGCAGGCTACGTCGGTAGTGAATTGATAGGTGTCGCTCCACAAGCTTGAACCGTCTTCACCGCAATCTGATTTCACCTTCACTTCGTAGGTTGTCGTGGGAGCCAAACCGGTGAGGGTGATGTTGTGGGTGTTGCTGACGGCAGTCATCCAATCACCAGCGGGAATGGATTCTGAATAAATGCCGAAATCATCAATGAATAGGAAGTCTTGGTTTTCATCTGTGTTGCGCAAAGCAATATAACCTTGGGTGCCATTAAAACTGCTCAAGTCGACACTGACCTGTGTCCAAGTATTTGAAGCATTGCCAGGTGAATAAAGCAACGTGAAAGCACTGATGTCGTTCGTCGTAGTGGATACATAAACGTCATAATGTTCGTGATAGGTACCATCGTCCATGACCCAAAACTTCAGTGTGCCATCCAGTGTGACTTGTGGGGTGATGAGCCAGTTGTCTACATTGTAGGAGGTACTAGACCAACTTCTGGACATGGCAACGTAGTCTCCGCTATGTGCGTCAATAGGATCATTAAAAGAATGAGGATTGAATTGGCGCCAATCCGTGTATGCTGTACCTTCGTTGTTTCGTACGATCGTCCAGTTGTTGAGTCCGTTTTCGAAATCATCAAAGAAGGATGTCACTTCGTTAGCCGCTGTTCTGTACATGATGGTGTCGCTGTCGCCATTGCTGTTCCATGTGAGATTCACAGTGGTGCCGATGACTTCGGCGTTAAGGCCTGCAGGAGCAGGACAAGCCACGTCGGTGGTGAAAGTCTTCGTGGGAGTCCAGATACTCTCGCCGTCTTCGCCGCCACACACGGAACGCACTTTAACGTTGTATGTTGTTTCAGCGGTCAATCCGGTAAGCGTGTAGGAGGTGCTTGTAACATTGATGAGGTTCTCTTCATCGTTGTTAATGCAGATTTGCCAAGCTGAGGCAGTGCCGTTTTCCGTCCAATTCAGAACTGCGCTGTGTGCGCTTACTTCCGATGCAATGAGATTCGTGGGCTTAGGGCAAGCGGAAGGTGCCCCCGGAGTATAGTCGATGGTAACCTTGGGGAGGAATTTGTATCTATAAATATTATTGTCACCATAGTTGCTCAAATAGCCACCTAGTGCCGTATATGTCTCTTGAGAGACTCCATACCAGTAACTGGAAACATAAGCGCCGTTTGCCGTTTGATTAATACCAATCATCAAGTTTCCTTCGGTGTAGGTAAAAGGAGTACTGAAGTTAATGGTCATTGTATTATTATTCACAGAAAGACTACCAGAATATACTGATTCCATTCCGTCCCAGTCCTCTAAAGTTGTGTTCTCAAATTCGGTGTTATTTACCACTTTTAAACGAACATCAAACGTTGCGTTACCCCAGTTGATACTGGATTGACTTGCGTAGAATGTTAATGCTGTGATCTCTCCTCCTTGGATGTTTACAAGGTCGGAAGCTGGAATAATAAACTGGCTTTTGGAATAATTGTCAACATAATATCCATAAACAGGAACGTATTCGTTCGTGGAAGTGCCTTCGTTTAATGTAATGGTATATGCATTAGAAGGCTTAAAACTCACAGTGTTGCTCCATGTACTTTGGCCATCTACGGTGCCACAGTCGGCTTTTACGTGGGCGTAGTAGGTGGTTTCGGGTGTGAGGCCTGTGAGGAGGGCTGAAGGAGTGCCGCTTGCCGTCACAGTGGTGGCATTGGAGAAGTCCGCGGCGGTACCGTACTCAATCACCCAGTTTGTGGCAGTGCCGTTTTCATTCCAAGTCAGATTGGCGATGGTGCCTTGACCCGGGGTGACCGTCGCATTCAAAGCGGTGGGCTTAGCGCAAGATATTCCACCCGCAGGGATATATTCGAAGGTGGTCATAGGGATGAAGTTCTGTTGGGAGCCTGTTACGCTGGATAAACTAGTCCCGTTAGATCCTGAAAAGGATGCTCCTGAGACGGTTTGTCCATAAAAATAGATGTTCTTATATTCTGCATCGGTGGTATTCTCAATACCTAACAACAGATTACCACCATTGTATGTGAAGGGGGTGTCGAATGTGATGGTGAGTTCACCGCCGTTACCTGCACTTACAACGGAGAGAGTGCCGCTATATACGATGGTGGCATCTGACTTCGATTGGAAATCATTGATATTGGTAAAGCTCACCTCCATGAGGTAAACATCCGCAGTGCTAACGGATGTGTAAGGAACGTAGGAGTTGGTCGTGTAAAAGGTTACACTGTTGATGGTTGCACCGACCATATCGTTCAAAGCAGAGGACGGAAAGACAACCTGGCTTTTAGTAAAGTCGTCAAAATAATAAATATACGCGGGGATACGATTGTTTGTCGTAGTTCCTTCGTACACGGTCAATGTCTCTTGCGCCTTGGCTGTCCATGACACGCACAGCAGCGCGAGCATGATGATTAAAGAATAAAGCTTTTTCATACTGTATGAATTTGATTAATAATTATTTCTGTCTATTCGTTCTGCAAAATGCGGAAAATAACCTGCAAAAATACAAACTTTAAGTTTATCAAGGGTTGTTTGTTGATAACTTGGCTGATGTTGTTGATAATTGTCGAAATGGAAATGCCGGATAAGCCCGTTTTTACCCTACTTTGCGTTTCTGAAAAAATTGTATTTTTGCAGTTTCATTTTTTAAAGCAATGAGAAGAGTATTTTTGACTTTCGTTTTGTTGTGTGCCTGCGCCGCGCAATTGCTGACCGCGCAAACCCCGGAAACCCCTTATACCACCCCGAAAGATACTGTCGATGAACCCCTTGTGGTCTTTCGCGACCGCTTTGTCATGGATGTCTACCATACCTTTTGGATGGGGATGCCCACTGAGGTGGACCACATGAAGTTCGACCCGGGTGTGAACTTCTCCGCCATTTGGGACTTTAAAATCAAGAAGAAACCCATCGCCATTGGATTGGGTATCGGTGTGAGTTACTACACTCAATATTCCAACGCGCTACTGCAATACGACAAGACCGAAGACCTGATGAAATACTATGTGCTGCCTGAAGGAGTGAACTATAACCATATCAGCATGAATTACCTGAGTTTGAATGTGCCCTTGGAATTCCGCTACCGCCATCCCAACGGTTTCAAGTTCACTGTCGGTGCTCGCGCCGGATGGGTCGCGCTCATCAATCAGGATTATAAAGGATCTAATCCCGCTACTCCTTCAGATACAGCCGTCTACATAAACAAGATGGTTTACCATAAAATGAAATATAACATTGATTTCTACACCCGTATCGGTTGGAAGTTCGTGGATGTCTATTATTGTTTCCAGGTGACGCCGCTCTTCGCCGACAACAAAGGACCGAAGATTCGCCCGATGTCGCTGGGTATTTCCTTTAGCTTATTCTAAAATTCATTAAAATCATACCATTATGTTTTACTTAATGATCGTCATTTTTGTCATCGGCTATCTCTGTATTGCCCTTGAACATCCGTTGAAAATCAACAAGACGGCGTTTGCTCTGCTGACAGGCGTTCTCATCTGGACCTGTTTTATCATGGCAGGACCGGATATCTTCTCTTTTGCCGAGTACGGAGCTGGTTACGAGGCGTTTAAGGCCGCGCATCCAGATGTGGCTAACCCCTTCGCCGACTACCTCGTCTCCCACGAATTGCTCCATCATTTGGGCGAAATTTCCGAAATCCTCTTCTACTTGATGGGTGCTATGACGGTTGTGGAACTCATTGATACATACGGAGGTTTCAATATCATCACCGACAATATCAAAACCACCAACAAGGTGAAACTGCTCTGGATTCTGAGCTTCATCACCTTCTTCTTCTCCGCCATCCTCGACAACCTGACCACCGCTATCGTGATGGTTGCCCTGTTGCGCAAGCTGCTTCCTGAAAAACACGACCGTTGGTTCTTCGGCGGTATGGTGATTTTGGCGGCTAACGCGGGCGGCGCGTGGAGCCCTATCGGCGACGTGACCACCATTATGCTTTGGATTGCAGGTGTGGTCTCTACCTACAGTGTTATCCTCGAATGCTTTGTCCCGAGCCTTGTTTCCATGCTTATCCCGTTGATTGTGGTCTCCTTTGTGGAGAAGGGCGAAATCGATGCTTCTAAACGCCCGAAAGACGATAAGAACTCCAACGTGCCTACCTGGCAGCGCAACCTCATCTTCTTTATGGGTGTCGCTGCGCTGGTGTTCGTCCCGGTTTTCAAGATTCTGACCCATCTGAAACCCTATATGGGCATCATGCTCGGCCTCTCCATCCTTTGGATCACGACCGAAATTTTGCACAAAACCGGCCAAATCAACAATCGCAAATACACGATTACCGAAGTGCTTTCTCATATTGATATGCCGAGCGTTCTGTTCTTCTTGGGTATTTTGTTGGCCGTGGGTGGCTTGCAGAGCGCAGGACACCTTTCGATGCTTGCAGGTAGCTTGGATAGCGCCTTCAACGGCAATTATTACCTCATCGATATGGTGATTGGTGTGCTTTCCTCCATTATCGACAACGTACCGTTGGTGGCAGGTGCTATGGGTATGTACGATTTCCCGATGGATCACATGTTCTGGATCTTCCTGGCCTACTGCGCCGGTACAGGCGGCAGTATCCTTATTATCGGTTCCGCCGCTGGAGTGGCTGTGATGGGTATGGAGAAGATCGACTTCATCTGGTATCTGAAGCATATCACTCCGTATGCGCTTCTCGGCTATCTTGCCGGTGCCGGCTGCTATGTGCTGATGAACATGCACATTTTCCACAACGCCGTCACGACGGTCGCGGGATAATTAGCAGTTAGCAGTTAGCAGTTAGTAATAAAGCAGGTCGTTCCGTTTGGAGCGACCTGTTTTGTATCAGTTATTCGCTGTCTACCACAACAGCGAGGCGTACGTCCTTCGGGCCAATGCCATGCTGCATTGGAACTCGTTGATCAGAAAGGCTTCATTGAATATATTCCCGAACAATTCGGGATTTTCAAGCAAAAACTCTTTTAGCACCTCATTGTTCACCAACTGATAGGTGGATCCGCAGTTATCACATTTATACCACGGATTGTCTACATGGACGCCGTTGACCCACACATGTTTCACCTCGTCCGACAGAATCGGCTTCTGCCCAGGAAGTGTCAACTCCAAACGTATTGTTGGAATCAGGTTGGACATATAATACAAGGGGCTTATATCCATGAAGTAATAACGGGGATATCGAATGAAAAAATGGATAGAATAACTTTGGTGGGCTCGAAGTGCATAATAGGCATTGTAAACAGTACATCCTCCTTTCATACGGGAATCGTCATGCATGGGAGACCAACGAGCCTTTCCTTCCCGGTTAGTATAGTAACATATCATCAAACTGTCCACCTCGAATATCAGCGTGGAATCGTTGTTGTTGACCACAGCGCCCTCCACTTCAAGCTCCACTTCGGGAAAATCGTCTGTGGATTTCAACAACGAAATCAAATTGGCTGGCTTATAACACCTCTCCGTAACATTCCTTACCTTTACCGAATACAACTCAACTGCGACCTGTGCCGCGCATATTTGCACGCATGCGCAAAACGCAAAGGTTAAAAAGTGTACTACGTTACGGTTCATGAAACTAGAAAATTTCTGCAAAAATAAAAAAATATCATAACAAAACAGGTCGCTCCAAACGGAACGACCTGCTTAATTACTAATTACAAATTAGAAATCACTAATTTCTAATTACCTTCACCCCGCGTACAGCCCAGCGCGTGCCGTCCACGCTGCCGCTCTTATGGTAGCGCAGCGCGATGCGGAACTTCTGGTTGCCGATGGCGCTCAGGTCCAAACCGTTGCTCAGTCCGAAGCTGCTCGGGAAGTTGTTCAGGTTCGGATTGAAGGCTGTCCACTCGCTCGGATTGAAATCCCCGCCGCTGTAGGTGGTGGAGTAGTAGACTTGGTAGTAGGTTGCCGGACTTCCGCCCACGTTGTTCTGGTGGTCGAGGTAGAGCAGGGCGCCGCTCAGGTCGCCGAGGTTCAGCTCAGGAGAAATCAACCAGTCGTCACACTCCGTATTGGAGGTGTTGTGGTAGAGGAATTCGTTGCCGTTATAGGTCTGGTATTTCCAAGAATCGTTGTTCGGACTCTGCGACCAACCACCCGTGGTGAGGCTATTGGCGTTGAAGGTGAGGTCGGCCAGCACCACCTCCTGGGAGGAGGAGGCCATCTGGATGTCGTCCTTGGTGCGCAAGGTCAACTGGTAATCCTTGTTGTAGATGCTCAGGATGCCATACAAACAGTACTCTTTGCTGGCGTCGATGAGGGTGTTGCGGAAGTAGGCGTAGCTGCTGGTGCGCACGGTGACGCTCGCGCCGTTGAAGGTGATGACGCGGTCGGTGGAGAAGTCGTTGTTGGCCAATGGCAGGCCGTTGTCGGCAAGGGAGAACTTGCAGCCGTCGATCTTCACGAGGCAATTTACATTCTCAGCCGTCAGGTCGTTGACATCTCTGATCTCGATAGGATGGGCCACCAGCGGGTTGTTCGGGTCGGGAAGACCGTCCTTGCTGAGATAACGCGGCAAATCGACGGGCGCGATACGACCTACGGAACCTTCGTAGACCCAGCCGACTTGGTACTTGTTGTGGTAGTCGCCCACAATCAGCCCGGCGCAGTTCAGGTAAACCGTCTGACCCACGGGGAAGTCGTTATACAGGCTGGAACGGTCGATGGCGATTTCGATGCCGCCGGTCTCGTCCTGAATGGTGAGGTACTTGTAGCAGTTGCCGCCTTCGTCGGAGCTCACTACCACGGCCTTTACAATGAACTGCTCGTCGTAATGGCAGATGGAATCCTGCGTGTTGGTGCCCAACGACGGATGCATCGCCTTGATGTCGGCGATGGTCTTGTTAGCCGCAGGACCGTCATATACCGGCGCCACGAATTCGGGCTCCTCCCAGCGGTTGCAACCCGCCAGTGCCATACAGATTATGATTGCAAAGAGTGTTCTATTTTTCATATTATATGTTTTCTTTTATTAATCTAGTAGAGATGGTGTACACTCCGTCTCTACTGCTAACTTTATTTGAGCCCCGTCACCTTGATGTCTGACAGATACCACGAAGAGGCCTTTCCGGTCATGCGGAAGAGCATGCGGAAACCAGACGTTTGAGCGCCTTCAGGAAGAGAAATGCTCTCGTTTACGGAGGTGGTCACGCCGTCGGTGGCGCTGAGTGGTAGTTCAATCCAAAGGGTTGTGTTGACATCCCCAGTGTAGTTGGGCGTGTAATAGACTTTCATTTTGGCATTGTTGAAACCTTGCGGTGCACGTTGCGTGAAATTCAGAATGGGATCTTCAACATTGTTCAAGTCGATGGCGGGCGAAATCAGCCAGTTGTCTTGTCCGTCGGCCGGATTGTTGACGAATCCGCTGAAATTGGAGTTGATCATCACCTCCCAGGGATTGCCAGTACCGGTCTGGAACCATCCTTCATTGAAGGCGTTGCTGTAGTTGACGCTGTATATGGTCTGTCGTTCTACGGGTTCTACAAAGCCATCAAGGCTGCTGAGACCGTTGATGACAATCTGTACGGTGTTGTTGTAACGGGTGAGAATACCAGTGATATTGCCGGTGCCTACGGGCAGTTTTTCGTTTGCAAAGGTGGCGTAGTTGCTTGTTCGCAGCGTAATGGAGGTGCCGTCGGACATCTTAATTTCGTGACTGGTGGCGGAGCCAGCATCAGAGAAGGTGGCGATACCGCCCTCCACAAAAGTGGCATCTACCAAGCGCACCAAGCGGTTGTACATGGTGTAAGGGATTTCGTTGGCATTCGGGATGGTTGTCATTTCAATGGGGGGGATCCCTCCTCTGGGGATACCATCGGGGAAGAGGTATAGATAGGCTTTGAAATTGGGGATGGGCTGCATCTGACCGTTAGCCCACAGACCAAGTTGCGGTAGCTTGCGGTAGTCGCCTAATACTAGCCCGTCGCATTTCACATACACGCGCTGTCCGATGGCATACTTGTGATACAGGGCTTTGTTGTCGATCTTGATCTGGATGGCGCCGGTCCCATCCTGAATGTTGATATACTTGTAGTTGTTGCCCCATTCGTCGGAAGTGGTGACGTAACCACAGATGATGATGTTGGATCCCAAGGGAATGGAGTCGTAAGAGTCCTCAGACCCGATGGTGTGCATGGCGAGCAACTCGGCGATGGTGGTATTGGCCTCGCCTATGAACGTCGGCATAGGAGCCACATCCTGCTTCAGGTCGCAACCCTGCATCAGCAGTGCAGCAAAAACGGCGATGATAAACAGATGTTTGTATTTCATTTTTTATGTTTTTTTCTGAATTAATGTTTGTACCCTGTAGAGACGATGATCTTATAGACCTCCACAGAATTTCATAGCTACATCTGGAAATTAATACCGATATAGAACGTCGTACCAAATGCGTAGTAGTATTTATTAGCGTATTTGTCAACATTGTAGTTGGTGTAGTCGAAGCGGTATTGCTCCCAAGCGGTGGTCACCAAATTCTTGTTGTTCAGGAGGTTGGTGATGCTGGCGTTGAAGCCGATGGTGTATTTGTGCTGGATTCGCCACGATTTGCTCACGGAAAGGTCCATCGTGAACTGTCCAGGCAGACGGGTCTGGTCCACCACTTTGTGGTAGAGTTCAGAATTCTCATCCAAAGAACCACGTGCTGTGGAGGTTCTGCGTTCGGGGTTCAGGTCACAGTAGATTTTGTCGAACCAGTTGCAATTGATGTTCACCCACCAGTAGTTGTAGTTGAACTTTAGACCGCCGGTAGCAGCCACTTGCGGCGAACCTGCAATGTGGTAGTTCTTCCAGTAAACAGTGCGCTCCATCTGTCCGTCAAAGTCGGTGCCATTGTCAGCATTCATCGTCACATGCGCGCGGTCTGTGTAGCGGTAGTCGCCCCAAGTACCGGCCAAAATCAAGGAGAACATGCTGCTTAACTTGATGTCCATGCCAGCCTCGATGCCTAAGTAGCGCTGGTCGATGCCGGAAATGGCGTAGTTCACCATGCTGGAGTAGTCGTCGTGGTAGAAGCTGATCAGGCGTGAAGCGTCGTTGATCTTCGTGGCGAAGGCCGTGATGCGCATCTTGATGCCGGGATAATTCATCACGTAGGACAAATCACCGGAGAAAACTGTTTCGTTAGTCAATCCCTCCACATATCTGTTGTTGATACGCGGCGAGAGGAATGAGTTAAGGATGTTCGGGGATTTGGTCTCTCCTAATGTGTTCAACACGATGTAGTTACGTCCGTTGATCTTGTAGGTGATGCCTGCTCTTGCGCCGTTGTCCATGTAGGTTCTTACAGCTGATTTGCCCAAGGATTCGTCCGGATAGCGGCCGTTTTGCATGTGTCCCACACGACACAGTTGCGTGGCACCCACCTGAAATCCAAAGTAAAAGTCCCAATGGTTGTAGTTAGCTTTAAGCAATCCCCAGGTTTTCATCTCAAACACTTGGTAATCGTAGTCATAGCCGAATACATCGCCCTCATGAAGGGAATCTCCCTTGTGTTGCATGTCGTTGTATTGCACGTTTTGGTCTTCAGGGAAGTCGCCTTCCGAGAACTTGTCGACATCTAACCAGAAGCTGCCGCCCAACAGGTCGGCGATGGTCTTATAGTTGCGCTGGTTGATGCCGCGGAGACTGGCGCCTGCATAGAGCTTCCAGTGCTCGTTGATGGACCAGTTGAGGGTGGAGTTTGCACCGATTTGGAAGTGGTCCATCCGACGATTTTCCACCATGTATTGGGCGCGTTTGCCCTGTAATGCAGCCAAATGGTTGACTTCGTAGAGATGGTCCCAGTTGACCTGCGTGTAGCTTTGGTCGTTGTTCTGCCACAAGGCCAGCACGTCATAGTAGGCTTGGGAAGTGTCGCCGTTGTCAATCTGATAGCTTGGCAGGTAGCGGTAGTAGTCGGGACGCGGGTCTTGTGCGTCGTACCAGTTGAGCGAGGTGGTGTTGTTGAATCCGAAAGAGGTGGAGAGGTTGGTTTCCACAATGACCTTGTTGTTCTCAGGCGTGAAGTTGTGGGTCAGCATGATCACCGGCTCGCAAACTGTGCGGATGCGGGCGTTGCGCTGCTTGCCCTGATACCAACCCCAGTTGGCGTTGTAGTAGTTGTTGTCGAGGAGGTCGTAGGCTTCTTGCACGGAGCTTGACTGCATGCCACGCTGCTGGTAGTTGTTGAATGCCGCTAAGTTAAGCCAGTGCTCGCTGTTGAGCTTCTTTTCCACGGCCAAGAAACCGGAAAAACTGGTGTAGGAGGTTCCCTCTACATAGGCGAGGTTGTTGCCGAAACGTGAAGACAAAGAGGCGGTGAAGGCCCATCCCTTGTTGTTGAGGCCCGTGCTGTAGGTCAGCATCATACGGTTGGTATAGGTGCGGTCGGCCAAAGAGTAAGTGGCGCGCAGTTGTTTGCGGAAGTTGCTGGCACGCAGGTTGTAGTTGACGGCTCCGCCGATGTCACCGAAGTCAAACGGAACGTCATTCAGGCCGGAGATGGTCTCCGGATAACGGAAAACGTGGTTCAATCCGCCCCATTGCGAGTAGGTGGCCCGCCCCGTTATCAGACTGCTCATGTCATAGCCGTTTATGAAGACATCCTGATAGCGAGGATCGTAGCCGCGCGGCTTGAAATAGGCGATGCTGAAGGCGTAGGAGGTGTTGTTCGTGTATACGTCACGGCTGCTGTGCAGCAAACTCGGCACGAAATTGCCACCGCCGTCCTCGTCCTCTTCGTCTTCCTCCATGACAGGCGTGTAGGTGTCCAGGTCGTTGGTGGTATGCGTGTTAGCCGCCTCTTGTTTCTCTTTTTTCTTGTTTTTCTTGTCCGTTTTGGCATCCTGCGCGAAGATGTTGTAGCAGGAAAAGAGCACCAAAACCGTCAATAGTAAAACTTTCCGCATATTATTAAGCATTAGTTCTTAAATACAATTTGAAAACGGCAAACATACAAAAAATAGTCTGATATTTGCCTGTGTTGATAAAATGTGGAAAATTAGGTTTGGGCTTTTGGCTTAGTTGTACGTTCTGGTTGCGGAAGATTACCTGTATATTTGTAGTTTTGCAGCGTGTGTCACAGCCGTACACTTTGGAATTATTTCAGGTGGTATATATTGGTTGAAAAAAAAAGTGATTCAAGGTTGTCACCTTTTCGTTTTTTCACGTCTGTAAATCAATTAAGGGAATTATGAACAACGGAAAGTTTTGGGAAAAGCAGTACAAACGGAATTTCAGCCGGATTGTAGGGCTTTGTTTCCTCTATGTGGGAAGCCAGTCCGTTGCGGAGGATCTTGCACAAGATGTTTTTCTCAAAGCGATGGAAAAGTTCCATTCTTTGCGTGTGATTTTCAATTTTGACACTTGGTTAAAACGCATTGCCATAAACCACTGTATAGATTATTTGCGTCAGCAGCCGAATTTCGTCCCATTGCCGTCGGAGTTCCCGGATGAAACGGAGGACACCGAAGACATTCTTTGGACGACAGACATAACAGGGGAAGAGTTGTTGGAATCCATCCAACAGCTTCCCGAATTGCAGCGTGCAGTGTTCAATCTTTATGCCATCGAAGGCTATTCGCATAAGCACATTGCCAGTTTGCTGAACATCGCTGAGGACTATTCCAAACAATTGCACCACCGGGCACGCGTGCGATTGGGTAAGATACTTGCTGAAAAACACGAAAAAAAGTAAAACAGAAGAAGGTTTTATGATAAATATTTTTTCACGTAAACAAATCAAGGTCAATTCCCGTCGTTTTGACCGCCTTTACCGGAAACGGCTGTCGGGGTTTCGGGTGGAGCCGACCCGATCTTCCTCCCTTTCTGAAAAAGGAAAGGCGTTGCTTGCCTCTGACGCTAAGAGAAGCGCGGTGGTTGTGGCACCCAAGACACTCGTCATCCTCTCGTTGATCGCCGGTTTGACTGCCGGGCTCGTCGCTTGGCAGATGTCACGCCGCGACACGCCAAAAGCACAGCCGTCTCAAACAGATCAACCAAAAACCAACATTTCTAATACTGTCGAGAATACTGTTGAGGCAACGAATGCGTCGTATCGACAAACGGCCACTAAGGCCGAATCTTTCTGTGCAGATTCACCATCAGAGTCTCAATCGGATTTGGAAAATGTTGTAGTTCAGCGGTTTCCGCGTTCAACGCAAAATAATCTGCAGCAAACTGTCACTTTTCAGGAAAACAGCGTCTTGAATAGTGAACAGGAAAAATTATCGACTATGGACAGCATTAAAAAAACAGCTTTGGCTACCATGATGATTATGGCGTTGAATACCACTGCGCCCGCGCAGGTCGATTCATCGACGGATTACCAAAAAACCGAAACAGAAATGGCGACTTCCGCACATGATGATCCAGACTGGCGTACACAATTCAAGCGGCATGAGTTCACCTTTGGAGTCGGTGATCCGGGCCGGGCGAATTCCCACAGGAATAGAATTGGAACAGAACCCAATTATTTCCCGGAGGTATGGTTGCAGAGACAAATCTCTTGCGGGAATATCTATTCTACATGCCCCATTACATTGGGCTATCGCTATCGCGTTTTAAAATGGCTTTGGGTAGGCGGTGATATAAGCTACTGCGGACTTTATGGCACTTTCAGAAACCTTGACACGGACCAAAAAGTGGGTGTTTATCGGGATCATTTCATATCCATCATGCCCGCAGTCCGTTTTTCGTATCTGAATCGGGAACATGTTACCCTTTACAGCGGCATTGCAGGAGGTTATGCTTTGGAGTATGGCAAAAGTTATCCTGACTATAAGTTCCACAACAACCATATTGCACTCAATTGCACGCTTTTCGGCGTGTCTGCCGGAAGCCAGAGATGGTTCGGTTTCGCCGAAATAGGCTGGAGATTCAAAGGTTATGCCAATGCGGGCTTCGGGTTCCGCTTTCAATCCAAGAAAAATAAACAATAAAATAAGACGGTCATGAAAAAAATAGGATTTGTAATAATTGCATCACTCATTGTGTTGTTGAGTGGTTGTAAAGTTGAAAAAAATGAGCAGAAGAATGGCAAGGGAGCTTCTGCGGCTGCATATTGGCTGGATGCCACGGAAGAGGTTCTCATGCGCTGTCCTGATATCGCTTTCAAATTTAACACCTGGCTCACGGCTCCAGATGAAAAGAAAGACAGCATCAAGAATCTCTATTTTCCCGATTATGACATTCAGAAAACACAAGCAGCTGTGTGGGAGTTTTTTTTGGATGGACGTTCTGTTTTCGGGATTAACACACGTAGTAATAACTCTAATCTAAACGATGCCAACGTCAGTTGGGTGGTGGGTTGGGATACGAATGCTTATTCGAGCAATTCATTCCATTCCACCTATTTTACAGGTTGTTCTATGATGATAAGCAGGTTAAACAATAGCAACAACTGGGATATCCATGCTATGCCTGTGTGGGCTGAACATCCTGATTTTCCATGGGTTACCGATTTGACGTTGACATTTCCGGACAATTCTGTGCCCGCCACGCTGACAGGACGTGAGTTCACGTTGTCGGGTGAAGGAAATTACCACTTTTTTGCCATGAACAATCAAGGTGAGGATGTGTATTATTGTCAATCATTCAAAATTCAGGATGCACAGATACAGGATTTCAAAGGCATGGACAGCCGTAACTTGTGGACTTCAGGGAATTTGTCGTTACAGGTGTTTGCAAACTGGGACACGGCTCCGGCAAATTATGTGGAAGAGGAGAATTTTTATGCCCGCTTTTTTGAAAAAGATGGCAGACAACATGCCTTTATCACCATGCATGATATTGAAGAGGATTGGGTCTTGCCAGATCCGCAATCCATGGAAAAGGGCCAGAGCAGAAAAGCTCGTTAATAGATTGGCTTTTCCATTGGTTTTTAGATATTTAGGGAAAACCGTACAATCCAACCTAACACCTCGGGCGTGATCGTCGTCTCGATAAGGGGGTATTCGTCGGGACTGCCGGTGGTGCAGGGCTGCAGCAGGTGATTGGTTCCTTTTGCGTTGATGAAATGGAGCAACTCTTTCTTTTTCAGATATTTCACCATGTTGTTGCCTGTTGCGATGGTATTAACCTGCATATCCATCTCCCCTGAAATGGCCAGCACCGGAGTCTTGATTTTCTTGAGGTATTTTATCGGGTCGATGTGGAAGAGGGTGTAGAACCATGGGGAACCGAACGTCTGTATGGCCGTGAACTTGTTTTCCGGTGTCATGTTGTATTTCGCCTTCTCTTCGTCAGTGAGTTGGGCGGAAAGATCGTCCCACAAAATCCCGAGGCGCTTCATGGCCTCTTCTGTGTTTTTGCTCTTCTTGATGACCTCGTAGAACCGTTTGTTGATGGCGACGCTGTTTTGTATCTCTAGCTCCGTCATTTCGCCGGAGATGCGCAGGATGGCCTCGCTCTGGTAGAGCAGGATTTCTTCGAACGGCTGGGCGATGCCGCCGAGGTGGATGGTGAAGCCTACGCGCTTGTCTTTGGCCGCCACAATGGTGGCCACCAAACTGCCTTCACTGTGACCTAACAGTCCGACTTTAATTCCTTGTAAATCTTTGCGTTGCAAAAGAGAGTCGAGAATCAGCTGTACCCCATCGGCAAAATCGTAGGTGGTGGATTTGCGGAATATGGCAGGAGGAAAGTCGTCGAAGCGGTAAGTGGCGAAACCTGCTTTGGTGAGCGTGTCGGCAATCACGGCGAAGGGATGGTGCGCGTAAATCGTCTCGTCGCGGTCTTGCCAGCCCGACCCGCTGATGAAGATGATCAGCCCCTTGGGTCGCTCTTTCGGCATCGTGAGTGTACCTTTGATGAGGACCTTTTTGCCGTTGCGTTCACGGAAGTTGATCTCCTCGGAGAGGTAAGGGTAGGGTGGCTTCGGGGTCTGCGGACGCAGGAAGGACTTGCGCTGTGCCCCCTGCGACAACGTGCATTCGAACTTCTGTCCGTGTTGCGTGCATGTACCTGTAAAAGACTGTCCATCAGAGGATAATGTCCCTTTGTAGCTCAATCCGTACTCCGATACGCGGAACGACAGCACGGAGTCCTTGAAACTGACCTTTGAGGCCGCTTGCCCCGTGACATACTGGTCGGGACTGTCCAGCTCGATGTACAACGTATCCCCATGATACTCAATCTGCAACCCCAGCGTCAGGGAATCCTTTTTCGACACCGCGATCTTCCCTTCCCAATATCCAGCGATGTCTTGGGCGTATGCGCTGGGAAATAAAAGGAACAGTACCGAAAAAAACAATAAAAAGGTATTCGAAGCAAATAGTTTCGTCATCGTCAAATTCTCAATTATCAATTCTCAATTATCAATTCAAAAAGCGTTCGGAGCGAGGGGTAAGATTGCTGCATTCGCTCAGCCACTTCTTCGTGGGTCGTCCACACTGCTTGAGAAATGTCCTCCTCGGTTTGCGGCGTCAGCGGCTGTTGCGGAGCTCGCATTTCGTACCAGTGCGTGACCTTCAGGATGGGCGTATCGTGCAGAGTATAAGTGTGATAGGTGTTAGGGTAGGGGCGGATGATGCGGATGTCTCGCAGACCGGTCTCCTCTTCCACTTCGCGCACAGCGGCGGTCTCCCAATCCTCTCCAGCCTCAACCTTGCCCTTCGGAAAATCCCAGCATCCGTAACGGAAAATCATCAAAATCTCGTCCTTTTCATTGGAAACGATGCCGCCCGCCGCGTGAATCAGGGTGTACTCTTTTGCAAAACGTTGCCACTCTTGCTCGTCTTGAATCGTCACCGGCAGGTTGTCGCGGAATATGGTCAATGGGTATTCTTGGTTCATAATCCTGAATTTATTGCGGGGCAAAAATAGTATTTTTTACTTGATGAAGTTTCGTGTAAATTCTTATTTTTGCAGGTTGATATTCCCTGTCTAATTTTATGAGTATGAACCATATAAAGAACCCCTTTGCCAAATACACCATCCTCTTTTTTTTGTTGGTGGCCTCCTATTTTCTCTTTGTAGTATTTTCCGCTTTTCTGCCCGATAGAATCATCCAACGTCGGGTGTATCATGCAGCCAAATCGCTGAATGAGGCAGGAAATTATCCTCGTGTGCTGATTGACGAAGAGGTCTGCAGGTTGGATAATTTTACAGATGCGCTCATTCTCAACCAGATATACAGTATTGACCGGCACCATCCCGTGCGCTCCGCCATGCGTGTGTCGCGCTGGGAGACCGATTCAGCTGACGGCCAAACGGGTTCGCTCTATTTGAAAACTCGTCATGCGGAAGGCTTGGAGGAGGTGGAGTATTGTCATTATTGGCACGGAAGTACCTTCCTGTATCGCTTTTTGTTGCTCTTTTTCACTTTTAGTCAGCTGAAATTGTTGATGTATGTGACGGTTTTTCTTTTGCTATTCTTTTTCCTGCGCAGTTATTACCCGATAGCTGGATTGTGGAATTCGCTGGCCTTTTTGTTCAGTTGGCTGCTGGTTTATGGGTTCGTGATGCCAGCCTCGCTACAATTTTTCCCGATATTGGCTATTTCGCTGGTAACCAGTTTGTTGTTGATTCGTTACAGAAAGAACCCGCAGGCTGTGGGTGCAGTGTTTTTCGCAGCCGCATCTTTGTCGGCGTTTTTCGATATTCTGACGGTGCCGTTGCTTAGTTTTGGCTGGCCGTTGGCGGTGTGGCTAACGCTGCCTTCCAAGAGACCGCTCACTCTTTCCGACGGATTGCGTAACATGTTGGTTTTGGGGTTGTTGTGGGTATCAGGCTTTGTGCTGACCTTCCTCGCCAAGTGGTTGATCGCGGCGGCGGTGCTCGGTTGGGGGGTGATGTCGAGCGCTTTTGAAGCAGGACTATATCGTGTGGGCGCGGATGATTTCACCCGTTGGGACGCAGAGGTGGAGAATGTGAAACTCCTCCCATACGGCCTTTTGCTGCTTGTAGTTTTGCTGTTTTTGGTTGTGGGAATATTGCGCTCGCGTGGCAGCTTCGGCATTCGCGGTCTCCTGCTGCTCCTCACCGCACTGATGCCATATATGTGGTATTTGGTCTTCTCCAACCACAGTTACCAGCACTTCTGGTTCACCTATCGTTTGCAGGCTGTCTCGATTTGCGCACTCCTCATGGCATTCCTCGGTAGCCCGCGTCGAGTGTGAAAATGAGATTATAAAAAAAAGAGACGATGCTTATATTGTCTCTTCATGTGAGCGGTAGACGGGGTTCGAACCTGCGATTCTCGGACACGATCCCGACTGCCTTTTTCGATTTTGTAATTCGCTGCAAGTGAGTAAATTATATTTTTCATAAAAGGCGATTTTGACTGCCTTTTGTCTCATTTCTGTCTCAGTACAAAGCAATAAAAATAACTGATTTTCAGTCAGTTATTGAAGGTTTCGATGCACCATTTCCGATAAGAAAAAAGCGGTGCATTTTTTTGTAGTTTCTCAAAGAACGCAAAATTTTGTAGCAAAAATTTGCTGCAAAAATATGCATTTTTTGGACTCCAAAAGCTAAAAGCGAAAAGTGAAATTGACGCTATTTTTTGCATGATGTTCCAATTGGAAAAATATCGTATTTTTGCGGTGTGAAAAAACGGTTGTTATGATTTCAACAAGAGAGAACATATTGAACTCCATTAAGGCGTTGGGGATGAAAGTTCTTCCCAAGGACGCACAGCTTATCCTGTTCGGCTCGCAGGCACGTAAAGATGCCCACGCGGAATCGGACTGGGATTTGCTGATCTTGCTCGGAAACAACCATCAAAGTGCCGATATGTTTGGCTTGTACGCCTATCCGTTTGTTCAGTTAGGTTGGGAATATGGCACCTATTTCAGCCCGAAGGTGTACACGTATGACGAATGGGCGATGCGGAAAGGCTCACCCTTTTATGAAAACATCAACAGGGAAGGAGTTGTGCTATGCTGACAAATGAGGAAACTAAAGCGTTGGTTTTGAATAGAATCAGACGCTCACGCGAAACATGGGCCGAGACGAAAGGTATCATTGAAGGTGGCTATTGGTATGCTGCTGCCAACAGGATGTATTATGCTTGTTATTATATGGTATCAGCATTGCTGCTTAAAAACGGTCTGAATGCTCACACTCACGGTGGGGCGATAGGCCTTTTCGGACTACATTTCATCAAGACAGGCCTTGTTGATTCAGATTTGGGGAAGTTTTACAGCCAATTGTTCGAGTTGAGACAAACGGGTGATTATGATGACTGGAAAGTGGTCACAGAAGCGGATATTACGCCGTTAGTGCCTACTGCGATATCTTTTCTTGACGCAGTAGAAAACCAGATCCGAAACGATGGATATTTGGATTAACCATCAATAGGTTTACAACAAACAATTGAGAATGGGGGCTTCACAGCTTCATCACTTCAATTTATTGATGAACTCGTAAACGATATAGAAAATGGATAAACAGACCTTCCTCGATTTAATCAACAAGAGCATTCAGGACTCTGCAAGGCAGGCTCGGCTCTTATTGGGGCGTCCGTCGTCGCGAGCTACGCTACAGGAAGCCTTACAGCAGGTGGCCATGCTGGAAGCGGCCAGAACGTCCCAAACAGCTGGGAAATAGACTATGTCACTACATTATAGTTTCAGTTGGTAGAAGATATGAAAAGAAATGCTCTGTTGATACTTGTAATGTCGCTTTTCCTAATAAGTTGTGACGAGAAGATTACAGGCTTTAATCAATGCGATATACATTACATTGAGGTTTCTATTTACAGACAGGATGAATATCATCCAGTTTCAAGCAAAGAAGATCTGATAAAAGTTATCAATACAGCCAAGAAAGTCCCTGCAAAGTTCATCCCAAGAAAGGAAATTCGTGTCACATTGGACAATGATCAATTTTTTTATGTCTATTTGAGTGAAACATGTAGATATCTAAAAGTCAATGGGACAACTTTTGTTTTAAGCAGGAAACAGGCAGCCAAATTGTCACACCTTTTAGAATCAAATTAGACCTATATTATCGCAACTTTGAAGTTAACTTCTCGTTTGGATCTCCGCGTATCACACGTATCTGCACGGATTGAGGATCCTAATCATTAGTATTCCGTGGTGTTTCCAGATAAAACCTCATTTTGTCCCGTTTCTGTCCCGATTGAAACGAAAGTAGAGACGCAATGCATTGCGTCTCTACAAATGAGCGGTAAACGGGGTTCGAACCCGCGACCTGCGGCTTGGGAAGCCGCCGCTCTGCCAACTGAGCTACTACCGCTTTTTGGTTTAAGGTTAATGGTTTATAGTTTAAGGTTAAAAGGTTAGAAGGTTAAAGGGTTAAAAGTGACCCCGAAATAAACCTTAAACCTTAAACATTAAACCTGATGTGAAGGATGTCGCCGTCCTGCACTTCGTAGTTCTTGCCTTCGACCGCCAACTTGCCGGCCTCCTTGCATTTGAGTTCCGATCCGTATTGCACCAGATCGTTGTATTTGATGACCTCGGCGCGGATGAAACCGCGTTCCAGGTCGCTGTGAATGACGCCCGCAGCCTGCGGTGCCAACATACCATGCTTGATGGTCCAAGCTCTGTTTTCCTTGCCACCCACGGTGAAGAAGGAGATGAGATCCAGCATTTTGTAAGCTGCTCGGATCACCTTGTTCACGCCGGGTTCGCTCAATCCCACATCTTCCAAGAAGGCCTTGCGGTCCTCTTCGCTCTCCAACTCGGCAATTTCAGATTCGATCTTCGCGGCGATGACCAGCATCTCTCCGCCATTCTCCTCCACATATTTCTTCACGGCTTCGGAATAGGCGTTTCCGCTCACCGCGTCGTCGTCGTTCACATTACATACGAACATCACTGGCTTCTCGGTGAGCAGCATCATATCGGCAACCACCGCTTTTTCGTCGGGAGTGACCTCCAAGGTGCGCACATTCTGGAAACCTTCGAGATGCTCCTTGTATTTTTTCAAAACCTCATAGTCGTGTTTGGCGGTTTTGTCGCCCACCTTGGCGGCTTTTTCCACCTTCGCAATCTTGCGTTCCACCTGTTCCAAGTCCTTGCACTGCAGCTCAAAATCCACGATTTCGATGTCGCGAACCGGATCCACGGAACCTTCCTCATGGGGTAGGGCAGGGTTGTCGAAGCAGCGCAACACGTGGATGAGCGCGTCACACAAGCGCACGTCCGCCAAGAAGCTGTTGCCGATACCGGCACCCTGGCTTGCACCCTTCGCCAATCCGGGAATATCCACCAAATCCAGATTTGCGAAGACCAGCTTGTCCGCTTTAATGAAGGTGTTGATATGGGTCAAACGTTCGTCAGGCACCGCACACACACCGATGTTCGACTTGTTCGTGCTATACGCAAAGTCCGTCACCTCCGCCTTCGTGTTGGAGATACAGTTGAACATCGTCGTCTTACCGGAATTCGTCAATCCTACTATGCCGCATTTTAATCCCATTTCTTTTTAGGTTTAAGGTTTAGAGTTTAAGGTTTAACTGCTAACTACTAACTGCTAATTGCTAACTAATTAGAACCCGAGAACGACGTCCTCGACGTGATCAATCTCAGGCAAATAGTGTTTGATGGTCTGTTCCACGCCGTTTTTCAAGGTCATTTTGGCGTGAGGGCAAGTGCCGCAGGCGCCTTGCAAGCGCACCTTGACGACATTGTCGGTAGTCAGTTCCACAAATTCGATATTGCCACCGTCCTGTTCCAGGTAGGGGCGGATTTGGTCGATAATCGAGATGACCTTTTGTTCTAACGTGGGATTTTCCATTGCTTTAGATTTAGGCTGCAAAAATACAAAAAATTCGTGACAATACTGTTGGTTGGAATGTTTTTGTTGGAAGATGAGGAGATGAGTTAACAGTTGTACTTCCCCAATAATTCTCAATTTTCAATTCTCAATTCTCAATTAGAAGAAGCAGAGAGTCGGCGGTCATGGCGAGACTGTCCTGCTCGCACCATTTCTGAAGGCTGATTTCGTTGCGATAGAAGGCGACCATCGGCTTCTGCTCGAAAGTCATCAGATGCATGGCCGTGTCGGGCGGCCAAGTACCGTTGCGCAGCTGCGTGACCGGAATCTGGTTGCAGTAGGCTACGTAATAGTCCCAGGTGCTGTCCAACCGGTCATAGTCCTTGAATACCAGCTGGATATGCGGATCGTCTTGGTAGAAGAGGGCGCAGGCGGCGTTGCCGTTCGTGGCGACCACCACAGGCCGGTCGGTGTAGTGCTTGCCGATATCGTGCTGAAACACATAGTCTTTCATCCATTCGTTGGCTGTCTTGTTCGCCTCGAAGTTGCTGTCGAGCGCGTATTTGGCGTAGGCGTTGTGGATGCCGCCGGAAATCTCGTTGAAATATATCGAGGTGTACGGACTGTTCCACAAAATATGCCGGATGGGCATGAAAGAGAGCAGTCCCAACAAGCCCACAATCACGAAATTGGTGTATCGGTCGTTGATGTGCCGCAGGGTGCACTCCACACCGCTGACCGCAATCAACATGAAAAGCGGGTAGATGCAGTAGTGGATGGCCCACAACGTGTCGGGGTTCATGTAGTGAACCTTTACGCGGTTGATGCAGAACAAGAAGGTGTAGATAAAGATGAAGATGGAGAAAGGTTTCAGCGTTTTGATGGCATTCTTGAAGAAAATGAAGAAGAGCAGGAAACTGATGAGCACCACCGTGGGTGTGGTGATGAAGAGATATTTCGAGAAATAGCGGGTGGGGAAGTTGTCCGGACCGATAAAGTTGCCTTCAAAAATCTGGTTTTGGTCGAAGGGGATGTTCGTGGTCAACGAAGCGAAAGCCTTGCTGGGCAAGATGAAAGAGGTCTCTAAGAAAAATGTGCACAGATTGTGGACGATGAAAACGGTAACCCAAACACTGGCAATCACCGCGCAGACCAACCCTAAAGCTTTAAGATACTCCTTGGTGAAGATTTTCTTGATGGGGTTGTAGAGGAAGAAGTTCAGCAGAGCGAAAACCATGAACAGCTGCAGTAGCGAGGATCCGGCATTGTGCACCGACAGGGTGAGTAGAATTCCGAGGGTGATCTGGATAAGCCTTGAAGTTCGGATGACAGGCAGCTCCCTGCTGAAATAGTACATCTGCATGATGCTGTAAATGAAGAAGAAAGCGAATGTCACATCCACGATGTTGCTCAGCGAATACCCGAAGAACCGGGGGGAGATGCTGAGGAAAAAGACCGTGAAGAATGCGGCTCGCCAACTGAACGCCTTCAGCAGTATGAAGGAGAGGTAAGCAATCAACAGCCATCCGAAAATCGAGCTTAACAGATGACGGATGGCGTAGATGTCTTTGACGTTCAATGATTTGCAGACGGAGTAGGTAATCAAGTCGATGAACTGGGCCTGCGTGTGTGCGTACGGGTGTTCCTTGTACGCGTCCGGATTGCCGATATGGTGGAAATGGTTGTACAGTAACTCTGAGTACTCATGTTGCGCCACTTCGCGGTCGGAAACGCCGATCTGCCGGTTGAGCACCAACATACCGACTAACGCAACTGCTAACAAAATTATCCACAGATACTTGAAAACATCATCGCCCGTTTTGAGCTGCATGGAGAACTTGCTCTTCTCAATCTTGTATTTGATCTTCTGCTTGTTGTCCTTCGAAAAGCGGATCTGCCAGATATGGTCGTCAAAAAGATTGTCGTAATAGAGGAACTTGTCCACGACACTTTTGGCGCGGATGAACAGTCTTTCCCATATTCCTTTGCTTTCCGTAGGCATAACTTATTTGTTTGCAATTAGTTGTTGAAGTTGTAGCAAATAGGATGCGGCTTGCGGACCTTCGTTGAAGAGCAAATCAATAACAGAAAGATTGGGAATAAACCCAAATTTGTCTTCAAATACTTGATAATAAGGTGTTTGAAGTTGGAACGGATACTCCTCTTTACGGGCGTTCTTAGGATGAATTAACAGCCGGAGGTCGTCGCTTTTGTAGGGGGTAAATGCTGTGGTGGTCGCAATTTCACGATCAAGTTGCAGCAATTTCAGCAAGGTCTTTGTCAGCTGGAGGTTAAAGTCGAACAGAAACTCGAATTTCTGCTCGTAGAAAGGACGCAGCATGTCCTTGTAATAGAGGTAGTAAGGCGTGTTGTTGTATGCGGATTCGATGGTGCGCCAGTGTGCCCGCTGCCAAGGCGTGGCGTAGTCGATGCGTACGGATTTTACAATACCCATTCTACCGTCATGAACGGTAGGGATGATGAGATTCATCACACCGTTACCGTTCATGACAGTCGCCCTATTGCGATAGGATTGTTTTTGGTACCGCTCCTCGCGCTCTATGGCTGCTCCTTCTGCAAGCAAGAAGGCGAAATACTCAACAGGCGGGAGGTAAGCGGTGGAAAGCAGCGGATTTTTCACCGTTATCGGGCAATGATTAGTTTGGATTTGTAGTTGCGTTCCGAACCAATCAGTTCGACGAAGTAGACGCCATCCTTCAAACCACTGACATTCAGGGTGAAGGTGGCCTCGGTGAAGACAGTACGGCTCTCCACGAGTTGTCCCATTACATTGTAGATATTACATTGTGCACTTTCAGGCAGGAATTCACCTTGGATGGTGATGCGGCCATCTTGTGTCGGGTTGGGATAGATGTCAAAAGTGGAAGTTGCAGCGGTGTAATCTTCAACGCTGGTCACGATTTCGCCGCTGTATTTCATGCCTTGCAGTGTGGTGGCGCCGGTGTTGTCGGGATCAAGCCAAGGCTGCAGTTTACGGGCATTGTTGCTGTTGTTGTTGTTGGTCCAGTGGTAAGACATACGGCCGTAATTGTCGGTACCTTGCGGATAGTCGCAATAGCTGGAACCGCTTGTCAAAGTGCCGATAATCAAGGCGTTGGCATTGAACAACGGGGAACCGGATGAACCTTGTTCGGTCACGCCCTTGTTGGGGTTGGTCTTCCAGCGTACCACAAAATACTTATTGCCATATTGTCCGGATGTTGGAGCCGTAATATTTTGCGGGAAGCTGATTTTCTTCCAGTCGCCGCCAGGATGGTGAATACCCGAGCCCACAGAAAAAGCACCGGATCTGTCCCAACCGGCGAAGAAAATGCTGTCGCGGTATGCAACACCCAAATTACCCGTGATTTTCAGAAGCATAAAGTCGGAGGCCGACAAAGTGCTGTTGGCACCGGAACGGGCAACGATGCTGCCGCCGTTGGCCACGCGGGCGTAGATGCCGGTGCTGCCACCACACTCGTATGTTTGGTAGTTAAAGTAGAACTTATAAGTCTGGTCCTCAGATGCTAAACAGTGCTCGGCGGTAAGCACGTAAGGAGTTTTGTCCATTCTCACATTGTTAATCATTGAGCCGGAACAGAGGTACATGCCCCAGCCACCTTCACTGGCAACGTATGCCGTCATGCTGATGCACACAACAGAATTGACCTGGTTGCGCCAAGGCTGAGCATCAGGGCACGCTACGTCGATATGGCAGTTGCCATCCGCGTCACCGTGAGGACCACGGTCATTGTTAACATGCAGGAAATCCTTGTAGATGTGCATGACAGCGGCGATTTGGAATGTGCCCTTGAATGAGGCGTTGGCGGGTTCGTAATATTCCACAATCAGCTCGTCGCCGATAATGTTGTCGGTCTCAAAACGACCCGACTCCTGAACGTCTTTGTTGGTGTATGGACCGAAAAATTGCTCGTGATCGGGACTGTAGATGAACAACTTACCTTCGTCAGGAATGTTGAACTGCTCGAAAACCAAATAAGTCATGAAAGCTTCTCTGGAGACGAATTGGGTACGCCAGAGCGTGCCGCCGTCCGCGGTGATGTCGGTACGACCCGAATTGGTCATGTTAAGGTTGACAGTGAAGCCTACACCGGCACGCAGGGGGGCCGATTTGTCCTGCTCTTGAGCGTCTTCACGCAGAAGCGCCTCTTGGTCGACAGCGGGCATATCCCTCACATCGACACTCTGTGAAATACCCTTCTTACCGAAAGAATAGGGTAATTCTTTTGTTTCGGATTGGGCAGATAATAAACTGATACCCAGTAATAAAACAGCTAATAAACCAAAACTTTTTCTCATATAGCGAATATTATATTTCATGACGGCAAAAGTACAAAAAAAATGAAAAGAAAAAAATCGTATTTTTGCAACCGTTTTAAATTAAGGATATGACTGTAAAAAGAAAAGTGAAATTTGAAGGCGTTCCCTACGAAGGGAACCTTGAGGAACTGATTATTCAAGCGTTGATTGAGAAGCAAGGCGTGGATATTCATTGCGTGAATCTGAAGAAAATCAACCACGTATATTTCGACTATTTCATCGTATGCACCGGTAACTCCAAACCCCATGTGGAGACGCTCTGCGATTTCGTGCAGGAGCAGACACAGCGCGTGGCGGGCGTGAAACCGCTGCACGTGGAGGGCCTGGAAAATAAGGAGTGGATCCTCCTTGATTACTTTAACATCTTAGTGCATATTTTCCTCCCCGAGGCCCGCGAGTATTACCAGCTGGAATCCCTTTGGGGCGATGCCGATATCCAGAAATTTTAATGGGTTTAATGACGATTCCTTTTTCAGATGAGCGAGAATAACGGAAATAATAACAAAAAAGGCAACATCCCCGATTTTTTAGGGGGAATGGGCAAAAAGAACGGCGGTAAACCTAAGTTCAACTGGTCGATATTCTACATCGTCATCACGCTGGCGCTGGTGGGAATCTATTTCTTCTCCTCCGGCGATGCCACCCGCGAGGTGAACGATATGGAATTTTACCAGATGGTGAAAAACCAGGACATTGACCATGTGGAGTATGTGAAGAAAAACTCCCATATCAATGTCTTTTTGAAGAAAGAGGCCTTGGAGCACAATCCGACTCACGAGGCGGTGAAGAACAACGTGAACGGTCCGCAGTATTTTCTGGTGGTGACCGACCTCCAAGTCTATAACGAAAACCTTCGGGATGTCAAAAACCAGTATGTGCAGGAGCGACTAGCGCAGGATAGTACGCTGGTGGCCAACGACGTGGTCAAGGAGTACGATTTCCCGATGAAGCAAGACAACAGCCAAAGTTGGGGCTTCGAACTCTTGATTTGGTTCTTCCCGGTGTTGCTCATCATTATGCTCTACTACTTCTCGATGCGTTCGATGCGCGGAGGCGGCGGAGGCGGTTTGGGAGGTGCCAGCAGCATCTTCAATATCGGTAAGTCGCGCGCACAGGAGTTTGACGAGAAATCCGGACAACTGGTGACGTTCAAGGACGTGGCCGGTCTGGAAGGCGCGAAGTTCGAAATCGAGGAGGTGGTCGACTTCCTCAAGAACCCGCAGAAATATACCGTTCTGGGCGGTAAAATCCCGAAAGGCGTGCTCTTGGTAGGCCCTCCGGGAACGGGTAAAACCCTTTTGGCCAAGGCCGTGGCTGGCGAGGCGAAGGTTCCCTTCTTCTCCCTCTCCGGTTCCGATTTTGTGGAGATGTTCGTAGGCGTGGGTGCCTCCCGCGTGCGCGACCTTTTCCGCACCGCCAAAGAGAAAGCGCCCTGTATCATCTTTATCGACGAGATTGACGCCATCGGTCGTGCTCGCGGTAAAGGAGCCTTGTCGAATGCCAACGATGAGCGAGAAAGTACATTGAACCAGTTGCTTACAGAAATGGACGGCTTTGGCACCAACGCCGGTGTCATCATCATGGCCGCTACTAACCGCGCCGATATTCTCGACCGTGCCCTCTTGCGTGCCGGCCGTTTCGACCGCCAAATCCAGGTCGAACTGCCCAACCTGAACGAGCGTCGCGGCATTTTCGGCGTGCATGTGCGCAACCTCAAGCTCGGTCCTGATGTGGATCTCGAATTCTTTGCCAAACAGACGCCCGGTTTCTCCGGTGCCGACATTGCCAACGTTTGTAACGAGGCGGCTCTGATCGCTGCTCGTAACAATAAGCAGTTTATTGAAAAAGAGGATTTTCTGTCTGCTGTGGACCGCATTATCGGTGGTCTGGAGCGCCGGGGCAGCGTGATTTCTCCCGAAGAGAAGAAGAAGATTGCCTACCACGAATCCGGTCACGCCTGCGTGAGTTGGATGCTGCGTTACGCCTCCCCGTTGGTGAAGGTCACCATTGTGCCGAGAGGCAAAGCTTTGGGTGCCGCTTGGTATCTCCCTGAAGAACGTCAATTGACTACATACGAGCAACTTGTGGACGAGATGACCGCTACTTTGGGCGGTCGTGCCGCAGAAGAGGTCTTCTTCGGTCAGATCTCCACAGGAGCTCTCAACGATCTGGAGCGTGTGAGCAAGCAGGCCTACGCGATGATTGTCTATTATGGTCTGGACGAGAAGATTGGTAACGTAAGTTACTATGACTCAACAGGTCAGCAGGAGTACAGCATGACCAAACCTTACAGCGAGAAGACCGCTCAGGAGATAGACGAGCGTGTGCATCTGCTGATTGAGGAGGCCTACAAGCGGGCTAAGCAGATACTCACCGACAATTACGAAAATGTGGAGAAGCTGGCCAAACTGCTGTTGGAGCGTGAGGTGATTTTCACCGAGGATGTGCGAAACATCTTGGGTGAGCGTCCGTTCCCGGAGCCCGAAGCGATGTCGGCTCCTGAAACCGCCCCGGCTGCAGACAATGCTCCCGCCGACGAACCCGAAACGTCAACAACCACCAATACTGAAGCATAATGAGCCAAGTAGAAAGCAATTTTATATCCGACAAAGAGTATATCCGCGGTGTGATTCGCAAAAGCACCGTGTCGCACGACCATATTCCGGACGGTAATCCGTCGTCGCAGTATCTGACCCCGATGAACAACTTCCAGGTGGAGTTTTGGCAGAATTTCCAGACCAACGGGGGCAAGATTCTGCGCTGCCACACCCGCAACGACCGGATCAAGTATTTGCAGATGTTGGCGCAGGATCAGCAGTATAATGTAGTGCTGAATACCCACAACAACCTCTGCGGCGATTTGGAGCAGGCGCAGATCAATTACGTCAACTCCGTTTCGGTGAATATGCCGATCGACGCGGTGGTGGTGCTTTCCACCTCTTTGGTGGCGCGCAACGGCAGCATCGGTTTCACCCAACCAGTGTCGCGCTTCGTCTCCATGCGCAATCTCGCACTCGACGTGATTGTGATTTCCCGAATGGTGGATATCGTGCCCGATATGGAGTCGGCCCTGACCCGCAACCTCAAGTTCGCCCAGGACGCCGGCATGGAGTTCATCACGCCCGAGCCGCTGCCCAAGGAGAACGGCAAGGAGGTGCGCACGCCTCAACATCCGCGCTATATTCTGCTTCTTTTGGACGATAAACCCCCGCAAAATGAACCCCAAAACGCGTAATCTGTTTGTAAGGACGGCCTCAGGGATCGTCTATGTCGCCCTGATGGTAGCGGCGGTCTACACTCCGTGGGTCTCCGTGCCGTTGGCGTTGTTTTTTGCGTTTGTGGGAATGTATGAGTTTTACAAATTATGCAACGACTCTTCACTGCGTACACATTTGACATTTTGGATGATAGCCACAGGATGTGTGCTTGTGAGTTTCGTCAATTATGGGGTGTTCTATCCCAATGGTATTCCTTTCACGACCTTCCCTCTGATGTCTATCATTGCGGCTATGTGCCTCGTTGTGCCTGAACTGATTGACAAAAGCGAGCAGGCAATGAGTCATGTTGGTCTCGGCCTTCTGGGGCAGATTTGGGTTGTGGTACCGCTTAGCGTCCTCTTTTTTATTTGGATTCCAGATCAACCTGCCTTGGTGTTGACGTTTTTTGTTCTGATTTGGATGTCTGATACCGCTGCGTACGTTTTCGGTTCCCTTTTTGGGAAGCACAAACTGGCGCCCAATATCTCTCCGGGCAAGACTTGGGAGGGGTTCCTCTGCAGTTGCGTCTTCACGGTTGGACTTGCTATAGGTCTTTCCTATATTCCACTATTCCGTCAATGGGCAGAGATACCTGTGTCGTGGTGGATCGTATTTGCCCTCATCATTCAAGTTTTCGGACTGTTGGGCGACCTCACGGAATCCTTGTTCAAGCGCAAGGCCGGTGTTAAAGACAGCGGCAATATCATTCCCGGTCACGGTGGCGTTCTCGACCGTGTGGATTCCATCCTCTTTGCCGCGATTCCGGCGTATCTCTTCTCTCTGCTGTTGCTTTAGGCAGCTGTAGAGACGCGATTAATCGCGTCTCTACAATGGAAATTTCATTATAGTATGTATTTGAATTTTGTGTACCTTTGCCGTTTCATTATATAATGATATTATGGCACACAAAATATTGATTGCGACGGGCGGCGGCGACTGTCCCGGACTGAACGCGGTGATTCGCGGCATTGTGAAAAGAGCAGCCCAGGAAGGCGGTGAATGGCAGATTTTCGGCTGCATCGAGTCGTTTAACGGCATCTTGAAGGACGATGTAGAGATTGTGGAGCTAACCGAGAGCAAGGTCTCCGGACTGCACGTGAAGGGCGGCACCATCATCAAGACCACCAACAAGGGTGGCCCGTTCCATTTCCCTGTGCGTAAACCCGACGGCAGCTGGGTGATGGAAGACCGTTCGCAGCTGATGAAGAAGCGTTTCGAGAATATGGGCTTCGATGCCATTATCAACATCGGTGGCGACGGTTCCCAACGTATTTCATTGGATTTGCTTAAACTCGGTATTCCCGTGGTGGGCGTGCCGAAGACCATCGATAATGACCTGTCAAGCACGGACTTTACCTTCGGCTTCCAGACGGCGGTGCAAATCGCTACAGAGGCCATCGATAAGTTGGTGACGACGGCGGAGAGTCACAACCGTGTCTTCATCATGGAGGTGATGGGTCGCGACGCGGGCTGGATTGCGCTGCACACGGCCATTGCCGGCGGCGCAGACGTCTGCATCATCCCCGAAATCCCGTACAACCCAGAAGCTATTGCCAAGAAGATCGAGACGCGTTACAAGAACGGCATGGGCTTCTGCAACATCGTGATTGCCGAGGGCGCGAAACGAGTCGGCGGCGACGTTGTAGGCAAAGCACCCACCGCCATCGGCGACCAGCACATCAAGCTCGGCGGTGTTGGCGATGTGCTGAAACAGGAACTCGTTGACCTCGGCGTGGAGCACGACATCCGCGTGACGGTACTCGGACACCTGCAGCGTGGCGGCACCCCGGTGGCCTACGACCGCATCCTCGCCACCGAGTTCGGCGTGAAAGCCTTCGAACTTGTCAAGGAGAAAAAGTACGGCAACCTCGTCGTCTACCGCCACCCGAATATCTCATACGTCCCACTCGAAGAAGCCGTCAAGGAACCGCATTTGGTTAAACCTGATGACTTTTTGGTTAAAGCAGCGAGAGGGGTAGGAGTGGTCTTTGGTGATGAGATTAGTTAGCAGTTAGTAGTTAGTAGTTAGCAGTTGGGAACGGGCAACCCCAATCCCCCTTCTTTTATAAGGGGTGCCCGAAAGGCGGGGTAGTAATATTGAAATATAATTCCTTGAGCAGCCCCGTAGGGGCAAGAGCTTGGTAGCCAGGGGTAAGCGAAGCGCAACCCCTGGGATGGAAAAGGGGTAAGCGAAGCGCAACCCCTGGAATTGGTACAAATATAATGATATAGTTACAAGATATGAAAAAAATCGTAGTATTGTCCGGTGCCGGCATCAGTGCAGAGAGCGGCATCAGCACCTTCCGCGACAGTGACGGATTGTGGGAAAACCATAATGTGGAGGATGTGGCCAGCATCGATGGTTGGTATCGCAACCCCGAACTCATCATCGACTTCTACAACGAGCGTCGTGCGCAGCTGGAGCATTGCGAGCCCAACGATGCGCACAAGCTGGTGGCGAAGTTGGAGGAGAAATACGACGTGACGGTGGTTACGCAGAACGTTGACAATCTGCACGAGCGTGGCGGTTCCACGAAGATCATCCACCTGCACGGCGAGCTGACCAAGGCCTGCAACGAGCGCAAGACGGAGGTCTTCGACATCGGTTACGCGCCTATGAAGTACGGCGAACGCGCCAAAGACGGCTCGTTGTTGCGTCCGTTCATCGTCTGGTTTGGTGAGGCCGTTCCGTTGTTGGACGCTGCCGCCCGCGAGGTGGAACAGGCTGACATCCTGATTGTTATCGGCACGTCGTTGGCCGTCTATCCCGCCGCCGGTCTGCTCTACTACGCCCCGCAGAACGCCGAAATCTACGTTATCGACCCTAAACAACCCGGCAGCATCTCCCGCCGCGTGACCTACATCACCGAAAAGGCCACTGTGGGAATGAAGCAGTTAGCGGAAAAACTGAAAATATTTGAATGATTATGAAAAAAATAAAAATTTGGATTTTTCTGCTTGTCGCAGCCCTTTCCATTACCTTAACGGCATGCGATGAATTGTTTTCCATGGAGTATAAAATCGTGGGCTCTTGGCAGGTCTCCCACACCTACCTCAATGGCGAGGAGATCGACTCCACGAACTACGCCGGCTTTAACGTCGGGACCTATTACTACATTTATGCAGACCACGTGATGGAGGTCCGGGCCTTCCGCAATAATGAATGGCGCACCTCCACATTCGCCACCTATATCGTGAATCAAAAGGAGAAAACGGTGGAGATGGAATATACCCTGATGGGAAATAATTACCATTTTTTGGCGGATATAGACAAGTTGTCGCGCAAGGAGTTTTTCATCGAATTCGACGACAAACACGGCGACCATTGGCGTCTTGAGCTCTTCTCGAGGTCTAACAACTGATATGGAGGACGCAAATTCCGAATCAGAATACTCTCCCAAGAGTGATCATGACTCTAGTAGTTCACGGACCACGTTATGGGCGTTTTGGGTCATAGCGGGTGCGTTGGCGATGGCCTGCTTTCTGCTATGGCGTGACGACGGCGACAAAAGAGCGAAAGAGGGTCACATCGATTTTGAATTACTGGACAAGATTGCGGCTGAATCTCCATTGTTGTGTTTCGGACCGGAGGATGTGGTCGTTTCTCACGGATGGTCCATCCTCTCGGGGATCTATCCCGCGGTGAAGTTCAGCTGTCGCATCGAATCCCCGCGCAAAGAGAGCGGTCCGGTAGTCCTTTGTTATCGCCCCAAAGGCACTTCCGAATGGTTGATGGCAGACACCTACATGCGTCGCAACAACACCGCGCGCCTCACTCTCCGCGACCTCAAACGCGGCACCCCTTACGAGTGCTTTTTTGTTTTCGTCGGGGAGGTGCTGATCGTACGGAGTGATGTGGTGGTATTCAATACTGCTGATGCTACTGAAAATACTGTCGGTTTGTAGAGACGGTGTGCACACCGTCTCTACAGATTCCGGTAGAAATCACCAATAACAAAAAAGTGCGCCGTTTCCGACGCACTCTTTCGATTTTTAGTACTTGTAGAATCCTTCGCCAGTCTTGCGGCCGAGCAGTCCGGCGCGGACCATCTTGCGCAACAGCGGGTGAGGACGATACTTCGGGTCGCCGAACTCTTTGTAGAGCACCTCCATGATGGCCAGGTTCACGTCGTTGCCGATGAGGTCGGCCAATGCGAGCGGACCCATGGGATGGTTGGCACCCAACATCATGCACTTGTCGATGTCCTCGGCACTTGCGATGCCGTCGGCCAGAATACCCACAGCCTCGTTAATCATCGGGATGAGGATGCGGTTCACCACGAAACCGGGAGCCTCGTTCACGGGAACGGGGGTCTTGCCAATCTCGGTGGTCAGGTCCACGATGCATTTGGCAGTCTCGTCCGAGGTGAGTTGACCTCTGATAACCTCCACTAATGCCATTCTGTCGGCAGGGTTAAAGAAGTGACAGCCAATGAATTGCGTGGGGCGGCTCGTGCAAGCGGCAATCTCCGTGATGGACAAAGAAGAGGAATTGGTGGCGAAAATCGTCTCCGGTTTGCAGATCTTGTCTAACTCCATGAAGACATCCTTCTTGAGCTGCATCTCCTCCACGGCGGCCTCAATCACGAGGTCGGCGTCTGCGAAGGTGGCGTAGTCTGTGGTGGTGGTGATGTTCTTCAACAAGGCATCGACAGCCTCTTGGGTCATCTTGCCTTTTTCCACCAGTTTACCATAACCTTTTGAAATAGAACCCATTGCCTTGTCGAGGCTGGCTTGGGTTCTGCTCTTCATGACCACGGGCATTTTGGCGGCGAAAGCCTTCACAATACCTTTGGCCATGGTACCTGTACCGATAACACAAATTTTCATAACAATGTATTTTTTGGATTAAAAATGATTATTCGTTGGTGAAATGGGCGTCCTGTTTGGTGAGGAACGCGGTCATACCCTCCTTTTGGTCTTTGGTGGCGAAGCATTTGCCGAACATACGGCTTTCGAAAGCGATGGCCTCGTCAGCGGGCAGGTCGTACTCCACGTTGATGCACTCCTTGGCGTATCTCACGGCAATGGGCGCGTTTTTCACGATTCTGTGGGCAAGTCTCATCGCCTCTTTCATCAGATCTTGAGGTTCATAAACGGCATTGACCAGTCCGATACGCTGCGCTTCGTCAGCCTTGATGGCGCGGGCGGAGAAGATCAGGTCCTTGGCCATACCCATGCCTACGATCTTGGTGAGACGGCAGGTGCCGGAGAAACCGGGGATGATGCCCAGACCCACTTCGGGTTGACCGAACTTTGCGGTGTTGGCAGCTAATCGGATGTCGCAGGCCAGCGCTAACTCACAGCCGCCGCCGAGTGCGAAACCGTTCACCGCCGCAATGACGGGGATAGGCAGCGTCTCGATCTTGCGGAACACTTGCGCACCGCAGGCTCCGAAACGTTCTCCCTCCTCAGCGTTAAGCGACTGCATCTCGGAGATGTCAGCGCCCGCTACGAACGACTTCTCGCCGTCACCGGTGATAATCAGCACGCGGATGTTGCTGTCGAGCGTGGAGAGGAAATCGTCCATCTCTTTCAAGAGACTGGAGTTTAATGCGTTAAGCGACTTCGGCGCGGAAATGGTCAGTGTGCAAACCGACTCGGAATTCTCTATTTTCAGGTATTGGTATTCCTTCATATTTTTGGATTTTTCGAGGGGCAAAGATACAAAAAAAAGTGCCGTTTGGCACTTTCTTTTTTAACGTTTTTTCTTGCCTGTGTTGACAGCCCCTTGAGGATCCTTCTTCGGCTCTTTCTTTGTGGTCGTCAACGTTTTCTTGTATTTGTATTCCAAGTTATACATTTTCTGTATCGTCTGAGGCGGAACAATCGATTTGAATTTCTTGTAGTAGTTATACTCTAAATCGAGCATTTTCTTGCGCATATCGAATTTCTGGTCTTGCAGGTAGGTGAGCTGTTTGTCGCTCAGCTTTTCAATCATCTCCTTATTGGTTCCCGGAGCGCCGAGCTTGATGCCTTGCTTTTCCAGATTCTTGCGGTAAGTGTCCATAATAGCCATCTCGTCATTGAGATATTGCTCGTATGTCTTCCAGAAATTCGCGCTTGCCTTCTCGCTGACCGTCAAATGCTCCTTCATGTAGGTGAGACGATCAAGAATCTTCTGTTTAGAGCTCTTTTCTTGTGCAAAGAGGTTGCTGGATGCACAAAAAACGGCGATAATCATTAAAATCCAAAGTCTTTTCATAATATCCACATTTTAGGTTAATATTGCAAATATTCGTAATAATCCATCATGGCCAGTTCTTCGCTGTAGTAATCGGTGGCGACAGATTCCAGGATCTCTTCTTCGGTGTTTGCAGTGACCACCTGTTGCGTTTTTGTGATGGCCGTGCCCTCGTCAGGGACGCTGTAGGTGAAGAACAATCCGATTGCCACTGCCAGCAAAGCGACTGCTGCTACGGCTGAAGCGATAAGACGTCTGCGTCTATTTTGCTCATCCTTAATCTTTTGCATGACTTTACCCGGCAGTTCCTCGAAGTAGTTCTCAGGAATCTGATAATGCTCTGTCTTTTCTAAATTGTCTAAATCAAACATAATTAAGTGAAAATTACAACCTATTGACTTTGGGAATATTAAAAGGTTAAACGCTCTGAAATATTTTTTTTGATTTTTTCTGCGGCGAAATGGTAGGATGCCTTCAATGCACTTTCGGAGGTGTCGAAAATTTTCGACATCTCCGCGTAGGGCGTCTCGTCGTAATAGCGCATGGTGAATACCGCACGCTGTTTTGGCGGCAGCTTGACGATCTCCTCCTGCAGGAATTGCTCGATCTGACTTGCCGTGACGGTGCTGGTATCTGCATGGCTGACCAGCAGGAACTCCGTGTAATTGTCATCGTCCAAGTTCAGAAGCCGCTTTTTCTTCTCGATGTAGGTAAGGGCTTCGTTCACGCAAATTCTTGTGATCCAGGTTTTAAGGCTGGATTCGCTTCTGAATTTGTCGAGGTTCTTCCAGATTTTGATGCACACGTTTTGGGTCACATCATCCGCGTCCTCGTGAATCGTGGTGATTCGGCGAGCACTGTAGTAGATGTGCTTCTGGTACTTCTTCAGCAGCAGTTCGAAAGCCTTCTCTTTGGTCTTCTCGTTGCTGAAAAGCGACAGGATGAATTCGTCTGTAATTTCAGGCATTCTATTGATTCTTAGTTACTTGCGACTGATTGCTTTCTTGCAGGCCTCCACAATGTGCGCTTTGTCAAGCCCGAAATGTGCCATCAGTTCATCAGGTGTACCGCTTTCACCGAAGTGGTCGTCCACACCGATGGTCTCCACGGGTGCGGGCAGGTTGCGGCTCAGACATTGGCAGACGGCATCGCCCAAACCGCCGTTCAGGAAATGCTCTTCAGCGGTGACAACGCAACCGGTCTTGCGAACGCTGTTCAGGATGGCTTCCTCGTCCAATGGCTTGATAGTGGCCATGTTGATGACTTCGGCGTGGATGCCCTGCTCGTTAAGTATCTCCGCTGCCTCAAGGGCGGGGAACACTAAATGGCCCGTGGCGATGATGGTAACGTCGCTGCCTTCGCGCATCACGTCGGCCTTACCGATGACAAACGGTTTGTTCTCTTCGGTGAAGTTCGGTACTGCCGGACGACCGAAACGCAGGTATACGGGGCCGTTGTGCGCTGCCGCCGCGATGGTCGCCATCTTGGTCTGGTTGTAGTCGCAAGGGTTGAGTACCACCATGTTAGGTAGCATCCGCATCAACCCGAGGTCTTCCATCATCTGGTGGGTGGCACCGTCTTCACCCACGGTGATGCCGGAGTGAGAGGCGCAGATCTTGACGTTCAGGTTGGAGTAGGCCACCGTCATGCGGATCTGGTCGTATACGCGACCGGAGATGAAACCTGCGAATGCGCTGGCAAACGGAATCTTGCCGCTCAATGCCAAACCGGCGGAAATGCCGATCATGTTGGCTTCCGCAATACCGCATTGCACGAAACGGTCGGGATATGCGGCTTTGAAGTCGCCCATTTTCACGCTTCCCGTGACATCGGCGGTCAATGCGAAGATATTTTCGTTATTCTGCGCGGCTTCCATCAGCCCGGCGCCAAACCCGGAACGGGTGTCTTTCATTGTGTAATTCTCCATTTTCCTATTGTCAAAAAATTTCCGGCAAAAATACGAAATTTGACAAAAGAGAGTTATCTTTGCCACCAATTATTTGCGGATATTTTTAATGGGAAAAAAACTACTCCTCTTCATGTCAATACTGCTGCTGCTTTTGAGCTCTGATTTGCAGGCCCAAAGCGATGGTGCGTGGCGTGTGAAACATCTGGAGGTGGATTCCCTCACCATAGATCTCGATAGTTGCTCAATTATTCCGCAAACATTTCAAATCCAAGGCATTAACCGTCAACAATATCGTCTCGACCCTCTGACATCAACCCTTACCCTTCTCGATTCCGCACTTTTAGGGAAACGATTATTTCTGCAATATGAGGTATTTCCATCGGATTTGTCACGACCAGTGGCGCACAAATCTTTCTCCTCCATCGAGCCTGGCCGTTCGCAACACCAAACGGTCGACTATCCCATTACCTCAATTCAAAATGTGTTGAATAGTAACGAGTTGTATACGAACGGTGCCATTTCGCGTGGTGTTTCTGTAGGCAATAATCAGGATTTGGTGCTCAACTCCTCGCTGAATCTGCAGATTTCAGGGAAACTATCTGAGGATGTGGAGATTATGGCCTCTGTTTCAGACAAAAACATCCCTATTCAGCCCGAGGGTAACACCCAAGTGCTTCAAGACATCAGCAGTGTCTTTATTGCATTGAAAATCAAAGAGATGGCGACTGTTCGTGCGGGCGATGTCACATGGGGCGAGTCGGAAGATTGTTTCTTGCGCGTCTCCAGAAACGTGTTGGGGCTGGATGCTATGGTGAAATCTGCACCTTCAGAGAAGACAAAGATGATGAATGAGGCGGGCGGCGGTGTGGCCAAGGGCAAGTTCGTGCGTCAGCAGATTACTGTGCGAAACGGTGTCCAGGGACCGTATAAACTATACGGCGCTGACGGGGAGGTCTCCATCACCATTGTGGCTGGCTCAGAACGCGTATATGTTGATGGTCAGCAGATTACACGAGGTTCGGATTATGACTACACTATGGACTACAACACGGCGGAGCTCACCTTCACCCCGAAAATGCTTGTCTCCTCTGAAAAGCGGGTGATTGTGGAGTTTGAATACACCAATCGTCACTATTCGAGATATAACTTGTTTACACACAATGAGTTTGAATTTTCAGGAAAGCATCCGCTCAAACTCTATGTCAACATTTTCCATGAGCAGGATTTGAAAAACCAATCCATCCAGCCGGAACTTACGATGGAGAATATGCGCTTCCTTGCAGCTCTTGGCGATGCGGGCGGCACAGCCTTCTTTCCCTATTTCGACACGGTTCCTTTTTCGCCGGACCGTATACAATATGAGAAGATTGATACTACATACAACAATAATATATATACAATTTATAAATATTCAACCAACCAGGATGCCGCGCTTTTCGCACCGGATTTCACCTATATGGGCACGAACAAGGGGAATTATATTTTGACAAGCAGTACCTCGAACGGGCGCGTATTCGCATGGGTAGCTCCTGCAGAAGGGGTGCCGCAGGGCGACTATGAGCCGGTGCAGGTGCTTACTGCCCCCATTTCCCAGCAGATGGCAACCGTTGGATTGGATTTCGATGTGCGCGAAAATACCCACGTCAAAACAGAGTTCGCCCTTTCGCATTATGATCAGAACACCTTTTCCAAGAAAGACCGCAATGATGATGTTGGATTTGCTTACCTTTTGAATGTCAGCGATTTGGAACAATTTGCCTCCCGCAAGGATACGGTCCCGTGGCTCTTCAAAAGTCAAGTGCAGTTGCAGTTTCTCCATAAGAACTTCACTCCGTTCGAGTCTTTCCGGGATGTGGAGTTTGCCCGTCACTACAATCTGAAAACCGACTATGCAACGAATAGGCATGAGTGGATGACGCAGGCGGAATTTGCCCTTTCCAAGCTGAAAACCCATCTGCTTCAGTACGGTCTCAACTATTTCAACCGCACTGGCGAGGTGAATGCGCTTCGTAACGAGTTCCTCAGCAACGATCAATGGCAGAGTTGGCATCTGAGGACGGCTACGAGCTATCTGCTCACCCGCGATTCGGTGCAACGGAGTCGTTATCTGGTTTCGAGGTTGCAATTGTCCAAAAAGTTTCAGCATTTCTCGTTAGGAGTCGATAACTTGCTGGAACATAATATTTTCAAGGAGATTTTAACCGACTCGTTGCGCCCAAATAGCTACGCGTTCAATGAATTGAACGCCACTCTGCAAAGTGCAGAGGAAGCGAAGCACCAGTTTTTGGCTGGGTATAAGAATCGCGTTGAGTTCGTTCCTGATTCCCTGCGGCTGCACCGCCATCTGATGGTCCATGAAGTGCGGGCGCAGTACCGTTTTGCGCAGATCCAAAACCAGAGTTTCTCGTTGAACGCCACTTATCGTAACCAGTCGTTGTTCGATACTTTGGACTGTTCCCATGCAGAACACTACTTCGTGGGGAATCTCCAATATACGGGTAGATTTTTCCGAAATGCGTTTATTCTCAATACGTATTATGAATCCGGAAGCGGAATGGAACTGAAGAAAACATTCACCTACATCAAAGTGGCGAAAGGGCAGGGAACCCATGTTTGGAACGACTACAACGGAAATGGCATTGAGGAGTTGGACGAGTTTGAGGTGGCCGCTTTTCCCGATGAAGCGGAGTATGTGAAGGTCTGGATTGCCGGCACCGACTACGTCAACGTGTGGCAGAGCCAATGGACGCAGAGCGTGCAGTTGCGTCCTGCGGCGGCATGGTCCAACAGCAAAGGATTCCGGAAGTTCCTATCCCGATTCTCCGACGTCCTAACACTCAACGCCTCTCTGAAGCATAAGACGCGGATGTTCAATCCCTTCCCCAAGGCGGGGGAGGACACAAATCTCGTAGCCAATCGTCTGAACTTCACCAACACCTTCTCTTTCAACAACAGCAGTTCTTACTTTGCGTTCGATTTCATTACGCAATCCAATGCAAACACGCAGTATTTGTATTATGGCCTTGAAACGAACAAGGTTGACTTACTGGAACTTATCTTAAAAAGTACCCCAGTAGCGCCGTTGTATATCCAGACCAATTTGCAGAGGAAAATCACCCGCAACAGCTCTACCTCCTTTGAATCAAGGCAGTATTGGGTGAGTGATTATTCTGTGGAACAGGAGTTTAGGTTGCAGTTTGTCAACCGCTTCACAGCCTCTCTGAAAGGCTTGTATTCGTATAAGGACAATAGGGAAGGGGCGGAATACGTATATCGATATAATGCAGAGCTCTCAGCCCTGTATCGTGTGTTGAATCGAGGAACTGTTTCATTATCAGCTGAATATGTCTATTTGAAGGGCGATGTAGGACAGAACTCCTCGGTTTCGTATTTCATGCTGGACGGTCTTCAGCTTGGCCGGAACCTGCTTTGGACGCTTTCGGGTCAAATCTCTGTTACTCAATTCCTTCAAATTGCGGTGCAGTATCAAGGGCGTGCCATGCAGGGGCATGCGGTCATCCACACTGGAAATCTTACGTTGAACGCTCTGTTTTAGTTAAAATATTGTGTAATAGTGTATTATGATAATATTTTTCTGTAAAAAACTGATTTACAGATGATTGTTTATAAGTTGAGTTCTTTTTTCTCAAAATTCCTGCTTTTGGTTAAACAAATCAAAAAATATGCTATTTTTGTCACTTCAAAAAATTAGACTATAAATGTATTGTGTAACTTTTTGAATTGAACTATCGTATATGAAAGGAAAAACGATTTTTCAGAGGTCAATAAGATTGCGTAATACATTGATAGTTAATATGTTAATGTATAAAACAATTCATAATTGAATATGAGTAAAGGTATACAAAAAGTTGGTCTGTTGGTGTTCTTGGCAATGTCTGCGATGATGTCAGGTTTTGCTCAAGATGATGCACAATTTACCTTTTTTCCGTGGGTGACGTCCTATTACAACGCCGGCGGAATAGGGGAGCAGAGTAATACATTGTGCTTCACGGCTGATTACAGCAACAAGTATCTAGGTTGGGGCGACCTGTCCACGACGGCCATCAACAATGATACGGCTGTGAAAACCGCTCCTCAGGACTTTCTTTTTAGTATAGAATCCTATTTGAAAAAATTGCATGGATCTATCGGTGTCACTTTGGTGCACGACCAGCTCGGTTTTTATAAGAATACAGGTGTGAAAATAGGTTATGCATACAAACTGCGTGTCGGAGGCGGCCATTTGGGCATCGGCGCGCAGGTTTCTTTGTATAATCAGGCCATTGACGTCTCTGGTTTTAACCCGACTGATCCGAATGATCCCTATTTCCAAAGCCTTTCAGAATCCACGTTGGATATGGATTTCAATTTCGGTGTGTTGTATAAGACCGACCAATGGTATGTGGGTGCAGGCTGGACGCAGATGTTGGCTGCGTTTGATACCACTCAGTCGATTATCAGATTGTCTGGCGACAGAGGCTCTCATCGTTCAACTCAAATCTATTTGCACGGCGGTTACACATGGGTGGTGCCGTTCAACCCGAACTGGGAGATTATTCCTCAGGCTTTGGTGAAGACGGATCTCTCAAAAGTTCAATGGGAGATTTTGGCACTGGCTCGTTATAACGGTGTTTTCTGGGGTGGTCTCGGCTATCGTTACCAGGATGCTATCACGCTCGCGTTCGGTGCGCGTCCGTTCTACAATTCCTCCAACATTTACCTGAAGGGACTGGATGTGGGTGTTTCCTACGGTTTCACCGCTAATTCTCTGGCCTTCAAGCCTCATCGCAGCTTTGGTGATGTGGAGGTCGTGGTGCGTTATTGCTTCGACATCTACAAGCCCGAAGTCTTCTCCGGATACGGCAATTCAAGATACATTTATAAGAATAGATACTAAAATTAACAAAATAGCGTTAATAACCATATTTTGAAATTAATAAAATTGAACAATATGAAACGGGTAATCATTTTTGTAGCAGCGGCATTCTTGTTAATGGTGTCGTGTAAGAACGGCGGCGATGGCCAGCTCGTCGGCGTGCAGGACCGTCCGCAATCCTCCGATTTGGAGCCTTACGGTATGGTTTATGTCCCCACAGGACACTATGTTATGGGTGGTGGTGATCAGGACGTTCCGTTCGCATTGACCCAGCAGTCTAAAAATGTGACGATTGCTGCCTTTTGGATGGACGAGACGGAAATCACCAACAACGAGTACCGCCAGTTTGTCTATTGGGTGCGCGACTCTATCGCTCACACCCTTCTTGGTGACGCTGAAATCACCGATGAGGAAAAATACGGCCACTATCTGAAGTATCAGAAGGGCGAGAATGAGGGCGAGGTTATCGAGCCCAAATTGATTAACTGGAAAGAGAAGATTCCGTGGGATTCTGAAAACGAGGAAGTTCAAGCTGCATTATCTCCCTTGTTCAGCAAACTGAACACCCGCTTCTACCATTACAGCGCCCAACGTATGAACGTTTCCATGCTGAATTATGAGTATTGGTGGTTTGATTATCGCAACTATCGCGATCCTAAAAATCCTGATGAGTTCGGGGCTTCCTATAAGGAGTTCGAAAAGGAAGGCAACGATCTGGGTGGTATTTATGCCAACCGTCCGAGCAGCATGGGTAACGGTTATCAACGCTTTATCAAGCATGAGGTGGTGAATATCTACCCTGATACGCTTTGCTGGGCTCATGACTTTGTCTATTCCTACAACGAGCCGATGGTCCTGAATTACTTCAACAACCCTCAATACGACAATTACCCGGTTGTCGGTGTGAGCTGGCGTCAGGCAAAGGCTTTCTCTTTCTGGAGAACCCAACTGCGTATGTCTTGGCTGGCAGGCAAGGAATATGCATTCGAACATGAGTTCCGTTTGCCCACCGAGGCTGAGTGGGAATGGGGCGCACGCGGCGGCAACGAACTTGTCACCTACCCATGGGGCGGTCCGTACACCACCAACCGCAATGGTTGTTTCTTGAGCAACTTCAAACCGCAACGCGGTAACTATATCGCTGACGATAACTTCTATCCCGGCATCGTGGCTCACTATCATCCCAACGATTGGGGCTTGTTCGACATGAGCGGCAACGTGGCTGAATGGTGCGAAGACGCCTTCGACGAGGCAGCCACCAACTTCACCCACGACATGAACCCGACGTATGTTTACTATGCTACCAAGGATGACTCTCCTGTGAAGAAGAGAAAAGTGATCCGCGGCGGTTCTTGGAAGGATGTCAGCTATTACACCACGGTGTACGCTCGCACCTACGAGTATCAGGACACTTGTAAGTCCTACGTCGGTTTCCGTAACGTGCAGTCCTTCATGGGCCGTCAGAGAGGTGACAACAACAGCAGAAGCGCTTCTCACGTTTACTAGACAATGAATTAATTAAAATCAAACAATAATCATTAACTTAAAAAATTAAAACAAATGAGTAAAATTGATCAATTAGTCAGATCGAAAGGTTACAAGAACTTCATGGCCAAGCTGTATGGCTGGGGCGCTGCAGTCGTCATTTTGGGTGCATTGTTCAAAATCTTGCACTGGCCTGGTGCTAACATCATGCTGATGGCAGGTATGTTCACGGAGTCCATCATCTTCTTCTTCTCCGCTTTCGAACCCCTGCATGTGGAGTACAACTGGGCATTGGTTTATCCCGAGTTGGCCACTGGCACAGATATCGAGATTGAGGAGAGCGAGAAGAAATCCCGTCGCGAGAAAAAGCAACAGGTAAAGACTGACACCCTCACCCCGACCCAAGCTCTTGACAAGATGTTGGAAGAGGCGAAGATTGGTCCCGAATTGATGGAAAGCCTCGCATCTGGTATGCGCAACTTGAGCGACAACGCTCACAAGTTGGCTGGCGTTTCCGACGCTGTTGTCTCTACCGACAACTATACCAGCAATCTGCAAAAGGCTTCCGAGTCTGTGCGTAACCTGACTATGCAATATGACAGGGTTGCTCAGAACCTCGAAGTGGACGGCAACGTTGCTTCTGCTTACAATGAAAGTGTGAAACGCGCCACCACGGCTGTCACACAATTGGCTAACGCTTACGAACAAACTGCTAAGTCTTTAGCTCAAACTGACAGCTTCAAAGCTGAAATGGATAAATTAACCGCCAATATCTCTAAATTAAGTAATGTTTACGGCAATATGCTTGCCGCAATGAAGTAATTCGTTTAGTTTATTTCCAAAATCACTAACTAAATTTAATTGAGATATGGGTGCAACAAATTGTCCGGAAACCCCGAGACAGAAAATGATTCAGATGATGTACTTGGTGTACACCGCTATGTTGGCATTGAACGTTTCTGCGGAAATTTTGAACGCCTTCATCGTGGTGGATGACACCCTTGCTATATCTACCCGCAACGCCACGCAACAGAACTACTCGGACTACAACTGGTTTGAGCAGCAGAAGACCATTTTGGGCGAGGCGAAGATTCATGATGCATACGTCAATGCGCAAGCCCTTCGTAAAGAGACCAATAAAATGGTCAACTACATCGAGCAAATGCGTCAAGATCTTATATTCTACGTTGATGGCGATACTTTGGTTGAAGTGAAGAACGACAAAGGCAAGAAAGAGAAAGTGCCCACGACAGTCGGCAATATGAAGGCTAAGGAGAACTTCGACAAGCCTACCGACTATATGATTAATAAGAAGCATGCTTTCGAACTTGCTGATAAGATCAGAGATTACAAGAAAACCATCTTGAAATTGGCTAAGCCTGCCGATAGAGAACGTCTCTCTGCTGGTATCGGTTTGGATGTGGACCAAAAGTTCACTAAAGAGGGTGCTGTACAGTCTTGGGCTGAGCATAATTTCGACCACATTATCGCAGCTGCAGCCATCACCCTTCTGAATAAGGAGATTGGTGAGGTTCGTAATGCCGAGTCTATGATGCTTGCCTACCTGAAAGCTTCCATCAGTGCTGAGGACTTCAAGTTCGACCAGGTGACTGGACGTTCCATCCCGAAATCACAGATGGTCTTCTCTGGAGACTCATACGAAGCTGACATTATTGTGGCTGCTTTCGACAGCAAGTCCACTCCTGAGGTTTGGTACAAGATGGGTGCCGATACCCTGACTGTAGATGGCCTTGGTGGTGCTACCAAACTGGAGGGTGAAAACGGTCTCGTGAAACTGAAAATCGGTACCAGCGGTACGGGTGAGCAGAAATACGCCGGTTTGATTAAGATTATGGATCCGAGTGGTCAACCGAAATATTATGGCTTCAAGGATAAATATACAGTGTTGACGCCTTCCGCTACCATCGCAGCCGACAAGATGAACGTGCTGTATGCCGGTATCGCCAACCCAGTGTCTGTGTCAGGTCCTGTGGCTCACGACAAACTGAGTGTCTCATTCCCTGGTTGTAATCTCTCCTCCCAAGGTGGTGGTAAGTACAATGTGACCGTGCCGGCTTCCATGATCGGTAAGAAAGTGACAGCTACTGTTGCCGCTAAAGTTGGTGAAACCACCAAGACGATGGGGTCTACTGAGTTCCGTGTGAAGAAAGTTCCGGATCCGCGTGCGGTTCTTGGCGCTGGTATCCGTGGTGGCAAGCGTGCAAAAGCCGAGTTGCTTGCTAACCCGGTGGTTCGTGCCACTATGGGTGAGGACTTTGTCTACGACCTCAAGTGGTCTGTCAACTCGTTCCGCGTCCAACTCGTCGTCAAAGGTATGGATGAGCCCGCCATCGCTTGTCAGGGTGGCGCACTGAGTGATAAGGCCAAATCAGCCATTCAAAAGGCTCCTTCCGGAACGGTTGTCTATTTCATGGATATCAAAGTCTCCTCAGAGGCTGGTTCCCGTACGTTGGACGAGTTCTCCGTTCGTATTAAATAATCAATACAAAAAAAATATAATTATGAAAAAGTTCACATTATTCGCAATGATGCTGCTGGCCGCCTGCTTCGTCTTCGCACAGGAAGATGAAACCACTGGCAGCACGCTTGAGCAACCTGTCCGCAGGCCGGTCGAAACCCCTTGGGAACAGGTCAACACAGGTGATTTCACAGAACCTATCGCATACACGCCTGTACGCCAAGCGGATGTTATGTATTATTGGACTGTCTGGCGCATCATCGACCTGCGCGAGAAAGTCAATCACCCGCTCTATTTCCCTACGGATCCCAAGGGGACTTGGAAAAATCTCGGGCAAACGATTTTCGATGCTATAGATTTTAAGAACCCTGAGAGAAGTGCGGATGCGTTGCCCGTGTACTCAGATGAGATGTGCACGATGCCTATGACGCAAGAAGAGCTTGTGAGCAATCTCTCTCAATCCAGAATCATTGAAGATTTGGATGACGAAGGCGAAGTGATTGGTGAGAAAGAACAAATCGTCGAACATGAGGCGAAAGATATCATTAGCTATCGTCTCAAGGAGGTTTGGTATTTCGACAAACAATACTCCACCTTTAAGGTTCGTATTCTTGAGATTACGCCAGTCATCGAATACGAGCGTCTCTCCAGCAGCTCATCTTACGATGACGAGGACAAGGATGCAGAAGATGAGGAAGATGTGAAAACCAACAAGTCCACCATGCGTCTCGGTTACATCTATTATGACGAGCTTCGCCCGTTCATTGCCAAGCAGGAGGTGTTCAATATGAAGAACCAGGCCGCACGCCTCTCATTCGACGATTTGATCACATGGAAACGCGATTTTTCCAGCTTGATTTACAAGGAATCAAATGTCTATGATCGTGACATTGAGGAATATATCGCTAATTCCCGTGACCAACGTATCGAATCCGAACGCATTACTGAAAAATTGCGTACTTTCGAGCACGATCTCTGGGAGTTTTAATTTAGCAAGACTTTTTCATAATTACACAAAAGCGGATGTTATGCGACATCCGCTTTTTTCATTCTTGGCACCCGAGAATGGTCGCATTCCCGCCGTGTTGTTTTTCATTAACATGTGTTGATAAAAATAATTTCAAGAAAAATAATTTCCGAGCGATACCATATCAAATATTTTATATCTTTGTACTTAGATTTGAACTTGATTAAAATACAGATATTTAGTAGTATTTCTATATAGTTATATATGAAGAGAATTACGGATAAAGCCATCCATCAAACTTTGAAAACGGTTTTCGGTTTTGATACCTTCAAGGGCGACCAGCTGAAAATCATCAAGACTTTGTTGAAAGGTAAGGACTGTTTTGTGATCATGCCCACAGGCGGCGGCAAGTCGATGTGCTACCAACTGCCGGCTTTGATGAGCGACGGCACGGCTATCGTGATTTCGCCGTTGATTGCGCTAATGAAGAACCAAGTGGATGCCATCCGCACGTTTGGCACTGACCGTGGCATTGCGCATTTTCTGAACTCCTCTCTCAACAAGGCGGAAATTGCCGAGGTGAAGAAGGATCTCATCTCCGGCAAAACGAAACTGCTTTATGTAGCACCAGAGTCTTTGACAAAAGAGGAGAATGTGAACTTTTTCCAGGATATCAACATCTCTTTTTATGCGATCGACGAGGCGCACTGTATTTCCGAATGGGGACACGATTTCCGTCCGGAGTACCGCAATATCCGCAAAATTATCCAACAAATCGGTAAGGATGTTCCGGTAATTGCCCTGACGGCTACCGCTACCCCCAAGGTGCAGAGCGATATCCAGAAGAATCTCGGCATGGACAAGGCGGAGGTTTTCATCTCCTCGTTCAACCGCCCGAATCTCTATTATGAAATCCGCGAGAAGACCAAGGATGTGGATAAGGAAGTGGTGAAGTTCATCAAGAACCACCCTGGAAAGTCCGGCATCATCTATTGTCTGAGCCGCAAGAAAGTGGAAGAACTGGCCGTGTTGTTGCAGGAGAACGGAATTCGCGCCCTGCCGTATCATGCGGGTTTGGACTCCAAAACCCGTGTTCAGAATCAGGACGATTTCTTGATGGAGAAGGCCGACATCATCGTGGCTACTATCGCCTTCGGTATGGGTATTGACAAACCGGATGTCCGCTTTGTTATCCACTACGACATGCCCAAGAGTCTGGAAGGTTACTATCAGGAGACAGGACGTGCTGGCCGTGACGACGGTGAGGGCCTTTGTATCGCATTCTACGATCAGAAAGACTTGAACAAATTGGAGAAATTCTCGGCTAAGAAGTCGGTTTCCGAGCAGGAAATTGTGAAACAGCTGTTAGCAGAGACAGCTTCATACGCAGAATCCACCAACTGCCGCAGAAAACATCTGTTGCACTATTTTGGTGAGAATTATTCCGAAGAGAACTGCCATAATTGTGACAATTGCAATCATCCGAAGCCGAAAATGGATGCTTCCGAGCAGATTCAGCTGCTTTTGGAGGTGATTTTGGCAGTGAAGCAGCAGTTCAAAGAGGATCAGATTGTGGACATCATCTGCGGTAACAAGACGACCTCCATTCTGAAGTTCCATCACGAAAAGCTGAAACAGTTCGGTGAAGGCATGGATTATGACGCTAAGTTCTGGTCCAATGTGGTGCGCGTTTCCATTTTCGACAACCTGATTGTCAAAGATATTGAGAATTATGGTCTGCTGAAGATTACCGACAAGGGTAAGAAATACATGACCAATCCCTATCCGATCATGGCTATCAAACCGGTGACTGAAGAGGATGAGGATGATGACGATGCAGTGGATGCAGTCGCCGGAAATGTCGAGGAGGCTTTCGACACGGTGCTGTTCAGCTTGTTGAAAGATTTGCGCAAGACTATCTCCAAAGAGGAGAATCTGCCGCCGTTCATCATCTTCCAGGATCCTTCTTTGGAGGATATGTGCATACAGTACCCGATCACCATGGAGGAGATGACCCGCGTGGTGGGCGTAGGACCTGGCAAGGCGCAAAAGTACGGCCGCCGTTTCATCGAACTCATCAAACAGTATGTTGAGGAGAACGAAATCGATCGTCCGCAAGATTTTGTGCTGAAGACAGTCGCCAAGAAATCCGCCAACAAGCTGTTTATCATCCAAGGTATTGACCATAAGATCAGTTTCGAGGACATCGCTATCGCAAAAGGTCTGGATATGGACGAACTGCTCACCGAGATTGAGCACATCGTGGCATCCGGCGCGAAGATCGACATCTCCTACTACATCGACGAGGAGATTGAAGCGTACCATCAGGAGGATATCATCGACTATTTTGCCAATGCCGACACCGATTCCGCCGAGGAGGCGTTGCGCGTGCTGGGCGAGGACGAGTACACGCTTGATGAGATCCGCATTATGCGTATCAAATACCTCTCCGACGTCGGTAATTAGGAGCTTTCCTTGAAAAGCCCGTAGGGCTGACATCTTATAGGCAGGGGCGTCAGCCCCTGCGAAAATGAAGATTATGCAGAGGGCGTCAGCCCATGCACAAAAAATGAAACAATTAATAGAAAATATGGAAGAAAATTTGGAAGAGAAGAACGAAGAATTGAAGAATGAGGTTGTGGAAAATGAAGCAACCGTGGTTGACGAGAAAGGTTTTGTGGTGGAGAATAATGATCCGATGGATTCCCCCAAGAAAGAAGAACTTAAGCCAACATGCGAGAAAAAGTGCGGGATGGTGCACTGGATTGTGGAAGGTGTGTTAGCAGCTGCAGTGATTGCGCTGTTCATCTTGCATTTTGCTGGCGGAAATAAGAAAGCCCCCGTAGTGCAGAAACCGGTGGAAGTGGGTACCGGTGAAGTGGTGTACATCAATATTGACACCGTGAATGAATATTACGAAATGGTGAAGATTCTGAAAGACACTCTCGAAGCGGAACAACAGAAGCAAGAGTTAGTCTTCAAGAACCGTCAAAAAGCGTTGGAAAACAAGGCTGCCAATTTCGAGCGGAACTACAATTCCGGTTCTCTGAATGCTCAACAAGCGCAGTATGCGCAGCAGAGTTTGCAGGAGGAGAGCTTGCGATTGCAAAACGACTATAGCAACTATATGGAGGATTTCCAGGCACGTTACGCAGCTGCTTTGGAGCAGATGAACGATTCTCTGAATGCTGCCGCCAAACGTGTGAACAAGACCTACAACGCTTCATATATCTTTACCTATCAGTCTGGCGGTCAGTTACTTTATGCCGATCCTGCCCATGATATCACTCAAGAGGTGTTGGAGGAGTTGAATAAGTCTTTCAAGAAAAAGAAAAAATAACGGTTGGAACGATGTCAGATCAGGAAATGAAAAAGGAGTGTAGACCTTTTGGCACAGTGCATGTTGTGCTGCTCTGCCTGGCTTTCGGGGCATTGGCAGCGGCTTTGGCGTTTTTGGCGGTGTCGAATAAGAACCAAAAACGGAAAGTGGTGGAGGATGAGCAGTCGTTCATCGACAGTCTGCACATTTTCCCGCCCATTGAGTTCGCTGATTCCTTGTATGCAAAGGTTACGCTGAAAAGCTATGAGGATGACGCTCCGCAGATAGAGGTCTACTATGTGAAGGACAGCCTCGGCAACCCGACTTCCGAGATTGCGCACGAGACCCATTACTACCAGAACCGCCAAAAATACATCGATGGAAATCGGGATGGTGCAACTCGTGAGGGACTTTGGTACGCCTACTATCCGGATGGCACTGTCCAGACGATGGGACGTTACGAAAATGGCAAGGAACAAGGTCGTTATACGGTCTATTATTCCAACGGAAATGTCAGGTATACAGGTGTTTATGATCAAGGTCGCCAAGTAGGGGAGTGGCGTTTCTATAACGAGGACGGCACATTGTCCCATACGGAGACCTATTAGCCAACAGCCGACAGCCAACAGCCGACAGCCAATAGCCAAATGTCATAAAGAAAAAGAAAAGAACAATTAATAATATTAATCAAAAAATAAACAGATACTATGGAATTACCATTTGCAGAAGCGTGGAAAATCAAGATGGTTGAACCCATTAAAAAATCCACAAGAGAAGAAAGAGAGAAGTGGCTCCTTGAAGCCCACAACAACATTTTCATGCTGAAGAGCGACTATGTCTATATCGACCTTTTGACCGACTCCGGTACCGGTGCTATGAGCGACCGTCAATGGAGCGCTATGATGATGGGTGACGAGAGCTACGGCGGCGCCCGTTCTTTCTACCACATGAAGGATACGATTACCGAACTCACCGGTTTTGACTATGTTATCCCTACTCACCAAGGTCGTGCAGCCGAGAACGTGCTGTTCAGCTATCTGGTGAAACCCGGTATGATCATCCCCGGTAACGCCCATTTCGACACCACGAAGGGCCACATCGAGAGCCGTAAGGCTTTCGCCATTGACGTGACCGTTCCTGAGGCTTACGACACCCAGCTGGAAGTGCCTTTCAAGGGTAATGTCAGCTTGGAGAAGCTGGAGAAGGTGCTCGTTGAAAATAAGGGTAATGTGCCGTTTATGGTGCTTACCGTTACCAACAACACCGTTGGCGGTCAGCCGGTTAGCATGCAGAACATCCGTGAGACTTGCGAACTCTGCCACAAATATGGCGTTCCGGTTGTGGTTGACAGCGCTCGTTTCATCGAAAACTGCTATTTCATCAAGACCCGCGAGAAAGGTTATGAGAACAAAACTCTCCGCGAAATCGCTCGCGAGATGTACTCATACGCTGATGCCATGACGATGAGTGCCAAAAAAGACGCTCTCGTGAACATGGGTGGTTTCATCGCTACCAACAAGAAAGAATGGTACGAAGGTGCAAAATTGTTCTGCATCCCGTTCGAAGGCTTCTTGACCTACGGTGGTATGAACGGCCGAGACATGGACGCTTTGGCTGTCGGTTTGAAAGAGAACATCGAGTTCGAGATGGTGGAAACCCGTATCAAACAGGTGCACTATCTCGCTGCTAAACTCGACGAATACGGCATCCCTTACCAGCGTCCTGCCGGTGGTCACGCCATCTTTGTTGATGCTGACAAGGTGTTGACCAACATCCCGAAGGAAGAGTTCCCGGCTCAAACCTTGACTTGCGAGCTCTATCTCGAAGCAGGTATTCGTGCTTGTGAGATTGGTTATGTGTTGGCAGACCGCGATCCCGTGACCCGCGAGAACCGTTTCGGTGGCAATGACTTCGTGCGTCTGTGCATCCCGCGTCGTGTTTACACGAACAATCACATGGACGTGATTGCAGCTGCTCTGAAGAATGTCTACGACCGTCGCGATACTATCAAGCGCGGTCTGGAGATCACTTGGGAAGCTGAACTGATGCGTCACTTCACCTGTCAGTTCAAACGTCTTGGCTAACAGTTGGATACGATGCTGATTGTAGGAAATGTCCTCGTTTCAGAGGAACTTATCGACAAATGCTTCTGCTGTGACTTGGAACAGTGCAAGGGTATTTGTTGTGTGGAGGGCGACAGCGGTGCGCCGGTAGCCCCCGACGAAGTGGCTGAACTTGAGGAGTATTATCCTGAATATCAAAAGTATATGACCGAAGAAGGTGTCGCCGTTGTAGAGAACGGCGGCACTTTCGTTTTCAATGGCGGCGACTCGTTTGACACTCCTTTGATGGAGAGCAACGACGCCTGCGCTTTCGCCTATTTTGAGGACGGCGTGGCGAAGTGCGCCATCGAAAAGTGTTTCCGTAAGGGCGAAATTCCGTTCCGAAAGCCCATTTCCTGCTACCTTTATCCCATAAGAGTCAGCAGGGTAGGGGATTACGATGCGCTGAACTACGACCATTGGTCCATTTGCAAGACAGCAGTGGAGAATGGCAACCGTCTGAAATTGCCGGTCTATCAATTCTTGAAGGGTCCGCTCATCGACAAATATGGCGAGGAGTGGTATGAAGAATTGGAGGAGATGGTCCGATTGCGGGATGAACAATCCCAGCAATTGTAGAGACGCGATTAATCGCGTCTCTACAGGACAAAATTCCTTGTCTGTGCATATTCATAATTTTGTATCTTTGCAGTTTGAAATAAAATAGAAAAAGAATATGAAATTCATCGTATCAAGCGACCTGTTGTATCGCAATATAAGTGCCATCAGCGGCGTGATGGGAACGAACAGCACAATGCCCATCTTAGACAATTTTTTGGTCTCTATTGAAGGTAACCAGTTGAAACTCACGGCTTCGGATCTCGAGTCCACGATGACATCCGTAATTGAATTGGACAACGTGGAGGGTGAGGGTTCTGTGGCTGTTCCTGCCAAGATTTTGCTTGAGACGTTGAAACTCATGCCGGACATGCCGTTGGTTTTCGCCATCGACACTGAGAACAACATTGTGAAGTTCTCTTCCGCCAACGGTGAGTACGGTGCACCCTGTTTCCCGAGCAGCGAGTATCCGACGGTGAAACCCATCTCGGAGCCTAAAAGCTTCGACATTCGTGCTTCTGTGCTCCAACGCGCAATCAGCAAAACGATCTTCGCGACCGGCAATGATGAGTTGCGTCCCAATATGATGGGCGTTTTATGCGAGCTTTCATCAGACGGTGTCACTTTTGTGGCTACCGATGCGCATAAGTTGGTCCGCTATCGCAACTCCGAGGTCAAGACAGAGGAGTTCTCTTCCCTCATTCTGCCCAAGAAGCCGATTGCTCACCTCAAGAACATCCTCTCCAACTATGCGGAGACGGTGCATGTAGAGTATTCTGAAAACACTCATCATATTCGTTTCGCTTTCGATAATTTTGAGTTGTATTCCTCTTTAAAGGAGGGTAAATATCCTAATTATGAGTCGGTTATCCCTAAGGAGAATCCGAATGTGCTGGTTATCGGACGTGACGAGTTCCTGAAGTCCATCCGTCGTTTGGGCAACTACTCCAGCCAATCCACATTCCAGGTTCGCCTCTCTTTGGGCGAAACCGGTCTGAATTTGACGGCTGAGGATATGGATTACTCCTACAAGGGCGCTGAAAACATCCAGTGCGAGTTTCAGGGCGATCCGATGGAGATTGGATTCAACTCCCGTTTCTTGCGCGAGATGATCGAAAATATCGACGCCGACACCATCCGGATGTCGTTCTCCAAACCGCAGCGTGCCGCTTTGATTGCGCCCACGGTTCAACATGACGAGAACGAGGATGTGTTGATGCTGATTATGCCGGTAATGCTGAATTAGTAAGTAGGCAAAAGGCAATAGGCAATAGTAGAGACGCGATTTATCGCGTCTCTATAATTATTTTGAAACAAATACAAAAAAGGAAAACCGAGTTGTCGCGGCCGTGAGGCTGAGGAAAGTCCGGGCAACGCAGAGCACCATACTTCCTAACGGGAAGGCGCGCGCGAGCGTGACAGACAGTGCAACAGAAAGGATACCGCCCGCTTGTCGGGTAAGGGTGAAAACGTGAGGTAAGAGCTCACGCCGCCGTCAGTGATGCCGGCGGGGGTAAACCTTATGGGTTGAAAGACCAAATAAACCGGGGCTTGAGGGCTGCTCGTCCGACCCGGAGGGTAGGTTGATAGAGGCCTGTGGCGACGCAGGTCCGAGATAAATGACAACATAGAACAGAACCCGGCTTACGGGTTTTCCTTTTTTTTACCACCTGGGTTTAAATGCGTCTTCGATGTGCGTCACCTGCTGCATTTCCGGACAGTTGATGACAGACACGATGTCGAAGCGAATCTCTTTCGTGACTCGCTTGAATTTGGCGTAGCGCATGGCCGCGCGTATGAGCCGTTGCTGCTTCTGGAAGTCCACGAAAATTTCCGGTTCGCCGAATATTGCCGTTTTCCGCGTTTTAACCTCCGCGATGACGAGATGGTTGTCGTCTTCCGCGATGATGTCCACCTCCAAGTGTCCGCAATGCCAGTTGCGTTCTAAAATCCTATAACCTTTTTGTAGAAAGAGATTTACGGCCATCTCCTCGCCGTGAATACCTTGTAGTTGCTTTTCCGTTTTCATTTTGATTTTATTTCATTGTTTGGATTTGCAAAATTACAATAATTTTTTATATGATTAACAGTATGGTGTTGTTTTTCTGCGAAAAATTATTTTTAAAATTTAATTTTATATGCTGATTAGTTAATAAAAAATTGTATCTGTCTGGTAATCAGTGGTGATTTTTTTTTGACGAAAGTGTTGATAAAATCGTTGAATTATTGTATCTTTGCAAGAAAAACAAAAGGTATCATGTTTTCAAAATTCAGAGACCATGAAAGAGGATTTTTTACACTATGTGTGGCAACACCGCCACTATGATTTTTTAAATTTGAAGACCACCGAAGGACTGGATGTCAGTGTGGTTTTCCCGGGTTATCACAATTTTGATGCTGGGCCTGACTTCTTGCAGGCGGTAGTGAATATCGGAGGCATGCGTTGGATAGGAAGCGTGGAGATTCACTGTCGCAGTTCAGACTGGCTGAGGCATCACCATCAGTTTGACGACAAGTACAAATCTGTGATTCTGCATGTGGTTTACGAACAAGATGTGGAGATACCATTGGATGAGAATGAGTTTGTCCCGACGTTGGAGTTGAAGGGTCGGATTCCTCGGGAGATGTTCATTCGTTATGAGACCCTGATGAAGATGCCGGATATGTTGCTCTGTCGCACACAGTTGCAGAGTTTGGAACCACTCATCCTTCATAATCAGATGTCAAATGTGTTAATGGAGCGGTTGTTACGTAGGCAGACTGTTTTCCAAAGCACGCTGCTGAGCTGTCAACAGGACTGGAACGAGTTGATTTACAGAACGCTGGCGATCAGTTTCGGGTGTAAGAAGAATGGGACGGCTTTCGAGTTGTTGGCGCAGAGTCTTCCGTTTCGGATTGTGAGGGCTCACCTCTCGTCGAAGCTGCAGATTTATGCACTTGTCTTCGGACAGTCGGGGTTGTTGGATGTTGCAGAGCGAGACGAATATGTGGAACGGCTCTCGTACGAGTATGATTATCTTCGTTACAAGTATCAGTTGACCTCTATCGGGGCGCATCACTGGAATTGGTTGAGACTGAGGCCGCAGAATTTCCCGCCGTTGCGGTTGGCGCAGTTTGCTCAAATGTTGTACGAAACGGGGAATGAGTTGTCGGACAGGGTGTTGAAGATGGGGATGCGCGGGATTCGTACGTGGCTGTCGGTGGCACCGGACGAGTATTGGCAGACGCACTATATGTTCGGGAAAGAGAGCCCAAAGCATGCCTCCGGAATGGGGGATTCAATCGTTAATTCGTTGATTGTGAATGTGGTGGCCCCGATCCGTTTCAGCTATGCGCGGTTTTCGGGGGATGACGACATGCAGGAGGATGCGTTGGCCTTGTTGGAAAGGGTGCCGTATGAGAACAACAAGACCACCCGGCTCTTCTCTGACAGCGCATTTCCGTGCGGGAGTGCCTACGACTCTCAGGCGCAATTGGAACTGATGGATCATTATTGTTCGCAGAAACGGTGTCTTTCGTGTAGTATCGGAGAGCGGATTATACGGGTTAGGGGAGACTCGTGATTCTTCTGTTTCCGAAAGAAAAATTTGGTGGAATAAAAGGGAAAACGTATCTTTGCCGCGAAAAATGTGTTGAAAACACATCAAGGGATACGCTGTATGAACTATGTCATTACCAAAGGATTGGATTTGAAACTGTCGGGTGAAGCGCCTGACAGCCGGTTGGCTTTTAACATGCCCGGAACCTTCTATATCCGTCCTTCTGACTTCCGTTGGTTGACCCCGAGACTGCTCGTGCAGGCGGGTGACGTTGTGCGCGTAGGAACACCGCTGTTCTGCGACAAGAAGGATGAGCGAGTCGTCATTGTGTCGCCGGTGGAGGGTATGGTGCGCGAGATTGTGAGGGGGGAGAAGCGTGTCATCGAGGCGGTGGTCATCGACAGGACCTCGGATGATGACACTGTTGCGATTGTGGAGTTCGCTGAACCTGCTGACAGTCAAGCAGTACGCAAATTGTTGTTACAGTACGGCTTATGGCCTTGTCTGCGGCAGCGTCCCTTTTCGGTGATTCCTTCACCGGATGCGATGCCCAAGGCGGTTTTTGTCCCCTGTTTTGACAGCAATCCGCTAGCCACGGACTTCAACGTGTTGATGCGTGACAAGGAGGAGGATTTTCTATATGGCTTGCAGATGCTGCAACGTGCGTCAGGTGATGCACCTATGCATCTTTGTATGCATGAAGGAGCTGACAACCAGTTTTTTGAGCAAGCAGAAAACGTTCAGAAGCACTATTTCAGCGGACCGCATCCAGCGGGTAATGTTGGCACGCACATCCATTATGTTGACCCGTTGGACAAAGGGGAGACTGTTTGGTATGTGGATCCTCAGGAGGTTGCCCGTATCGGCGAGTTCTTCCGCGAGCATCGGCTCGGTTTTGCAAAGATCGCTGCTTTGACGGGTCCTGCTACTTCACAAACGGGTTACTTTACCACCGTTTACGGTGCAGATTTGTCCGGATTCTTGAATGAGGCGTTGGCTACGGATCAAAAGCGTGTCATCAGCGGCAGTGTGTTGAGTGGCAATAAGTTGGACAAATTCCCTGTGCTGGGCTTTTATGACCGGCAGATAACGGTTGTTGACGAAGGTGGAGAAAGGGAGTTTATCGGTTGGCTGCTGCCGGGATTTCGCAAGTGGAGTCTGTCGCGTACCTTCTTGGCATGGATTACTCCGAAACGCACTTACAAGGTTAACACCTCGCTTCATGGCGGACGCCGGGCCATTGTTCTCACTGATGTTTATGATAAGGTGTTCCCTCTCGATTTGATGCCGTTGCAATTGCTTAAAGCCTGCGAGATCAAGGATATAGAACAGATGGAGGCGTTAGGCATTTACGAAGTGGATGACGAGGATTTCGCGCTGTGCGAGCTGGTTTGTCCTTCTAAGACTGAGTGCCAGCGGATTGTGAGGGAATCCTTGCGGGAGTTAATGATCGGTTTGTAGAGACGATGTGCACATCGTCTCTGTGAGAAGAAAATAGCAAGTTCGCGTATTTATATTTTGTACCTTTGCACCTTTGAAAAAAAACGATAATGCCCAAATTCAACGCACTTTTTGACGCCATTGACACGTTTCTGCGCACGCCCGCAACCATTACGGACGGACGCTGTCATGTGCGCGATGCGGTGGATATGAAGCGCATCATGATTACGGTGATGATTGCGCTGACTCCAGCGTTGGTGGCAGGCTGGTGTAATGTTGGATACCAACACTTTGACGCCCTGGGTGGCGGCGGCAGTCTCTGGGACTACCTTTGGTACGGCTTTCTCAAATGGCTGCCGCTGGTCATCGTGACCTACGTCAGCGGTCTTGCCGTGGAGGTGCTTTTCGCGCAGATCCGCAAGCACGAGGTGGCGGAGGGCTTTTTCGTCACAGGCTTTCTTATCCCGATGATTATGCCGCCAGACGTGCCGTTGTGGATCGTCGCGGTGGCCACCGTCTTCGCCGTGATATTCGGCAAGGAGGTCTTCGGCGGAACGGGCTACAACTTCCTGAATCCCGCATTGTTGGCTCGTGCGTTCGTCTTTTTTGCTTATCCGTCAGTGATTTCCGGCGACAAGGTCTGGGTTTCCGGCGTGGATGCTATGACCTGCGCCACGCCGCTCGCATTGGTGATGAATGGTAGCACTGAGGCGATACCATCCACGGGGGCGTTGTTCTTCGGCCTTATCCCCGGTTGCATTGGCGAAACCTGCAAACTGGCCATTCTGCTCGGCGCGGCCATCCTCCTCTTCACGCAAGTGGCCGACTGGCGCATCATGCTCTCCGTCTTCGTCGGCGGGTATGTCACTGCGGTAATCTGCAAGTTGACAGGTCTTTGTCCCGTCGCAAGCTATGACCAGTTGTTGATGGGCGGCTTTGTGTTCGGTGCGGTCTTCATGGCTACTGATCCCGTCACAGCCGCGCACACCCGCGACGGCAAGTACATCTACGGACTGCTCATCGGCATCCTCGCCATTCTCATCCGCACACTCAACAAAGGCTATCCCGAAGGCATGATGCTCGCCATCCTGCTGATGAACATCTTTGCCCCGCTGATCGATTATTGCGTGGTGCAGAGGCACATCAAACAACGTCAGAAACTATTGTCGAACCGAAAACGTGTCACTGCATGAAAAAGTTTAGCAATACATATATCTTTTTGTATATCACTGCATTAGTGACGGTGATTGCGGTGGTGTTGACCTTAGTTTCCACTGGTCTGAAGCCGCGTCGTGATCGCAATAAGGAGGCTGAGAAGTGCCAGCAGATTCTTCGGGCGGCAGGACACGACATAGACCGTTCGAAAGCGGTAGATGCATTTTCAAATCTTGCTGTGCCACTGACCGACGATGGACGGCAGTACCAGATTGTCTGCGCGGATGGTACCAAAGGTATTGCTATCCGATTGGATGGCAAAGGGTTATGGGGCCCGATTTGGGGCTATGCGGTGCTTTCGGAGGACGGTAAAACGGTTAAGGGCGTCTGTTTTGACCATAAATCGGAAACGCCGGGATTGGGCGCCAAAATCACAGATGAGGCCTTTATGAAGTCCTTTGAAGGAAAAAAGTTGTACGATAAAGACGGTAATTATGTCTCTGTAAGGGTTTTGAAACCAGGAACTTCCGCTGAAGTTGCTGAGGAGAATCGCGTGGATGCCATCTCAGGTGCGACCATCACGTCGCGGGGGGTGGATCAGATGATGAAAGAGGAGTTAGTCCTGGAAATCAATCACTTTTAATTCGTAATTCTTTCGATCTTTTCGAATCATCACATCGAGGCAAACCCCGGTGAAGAACGACATGACACCTGTTATAGCCAAGAAACCGGCGCAAAACAAAGTCGGGAATCGCGGTACCAGTCCGGTTTGGAAAAACTCAATCAGAATGGGGATGAATAGTGCAACTGCTACCAAAATCAGCAGAAGGGCTACTATTCCGAAAAAGAGCATGGGACGGTACTCTTCGAAAAGTGCAAAAATAGTCTTCAGAATTTTGATGCCATCCTTGTAGGTGTTTAGTTTGGATTCGCCCTCGGTTCTGTCTATGTAGCGTGTCGGTAACGCCTTGATGGAGAAGCGTTTGTCGAGAGCATGGATCGTCATTTCCGTTTCAATCTCAAACTGGGGACTCATTACAGGGTAGAGTTTCACGAAGCGGCGGCTGAAAGCTCTGTAGCCGGTCATGATGTCGTGGATGTTGGTGTTCCAGAATCGGTTGATGAGGTAGCGCACCAGTCGGTTTCCGGCGTTGTGGAAGCGGCGTTTGTTCTCTTGGAAGTAGGTCGTGGAGAGGCGATCGCCGATGGCCATGTCGATGTTTTCTTCCATTACCGCCCTTACCAGAGCAGGTGCGTCAGAGGGGTCGTAGGTACCATCGCCATCCACCATGACGTAGCAGTCGGCCTGTATTTCGCGGAACATGCGGCGCACTACATTCCCTTTTCCTTGCATTGGTTCGTGACGCACCACCGCACCTGCAGCAGCAGCCAATTCAGCGGTACGGTCGGTGGAATTGTTGTCATAAACGTAGATGCGCGCCTGTGGCAGGACTGCCATGAAGTCCTGCACTACCTTTGCAATGGCATGCTCCTCGTTATAGCAAGGAATCAACACGGCCACTCTGTCTCTCTTCGGATTATGTAATTCTTCCATGTCAAAAATGATGAAATTCCCATGAATAGGGGAGTCGCAAAAATACATTTTTTTGCCACACGCATCACAATCGTGGAAGACCTCGGGATGTGAAATATTATTTGCCGGTACGTATTTGTAATTTGTGTACCTTTGCCGCTTGAAATGATGCTATGAAGAAATATCTCGGACCATTAAGCAAGGAGAATCCGATTCTGGTGCAGACATTGGGCGTCTGTTCGGCGTTGGCGGTGACCGCGCAGCTGAAACCTGCGGTGGTCATGGCTTTGTCTGTGACGGTGGTGTGTGCCTGCTCTAATCTCATCATCTCCTTGATACGCAATACGATACCGCCGCGCATCCGCATCATTGTGCAGTTGTTGGTAGTCTCCTTCTTCGTCATCGTGGTCGATCAGGTGCTGCAAGCCACCTTCTACGATGTGAGCAAGCTGCTTTCGGTTTTCGTCGGACTGATTATCACCAACTGCATCATCATGGGACGTTTGGAGGCTTTCGCGCTGTCGCACAAGCCGTTGCCCTCGCTCATGGACGGTGTGATGAACGGTCTCGGTTACGGTCTGGTGCTCGTTGTCGTCGCCTTCTTCCGCGAACTTTTCGGCTCCGGCACCCTTTGGAACCACCAAGTCGTTCCTGACAGTTGGTACGCCGCTGGCTACCTCAACAATGGACTCATGATACTACCCCCAATGGCGTTGATCCTCGTCGGCTGCCTGATCTGGCTCAAAAACGGCACAATTAAAAATTAAAACATATTCCTTAAGCAGCCTCGAAGAGGCAAGACGCACGAAGTGCTAATAACCCCACATGAGCGACGTAGGAGCGTAATGTGGGGTCGAAAAAGGAGACAATAACGAACAAAGCCTCAATTAACCCCACATAAGCGACGAAGGAGCGCAATGTGGGGCAGCGCAAAACAAAGAAACAAAGATAGTTATGATAGAAATATTCATCCGTTCCGTCTTCATCGACAACATGGTTTTCGCCTACTTCTTGGGCATGTGCTCCTATTTGGCAGTTTCCAAGAATGTGAAGACCGCGTTCGGGTTGGGACTGGCGGTATGCTTTGTGTTGACGGTGACTGTACCTGTCAACTACCTGATAGACAAATATCTGCTACGCGAGGGGGCTCTGGTGTGGCTGAACGATAGTTTCGCCACCACAGATTTGTCGTTTCTGTCATTGATTATCTTTATTGCGGTGATCGCGGGTATCGTGCAGCTCTTGGAGATGGTCTTTGAGCGGTATCTGCCCGCCCTGAACATGGCCTTGGGCATTTTCTTGCCGCTGATTGCCGTGAACTGCGCCATCCTCGGTGGATCGCTTTTCATGCAGGAGCGCAACTTCTCGACTGTGGCGCACAGTTTGGCATATGCACTGGGCTCAGGCATCGGCTGGTTACTGGCTATCACCGCTTTTGCGGCCATTCGAGAACGACTGAAATACGCCAAAATTCCTGAAAAATTGCAAGGGAACGGCATCGCCTATATTATCACTGGATTGTTGGGGATAGGGTTTATGGCGTTTCTCGGAATGTGAAACCTGAAACCTGAAACCTGAAACTTGAAACTTGAAACTTGAAACTTGAAACTTGAAACTTGAACAATGAACCTCTTAACCATCATAGCGGCAATCGTAATCTTTCTGATAATCATTTGGTTATTAGTAGGACTGCTGTTGTTTGCGCGGAAGAGGATGATTCCGGAGGGGAAGGTGAAGATCGGTATCAACGGCAAGCGAGAGATCGAGCATGAGCGGGGTTGTACGCTATTGCAGGCTTTGGCTGATGAAAAGGTCTTTGTGCCGTCAGCCTGCGGTGGAGGCGGTTCATGCGGCACTTGTCGAGGCAAGGTGCTCTCCGGTGGCGGTGATATTCTGCCTACCGAGTTATCGCACATCAGTCGCAAGGAGGCCGCCGATCATGTACGGCTCTTTTGTCAGGTGAAGGTGCGCGAGGAGATGCAAATCGAAATTCCCGAGAGTTTCTTCGGCATCAAAAAGTGGGAGTGTACGGTCGTCTCCAACCGCAACGTGGCTACCTTTATCAAGGAATTGGTGTTGCAACTGCCTGACGGTGAGACGATGGACTTCCGTTCGGGCGGTTACATCCAAATAGATATCCCTGCATGCACGATCAACTATTCTGACATGGCCATTGAAGATCCTTATCGCAGCGACTGGCAGAAAATGGGGCTCTTCGATTTGAAGATGAAGAACACGGCAGATACGGTGCGAGCTTACTCTATGGCCAATTATCCAGCGGAGAACGGCATCGTGAAGCTCAACGTGCGCATCGCAACTCCGCCCTTCAATCGCAAAAAAGGACGTTGGGAAAAGGTCAACCCCGGCGTGGCTTCCTCGTTTATCTACAGTCTGAAACCGGGTGATAAAGTCTTTGTATCAGGACCTTACGGCGACTTTTTCGTGGAGGAGACCGATCGTGAGATGATGTTTATTGGCGGTGGTGCGGGTATGGCGCCTATGCGCTCGCATATTTTTGACCAGTTCAAGGTGAAACAGACACAACGAAAGACCACCTTCTGGTACGGAGGTCGATCGCTTAAGGAACTTTTCTACATTGACGAGTTCGAGCAGATTGCTTCCGAACATGATAACTTCTCGTTCCACATCGCCCTCTCCGACGCATTGCCCGAGGACAACTGGACGGGTCCTACGGGCTTTATACACAACGTGATATACGAAGAATACCTCAAATCGCACCCCGCACCTGAAGACATCGAATACTACATCTGCGGTCCGCCAATGATGCTACAAGCTGTGCTGAATATGCTTGACAGTCTGGGCGTCCCGAAGGAGATGGTGCATTACGATGATTTCGGCGGTTGATCTATTGCTTGTTACCTATTGCCTAAACAAATATGTTATTCTCCAACTACACCCTCTTCTTCTCCATCTTGATCTTCGTTCTCCTGTTTGTGTTTTGCAGGTGGACATTCAAGAAGGCTTGGTTGAACAATGTGTTGTTGGTTGGGGGTAACATTCTGATTTTGACGCATATCGTTTCGCCGAGGTCGCTGTTTTTGCTGTTTCTGCTTGCCGTGTTGGCCTACAATGCAGGGTGGCTGCTGCAACGAAAGAAGCAAGGTTGGGTGTTGGCACTATCGCTGATGTTGCTGATTGCCCTTTTCGCCGTGCGCAATTATCCGCTGGTGCAGTCGTGGTTTGGAAGTTGGTGGACTGACACGATGAGTAAGCACTTCCTTTCGGTCGAGAAACTGGGGCTCTCTTACATATTGTTCCGCATGATTCATTGGCTGGTAGAGAGTTACAGAGGCACGTTGCGCACCCGTAATCCGCTGACCTACCTCAACTACCTCTTCTTCTTTCCGACTTTTATGGCGGGTCCCATCGACACGCTCAACAACTTCCACTACTGGCTGAATACCACCCACGTGCGCTTCAACCTCCGGATGCTGATGGCGGGCGTCGGCAGAATCTTTATAGGAGCGGTGAAAGCTCTGCTGATTGTTCCGTTGGTTAAACCGTATGCCATTGACTATGGGATGCTTCTGCCGCAGTTTGGACCGTGGGGAGCGGTGGGTTCGGCGGCTTTGCTCTACTCGCTTTACATTTACATTGACTTCTCTGGCTATTGTGATATGGCCATCGGTATGGCCTACATGATGGGCATCCGCACGCCCGAAAACTTCAATAATCCCTACTTTTCGACCAATATTTCTGAGTTTTGGAAGCGTTGGCACATCACTTTCTCCACTTTTTTGCGCATTTACGTCTTTAAGCCAGTCGTTGCGCTGCTCAACCGTCTGCCCATCGCCAAATATCGGATGGTAGTGTCGGTGACAGCCTATATGATCACCTTCTTCGTTTGCGGACTCTGGCACGGAAGTACCCTCAATTTCCTGATTTGGGGACTTTGGCACGGCGTCGGACTCTCTGTTTATAAGCTCTTTACGTATGGAAAGCCTGCCAAAGAGGTGAATGCTTTACGAAGGACGGTTGGCATTTGCGGAACTTTTGTTTTTGTGACCATCGGTTGGATCTTTTTCAACTATCCTGTTGATAAACTGTTGATAATGTTCAAGTTGTTGTTTTGATGAAAGAAGTATATCGTCTGAAAAATCTCGCTCGTATTGGCGTAGTTGCCTTGGCAGCCGTTGTTTTCTGGCTGTTGGTGGCGGTGTGCATTCCGACCTTCCGTGCGCCAAAGACGAATGGACAACTCTATACTATTCGTCATCAGGATCTTCGGGATAATAATCCGCTGTATACGGATTTGCTGCTGCAGAGTATCAAGAAGAATGGCGGCTATTTGGTGCTGGGCACTTCGGAGAGCAACGGTCGCGCGAAGGGCAACTATTACGACTTCTTGAACGCCGACACCGCAATTCATTGTGGGTTTTCAGTGATTGCGGGTGCAGGTCGGACTACCTGTACCTATTTTCCTCTGATTCAGAGTAATGAGAATGTCAAAGGGTTGAAAGTGATCTTCTTCCTCAATCCGTCTTACGGTTGCAATAAGCTGGCGGCCAGCAATGCCGACTATTTCAACCGATATGTCTCATATACGGCTTACAAGAGAGCAAATCGACCTAAAAATCAAGATGTTGCTGAGATTTTGAAAACCAATAAGCGGCAGATCTTCTTTATGGACAGGGTAGGGGACTTTTTCGGGTTCCATCTCGACAAATTGCGCCGAAAATATTATCAGGATTTGGCTTTTCGACTGGATGATTCGGATTTTTTTGAGAGTATTGTCTGGCTGGACCGTGCTGCTATTGCCGCTATGCCTCTAAATGGCACCCCTCCCGACAGTAGCCGTTACAATTACCGGCTGAATGTCGCTTCCGGTTTTGATGTACACTCCTACACACTGTATCCGCATCCTGAGGATCCTTATCGTTCTGATGAATTGCGCACGATGATCCGGCTATGCAAACAGCGTGGTGTAGATGTTGTTTTCGTGGCAGGCCCTTACAACCACATCGCATTCGAGAAAGTGCATTCCTCGGAACTGCCTAAGATGCAGCAGGTTTCGCAAAATATGTTGCGTGTGTTGAACGAGGAGAGTGCGGAATACATTGATTGCACCGACCTTTCCGCCGTGCCGGGCGTTTTCGAGGATTGGCAGCACCATTCCAGCTACGGCGCATTTTTAATCTATCAAAGAATCAAAAGCTATGTTCTGGAAAAAGAGGGTCGTTAAAATATTGATAATCATGGCGATATTCGCCCTGGTGCTGCTGCTCTTGATGTATCGCAGCGAAGGGGATATTTCGTGTTTGTATACTACGTTTTAATGCGTATAGAGACGCGATTAATCGCGTCTCTACAAAAACCGAACGGGACACCCTCATCGGATGTCCCGTTATTTTCTATTTGCGAATTATTAAGCTCCTAAGCTTCTAAGCTTGTAAGCTCCTAAGCCATATTATTCGCAAAAATGCTCGTAAAAGTGCGTGATTACCTCGATGCCGCGGCGGAAATGCTCGAGTTTGTAGTTCTCGTTCGGGGAGTGGATGTTATCCTCGCCGAGACCGAAGCCGCAGAGGATGGATTTCACGCCGAGCACCTTCTCGAAGTGCGCCACAATCGGGATGCTGCCGCCGCTGTAGGTCGGGATCGGGCGTTTGCCGTAAACATCCATATAGGCTTTCTCAGCAGCTTGATACGCAGGCACATCCACGCCGCAACGGTAGGCTTCGCCGCCGTGCGCGGGAATCACCTCCACCTTCACGTAGTCGGGCGCGATCTTCTCGAAATGTCTCTGGAAAAGTTCCGCAATCTTGTGGGAATCCTGGTTGGCGACCAAGCGCATAGAGATGTTGGCGGAAGCCGTTGCGGGCAGCACGGTCTTGAAGCCCTCTCCCGTGTAGCCGCCTTCGATACCGCACACGCCCAAGTTCGGACGAATGCCGGTGCGTTCGATGGTGCTGTAGCCTTCCTCGCCGTATAACGCTTTGACATCCAATGATTTCTTGTACTCCTCTTCATCGAACGGAGCCTGCGCGATGAGTTCGCGTTCCTCTTTGGAGAGCACCACCACGTCGTCGTAGAAACCGGGGATGGTGACTTCGCCCTTGTCGTTGATGAGACCGCTGATGAGGTCGCAGAGCACGTTGATGGGGTTGGCCACTGCGCCGCCGAAGATACCGGAGTGGAGGTCGCGGTTCGGACCGGTGACCTTCACGATCATGTTGCACAAGCCGCGCAGACCAGCGGTAATGGAGGGCGTGTCGGTGGCGATCATGCCGGTGTCGGAGACGAGGATGACGTCGCACTTCAGCAGGTCTTTGTGCTCCTCGCAGAAGCTGTAGAGCTGTGTGCTGCCGATCTCCTCCTCACCTTCGAGCATGAACTTGACGTTGCACTTCAGGTTACCGGATTTCACCATGTATTCGAATGCTTTCGCGTGCATGAACGACTGTCCTTTGTCGTCGTCGGCACCGCGTCCCCAAATCTTGCCGTCCTTGATGACGGGCTCGAAAGGCTCTGTGTTCCAAAGTTCTATGGGATCCACGGGCATCACGTCGTAGTGACCATACACGAGGACGGTCTTGGCGTTGGGATCGACCATCTTCTTGCCCACCACGATGGGGTTGCCCTCGGTGGGGTAAATATCGCAGCTGTCGGCGCCAGCAGCCATAATCAGCTCTTTCCAACGCTCGGCACAGCGCACCATGTCCTCTTTGTGCTCACTTTGCGAGCTGATGGAAGGGATGCGCAACAGGCTGAACAGTTCGTCCAGGAATCGGGGTTCGTTTTCTTGAATGTAATTTTTGATATCCATATTACGATGTTTAAAGATGTTCTTAAGGGGTGGCAAAAATACAAATTTTTGGTTTAGAGGTTTAGAGGTTTACACGTTTACAGGTTTACAGGTTTACAGGTTTACACGCTTAGGAGTTTAGGGTTGGTAGTTTTCGACTTGGATGACCCAGGCGTTCTCCAGATGATTCAACAACTTCTGTGGTATGTTGGAAAAGTCGATAGTGAGCGTGCCGTGCTTGTCCTGTTTCCATTTCAGCTTGCCCCAATATGCCCAATCATCCACCAAACGAAATATCGCCTTGGGATTGATTCTCGGCATATTCTTTATCACCAAAGGTTTATTTCGGTCAGGACGATTAAATTCAATGATATACAAGTCATTATCGCGAGTGGTAAAACAGCGGGTGGTTCGGTCCCACAAAACATTCCCTTCCCAATATCCTGGAACAGGAGTTGCTTCGCCTCCGTCTTTGCTCCATTTTAACGATATGGAAGCTTCCAAATCCTCTTCGTGATATTCTATTTGAAGAAAGATTGTTTCTCCTTTTTGCAACTTCAATACGGTTTGCGCTTTCGGATTAATGGACGCACTTTTGTCGTAATGCAGCAAGGTGTCCCATCTGTCTTCAGCGGTTTTCCTGTAAACAGTGGCCTTATCATCCGCTTTCAGGGTCAACGTGTATTCCCCGTCGAAGGGAACTGTCACTTCGCCATCCCAGTGTATATCAAAATGGTCAGGGGTCGCTTCACGCATCGGGGCGTTGCGCACCCAATCGAAATCAATGTCCTTACCGATGGCATTGTGGTACCAGTATGGTAATTGGGATTTTGTTCGTTCCCGTTGGCACGGAATCTCATACGGGCGCGTGCCGTAGATGGCCGAACCATTGAACATTAGCCATTCACCTAAGCCGCGCAGACGTTCCTGCTGGATGAGCGGGATGGTGCCGTCGGCGTAGGGACCCACATTGAGGGTCAGGCCGCCGCCGTGGGCTACCAACTCTACGAAATGCTGGATCAACTCCTTGTCGGTCATGTAGTTGTCCAAGTCCTCGTTGCGGTTGAGGCCGAAGCTGCGTCCGAGTCCGCGGCACTCCGCCCACGGCACCTCCGTGTTCGCGATGCCCGCGCTGTACTCTGGCGTGAGAAAGCCGTGCTGCGTGCCGTTGCCCCATCGGTTGTTCACGATGGCATCTTTGCCCACGGTGTTGTAGTACCAGCTGATAAGTTCCTGTGAACGAAGTTGTTCCGCCGTGTTGTTCCAGTCGCCGTCGGAGAAGAGGAGGTCGGGTTTGTAGCGAGTCACCAACTCTTTGAACTGCGGCACCATGTAGTTATCGACATAGTCGCCGATCTCGTTGTCGGGATCCACCATCCAGATGTGGCGCGGATTGGTCCATTCGGGCAGCGAGTAGTAGAAACCCATCCGCAGTCCTCCCCAGTTGCGCACAGCGTTGGTCAACTCCTCTACGATGTTGCGGTGCGGACCGCTCGTCACGCTGTTCCATTCGGGTTGGAGTTCGCTGTCCCACAGACAGTAGCCGTCGTGGTGCTTGGTGACGAGGACCACATATCTCGCACCGGCATACTGGAAAAGTTCCGCCCACTCGTCGGGGTCCCAGAGCTCTGCGTGCCAGTATTTTGTGAGTTCCTTGTATTGGTCGAAGGCGGGTAGGGTAGTGTCGGCATAGTAGCTCATGATGCGCATCCGTTCGGGTTCTTTTTGCATCAGCCCACGGTAGAACCACTCGCCATAGCCCTCTTTCGAGGCGTAGGCGGGCACGGAATAGAGTCCCCAGTGGATGAAGATGCCGAGTTTCGCATCCTGGAACCACTGCGGGTAGCCGCGCTGGTTGAGCGATTCCCAGGTGGGCTGCACAATATTTAGACGTTTAGCCAACTCATTCAAATCGACAATCGTTTGGGCACCGTCGGATCTTGGACACTGCGCTTGTGCGCCGAAAGTAGCCAATAACAGTAGAAATATGAAGGTTTTTCTCATTGTCGGATATTTTGCCGCAAAGGTACATAAATTTCAAATGCATACTAAAAAATTGCGTATTTTTGCGTTTTCAAAGAAAGATGGATATCAAAATCACATACCGACGGACGCGCCGACTCTCGATGCGGGTGGTGAGCAACGGGGATTTGCATATCTCCGCGCCGCGCTTTACGCCGAAACGCGCGATAGATCAGTTCATTCGCGACAACGAGGCGTGGATTCAGGGGGCGATGCAGCGGCAACTGGAAGCCAATCGGAAGCGCCTCAGTTTCTACGAACAGCTGCCTTTGGAAACGAAGGAGCAGGCTCGTGCCGCGGCGGATCGTCTGGATGCCATGATCAAGCCTATGTTGCTGAAATATACCGAGTTGATGGGTGTTCATCCGCAGAAGATTACTTACAAACCGACTATCTCGCGCTGGGGTGCATGCAACAAGAAAACCGGTGTCATCAGTTTCAGTACGTATCTGTTGCTGTTGCCCGAATGGTGCGTGGAACACGTTGTGGTTCACGAACTTGCGCACCTTGTCGAGCCTAACCACGGTCCGAAATTCCATGCGCTCATGGACCGCTACTATCCTCGTTGGAAAGAGGCGCGGAAAGCGACGCGGGCGTTAATTCATAATTCATAATTCACAATGCATAATTATTTTTCTCCGTTGGAAAGAAATTTGTATTTTTGCAGGTTCTAACATTAATGTAAAATAGACAATATGGACAACTTTATCGTTTCGGCGAGAAAATACAGACCTTCGACTTTTAACTCTGTGGTGGGGCAGGAGACCATCACGGCGACGCTCAAAAATGCCATCCGCAACAACCAGGTGGCGCAGGCTTTCCTCTTCTGCGGACCTCGTGGTGTGGGTAAGACCACTTGCGCCCGTATTTTCGCGAAAGCTTTGAACTGCCAGCATCTCACCGACGATTTCGAGCCGTGCAACGAGTGCGAATCGTGCCAAGCTTTCAACAACTCGGCCTCTTTCAACGTCTTCGAACTCGATGCCGCCTCCAACAACTCCGTGGAGGGCATCCGCGACCTGGTTGACCAGGTGCGCATCCCACCGCAAGGTGCCAAATACAAGGTGTACATCATTGATGAGGTACACATGCTCACGGGTGCTGCCTTCAACGCTTTCCTTAAAACGCTGGAGGAACCGCCTGCCTACGCCAAGTTCATTATGGCCACTACAGAGAAGCACAAGATTCTGCCGACTATCTTGTCGCGCTGCCAAGTCTATGATTTCAAGCGGATTAACGATAACGATATCGTGCGCCATCTGCAGTATGTGGCGCAACAGGAGGGAGTAGCTGCCGAGGAAGACGCTCTGCGTGTGGTGGCTGCCAAGGCCGATGGTGCCCTGCGTGACGCGCTCTCCATCTTCGACCAGCTGGTCAGTTTCACCGGCAAGAACATCACTTACAAGGAGACCATCGCCAACCTGAACGTTTTGGATGTAGACAACTACTTCCAGATTTTGGACACGGTGTTGAGCGAGGATGTTTCGGGTGCATTGTTGCTGTTGGACGATATTTTGGCGAAAGGATTTGACGCCCAGCATTTTATCGCCGGTTTTGCCTCCCATATCCGCAACTTGCTCTTGGCGCAGAATCCCGGAACGGTACAGTTGCTGCAGGTGTCAGACACCATCAAGCAGAAACTGCAGATGCAGTCGCAGCGGGCTGACCGGATGCTGCTCACCCGCGCTTTGGAACTGGCCAATCAGTGTGATTTCAACTATAAAATGTCCAACAACAAGCGGCTTTCAGTCGAGTTGTGCTTGATGCAGATCAACGCCAACTACGTCTATAAGCTGCGCAATGCGAGGCAATCGCAGGAGCGTAGATAACCCGGAAGGCGCAGGTTCCGCCGCAGGAGATCCGACAGCTCGAATCGCCCCTGCAGAACCCCAAAGAGCTACCCAAGGCTTGCAGTTCGCAGGCTTCACGCCGATACAACCGTTGCCCTCAATCAAACAGGTAACAACTCAGACGCAGGTTATTGTACAACAGGTACAACAGGTACAACAGGTACAACAAGTGCAACAGCCGCAACAGGTTCAGCAGCCTCAGCCACCGCAACCGGCTGTAGAGACGCGATTAATCGCGTCTCTACAACCCGAGACAGACAATGTAGAGACGCAAAATATAGCGTCTGTACAGCCCGAGAATAATGAGACAGAAATGCAGGTTGGTGCGTCACCACAACCCGAACCAAATGTTCCGGAAACGCAAAATGAGGCGACGGAGACCTTTGAGGAGTGTTGGCAGAAGATGGTAGACGTCATCTTCCAGAAGAAGCCGGCATTTTACCATCAGTTGAGAGACTATCTGCCTCGTTATGAGAACGATGTGATATATGTAGATGTGGAGAACGACTTCCAGAAAAACCAGTTGGAGATGAGCAAGCGGGCGATGCTGGAGTATTGGCGCAACCAGTTCAAGCTGAATGTCGATGAGATAGAGTTCGTCATCCACGAACATGAGAAAAAGAAGGTGATTTACACCAGCGAGGACAAGGTAAACAACATGCTGGAGCAGAATCCGGAGCTGAAGGATTTCTTGCAAGTGTTGAATTTCCGAATCAAGGATTAACCTTGAAAGCCCTGTAAGGGCGACATATTCTAGCCCAGTGGCGTAAGCCCTGGAATATGAGATGAGGAGATGAAAAGATGAAGAGATGAGAAGATGAATTATTGATGGAGAAATACGTAAAAATATGAAAAAAAGTTTATTATTTGTTAGTTTGATAGTGTTGATGATGTCGGCGAATGCCCAAGGTTTTTTGCATAAGGCTGCCGTTGACGGTCGCGTGGACAGTGTGCGTGCCGCCATCAATTTGCCGCAGGAATTCACCGGAGAGGGGGTGATTATCGGGGTTACCGACTGGGGCTTCGACTACACGCATCCGGTATTTTATGATACAACTATGCAGAATTACCGTGTGTTACGTGCTTGGGACCAATTCAAAACATCTGGACCTGCCCCTGCAGGATACACTTATGGCACGGAATATATTGGTCGTGAAGCACTCCTTGCTGCACAATGCGACACCAGCAATGTCTATCAATACGCCTACCATGGCACGCACTGCGCAGGTATTGCCGGCGGTTCGGGCGGAGGCTCCATTTACAAAGGGGTCGCTATGGGAGCTGAGTTCCTTTTCGTTTCTGTCAGTTTGACAGACCAGGAGGTGATTGATGCTTGGCGTTGGATGTACGATGTTGCGCAACAGGAGGGTAAACGCTTGGTTATCAGCATGAGTTGGGGATTGTATTGCCTTGATTATATGGACGGAACTGGTCCGTTAGCCGATGAAATGCAACGACTCACCGATTTAGGTGTGGTCTTTGTGACTAGTGCGGGCAACAACGGTGATGAAAACTCCCATTTGACCCACACTTTCACCCAGCAGGACACCATCCGCTCGGCTTTTAACTTCCCCAGCTCCTCCATCGGGTCTGTCCTCACCATGATGAACAGCGCGAACCAACCGTTCTCCTTCTCCGTGTTCGTTATGGATAATTCCTACCAAATTATAGCAGAAAGTCCGTTCTTCTCCACTTCTGACAGCGCTTTTGTGGACGATATAGTTGACTATGCTTTGCCGATGGGTACTGACAGTCTCCACATTTGGTTCTATGCGGAATCTACCAATGAATATAATCAACGTCCTGTTGTGCAGTTGTATGTGGATAAGAATACCAATTACAAATACGGAATCGCGATAGCGGCGTCCGATGGCGAATTTCATGCTTGGAACATGGCTCTCATTGAAAGTAGGTACGGCAACTGGGGTGGGGAATTCAAACGTCCGTCCAATCACCCGGATTGGATTGCCGGTGACAATGAATACTCTATCAGTACACCGGGAAACGTTGATTGTGCCGTCACCGTGGCAGCCCATACCTCTCGTTACCAGGCTCCTTCGGGGAATATGGCAGGTGGTCAAATTGCAAGCTTCTCCAGCTCCGGACCTGCTTTTGGTCAAGTGTCGAAACCCGATATTTCCGCACCTGGTAAAAATGTGGTCTCCGCGCTCTCCAGCTATACGACTACCTATACGGGAACCACAATGGCTTCTGTGCAATTTAATGGTAAAACCTACAAATTCGTCTCGTTGTCGGGCACTTCCATGGCCTGTCCGTTCGTGGCTGGAGTGGCCGCTTTGGTCCTGCAAGTGAATCCCTATTTGTCAGCAGCACAAGTGAAAGAGATTCTGTTGGAAACGGCTTATAACGACCAGTTTACGGAACAGGCTGGCGAACTGCGCTTCGGCAGTGGCAAGGTGAACGCCTATCAAGCAGTCCTTCAAGCGTTGACAACTGTCGGCGTGGATAGTTATGTTACCCCGAAAGAGTCTCTTTACACGGTCTATCCTAATCCGGCTGTGAACCAATGTTTTATCACGGCAAACACAGAATCTGAGTCGTCACTTTGTCAGCTGTTCGACCTCTCTGGCCGCATGGTACTGCAAACTATCCTTACACCGGGAGTCAACAATGTGAACCTACAGGGTCTTACTCCTGGTTGTTACTTGATGAAGATTACGGATAATAAAACCGTCACTACCAAGAAATTAGTAATTAGAAATTAGTAATGAGTAATTGATAATTGATAATTGATGTAAACAGTATTACCCTCAACTCTCCTCATCTCCTCATCTCCTCATCTTCTCATCTTCTCATCTTCTCATCTTCTCATCACATACCCTCTAACCCTTAACCTTAAACCTCATTAATCAAAATTGGCATAATAATTGCAAAACCAAATTTATATTGCAAAACCAAACCTATCGAGAATAAATTATGGCAGAATACGTTCCGAATGAACAATTAGAGAACCAGACGGTGGTGCGGAAGTACCGCGAGTTGCTGCAGGTGGTCTATCCCCGCACGACGGTGGAGGAGCGCAAGCAGATTCGCAAGGCTTTCGTGTTAGCCACCAACGCCCACTTCGGCGTGCGGCGCAAGAGCGGTGAGCCCTACATCTACCACCCGATTGCGGTGGCGATGATCTGCTGTTCCGAGATGAACCTCGGCGCGACCTCTGTGATTTGCGCTCTGTTGCACGATGTGGTGGAGGATACAGACTACACCCTCGACGACATGCGCGAGCTGTTCGGCGATGTGGTGGCCAATATTATCGACGGTCTGACGAAAATCGAGGATTTGGTGGTCGATAACCAGAATATCTCCATTCAAGCCGAGAATTTCAAGAAGATTTTCCTCTCCATGTCGAAGGATATCCGCGTGATTCTCATCAAGTTGGCTGACCGTCTGCACAATATGCGCACCTTGGACGCCATGCCGCCCGAGAAACAGCTCAAGATTGCTTCGGAGACCTCCTACTTCTACGTTCCATTCGCCCACAGATTAGGCCTTTACGCCATCAAGAGCGAGTTGGAGGATTATGCCATGCGTTACACCAATCCGTCCGAATATTTCACCATCGCGGAGAAGTTGAAGGAGTCGGAAAAGGAGCGTTCGACGATGATTCCGGAGTTCATCGCCCCGATTCAGGCGGCCCTTGACAAGGCCGGTATCAAGGCGGAAATCACCAGCAGAACCAAGTCCGTGTCGTCCATCTACAACAAGATGCTGCGCAAACAGATCAACTTCGAGGATGTGTATGACATTTTCGCGGTTCGCTTTGTGTTTGACAGCCCGATGTACGAGGAGTTCGATATTTGCTGGCGTATCTATCACATTATCTGCAATTTGTATCAGACCAACCCGATGCGCGACCGCAACTTCCTGACCCATCCGAAGCCCAATGGATACCAGTCGCTGCACGTGACCGCCATGAGCAAGCAGGGACGTTGGGTGGAGGTGCAGATCAGATCCAAACGGATGGACGAAATTGCCGAAAAGGGTCTTGCTGCCCACTATAGATATAAGGAAGACGGCGAAATGGAGGATGAGGAGCTGAACAAACGTCTGGAAGACTGGCTGATGAAGACGCGCGATATTCTGGACAGCAAGGATGCCGATGCCTTGGACTTTCTCAGCGAAGTGCGCCTGAACCTCGGATTGAAGGAGATTTACGTCTTCACTCCGAAAGGTGACATGAAGACGATGCCGCAGGGCTCCACCGTGCTCGATTTCGCGTATGCGTTGCACACGAACCTCGGTGACCACTGCATCGGTGCGAAGGTCAACTACAACATCACCCCTGTGAACAAGACCCTCAGCAATGGCGACCAAGTGGAGATCATCACTTCCAAAAAGCAGTTCCCGAAGGCGGATTGGCTGGAGTTTGTGCAGACCCCCAAGGCGCGCCGCAGCATCAAGGACTTCTTCCGCAACGAACAGCACGAGCTCGTGTCATCGGGAAAGATGATGTTAAAGCAATATTTTGATGAGCTGGGCGTTGAATTCACCGAAGAGAATGTGCGTAAAGTGAAGGATGCTTCTTTGGAGAAGAGCGACGAGGCGTTCTGGAATAGCGTGGTTTCCAAGAAATTGACCAAGAATAAGATCTCCAAAATGCTGTCGGTGAAGAATGCCAAGGAGTTGGCGGACTTCCAACAGAAGGTCACGCAGGAGATTGAGAGCAAGCCGCTGAACCAGCTGATTGACGAGCAGATGAATGTCACCCCGAATGCCTTCCTGCTGGATGATGACTACGAGCAGATCAAGTATGTGATTGCCGACTGCTGCAACCCGATTCCGGGTGACGCTGTGGTGGGCTTCCAGGTGTCGGACAACCGCATCGTGGTACACCAGACCAGTTGTCCGAACGCCATCGCTCAGATGTCTCGCTTCGGCAACCGCATCATCAAGACCAAGTGGCGCAAAGGTCAGGACATCGCCTTCCTCTCCGGCATCAAGCTTAAGGGCTTCGACCGCAAGGGCATCATCAAGGAGATGATGGATGTGGTGACCTCCCAGATGGATTTAAATATCCGCTCGTTAAACATTGACTCCAAAAACAATGTCTTTACCGGCACGCTGATGTTGTACATCCAGAGTGTGAAGACCTTGAACAACCTGATTGAGCAGCTTCGGCAGATTGACCAGATGGAGTCGGTGGAACGCATCGGATACGATATTAATTGATAATAGTTGGGGTAGTATTAAACCCTAAACCCTAAACCTTAAACCTTAAACTTTTAATAAACTTAACCCTTAAAATTGTAATAAAATGAAAGCTTCAGAAATTTTAGCATTCGTGGCAGGAGCTGCCGCAGCTACAGGAATCACGTTGTTGTGCACTACCGAAAAAGGTAAGGAAATCCGCACAAAAGTAGGTGAGAAGATGACCCGCGAGGAGATCGACCGCGTTATCGCCAAGCTGAAGGAGAAACGCTGTTGCGCTCCCTCTGAGGAAGACTTCAACATCGATATCGAAGATGACGATTTCGAGAAGGAAATGACCGACGAGGTACTGTAATGGACATCTTAGGTAAATTCACTAAAAAATCGGAACGCGGCGAGAAGACATGGTCGGATGCGAAGACCTACTTCTCGCAGCGTTACGACTTGCTGAAGTTGGAGTTCTTGGAGAAATCCTCGCAGTTACTGTCGGTGGTTTTCTCCATGTTGATTGTGATTGTCTGCGCCTTAGTGGTGCTGATTTACCTCTCTTCGGCCATCATCCACTGGCTCACGTTGGCACTGAACGCTGCATGGGCTTACACGATTATTTGTTTCGTGTTTGTCGCCATCATGGTGTTTGTGCTTTCCAAAAAAGACGTGCTTTTCGTGAAGCCGCTGATTCGGAAATTCAGTCGCATTATGTATCCCGATGAGGTGGAAGAGGTTGAAACCGAGAACGTTGTGAAAGACGTTCAGGACGAATATGCCGCTAAGAAAGGAGGTGGTCATGAGCAGTAAGAAAGCCCCCATCAACGACTTGCAGGAGATTGCAAAACGCAAACAGCAGTTGCGAGCCAAAATCGAGGTGCAGGAACGCAAGCTCAGCAAGGATCTTGATGCTTATCAAGACGACGTCGAGACGTTAAAGAAAACCTGGAATGGACTGAAGAACATCCGCAATTTCGGGCAGAATTTCAGTTTGTCCGGCATTTCGAACGCTGTGCAGACAGTCCGTGCTCTGCCTATCGGCAAGGCGGCCAAGAAGACCGGTAAACCTGGATGGCTTGCCGCTTTCACCATTGGTGCAGAAGTCGTCAATTGGATTGTTCAACGCCGCAAACGGAAGAAGGAGAATTCCAAGTAGAGACGATGTGCACATCGTCTCTACAGAATGAATACATTCGTATTTGTAATTTGTATATTTTTGCACTCCAAACGAATCAATCAAAAAATCAACAAATAAACAAGAAAATAATGTCAGAAAAAATTTTATCGAAAGTGAAACCCGGTGTGGTTTATGGTAAAGATTTGCAAGAAATCTTCCGCATTGCTAAGGAAAACAAGTTCGCCCTTCCGGCTGTGAATGTGGTCGGCACCGACTCCATCAACGCTGTGATGGAGGCTGCAAAGGCAGTGAACTCTCCCGTTATGATCCAATTCTCCAATGGCGGCGGTATCTTCTGTGCTGGTAAATCTCTCAGCAACGACGGTCAACAGGTTGCTATTCAAGGCTGTATCTCCGGTGCTATGCATATCCATCGCATGGCCGAGATGTACGGCGTGCCCGTGGTCGTTCACACCGACCATGCCGCTAAGAAGCTACTTCCTTGGATCGACGGTCTCTTGGACGAAGGCGAAAAATACTATGCTGCACACGGCAAACCGCTTTTCAGCTCTCACATGCTCGACCTCTCTGAAGAGCCTCTGAAAGAAAATATTGAGATCTGCAAGAAGTACTTGGCTCGTATGGCTAAGCTGGAGATGACCCTCGAAATCGAGTTGGGTATCACTGGCGGCGAGGAAGATGGCGTGGACAACACCGGCATCGACAGCGCACGTCTCTACACACAACCCGAAGATGTGGCTTACGCTTACGAAGAGCTGAGCAAGATCAGCCCGAACTTCACCATCGCTGCCTCTTTCGGCAACGTGCACGGCGTCTACAAACCCGGTAACGTGAAGTTGGAGCCCATCATTCTGCACAATTCTCAGGAATACATCCAAAAGAAGTTCAGCACCCAACCGAATCCGGTGAACTTTGTGTTCCACGGCGGTTCTGGTTCTGAACCCGCTAAGATCAAGGAAGCCATCAGCTACGGTGTCATCAAGATGAACATCGACACCGATACGCAATGGGCTTTCTGGGAAGGCGTGATGAACTACTACAAGAAGAACGAGGCTTATCTGCAAGGCCAGATCGGCAACCCTGAAGGCGAAGACAAGCCGAACAAGAAGTACTACGATCCGCGCCAAGTATTGCGCGAAGGTGAGAAGTCTATGGTCGAGCGTCTGAAAGTGGCGTTCAGCGACCTGAACTGCATCGACAGACTGTAAGAGATCTCGATTTGTTAAAAACGATGCGGCGGGCTCCCAATGGAAGTCCGCCGCTTCTGTTTTGTTAAGTCTTGTCGTTTATCGTTTTGTGATCATCTGTCGTGCCACGGTTATTCCTTTTTTGTGAAGAACGAGGATATAGTTGCCGGCAGGTAGTTTGCTCAGATCCAGCTCTTGCTTGTCATTGCTGACTTTGTATGTCTTTACTTTGCGGCCGAGTGAGTCGTAAAGCACGGCTTTGTCCGCTTTCGATGCGTCGGTCATCAGGGTGACGGAACTTTGAGCAGGGTTCGGATATATATACATTTGCACGGCCATACCGTATGGTTTCACAGCTACGTCTTCCTCTGCCACGGCGAAGCAATACTGTCCAGGGGCAAGGTCTGCGGTGGTGAGAGTGCTGTTGTAGGGACTTCCGGAGCGGGTGTACGGCACGGGCATCCATTCGGTTTGGGCATCAGGACGATACATCAACTTCAAATTCTCAAGAGCGTAGCCGTCCAAAAGGTGTTGGTCCAATTGGTTGGAACCCCTTACCAGACGGAATTTCCAGCCGCCGTCAGGATTGCTTCCCGTGTAATTCACAGTCCAATAGTGATTGTCGGAAAATTTGAAATAGCCTTCGGGTAGGGAAGATGGGATGTCGGGCGAGACGTAGTGGTGCTCAACGCGGAAGAGGGCGGAGTCGCTCAGCTGGATGATGTTCGCCCCGCAATAGGTGTCTCCGAAGCTCACAGAGCCGGTTGCCTTCACCATTTTCGTGTCGTCAATCGTGGCATCCGACAGTCTGTCGTGATAGTTGAGGATGACCAGGGAGGGGGAGAATGGCACGAAGACCATCACATCTGTGGTGTCTCCAGTAATCAATTGGCTCTCAACGGTATGGAATTCGAACTGATCAGACACGAAGGTGAGGTCGATGGGTACGTTGGTGCCGGGGTGGTTGGTGCCATAGCCCTTCTGCCGCACGGTCACCTCGTATATGCCACAGGCATGGTTGGTGATTTTTTCAACGTCGAAATCCAGAAAACCGGGCTGGTGGATCCAGTCTTCATAGAAATCCATCAAGTTCATGCCCGAAACTTGGGAAAGGTAGGTAAAGAACTGCTCGGAGTTGACGTTTTGGTAGGCGTAGTGCTCCAGAAGCTGTCTCAAACAGCTGAAAAACAGCGAATCGCCCATGTATGTGCGCAGAGAGTGGATGGCCAGACCACCTTTCTGGTAGGAGTGCATGCCGTAGGTCTGGTCTTGCGGCACGTTGTCCAGCGCGTAGAGTCCACCGTCCCGCTTGACGATGTTTTGCAGGGTAGAGGTATGCACATCAATGATATTTTTCAGGTAGTAGTCATAAAGCCAACCCATCACTAACGACTCGGAGTAGTCGGCAAAGCCCTCATTGATCCACATCTCCTCGGGGCGTTCGCAGGTGATGAGGTCGCCGAACCAGTGGTGGAAAAGTTCGTGCATGATGGTGCCCTCGTATTGGAGTCCGCCGTTAACAGCTACGTTGGGAAGGGCGATGTTGGTGGCGTGTTCCATGGCACCGCCGGTCATGGCCACGCAGACGTAGCCCACGCGCGGCCACACGTAAGGACCGAAGTACTCCTCATATTTGTGCAGCACGGGTTTTAGGTTGGCGAAAGAACCGGGGATGTTCGGGTAGATGGCAGGCGAAGTGTATAACTGGATGGGAATCACCCCGTTCATGCCTTGGAAGGTGTCGGCATAGCAGAGGTATTCGCCCACCGCCATGGAAGCCAAGTAGACAGGGATGGGGTTGTCTAAGTGCCAATCCCAGATGCGTGTGCCGTCGGCAAGAGTGGTCGAGTCGGTCAACATGCCGTTGCAGACCGCCATTTTGCCGTTTTGGGTGCGGATATGGAAGCTGTAGGACGATTTGTCGGTGAACTCGTCCATGCAGGGAAACCAGCAACGTCCGTAGGCGTGCGGCTGGTCGTAGAGCGCAACGCCCACGATGTAAGCATATTCGCCGCTGTAGTAGAAGCCGCCGAAGCCATCGTCGTGACCGGGTGTGCCGTGATAGTATACCCGCAACGCCGCAGTGTCGCCGCTCTGCATTGCCGGCACATTAATATAGATATGCTCTCCAAGTTGAGTGAAAGTCGCTGTTGAGGTGCCGACAAACACCGAGTCGCAGGTCAAGAACTTCAAATCCAGACGTATCTGGTTGAGATTGTTGACTTTAGCGACCGTGGTAAGGTCGGTGTATCCGTCAATGATATGGTTGGTGAAGTCCACCACCGAGAGATGCAGGTCGTAATGCGCGATATGCACGGAATCGGTGCGCTGCTGCGCGAACCCCATAGTCCATGTCATAAGTAAAAGGCCGAGAGCTACGATTCGCTTGTTCATTTTTTTCAATTATTTGTGATTTTTGTATCTGTCTGAATTTGAGGGTGCAAAAATAGGAAAAAACTTTTTTTCTGAGCACATTGCCTGAAAATATTATATCTTTGCAGATTCAATGGATTATAACCTTAAAATTTAGATTATGAATATCAAACTTAACTTTCAAGACGCATTATTTGCTATTGATAATCAACAGATTGAGAACCTGAAGCCTCAAGCGGAAGCTGCTTTGCAAACTGCGCTGAACAAGACGGGTCGTGGTAACGATTTCCTGGGATGGGTCACGTTGCCGAACGATATGACGGAGAATGAAATCGCTGCCATTGAACAGTGCGCAGCTCGCATGGCCGCCCAATCGGATGCGGTTGTGGTGGTCGGCATCGGCGGCTCCTACCTCGGAGCGCGCGCTGTCATTGAAGCGTTGCAAAACGCTTTTGCACCCTACGTGAAGGACAAATTTCCGCATATCCTCTATGCCGGCAACAACATTAGCGAGGACTATCTGCATGATTTACTGGGTGTTCTTGATGTTAATGACTACTCCGTGGTGGTGATTTCCAAGTCGGGCACAACTACCGAGCCGGCACTCGCGTTTCGCATTCTGAAACAGCATTGCGAGCAGAAATACGGCATGGAGGGCGCGAAACAACGCATTGCCGCCATCACCGACAAGGCTCGTGGCGCACTGAAAACCCTCGCTGACAAGGAAGGTTATCCCACCTTTGTGATTCCCGACGACGTGGGCGGTCGCTACTCCGTGCTCACCCCCGTGGGCTTGCTGCCCATCGCGATGGCCGGCTTCGATATCCGCAAACTCCTGCAAGGCGCCAAAGACATGCAGAAGTTCGTGGCGGAGAATGTGAAATACGATCAGAACCCCGTTCTGCAATATGCTACTATCCGTAACATCCTTTATCAGAAGGGATTGAAGGTGGAACTGCTTGCCTCATTCGAGCCGCAGCTCTTCTACTTCATCGAATGGTTCAAGCAGCTCTTCGGCGAGAGCGAGGGCAAGGAGCATAAGGGCATCTTCCCCGCCGGCGCCATCTTCTCTACCGACCTGCACTCGCTGGGTCAGTACATTCAGGAAGGAACGCGCCAGATCTTCGAGACGGTGTTGGCTGTGGAGAACGCACACCATCGTGTCGCAATTCCCGACGATGCCGAGAATCTCGACAATCTGAACTATCTGCAACATCGTACCATCCACGAAATCAACCAGATCGCGCGCAAAGGCACGTGTCTCGCGCATGTGGACGGTCAAGTGCCGAACCTCTGCATCACCGTCCCGGAAATTAACGAATACCACCTTGGTGAGATGATTTACTTCTTCGAAATGAGCTGTGCCGTAAGCGGTTATATGTTGGATGTGAACCCGTTCGACCAACCCGGTGTGGAGGCGTATAAGAAGAATATGTTCCGTCTGCTCGGAAAACCCGGTGTATAACAATTTGAAACTTGAAACCTGAAACTTGAAACTATAATAAACAGTGCAAGGCTTTATCTTCACCTTTTTCGCCCTTTATGTGGTGATGCTGTTCGTGATTACGGGTCTAACCTCCCGCAAAACGGACAAGATGACGTACTTTACCGGTAACCGTAAGTCACCCTGGTTTGTGGTGGCTTACGGCATGATCGGCAGTTCGTTGTCGGGCGTGACCTTCATGTCCGTGCCCGGCGATGTCTATACCACCCAATTTACATACTTTGGGGTTGTGTTGGGCTATATTCTTGGTTATGCGGTGATTGCGCTGCTGCTCTTGCCGCTCTATTATCGACTCAATGTGACCTCGATCTACGAGTACCTCGGCAAGAGGATGGGGGAGGAGGCGCACAAAACGGGTGCACTCTTTTTCTTTCTGTCGCGACTGTTGGGCTCGGCGTTGCGTATGTATCTGGTTATCTTTGTTTTGCAGATATTCGTCTTCGATGGCTGGCACATCCCGATATGGGCGACGGCCATTGTGATGATAGCGATTATCCTGCTCTATACGTTCCGGGGCGGCATCAAGACCGTGGTATGGACCGACATGCTGCAGACCACGTTTCTGATTGGCGCACTGGTGATTACGATTGTGGTGATTATGCGCAACATGGGCGGCTCGTTCGGCGATTTGTGGGCGCAGATGGCCACGGTCGGCAAGGACGGCACCGATGTCCGCACCGTCTTCAACACCGATTGGCGCAACAACAGCTACTTCTTGAAGCAGATTATCGGGGGTATGTTCATCACCATCTCCATGACGGGTTTGGATCAGGATATGATGCAGAAGAATTTGTCCTGCAAGTCGTTACGCGAGTCGCAACGCAACATGTTCTCGTTCACCATTATTTTGGTAATCGTCAACATCATGTTCCTGCTATTGGGCGGCATGTTGCTCGTCTTTGCACAGAGCAACGGTTTGGATGTCAGCCAGTTCCCGACCGACCGCATCTATCCGGAGATCGCCTTCAACTACCTGGGCAAGGTGGGTGCGCTCGTCTTCGTCTTCGGGTTGATTTCGGCGGGCTTCTCCAGCGCGGATGGCACTTTTACGGCGTTAACCACTACTGTTTGCTACGACTTGCTCAATATCGAACAGCGCTTCCCGTCTGAGAAACAGCAGATTAACGTGCGTCGCATCGTCCACTTGGTGATTTCCATGCTTTTCCTGATGGTCATCATCATCGTGGCTAACCACCACAACGACGCGCTCATTCGCATCATCTTCATGGTGGCCTCCTACACATACGGCCCGATTTTGGGCTTGTTCGCGTTCGGCATGTTCACGAAACGCGAGATTCCGAAGCAGCGCCGTTGGTTGGTGCCGGTCATCGCCCTCGCCATCCCCGCGTTCTGCTACCTCCTCGCCACGCATTCTCAGCAATGGCTCTTCGGCTACAAATTCGGTTACGAATTGCTGATTGTCAACGGGTTGCTGGTATTCGGGGCGTTGATGCTCGCGAGCGAGAAAAATTCTGTTTCTGCGGACATCTAATCAAAATAATTTTTACTTTTGCCAATTCTAATGAAACTCTGTGGCCTCGTGACCTCCAATTTTGAAAAAATGGGCGTATGCGATACGCCCCTACAACAATGGAATCTATTATCATTCACCAAATTTTAACATTATGACAAAAAAATTATTCGCTGAATTGATTGGAACGTTCGTTCTCACCCTGCTGGGCTGCGGAACGGCTATGTTCTTGGGTTGTGCCACTCCTGCTGGTGTTGTTGGCACTGCCGTCGCTTTCGGTCTCACCGTGGTCGCCATGGCCTACACCATCGGCGGCATCACCGGTTGCCACATCAACCCCGCTATCACCTTCGCGGTGGCGCTTTCCGGCCGTATGACCTGGAAAGAGGCTTGCATCTACTGGATCGGCCAATTTATCGGCGGTATCCTCGCTGGTGCTTGCTTGTTGGCCCTCGTCAACATCGTGACGCCTGCTGCTGAAGGCATCGCTGACGGCATGTGGGGTCTCGGCTGCAATGGCGTGGCTAACGCTGGCGGCGTTTGGGGTGCTTGTCTCGTGGAGATCATCGCCACCTTCATCTTCGTGCTCGTGGTATTGGGCACCACCGACAGCAAGCTCGGTGCGGGCAACCTCGCTGGTCTCGCCATCGGTCTGACCCTCATTCTGGTGCACCTCGTCTGCATCAACCTCACCGGCACTTCTGTGAACCCGGCCCGTTCCTTCGGACCCGCATTGTTCGCTGGCGGTCAGGCTTTGGCCGACGTTTGGGTGTTCATCGTGGCTCCCATGGTCGGTGCTGCTCTTTCCGCATTGGTGTGGAAAGGGCTTGCTTGCACGAAAGAGTAATTCAGAATTCAGAATTTTGAATTAGGAATTAATAGAGTCGTCACATTGTGGCGGCTCTATTTTTGTTTCAGGTTTCAGGTTTCAAGTTTCATGTCGGGTTTCTGCCTGAAACTTGAAACATGAAACATGAAACCATAACAGAGTGGGGCATCATTGAAAAATGCTATTTTTGCAGGTTGAAATAAATTAGTGTAAGTTATGGCAAAAGAGACCAAAACGGCAAGTTGGGAGGAAATTGAACCCAAGTACAGACAACGGATTAAGCGTTTGCACACGTTGAATAATGTGGCGTTCTGGGTGACGCTCGTATTGGCCGTGTTCAATGTGGGGATGTTGATTATTCGCGGCAACAGCACCTGGGCGGAAATCGCATTCCGGGGCGGCCAGTATCTGGCTATGTTGTTGGTACTCAAACTGCCCAGCGTCCTGCGGATGCGCTTCAAGGTGGAAGTTCCTGCTCTGCTCTCCATCGTCATCGTCCTCTTCTGCTTCTGTGCTTTGGTGCTCGGCGACGGTCTCGACTTCTACGGCAAGTTCCCCTGGTGGGACTCCGTCTTGCACGGTTTCTCAGGCGTTCTCCTCTCCATGATTGCGTTGTGGCTGATCCACGTCATCATGGCGGGCAACGACAAGGCCATCTATTTCAACAAGTACTTCCTGGCCCTCTTCTTGGTGATGTTTTCCTTGGGCATGGGCGCCTGTTGGGAGATCATCGAATACACCTACGACAGCATCAGCGGCACGAACACCCAGCAGTTTATGGCTTCGACTACCGGCTCCCTTTTCACCGCCGAGGACATCCCTTTGTGTGGTCATGCGGCGCTGCGCGATACAATGACGGACCTCATCCTCGATCTTGTCGGTTCCCTGTTGGTGGCCATCTTCGGCCTCTTCTACCACGACAAGGCGATCGAGAAATACGATATCCTTATTAAGATGATGAAGATTGATAATGAGGGAATTAAGAATTAAGAATTATGAATGAAGGTCGTAAGTGTTAGAAGCGGTGTTCATAGCCGAGTCTTAGGCAGGCACCGAAACGAGGGGGTGACGGGCTCAGACCTGGATAGGCAACGCCATCATGATAGACCTTATCGAAACCCACTGACATGTTTGTGCTCGCCCCGATCGTGAGGATGTCGTTGGGAGTCAAGGGAATACGGCCTCCAAGTTCAAGCATTGTCTCGCCTATATTAACGCACTCTTTGGCATTTGCAGCCGTCCAAGCCTTCAGTCCGATGCCGAAGGAAAGACCGCCGCGGGCATAAAAGTGCCGGGTGTGGAATTCCATTTCAACCGGGATTCTCAGATATTGGTAGCTATCATGGTTTGCTGGTTTGAAGACGTTTTCATAATCCAGACTGGTGTAGATTCCCCAAAACCGGTTGAAATCGTATCGGAAGCCCACGCCGCCGCCTGCTTGTATGTAAGTGTCTGACCAAAACAGATAGCTGCATGCCCCTCCGGTGACGTTCGCAGTGATGTTGAAGCCTTTGTGCGTGTTTTCCGAGGTTGTCGTTTGCGCGTTCGCCTGTAGGACAAGGGCAAACAACGCGACGAGTATGGTGTAATTCAGTCTCTTATTCATGACAATAATAATATGTATAACGGCGATGCAAAGATAAAAAAACATCTATATTGCTATGATGCAATTATTTCAAAAGGTTACATAATAAGTTTTATGATTCAGTTAATCAGATAGTTGCGTGGTTGTTTTTTCTTTGTTTGTGTCGTTTTTTGAAAAAAAATATCGAACTATGCAATATAAAACTAATTTTTTCGTTGTGTGATTAAAAAAATAATTGTATTTTTGCCGCGTCGTTCCTTGAGCAGCCGCAGTGTGGGGACGGGGAGGGACTAACGAATAAATTATTAACGTATAAAATATAAGAACAATGAAAGAATTAACCAAAGCAGAAGAACAGGTGATGCAAGTGCTGTGGCAGATCGGACAAGGGTTTGCCGCCGACATCATCGCCAATTTCCCGGAACCGAAGCCGGCCTACAACACCATGCTGACCGTGGTGCGCATTCTCGAAAAGAAGGGGTTCGTGTCGCACGAGACCTTCGGAAAGTCGAACCGTTACTACCCGCTGGTGAGCAAGGAACAGTACTCGTCGTCGTTCATGCAGCAGTTCGTGCGCAACTACTTCGACAATTCATTCAAGTCGATGGTCTCCTTTTTCGCTAACAATCAGGATATTACGTTGGAGGAGTTGGACGACATCCGCCGCATGATCGATGCCGTTCCGCAAAATGATTCACCCGCAAAAACCGAATAGCTATGAAAACGATCCTTTTTTCCGCCATCGCCATGGCACTGTTTTTCGGTCTCTATTGTCTGACCTTGCGCCGGAGCAACCTGTTCCGCTTGCGCCGCGCTTATCTCGTGGGCACATTGGCGCTTGCGTTGGTGCTGCCGTTTATCTCCTTCGAGATGCCGAGTCGCGTGACTCCAGTAACAAAAAAGATTGCACCTTCTGTTGGCTTTGCTCCGGAAATTCCTGTGATTCAGTCGGTCGCAGAACCCGTTTCTGTGTCTCAGGAGGTGGAAAATATGACGACTGCCGCTGTAGAGTCTTACACGTTCTCGTGGCGCGATTTCGTTTGGTGGGGATACGTTCTCGGTTGTGGAGTGGCCTTTATTCTATTAGTAGTTAAGCTCTTTAAGACTTTCGGTTACTACCGCCGCAGTGTGCTGTCGGACGAGCTTTCGACAGGCGACATGTGCGTGCGGGTGCTGGGCGAGCCCGACGGAAACCTGCCGTTCTCGTTCCTGCGTTCGGTGTTCGTGAATCCGGAAGTGTTCACGGAGAGCGAGTTACAGCAGGTGCTGCGTCATGAGCGGGCGCACATCCGCCAGCGTCATACGTGGGATCTGCTCTTTACGGAGGCGGTGCGGGTGTTGCAATGGTTCAACCCCGTTGTTTACCTCTATGCCATGGAGTTGAGCGGCGTCCATGAGTATTTGGCCGATGAGGCGGTGCTCTCGTGCGGAACCTCGCGCCGCGACTACTTAGAACTGCTGTACAAGCAGCTGTGCGTGGGCAAGTTCGTGCCCGTGGGCAACAGCTTCCGCCACCTCCTGACCAAGAAGCGGATTCTGATGATGAATCAGCCCGTAAAACGCAGAGTGTCAGCATGGTGGCTGCTCGCGCTCGTTCCAGTCACCGCCGGACTCTTGTTGGTGAACTGTCATCCGAAATCGGAGGATGTGGCTGTGGCAGAAGAGGTTGAGGAAATCATAGACGAGCCCGTTTGCATGAATCCCGATTCAATGCCGTTGTTCCCGGGTGGCATCCAGCAGTATGTCGATAACCTTTACGGTAGCATGAAGTACCCCGAATTGGCCAAAAAGTACAATCTGTCTGGACTTTTAACGGTCTGTTTTATCGTGGAGAAGGATGGACGAGTTCTCTTCACGGAGTTGGATACGGCTTGTGTCAGCTGGGGTGATGTTGCTGGCAAGAAGGGAGAGGTTGTGTTTACGGTGCCTTTCAAAGGCCGCAAAGATAGCAATGATGGATGGGCTGTCGCGCACCTTGATCTCGGAGAGGATGCTCCCGAAGATAAGGAAGCACGGAATGCGCTTGTGCAACAAATGATTGATGCCATCATGGCGGAAATCAATCAGGCCTTCCGTGCCGCGCCTGCCTGCAAACCGGCCATCAAGGATGGGGAGCCGGTGCGTTGCATGTTGCGTCTGCCGGTAGGATTCACCACGGGCGAAGATTTCAAAGTTGCTGTGACCGATCCAAGAGGATGGAGGTCGAAAAACTACACCAGCATTGATCGGCCCGATTCCGATGTAAAATCCGAACCTCGCTTCTTGCACATCCAAATCGACACCGTTCCCATCAATGAGGCGGTAGTGGAGTAGTAGTTAGCAGTTAGTGGTTAGCAGTTGCGATGGCTCGGATGGGCCGTCAAGGGGTGTCGCATGCCTAAAATCTCAGAAAATATTTCACAATATATTGATTTTCAAACAAATAAAAAATGAAAAAGATAGTTGTATTGATGATAATAATACTGTGTTTTGGGTATGTAATTGCGCAGAACACAGACACGACGGTGGTGGCGAAAACTGACACGATTGTCCCGAAGAAGACAACGGAATTACAAGAAGTTGGCATCACCGCGAAGAAGCCCGTCTATATGACAGACGGGGAGAAGACGATGTACAACGTTTCGGAAGACCCTGCGGTTCAGACCGGTACGGCGGCGGACGCGCTGCAGAACGCGCCGGGCGTGGAGGTTGATGTGGAGGGCAACATCACGTTGCGCGGGGTCTCGTCCGTGCAGATTTGGCTCAACAATCGGCCCGCCAACATGAACGCCGAAGCCCTCAAAATCCTCCTGCAGCAGATGCCGGCCAGCGATATCGAGAAGATCGAGGTCATCACCAACCCGTCGGCGCGGTACAGCGCACAGGGCGCGGGCGGCATCATCAACATCGTCACCGTCTCCGACATCAAGAAAAACAGCTTCCTGAGCTTCGGGGCGAAGGGCTCCTCCGCGCCCGAGGCCATCCCGTTCCTCTCCTACGTCTATGCCAACAAAAAGTTCACCATCAGCACCTATTTGCAATATTGGTACAGCACTTCCCTGCACGATAGGTTTTCAGAATCAGCTATTTACGACGATTCGGGGAGGCTTTCTTCCACAGATTCCTCGCATTTTATCCAGCGGTTTCGCGAAGACCAGACCGGGCTGTTCCTCAACGCTTCCTGGACGCCCGACACCGCAAATATGGTCTATTTCTACGGCGGTTTTTACCCGCAACTGACGCAATACAGCTCTGTTGACACCACTTTGTGGACCGAATATCTCTACAATCCCGGGGATTATTCCTATTATAACACGGTTCACAACAAATCCGGGATTTTGTCGGGCTATCTGGGGCTTTGGTATGAGCACAAATTCAACAACCAAGGGCATAAGTTGAGTGCCTCGGCCACGTACTATGGGCAGGGCTACCGCTTGAGCGGCGATCTCCAACGCGACTATCTTTCACCAAGTCTTGCGGATCGTAATTGGCTGCAGACGAATGATTATCAGTATCACAGAGGGAGTTTGTCGGTCGATTATACCATTCCGTATCATCAGAATGGAGAGGTGGAGACGGGCGTGTCGGGAAGCTATTCTTACAACAAGCAGCTTTTGACGACTGACACGTTGGTGGCAGCCGATTTTGGGAATTATTATGCGAATGACGCCATGCGTTCGAGAAACTTGTACGACCGAGACGGGTCTTTCGATGCCTACGTGACCATACAGCACCGTTTCGGCGGTTTCACAATAAAAGGCGGTCTGCGCTCCGAGCTGCTGTCGCTGAATTTAGACTATCCCAACTCCCCGGCCGATGACGTGCGGAAGCTCTATTGGGGACTTTTCCCGTCGATACACCTGAGCTACCGCACAAAGAACATGCACAATTTCAAGCTGAGCTACACGCGGCGGGTGAACAATCCGTCGGCCACCGACCTGACCACCTACCGCAACTACGGGGAGGACAGCTTCAATACGGGCAACCCCGACTTGCTACAGGCGTTCACCAACTCCGTGGAGGCGGGCTGGACGAAATACATCAACAAGTTCGGCAATGTGGGCGTCAATGCGTGGTTCAAGAACACGAAAGACGAGTTTTCCAGCCTCATGGATGTTTGCTACGACCCGTTTTTCGGGCGGATTGTGGCTTTTTCGCAACCCATCAACGCGGGCAAAACGCTGAATACCGGTGCGGAGTTGAACGTTACGTACCAGCTCAAGACCTTCATGAACATCCGGTTTTACGGCAATCTCTATTACACGAAGTCGGAGTTCCAGTTCCGCGACGAGGAGCAACCTTACACGGCGGAGAACTTGGGCTACAGTTTCCGGCTGAACTTCTGGGCGAAGTTGTGGAAGTTCTTAGAGGTGAATGCCGCGGCTAACTATCAGTCGCAGAACGTGTTCTTCTTCTCCACCGTGAAGCCGACCTATAGTATCGACCTTGGTTTGCGGGCGGAGTTCTGGAAGCGGCGCATCGCGGTGTGGGTGAATGTGGATGACCTTTTTGACTGGGGCCGCAGTGCCATCGTAAACAACAGTCCCTATTACAGTTACAGCGACTCCACGCGCGTGAGCTACCGGGCGCGGACGGTGCGGTTCGGGCTGTCGTTCAAGTTCGGAAAGATGGAACTGGAGGGCTCGCAGGCCGGACAGGGGCAGGGGGAAAGGCGGTAGTTAGAAGTTTATAGTTAATAGATAATAGTTAATAGTTGATCAAGGTGCTAAGATTCTGATTGTCAAGCCATCATCATTAGTGACCTCTTGAAGTTCTTTTATATTGATAAAAGAATTATTTTTGCAGCGGCTTATCAATGAATCCGCCATAGATGATGAAACAAATGACGAAAATACTCCAACTGATGGTCATAGCGTGTCTTGTTCCAACCTTCGGGCACGCACAAATCGCCATCTCATTCGATACCCTTGCGGTCAACCACGTCAGTATGGAAAAATTGCCGCCGAGTCTGGGGGCGCCGTTTGACTGTATCCTTCTGTCCGATGTGGTGATGCAATACTCTTTCACGTTGACAAATACAACAGATTCGTTCCTCACTCTGTATTATGACAGTCTGCGGCTGGGGAAGTTATACTTTGACGGTGAGCACTGGTGGCCTATCACTTTCAAGTACTATTGGAATCGTTATGAAGTCATCCGTTCTGGTGAAAAGCCGCAAGTGTTCCCATTTGACACATTGACATTGGCTCCGCATGAAAAAGTACAATTGAAAAAAGGAGAGAATGTCTCCTATTATACATTAGAGCAGGTTAATTCTGCGGAATATGTCGCCTCGACGGCTCCTACGGTACGGTTGTATGTTCAGCTGTCAGGTTGTCCGATATCTTTCTCAGACTCCTATCAGCATTTCAAGTTAGGCACACGGACTGTTGATGTTGAAAAACTGGATTGCGAGCAGTTGGGGTACCAAGACAGACTTGTACATAACGAGTTGTTGCAGGAGTATTTGCGTGAAAACCCAGGACTTTTTTCGTCAATATTTTCAGAGGGCAATGTACAGAACTACTTCCTTTGCACGCTGAAGTTTGCTGATGAACAATTCGGGAAACTCCCTATCCCCGACGAGGAGTGGTTGACAAGCCAATATCGGTGGTGATGCTTATCTCCGCGTATCTCGCGTATTTGCACGTATATTTGTAGGGCGTCCCGCTACGATTTAACTTCTCAACCATATCACGGTTTCGCCCTCGTTCAGGAATGACGGGGCGACCTCCACAACCCGTGGGGAGTGGAACCTGCGGACGGCCTCTTTGAGGGCGGAGCCACGGTTGTAGCCGTGGATCACCACGATCTTTTCCGTTCCGCGCGGGGCACGCGCCACCCGCTCGCGAAGGAGCTCCATCGCGTCCTCTACGTACATGCCGTGGAGGTCAATGCGCAGGGTGTTTTGGGGCGTGGGCATGGTATTGGGTTTTACATTGTGAATGTTACGGGGATTGTGTAATAGCAGCGGACGGGCTCTCCTTGGGCGCGGGCGGGCTTCCATTTGGGCATCAGGCCGACAAGCCGCAGGGCTTCCGCATCAAGTTCGGGTGATAATGACACCTTGATTGTCGGGTTGGTGATACTACCGTCAACCTCTACCACGAATTCTATTAATACAGTTCCGGTGGCATCGTAGAGTGGATGTGGCCACTGGGTGTTTCTCCTGAGAAAAACATTCAATGAATCCGGACCACCCGGAAACTTCGGCATCTCTTCTGCAAACATCACCGGCGGTTCCCCTGACACAGTGTCGGAGAAACTTTTCACTGGTGTGTTTCCGTCGGCCGGGAACAGCTCAACCCCTTCCACAACAATCGGCTCCACTGGATGCTCTTCGGTGTCGGTCTTTCGTTTGCCTTTGGAAGCCTGTTCTTTTAAGGATTGTTGCAAGTTGCGAATATCCGCCATCAAAGCGGGATCGGTGTGCGCTTCATAATCCACTGTGTCATAGTCTAGGTATTGCAAATCGCACATATAGGCATTGATCAGGTCGAAATATTTCAGATTTTCCTGCGGGGTGACCAAAGTATGATCAAGTATGCCGTCGGCAGACAAACTGGACAACAAATAGAGCCCTTTTACCAAGACAGATGGGTGCAACCAGTTTTTTCTTTTGGCCCAACTTTCGATATCGTGAGAATAATAATAATCTTCGTAATAATACACATCCGAATTCGTTTTTTTTACCTCGCCGTATTGCGAGAACCATGTTTCCATGTAATAAAAAACGATCATCGAATCGGTAAAAGCCATTCCATAATTATAGTCAATCGTAAGCGCATATCGCCCTTGATATTTCTCTATTCGGAACCAATGTCGGGGCATATCGTCCAAATCACGACGTTCTATCTTCATTTTTGGATTATGGGACCTCCATTCGTGATAAGCGTCACTCAGGTAGGAGTCTTCTTTGAAATCAGGTTCTTTTACATAATACATTTTCAGAACCTTAGCAATATGATTCTTATCTTGCTTGGGAATGATGTAGTAACTGCTGACACAGGTGTCATACGCGCTACAGGTGTCGCATTTATAGAACTGATAGCTTCGGTAAATGTATTGGGTGTTGTTCTCCACGAAAGGTTGACGGAGTTCGTATGTGAGATAGTGTTTGTCTTCTGAGCAATAGACCAAAGTGGCTGGCATAAACTTTCCGTCCACCGGAGCATTGAATATGGAGATGCCGGTGGTGTCACAAAGAAATGGGGTGTCTGATTGTGACATGCCGCACGTCATAACGGACAAAAATGCGAGAATCAAGGTGGTTTTGCGCATGATGATATTTACTTCTTCACGCTGCAAAAATATAAAAATTTCTATTGAAACGTAATTCACTGGTCACCCGTGAAATGTGGTGGAATTGTCTTATACTGAAATAGGTTGT
>Ga0265300_10000083_pt1 | contig 105258 bp, 98 predicted proteins | sample AusTroGonzalo_MG_FD_193482 | JGI IMG/M metagenome (GOLD analysis project Ga0265300, IMG submission 193482) | Bovine rumen microbial communities from tropical cattle in Woodstock, Queensland, Australia - Gonzalo_03 | ecosystem: Host-associated > Mammals > Digestive system > Stomach > Rumen ... | reverse complement strand
CATCGCCTTGCGGTAGGCGTCCATCGAGAGGGTGCCGCGCGCCTTAGAGCGGGACAAGAGGCGTCCTGCGCCGTGCGGTGCGGAGCAGTTCCAGTCCTCGTTTCCTTTGCCGATGCAGATCAAGCTGCCGTCCCGCATATTGATCGGGATCAGCACGCGCTCTCCCTTTCTTGCGGAGATCGCCCCCTTGCGGAGCACGCGGTTTTCGACGTCGATGTAGTTATGGATCGTGTGGAAGGACTCGATCGCCTTTAGCCCGACGGCGTCTAAGAGGTGCTTGGCGATGATCTCGCGATTGCGCCGCGCGAACGCGATGCAGACGTCCACGTCGGCGAGGTAGTCCTCGAGCGCTTGTCCGTATAAGAGGGCGCTCTCGCGCTTTACCGCGTTTCGACGGGTCTCGAATTCGCGATCGAGGCGCTTGATGGTGGATTGGATCTGTTGCTCCTTGCCCTCTTGCTTTAGGGTGCGGATGGTCTCCGCGCGCTCCGCGAAGTAACCCGCCTTGTCCGCGGCGAGGTCGACGGCGACGTCGGTATAGAGTTCCGCCACCTGCGCGCCGAGGTAACGACTACCCGAATGAATGACCAAATAGACGTTGTTCTCGTCGTCGCGGTCAAGCTCGATGAAGTGGTTGCCGCCCCCGAGCGTGCCGAGGGTGCAAGCGGTATGCAGTTCCTTTTTTATGCGGTCGTAGCAGACCAGACGGGTGAAGTCGAATGCCTCGTAGGGGCGGTTCCAGACGTTCAGACCGCTCGGGAGCCCGTGCGCCGCGCGATCGAAGTCCGCGAGATCGATGTCGACTGCGCCGAGCAACACCGTGTACATACCGCACCCGATGTCCACGCCCACCATCGAGGGAGCGACCTTATCCGTGACCGTCATCGTCGTGCCGATCGTGCAACCTTTGCCCGCGTGCACGTCGGGCATGATGCGGATCTTGGATCCCGCGAAGTCGCGAGAATTGGTCATTGCTTGTATCTGTTCGCGCGCGAGGGCGTCCATCGTATCCGTGAAACACTCCGCTACGTTGTGTTTTCCTTTGATCGTGATCATATCGTTGCCTCCTTCCCGTTTGGGCGTAGGTTTTTGTCCTTGACAGGAACTCATTATAACACATTACGGGCGACTTTTTTCAACTTTTTTCGCTTTTTCTGCGGCATAGCGGGTGCGCGCGCCCGCATAAAGATAATTATGAAATGCTTTCGGGGAGTCAAGGCGGCGGCGCTCTTCGTCGGCTCGGTCGTGGGCGCGGGGTTCGCGACGGGGCAGGAAGTCAGCCTCTTTTTCGGCGGGGACGGGGTTTGGAGCCTCGTCGTCGCCTCTCTGTTTATGGCGGTATGCGCCTTCGCGTTCCTCGATATGGGCGCAAAGCGCGTCGGCATGGGGCAGGGGCTTCGTCTTGCCACGGATAGCGCGGTCGCGCTCTCCTCTTTTGCGGTTTATGCCGCGATGATCGCCGCGGCGGAAGAGGTTTTGCATCGTCTTACGGGCGTATCCGGACTGTCCGTCCTTCTTGCGGTCGGGGTGAGCCTCGTTGCGAGCAAACGCATCTCGTGGGTGACGGGGTTGAACCTCGTCGCGGTGCCCTTGATGGCGGCGGTCATCGTGGTGGTCGGCGTGCGGTCGGAGGCGGTGACGGGCGGGGCGTTCCATCCGCTCCGCGCCCTCGCGTACGGCGGTATGAACCTTCTTTTTTCGGGCGCGTTGATGATCGGGGAAGGGGAGAAACTAACGTTCGGCGAACGGGTGACGGCGAGCGTGGCGGCAGGCGCCATGATCTTCGTGATGCTTCTATATATGCACCGATGCACGGCGGGTGCAGGGGGGAGCGAGATGCCTTTTCTCGCGGCGGCGTCAAGGGATGGCTTAGGGACTTTTGCGTCCCTTGCGTTGCTCCTTGCCATCGTGACGACGATGGCGGGTTGCGCCTATCTCCTGATCGACCGACTGACCGCCCTCACGCGCGACTGCACTCTTTCTTTGTCCGCGACGACCCTCGCGGGCGTCTTGACTTCTTTGGTCGGCTTCGCTCCCCTCGTCGCCTACGCCTATCCCGTCGTCTCCTTCCTCGGCCTCGCCGCCACCCTCGCGGCTTTGGGGTATTTTTTGTTCCGAATTTGTAAACAATCGCTACTGAGAAATGCCGCTCGAATATTGACAAAACTAAAAATATGATTTATAATCGCTTATATTATACTGCGCACAATGCGTGCGTGCAGACGAAGGAGAACCGAATGAAATTCGCTACGATAGGTTCGTATTTGTTGGATGACATCATTCAATTCGGCATAAAAGAAGGAAAGGACTATTCAAACGTCGGCAGATATACCTGCATCAATCCTATTTCGCTCTGTTTCCCGAGTGGCTTTCCGAAAGAAGTGTACGATACTTATGCGGTGACTTGTAATAACGAGTATCAGCTACGTATGCATAGGTCGGATATGACAAAATCGATTTTCAGAGAAATCACAAACAAGAATCCCGACTATATCTTATTTGATTTTACCGAGATTTTTTCTCCTGTTAAGGTGTTTAATGTTGAAGGCAAAAAACTGACGTTTACGTCACAATCTTATTTGCAAGCATCCGATAAAAGAATACAAGAAGATCAGGAGATCTCGGTTTTCTCTCTATCGCCTCAAGGTATTTTGAATTATGCCAAAGGTTATGTGGAAAGGATGATTTCTCTTTTCGGTAAAGAGAAACTGATTATGGTTAGAACGCATGCCGGCTATCAATTTTTTGATCAAGCAGGAAAATGGAAACTGGCGACGGACTTGAATGATCGCATTAAAAACAACAGGACGTTGGATCATATTTATGATTGCATTGAGAACGATTGTCAAATCAAAACAATAAGGTTGCCACAGTTGCTGTTGAATGATTTATCATACAATGTAGGTGGTGCTTACAAGTTTGCAAAAGTTTATTACGAGATATTCAACGAATTATTACTTCAAGCTGTTTCAGTTCACAATAAATCGGAATCGGAAGACGATATGCTTGATAGGATCGAAGAATTTATTGATGAAAAAACGATGCCGAATCTTGCAAAGATCGCTGATGAAAATGGGTTAAAAAAGGGGAAAAGATTGGTTCTGTTAGGACATTCAAAACCCTTAATAAATCATTTGAGAGAAGCATTCGGGGCGGAAATTGCTATCACTTTAGACTATAACAGAAACACCAAAGATGAAGATTTGTTTGAATCTCTGAAGGCGATTGAGAACCAGTCTGAAAAGTATTATTTGCTGATTCCTCATTTGTATCAAAACTCCAATGCCCTCCTCGAATGCATAAAAAAAGGTTATTTCCCGCATATTGCTAAAATCGGAATGCATTATATCCAATATGCCATTGTAAATATACAAGGGAATTACTGTGATATTTATAATAACAGTGCCAAATCGGCTGCTTTAAGTAATATCATTAAGTTTAAAGGTAAAGGTTGTTTTGTCGAAATCGATGAGATAACCCCCAACGCACAATTATCGATAGATTGTATGGATCAATCTTATTCACATATAGGGAAGGGCGTCGTTTTTGTGAAGTCAATTGTTTTTTTGGCTTACTGGGGGGCGCGCTTAAATGTTGGGGAATACACTTCTTTTGGATTAGACAGCAGGATTATTGCATTTGCGGGAGGAGAGATTGCTATTGGAAGAGACTGTATGTTTGCGGATAAAGCAATCGTTCAAGCAGGGGACGGGCACTCCATATATGATCTAACTACGGGCAAAAACATAAACAGCGACTTGAATGTGTACAAAGAGAAAAATGTCGTACGGTTGGGTGACCATATTTGGATCGGCAGAGAGGCGATCCTGATCAACTGTAAGATTGGCGACGGAAGCATCGTCGGCGCAAGAGCGTTGGTGAAAAAGACTTTCCCGAACAACTGTATCGTAGCGGGAATGCCCGCCAAGATCATCAAGCGCAACATCGGTTGGGCGCGTGAGATCAACTGTTACGATATAGACGATCCGAGGTTCGGCGTGCCTGCCGACTATCGGCATCTCACCGAAGAAGAATAATTGATTATTATCGTAAAATAACTAAAGAGAGAGGTTGAACATGATACTGCAAAAACTGTTGTTCCCCGGTAATGATACCTGTCCGAATATGGATATGTACTTTCATAAAAAGCAGGGCGTTTCCGCAATGAAAGAAGGCTCGCTCGTGATAGAGCCGGATGCCGCGATGGAAGCCGATACCTATTTCAATGCGTTTTCGATCGGGAAGTGGCGCAAATATACAACGCTGAACGACCTGCGCATAAAGCTGTCCGTCAAGGGCGCTTGCGACGTTTCCCTTTGCGGTGTTTTTATCAATGACAAGAACGTGATCTGTCGGCGAATGGACAACGTCGTCGCCCTCAGCGTCGTTGCCGAGGAAAGGCAAGACGTTGAAGTCCAGTTTAATCTGGACGACTACAAGAATTGCCCGCTCGTTTATCTGCAAATCAAGGCTAAAACCCAAACGACGCTTTACGGCGGTGCGTTCTTTACTCCGATCAACGACAATCAATTGCCGCACGTAAAGTTGGCGGTAGGCATTTGCACCTATCGCAGAGAGAGCTTCGTTTTCAAAAATCTTCTTGCGATGGATAAGGCGTTTTATCAGACGGAATCGCCGCTGAAAAACAAGATAGACGTCTTCGTCAGCGACAATGCGGGCACCTTGCCCGTGCGCGCCTTGCGTTCGCCGCACACCTTCCTTTTTAAAAACAGGAATTACGGCGGCTCCGGCGGTTTTACGAGATGTATTATGGAGGTTTTGAAAAGAAAGGGCGAGCGCGGCTATACGCATATCGTCTTGATGGACGACGACATTGCCTTTGACCCCGCGATTTTGGAAAGGATGTATGCATTCCTCAAGATGCGGAAAGGCGGATATGCCGATTTGGCGATCGGCGGCGCAATGCTCATCTTGAACGACCGCATTCGTCAGTTTGAAAACGGCGCGATCCTGACCTACGACGGAATGCTCTCTTTTAAAAATAAAAACCTCAATCTTTCCACCGTTCGCAACATCTTGGTCAACGACGTTCAGCAAGACAATAACTACAATGCGTGGTGCTTGTGCTGTATGCCGCTCAGCAAGATCGAAAAGAACAATCTGCCGCTCCCCCTCTTTATCCATATGGACGACGTGGAATACGGTGTGCGCAATGCCTTTGATTTTGTGAATCTCAACGGCATATGCGTGTGGCACCCCTACGGCGCCAATATGCGAAACACGTCGATCGTCTATTACGACGTCAGGAACAAATTGATTTCCATGGCGAGTTTGGGCAGGTGCGATCTCGCGGAATATGCGATCCGTTGGTTGCGCATTTTCCGTTCGGATATTTTCGTCTACAACTATTCCCGTACGAGGATCGCGTGTCGCGCCATAGAGGATTTTATGCAGGGGATCGACGCCTTCAAGAAGGTGGATCCTCTTGCATTGAACGGGAAACTTGCCCGATACAATCGGGCTTGGCTGGATGCGCCGCTCGAGCACATTCGCAACGTGACGCCCCTTCCCGAAAAACGCGACCTTTCACACGTCAGACGCAGGAAGATCTTGAATTATCTCTTGCCGTCCAAGATGAAATATATCGTGCGTACTTGTGACATTGCCGCAGCCGATCCTTACAGGGCGAAGGAACTTTTCATTCTCGATCCCGCTACGGGGAAAGAGAGACGTTACAAAAAGAGCCTTTTGAAGGCGGTTTATTGTTACGTGCAATGTTTCCTTCTCGAAAAGAAAATCAAGAGAAAAATGAAAAAGGTCGGACTGGAATGGAAAGCCAGGATCAGCGAACTTTATAAGTGGGATTTTTGGAAGAACTATTTGGGGATATAATAAGGAGATCGTATGGAAAAGATACTGACGATAGCCATTCCGGCTTACAATATGGAGAAATATTTGGCGCAGACGTTGGATTCCATGATCGTCGATAAGGAAACAATGGACGCGCTCGAAGTCATCATCGTGGACGACGGCTCCAAGGACAACACCGCGGCGATCGCGAAAAGGTACGTGGACGATTATCCCGACACTTTCAAACTCGTTTGCAAGGAGAACGGCGGACACGGCTCGGCGCTGAACAAGGGGTTGGAACTCGCCACGGGCAAGTATTATCGTCCGATCGACGCGGACGATTGGGTCGATTCGCAGTCTTTGGTCTATATCGTCAACGACCTGCGCAAGCACAACGTGGATATGGTTCTCGCGAACTTCTGTAAGGTGCTTGAAAAGAGCGGCAAGGTGATCAAGGTGCGCTGTAATAACGTCTACAATTTCCGTGAGATCATGGACGGTAAGGCTGTCACGAAAGACGGCAGAGAGATCTGCGTTTACGATTCGGTCTACGACTTCAACAATGAACTGTACGATTATGCTCCGCAATATCTTTATCATTTCGTGATGTATCGGACGGCGCTTTTGAAAGAACACGGCATTCGTTTTTCGGAAAAAGTGTTTTACGACGATATGGAATACGACATTTATCCTCTGCCGTACGTAAAGACGGTTTTGCCGATCGACAGATACTTTTATATGTATCGTTTGGAGCGCGAGGGGCAAAGCGTGGAAGACGCAGGGTTTATTCGCCACAGAAAACACCGTTATACGATCGTATTGAATCTTTGCCGCTATTTTAAAGAGATGAAGGATCGCTTCGGCAAAAACGTTTACAATCATCTCTATCCCGATATGGTGTGGAAAGCCGACAGGCAATACGACATTTATTTTTTGTCCGAGGATGACGAGATCGCGGCGCAGGAGATGGCGGATTTCGACCGCGCATTGAAGGAGACCAATGAGGAGATCTATAACGATATTAAGAACGAGGCGGTGCTGAAGTATCGCCGAGGCGCCTCTTATGCCCAAGCGAAAAAGATCTTCCTTGCGACGAAAGAGCGGGTCGAGAGCCGCGGCAAGAGACCCAAGGCATGGACGCTTGAATCCGATCCCGAGATGCACGAGATGATCGCGCGTAGGGTGCGTCTCAAAAAGTTCCATTTGGACAAAAGAGATAAGGAGATGCAAAAGATCGCCGCTTTGAAAGACAGCGAAAAGGGCAAGCGCTGTTTCATCACTTGCACGGGGCCATCGTTGAAGATCGAAGACCTCGAACTCCTTAAAGACGAGATCACGATCGGTGTGAATAGCGTCGTGAAAGCATATGACAAGACAGACTGGAGACCCACTTATTATGCGATGGTCGATTACTACGCCTTCGGAGAGTTTTTGAAGAATACCGATCTGCCGGGCAAGAAACTCTGTGAAAAGAACGCCTTTTTGCATTATCGCGTAGACCCGAAAAATAAGACGGGGAAAGAGATCTATTGTTTGATTAACTATGCCAACCATTTTGAGAACAGATTGACGGCGAAAGACATTTTGTTCAGCGACGACCTTTCCGTGTGCGCTTACGATGCCTTTACCGTCACGAACTTTGCGATCCAAGTGGCGATGTATCTCGGGTTTAAGGAAATCTACATCATCGGTGCAGATTGTAATTATTCCGGTTCGCAGATCCACTTCATCGAGATGCCGGATGATCACGTGAAAATGGCGGCTGGATGGCTTCCCGACGCTCTTGCTTTGAGCATCGAGGGCTATAAGGCTATCAAAAAGTACGCCGAAGAGCGCGGCGTAAAGATATTCAATTCCACAAGAGGGGGAATGCTCGAAGTGTTCCCGAGAAAGAGCATAGAGGAGGTTTTGAAAAATCGTGGCTAAAGTTGCATTGTTTATTCCGATCAAATTGAACAACCAAAGGTTGCCGGGGAAAAACCTGCTTCCGCTGGCGGGAAAACCCGTTTGCAAATATCTGTTTGAAACGGTTGCAAAGATCAAATCGATCGATGAAAAATACGTCTATTGCAGCGACGAGGCGATTGTGCCGTATTTGGTGGGAGATCTGCGGTTTAAGAAAAGATCGCCGGAACTCGACGGATTCCTCGTCAAGGGGCTTGACATCATAGACAAGTTCGTTCAGGACGTGGACGCCGACGTCTACGTGCTTACACACGTCACGCAACCTTTTACCAAAGCGGAATCCATCGAAGCCGCGCTTGACAAGGTTCTGAACGAAGGCTACGATTCGGCGTTCAGCGCGGTTTGCTTGCAGGACTATCTGTGGTATCAAGGCAAGCCTTTCAATTACGATCCTTCCAACATCGTGCGGACGCAGGACTTGGATCCGGTCTATATGGAAACGGGCGCGTTCTTCATTTTCAAAAAGGAAGTATTCACCAAGTTGCACCGCCGCATCGGTTTGAATCCTTATATCTATGAGATCGATCAATTCGAGGCGGTCGACATTGATACGGCTGAGGACTTTGAGTTTGCCAAAGCCGTTGCGGCTTATCTCAAAGAAGGGAATCAATGAAGAACGTAGAGTTGTTGGACTGTACCCTTCGAGACGGCGGTCGCATTATTGATTGCGCATTTACCGATTATCAAATCGGTGACTTGATCAAAAAACTGTCCGATGCGAAGATCAATTACATCGAGGTCGGTTTTCTTCGCGATCCCGCGAGGAAAAAGTACGAGGGGAAAGGGACTTTCTTCAATAGCGTAAAGGAGATCGAGCCCTTTTTGAGCCAAAAGAATCCGAATACGCAATACGTTGCGTTCGTGGATTACGGCATGTTTGACTTCGACACGCTGGATCCTTTCGACGGGAAGTCGATTGACGGGATTCGCGTCGGCTTTACGAAAAAGGATTTCAAAAACCGGTGGGCTGACGTGCAGAGATGTTTCTCCATCGTAAAAGAGAAGGGCTACAAGCTCTTTATACAAGGTGTGAACTCTTTGGCGTATGACGAAAAAGAGCTGAAGAGCGTGCTCGATAGCGTGAACAAGGTGCAACCTGTTTCTTTCGGGATCGTGGATACCTACGGCGCGATGTTCCTTGAAGATATCGACAAGATCTTCCGATTGGTAAATGGCTTTTTGATCCCCTCTGTCAAGATCGATCTGCACACGCACAACAATCGGCAAATGGCATTTGCTTTGGCGCAAGAAGCGATCCGCATCAGCGGGGATCGCCGTTTGATCATCGACGCGACTTTGGAAGGAATGGGCAAATGTGCGGGAAACCTGAATCTTGAATTGATCGCCGACTATTTGATCCAGGAAAAACACTACGATCTTGATTTCGACGGGATCTTGGACCTCATCGACGGCTTTACGTTTTCCTTTAAGAAAAGCCATTCTTGGGGATATTCGATCCCTGCATTTATGGGCGGCATCTATAAGTCCCACCCGAACAACATCATCTATTTGACCGAAAAGTTTAGGTTGGGGAATCGCGATATTAAAAACATTCTTTCGATGATAGACGAGGAGACGAGGCATACCTATAATTACGACAATATTGAGAAAAAGTATATCGAATACAGCTCGATGAGCGTGGACGACGAGAGCGCTTTGGAGATGCTTCGCGCACGCTTTTCTGAACGAGAAGTGTTGGTTTTGGCGCCGGGTAGCAGTTTGACCCGCTATGGCAAAAAGATCGAAGAGTTTATCGCTGCCGAACAACCGACGGTGGTCAGCGTAAACTTCGTTTCGAATTATCCGAATGCGATCTCTTTCTTTGCAAACAAAAAACGGTTTGACGATATGATCTCCGAAATCTCTCCGGATCGGGTCATCGCCGTTTCCAACGTCAAGCCTTCTCGCGGGGAGCTTGAAATCTCTTACGACAGATTGATCGACAGAAGATACAGGATGTTCGACAATTCGACGTTGATGCTTTTGGAATTGTTGCGCATTCTCGGTGTGAAAAAAATCACGTTGGCGGGCTTTGACGGTTACAGCACACGTGTTAAAAACAATTACTGCAAAGACACCTATTTTAACGAAAGGCACGAGGGTGAATACGGAGAAATCAATCGGGAAGTGGGCAATCGAATGAAGGACTACATCGAAACGGTCGGCGACCATTGCGAAGTGTCTTTCCTTACGCCGTCCATTTACCAAAAATATATGTGATTATGAAAGAGATAAAACTGCTTATTATGGACGTCGACGGGACGCTGACGGACGGAAGGATCAATATTGGGGAGAACGGAGAGCTGTTCAAGGCGTTCAGCGTGAAGGATGGGCACGGCATCAATCGCATCTTGCCGCAGATCGGGATCGCCCCCGTCATCATCACGAGCAGGCTGTCCAAAATCGTCGAACATCGTGCCAAGGAACTAAATATCAAGCACCTGTTCCAAGGGGTGGCGGACAAGATCACCGCGCTTGCCGAACTATTAAAAGAGTTGAACCTTTCTTTTGATCATTGCGCCTATATCGGGGATGACGTGAACGACCTCGAATGTATGCGGAAATGCGCCGTCTGCGGTTGTCCGGCGGATGCCGTTAAGGAAGTAAGGGCGGTTGCCGATTTCGTTTGTACGGAGAAGGGCGGCGAAGGCGCCGTAAGAGAGTTTATCGAATATCTGCGAGACAACGCATAAAGCGTTCGTTTCGAATATGAAAAGGGGCGCAATCCGTTGATCGCGCCCCTTTTTATCAAATCAAATTCTCCGGATTTAAGCCTTGCAGTTCGGGCAGGACGAAGCGACCGTCCTTGCGGACTAAGACGTCATCGAACCAGATCTCGCCACCGCCGTATTCGGGCGTTTGGCAGAGGACGAGGTCCCAATGCACCGCGCTGACGTTGCCGTTGTCCGCGTCGTCGTAGCAACATCCGGGTGTAAAGTGGATGGAACCGCTGATCTTCTCGTCGAAGAGAATGTCGCCGATCGCGCGATTGATATAAGGATTCAGCCCGAAGGAGAACTCGCCGACGTAGCGCGACCCTTCGTCCGTGTCGAAGATCTTATTCGCAGCTACGCTGTTATTCGCGGTCGCCTCTACGATCTTGCCGTCCTTGAAGACCAGACGGACGTCCTCGAACTTGATGCCGTCCTCGATGGACGGAACGTTATAGTGTATCACGCCGTTTACACTTTTTTTGACGGGCGCGGTGTAGACTTCGCCGTCGGGGATATTGCGGTCGCCCTTGCATTTGACCGCGCCGATCCCCTTGATCGAGAAGGTCAGGTCGGTGTCCTTCGCGACGACGCGCACCTTGTCCGTGCGGTTCATCAGCTCGACGAGCGGGGTCATCGCCTCGCCCATTTTCTTATAGTCCAAAGTGCAGACGCGGAAATAGTAGTCCTCGTACGCTTCGGTGCTCATGCCCGCCAGTTCGCTCATGCCCTCGGTGGGGTAGCGAAGGATCACCCATTTGGTATTCTTGACCCTGAGTTCGTGGTGGACGGGGTGGGCGTAGAACTTGGAGTATGCCTGCATCGCCGCGTCCTTTGCGTCCGAAAGTTCGTAGCTGTTCTCGCCGCCGCGAATGCCGATGTAGGCTTGCATATCGCGCATCTTGTATTCGTCGTATTTCGCCATTCTCTTGAAGAGCTCTTCGTCGCCGCCGTTCAGGAGTTCGCGCTTGATTTTATTGTCGCCGATGGACACGAAGGGATAGCCTCCCGCCGCGAAAACCTCGCGCACGATCAGGTTCACGAATTGATAGGGAACGCCGCTCGCCTCGATGAGGACGTTCTCGCCCGCTTGCACTTCGCAGGAGTAATTCACCAAGTTTTTCGCCAAAAGCCTTTGCCTTTCGTCAATGATCATATCGCCCTCCAAGATGGATTTTTCGCTTTTCGGCGCTTCGTTATGCGCTTTTCTTATTATATCCGCTTCCGCCGAATTTTGCAACCGCTTTCCCGCTCGGGGCGGTCTCGCGCGAAACTTCGCGGAAAAATGAGGTTTAATCGTTTGCCAACTGTATTTTTCTCGTGCTATAATACACGAAGTGAATTATTAAGGAGGTTGTTATGCCTTTAGTTACTTCTACCGAAATGTTCAAGAAAGCCTACGACGGCGGCTATGCGATCGGCGCGTTCAACGTCAATAACATGGAGATCGTCCAGGGCATCACCGAAGCGTGCAAAGAGGAGAAAGCTCCCGTCATTCTGCAGGTCAGTAAGGGCGCGCGTGCATACGCGAATCATACTTACCTCGTGAAGCTCGTGGAAGCGGCGGTCATCGAGTGCCCCGAGATCCCCATCGTGCTCCACCTCGACCACGGTCCCGATTTCGAGACCTGCAAGTCCTGCATCGACGGCGGTTTCACTTCCGTTATGATCGACGGTTCGGCACATTCCTTTGCGGATAATATCGAAGTCACCAAGAAGGTGGTGGAATACGCTCACGCCCACGGCGTCGTGGTCGAAGGTGAGCTCGGCACCCTCGCGGGCATCGAGGACGAGGTCAGCCACGCAGTCGGCTCCTACACTCGCCCCGAAGAGGTCGAAGAGTTCGTCGAGAAGACGGGCGTCGACAGCCTCGCGATCGCGATCGGCACGTCGCACGGCGCTTATAAGTTTAAGCCCGAGCAATGCACCGTGAACGAGAAGGGCGTTTTGGTACCCCCGCCTCTCCGTTTCGACATTCTCGAGGAAGTCAGCCGCAGGTTGCCCGGCTTCCCGATCGTGCTGCACGGTTCTTCGTCCGTGCCGCAGGAATACGTCCAAATGGTCAACGCCCACGGCGGCAAGATGCCGAATGCGATCGGCGTGCCCGAGGAGCAGCTCCGTCACGCGGCGAAGCTCTCGGTCTGCAAGATCAATATCGACTCCGACCTGCGTCTCGCGATGACCGGCACGATCCGTCAGTTCTTCGACGAGCATCCCGACAAGTTCGATCCGCGCGAGTATCTGAAGCCCGCCCGTGCGAATATCAAGGAGATCGTCCGCCACAAGCTCAGAGACGTGCTGGGTTGCGCGGGCAAGGCATAAGCCAACAACAGTATCGTTCGGTTAACGAACCAATAGGTCGTTTATGATTAAATCTACTACTATAAAAACAAAAACCAATGGAGGTAATTCTATGATTAAAGTAGGTATTAACGGTTTCGGAAGAATAGGTCGTCTGGTGTTCCGTGCTGCTTGCGGCAGAAAGGACATCCAAGTCGTCGGTATCAATGATCCTTTCATCGATCTCGACTACATGGTCTATATGCTCCGCTATGACAGCATTCACGGCAAGTTCGAAGGTGAAATCTCCACCGACAAAGAGAACAATATGCTGATCGTGAATGGCAATAAGATCAAGGTCTTCGCGCAGATGGCGGCTTCCGACATCGATTGGAAGAGCTGCGGCGCCGAATACATCGCCGAAGCGACCGGTATCAACACCACGACCGAGAAGGCGTCCGCCCACTTCGTCGGCGGTGCGAAGAAGGTCGTCATCACCGCGCCGTCCAGCGACGCTCCGATGTTCGTCTGCGGCGTGAACCTCGACAAGTACAACAAGGACATGAAGGTGGTTTCCAATGCGTCCTGCACCACGAACTGCCTCGCGCCGATCGCGAAAGTCATCAACGACAACTTCGGTCTCGTCGAAGGCTTGATGACCACCGTGCACTCCACCACCGCGACCCAGAAGACCGTTGACGGTCCTTCCAAGAAGGACTGGAGAGGCGGCCGTGCTGCGGCGGGCAACATCATTCCGTCCTCGACCGGCGCTGCGAAGGCTGTCGGCAAGGTCATTCCCGAGCTCAACGGCAAGCTGACCGGTATGAGCTTCCGCGTTCCCACGCTGGACGTCTCCGTCGTCGACCTGACCTGCCGCTTGGAGAAGCCCGCTACCTATGACGAGATCAAGGCGGCGATGAAGAAGGCTTCCGAGGGCGAACTCAAGGGCATTCTCGGCTACACCGAGGACGCGGTCGTTTCCACCGATTTCATCCACGACAGCAGGACCTCGATTTTCGACGCGGCTGCGGGTATCAGCCTGAACAGCAACTTCGTCAAGCTCGTGTCTTGGTACGACAACGAGTGGGGTTACAGCAACAAGGTGCTCGATCTGATCGCGCACATGAGCAAGGTTGACGCGTAATCAATCATTCGACCGATAACGGAGCGGGGGCGACCCCGCGGACAGGAGGAAGTATGGGTAAGATCAAACTCACGACCGTACCTTTTCAAGGCACGGCAGAACAGGAAAAAGAACTTCGCGCGAAACTCGCCGAGATCAAGAAGCTCCCCGGCGCGCTGATGCCCGCTCTTCAGGCGGCGCAGGGCGTTTACGGATATCTGCCCGTGGAGGTGCAATCCATCGTGGCGGAAGAGCTCGGTGTGCCCCTCGAGAAGGTTTTTGGGGTCTCCACCTTCTATTCCCAGTTCACCTTGAACCCGCGCGGCAAGTATCAGATCTCGGTCTGCCTCGGCACCGCGTGCTACGTCAAGGGCTCCGGTGACCTCATCAACGAGGTCAAGAATATCCTCAAGATCGACAACGACGAATGCACGCCCGACAGGAAGTTCTCCCTGCTCGAGACCCGTTGCATCGGTTGCTGCGGCCTTGCGCCCGTGCTCAGCGTGAACGACGAAGTGTACGGCAGGATCACCGCCAAGGACGTGGCGGGCATTATCGCGAAGTACAACGCGTAAGCCAAGTCCGAATCAAGGGCTTCGCTTTCGGGACAGCCGATCGCGGAGCCCTTTTTATGTCTTGACAACGTAAAAACCATAGAATATAATGAAAGAAGTACCGCAAGGAGATGTATCAAATGAACGTGTTTATGAGTAAAGTGAAGAGAACGTCCGAATTCGTCGCGATGATCCTCTTCTTCGTGGCGGCGTTCTTCTCGCTGCTCTTTTATATAGGTAATTTCGACGGTGCCTTTATGCCCGTGATCGGCAATCTCTTCGCGATGGTCTTGCAGGTCGGTATTTGGCTTGTGATCCCGCTGTGTATCGTGATGAAACGCAGGAGTTATGCCCGTTGGGCGACCCTCGCCGTCGCGTTGTATTGGCTGATCACGACCCTTTTTGCGATGCTCGACAATACCGCGATGGCAAGCGGCGTGTTTCCGCCTTTGGCGATTGCTGTCGGCGTTTTTTCATTCCTGACGGCGTGCACCTTGATCGTGATGACGGCGTTTGCTTTGACTGCCGTCACGCATAAAAACGGCAAGATAAAGATGGTCGCCGCTTGCATTTACGTGGGCGCCTTGCTGTTCTATTTGGTTTTGTTCGCGTTGAGCGTCGCGTTTGCCGCAGGTGGCAACGCGGGGTGGAACGTTTACTTTGGTTTGCTCTGCGACGATCTTTTGATTCCTTTTGCGATGTTCTTTATCGCCGTAGCGTTCGGCTTCCGCGAGGAAGAGTTCGTCTTCCCCTGCAAGAAGAAAGCCGTGCCTGTCGAACCCACCGCCGTGAAGAGTGCCGTCGTGGAAGAAAAGCCCGCCATGGAAGAGCCTGCCGAGGATAAGCCCGCAGAGGAGACCCCTTCGGAGGACGTTCCGGAAGCGCCCGCCGATGACGCAGTCCCCAACGCAGAGGGATCGGTCGTCGAGGAAGAGAACGCTCCTGCCGAATCCACCGAAGAACAAAATATCGAGGAAGAAAAATCCGAGGAAGAAAAACCTGCGGACGAAGAATAAAGCAACCAAGACAAGCTGCTCGATCGAGCGGCTTTTTTTTGACCCAAGGCGAAGGACGTGACGGGGAGATTCTCCCTACGCTCTCCCTAGAAGACGCGACGAAAACGCAAAAAGGCGAAAAATGGTCTTTCACTTCGTGAAAAATGATAGGAATTATATTGCAAAAGAATAAGTTATGTGATAAAATCTATCTTGAGCGTGTTCCGCACGCGCGCGTTAGGCTATGGAACTGTCGAAGCATATGGTTGATATGATCACGAATAGCATCGAGGCGATGGCGAGACACATCCTCGTTAATCTGTCCTTTTTCGGTGATTGGATCATTCTCGAGGTTTCCGACGACGGCAAAGGCACGACGACAGAAGAAGTCGAAGCGGCGATGCGCGGCGATAAAGCGCCTCGCGGCAGAGGGCTTGCCTTGCTGAAGGACGCGGCGGAGCAGAGCGGCGGCGATATCTTCGTTTGGTCGGAGGAAGGCCACGGCACGGGCGTGCGTGCGACCTTCGGAAAAGACGTGCCGCTCGGCAAGGTAGGAGACGCCTTGATCGTCTTTTGGCAGGAGATGCCGATCACGGTCATCACGCTGTCGGCGGTCACGGAGAACGGCGCGTTCGTCTTCGACAGCCGCTTGATCGGGGAGCGTTACGGCGACCCGTCTGAAATGGATACCATGGTGAAAGTCCGCAAGGAAGTGAACCATACACTTACTAATCTATTTGGAGGAAAGTGAAATGAAAAGCATCGCAGACATCAACGCTATCAGGGAACAGATGCGGTCCAAGGTCCTGATCCGCGACAATACGAAAGAGGGTGAGACCCACGTATTCGTCGGCATGGGGACGCTAGGGCTCGAGGCGGGCGCCGTGGAGGTCTTCAACGCCTTCGTGGACGAGATCACCTCTCGTGAGATCAAGAACGTACGCATCTCCCGTTCCGGCGCGCTGGGCGCAGCCGATAAGCAACCTTACGTCGAGGTCGTTCTCCCCGGGAAGGCTCCCGTCGCGTACGGCAACCTGACGGCGGACACGGTCAAGGTCATCGTGGACAAACACGTTTTGGGCGGAGAGCCTGTGACGGATTATATCGTCAAGTAAAGGGAGGAAGGTATGTACAGAAGTCACATTTTGGTTTGCGGTGGTACGGGCTGTCACTCCAATAACAGCGCGAACATCCTAAAGGCATTCAACGAAGAACTGAAAAAGGCGAACCTTGCCGCCGACGTGCAGACGGTGCAGACCGGTTGCTTCGGTCTGTGCGCCGTGGGTCCCGTCGTCATCATCTATCCCGAAGGTGCGTTCTATAGCTGCGTAAAGGTCGAGGACGTCCCCGAGATCGTCTCCGAGCACCTCGTGAAGGGCAGACTGGTCGAGCGCTTGCTCTACAAGGAGAAGGCGACCGGCAAGACGGTGAAGGCGCTTTCCGACACCAATTTCTACAAAAAGCAAACGCGCGTGGTTCTCCGTAACTGCGGCGTGATCAATCCCGAGAATATCGACGAGTATATCGCGATGGACGGCTATCAGGCGCTGATCAAGGTGCTGACCTCGATGCAGCCGCAGGAAGTAATCGACGTCGTGCTCGCTTCGGGTCTGCGCGGACGTGGCGGTGCGGGATTCCCGACCGGCAGGAAGTGGCAGTTCACGAAGGACGCGGTCGGCGACGTGAAGTACGTTGCCTGTAACGCGGACGAGGGCGACCCCGGCGCGTTCATGGATCGTTCCGTCTTGGAAGGCGACCCGCACGCGGTCATCGAAGCGATGGCGATCGCGGCTTATGCGATCGGCGCGCAACAGGGCTACGTGTACGTCCGTGCGGAGTACCCGATCGCCGTCAGAAGACTCCAGATCGCGATCGACCAGGCGAAGGAATACGGACTCCTCGGCAAGAATATCCTCGGCACGGGCTTTGATTTCGACCTTGAGATCCGTCTCGGCGCAGGCGCGTTCGTCTGCGGCGAAGAGACCGCTCTGATGACCAGTATCGAGGGCAACCGCGGCGAGCCGCGCGTCCGTCCTCCGTTCCCCGCGCACAAGGGCCTCTTCGGCAAGCCGACGGTGCTCAATAACGTCGAGACCTACGCGAATATCGCGCAGATCATCTTGAAGGGCGCCGATTGGTTCAAGTCGATGGGCACCGAGAAGAGCCGCGGCACCAAGGTCTTCGCCCTCGGCGGCAAGATCGTGAATACCGGTCTCGTGGAGATCCCGATGGGTACCACCCTTCGCGAAGTCATCGAAGACATCGGCGGCGGCGTGCCGAACGGCAAGAAGTTCAAGGCGGCGCAAACCGGCGGTCCTTCGGGCGGCTGTATTCCCGCGGAACATTTCGACATTCCCATCGATTACGATAACCTGATCTCCATCGGTTCGATGATGGGTTCGGGCGGTATGATCGTCATGGACGAGGACAACTGCATGGTGGACATCGCCAAGTTCTTCCTGACCTTTACGGTGGACGAGAGCTGTGGCAAATGCACCCCCTGCCGTATCGGCAATAAGAGGCTTCTCGAGTACCTCGACAAGATCACTTCGGGCAACGCCACGATGCAGGATCTCGAGGATATGGAGAAGCTGTGCTACTATATCAAAGAGAACTCGCTGTGCGGCCTCGGACAGACCGCTCCCAACCCCGTCTTGTCCACGCTCCGCTACTTCCGCGACGAGTACATCGCGCACATTCGCGATAAGAAGTGTCCCGCGGGCGTATGTAAGAGCCTGTTGCAGTACAAGATTGTTAAGGACAGCTGTATCGGTTGCGGCGCGTGCCAGAGACAATGCCCCGCGAACGCCATTTCCCGCACCGATTACATCGCTCCCGGCAAGAAGCTCGCCGCGATGGAGATCGACCCGAACAAGTGCGTGAAGTGCGGCGCTTGTATGTCCACCTGTAAGTTCAAGGCGATTATCAAGGAATAACGGAGGTTTTGTTATGGAAGAAATCAAGATGGTTAATTTGAAGATCAACGGAATCGCCGTTACCGTCCCTGCGGGAAGCACCATTCTCGAGGCGGCGCGCAAGGCAGGGATCAAGATCCCGACGCTCTGCTATCTGAAGGACATCAACGCGATCGGCGCTTGCCGCGTCTGTGTGGTGGAAGTGAAGGGCGCGAGAAGCCTCGTCGCCGCTTGCGTCTTCCCGGTCAGCGAAGGCATGGAAGTCACGACCAACTCCAAGAAGGTCATCGAGAGCCGCAAGACCACGATCGAGCTCCTCTTGTCCGACCACAAGAAAGAGTGCCTCAGCTGCGTCAGGAACAGGAGTTGCGAATTGCAGTCCCTCGCTCTTGAGTACGGCTGCGACGAGAATAAGTACAAGGGCGCTACCTCGAACTATCCGATCGACGAGACCACCCCGTACCTCGTGCGCGACAACAACAAATGTATCCTCTGCCGTCGTTGCGTGGCGGCGTGTAAGGAATATCAATCGGTGGCGGTCATCGGCGCGAATGCGCGCGGCTTTGATACGCACATCGCTTGCGCTTTCGAGAATCCCCTCTCTTCCGTCGCTTGCGTGGGTTGCGGACAATGTATCACCGTCTGCCCGACCGGCGCGCTTACCGAGAAGTCGGAGATCGACAACGTGCTCGCCGCGCTCGCGGATCCGAATAAGTACGTGATCGTGGGCACCGCTCCCTCCGTCAGGGTCGGCTTGGGCGAAGAGTTCAACAGCCCGATCGGCACCGAGGTCGAAGGCAAGATGGCGGCGGCTCTCCGCAGAATGGGCTTCGATAACGTATTCGACGTGGATTTCGCAGCCGACCTCACGATCATGGAAGAGGGCGCGGAGTTCATCAGCCGCGTCAAGAACGGCGGCGTCCTGCCGATGATCACGTCCTGCTCGCCCGCTTGGATCAAGTTCATCGAGCACAACTTCCCCGATCAGCTCGCGCACCTCTCCACCTGCAAATCCCCGCAACAGATGTTCGGCGCGATCATCAAGACCTACTACGCCGAAAAGATCGGCAAGGACCCCAAGGACATCTACGTGGTCTCCGTGATGCCTTGCACCGCGAAAAAGTTTGAGAAGACCCGTCCCGATCAGAATGCGGCGGGCGAGGGTATCCCCGACATCGACGCCGTGCTGACCACTCGCGAGCTCGCGAAGATGATCAAGCGTATGGGCATTATGTTCAACGATCTGCCCTCTGAGAAGTTCGACGATCCTCTCGGCATCTCGACCGGCGCCGCGGTGATCTTCGGCGTGACGGGCGGCGTGATGGAAGCGGCTCTGCGTACCGTGGCGGAAAAGCTCACGGGCAAGGAGCTCCCCTCCGTGGACTTCACCGAAGTGCGCGGCACCAAGGGTATCAAAGAGGCGGAATACGACGTAGCGGGCATCAAGGTCAAGGTCGCGGTTGCGTCCGGTCTCGCGAATGCGCGCGTCCTGCTCGATCAGATCAAAGAGGGCAAGAGCCCCTATCACTTCATCGAGATCATGAGCTGCCCCGGCGGCTGCGTGAACGGCGGCGGTCAACCGATCCGCACCGCGGACGAGAGGAACAACGTGGACATCAAGGCGACCCGCGCCGCGTCGATCTACAAGCTCGACAAGGAGATGCCGCTCCGTAAGTCGCACGAGAATCCCGCGATCATCGAGGTCTATAAAGACTACCTCGGCGAGCCGAATAGCCACAAGGCGCATCACATCCTGCATACCTCTTATATCAAGAGAGGTCTGTAAGGGACTGTCAAGGGACTTTTGCCCCTTGAGATAAGCAAACGAGGGGTGCGGCGACGCGCCCCTTGATCATACAACCATATAGGTGATAATTCCGTGCGGACAAGGAAGCAGGTGAAAATCCCGCACAGCCCCCGCTACTGTAAGAGCCGCTTTTTTGCAGAGAGAGAAGCGTTAGCGAACGTCACTACCAGGGAAGGCACGCAGGGCGCCATGGCGCCGCTCCAGTCAGGATACTTCAAGTACGGAATGCTCAATAAATTACTTTCGGAGGGAAAGAAAATGAGGAAATTATTAACTGCTTTAGTGGTAGTTGCTATTTTGGCAACTTCCGTCCTGTGCGTGGCTTGTCAGAGCTTTGAAGGTTCCGTTTACGATGCCTTCAAGCAGATGAAGGAAGACGGAAAGATCACCTTCGAGGCGAGCGAATCCGCATACGGCGCCTTTTTGAATACCGTCACTTACGATTCGTTAACGGTTGCCAACGATTATGTCGGAGGCAAATACATCGGAGTCTTCGTGAATACCGACGATGAGAAGGTCATTGATGTGACCGGAATGTGTGATTCCGTCACTTACGGCGGCGCGACTTTTAACTATTCCGGAGTCGGCGTTGACGCCATCACCTACGAGAAAGGCTTGAAGGTCTTGGTTGCTTTGACCGAAGACGTCGGCAATTATCATTATGCCGCGGTCAAGGGCGAGGCTTTGCTTTTCACGCTCCCCAACAAGGTTGAAAAAGTCACTCTGGACTAAAGACATCGTTTTAACTGCGCTTGCGGCAGCGCTGCTCTCTGCGGGCAAACAGGCATTGGCGTCGATCCCGAACGTCGAGGTCGTCACTCTCCTGATCATGCTTTATGCAGCCTGCTTCAAGCCGCAAATCGCTTTTATCGCGACCGCCGTATTCATCGTAATAGAATGCTTCATTTGGGGCATCCATACCTGGGTGCTCGCCTATATCATTCATTGGAACTTCGTGGCGTTCGCGACTTTTTTGCTTTCGCGCGTATTCAAAGTCAAAAATCGGTTCATATATTTAGCGTTCACGATCCTTGTGACCGCGTCTTTCGGCGTGCTGACCACCTTGATCGATGCGATCATCGGGGCGGGCAGAACGGGGCGCTCTTTCTCCTTGATCTTCACGGTCACTTATATGCGCGGCATCTATTTCTACATCGTGCACGTGGTCGGGAACGCCGCTTTCAACATCACGCTCTTCGCGCCGATGCGCGACTTGCTGGATAAACTTATGATCAAATACTACGGCAGAGACGTCTTCTTGAGAGAAGGGGACGGCGCCGCGGTATTGAAGCAGAAGGAGAATGTTAACGAGCCCGCTTCGTTGACAGACGCGGGCTCGCGTGATACAATAGAAACCGACGCGGGACGTTCGGACGACTCCGACGATCCGCGCGAATAAAACTGTGAGGTGAATACAATGGCAAATATCATCGCTTTGGCATGGTGGGGAACGTTGCTGATCGTTGTGGGCGTGGTCCTGGTCGTCATCATCATCGTTTCGCTCTTCGCGAAGACCTACAATAATCTCGTGAACGGCAGAGAAAAGGTCAAGAACGGTTGGTCGCAGATCGACGTACAACTTCGCCGTCGTTTCGACCTGATCCCGAACCTCGTCGAGACGGTCAAAGGATACGCCGCGCACGAGAAGGAGACCCTCGAGAACGTCACGATGTGGCGTAGCCGCGTCAGTAGCGCCGCGACTCCCGAAGAGTCGATGGAAGCGAACAAAGGTCTCTCCGGCGCGCTCGGCAGGCTCCTCGTCACGATGGAGAAATATCCCGATCTCAAGGCAAATCAAAACTTCCTGAAACTCCAAAACGAGCTGACCGAGATCGAGAATAAGATCTCCTTCGCTCGCCAGTTCTACAACGACACGGTGCAGAAATACAACGTCCTCGTCAAGCGCTTCCCGTCCAATATCATTGCGTCGATGTTCAAGTTCAAGGAAGAGAAGTTCTTTGAGGTCGACAATAGCGTGCGTGAGAACGTGCCGCAGGTGAAGTTCTGATGAACGGGTCGGTCAAAACGAACGAGAGAGGCAAGGCGCGCATCGCGGCTTGCCTTATCTTTATCCTCTTGATCGCGGCGCTCGTCGTCACCCTCTCCTCGTGCAAACTCTTTGCGAGCGAGATCGTTCTGAAGCATCTCGACATCACGGTGGACGTCGGCGCGGACGGCTGGACGACCTTCACCGAGACGTCCGAGGCGAAGTTCAGCGCGCAGGACACCGATTGGTGGAACTTCTACCGTATCATCGACGACAGTACCCTCCTTGGCAGAATGAGCGAAAAGGACGCCTTTTCGATTGACGGGTCCTCTTTCAAGGTGAACGGACAGGCGGTGGAGTTTATCGGGGCGGTCGACCTCGACGATAGCAACGAGGAGTGGAAATACAAACATTCTTCCAAGTCGTACGGCTACTACTACGTCCGTCCGAGCGGGGTCGAGATCGGGGTGATTCTGCCCGCATTCTCGAGCGGCACGCGCACGATCTCCTATAGCTACGGCGTGCAAGGGATCTTGACGGGCATTGCGGACGCGTCGGTCTTCTACTACAAGTATCTGTCCGAGATCAATACGATGGACGTCGACGAAATGACGGTGAAGGTGAACCTGCCCAAGGCGGAACCCGAGCTGCGTTCCTGGCTCCACAATTCGGGCAGCGCGGTGGGCGTTTGGAAGCAGTCCGATGACAAGCGCTCTGTCGAGCTCTACGTCGAGGACATCTCGGCAGGGGAGTACATCGAGAGCAGGATCTTGCTGAGCAAAGGAGCGTACGTCGTCTCTTCCACCAAAAACAAGACGACTCGCCTCGACGTCGAGAACGAGGAGCAAGCGTGGTACGACGCGTATATGCGTAAGCAACGCATCTTACTCGCCGTCACGATCCTAGACTATATCCTCGGCGCTCTCTCCCTCGTACTCGCTGTCGTGATCTTCCTTATCGAGAAGCGCAGGAACAGCCCGCTGGAACTTGCCGACGCGCCGATCTATTATCGCGAGATCCCCGAGGGCTACACGGGCGGCGAGGTATCGCCCCTTTACTTCTATTACAGCAACGAGAAGTATATCGACGAGAGTATCTCTGCGACGATGCTCGAACTCGTGCGGCTCCGCTATATCACGATCACGCCGGACGAGAGGAAGAAGGGCGCCGTCATCACCGTGCTACGTCAGGACGAAGAGGACGAATTGCGCACGCACCAGAAGTACGTCGTGGAAATGCTCTCCTTGGTGAAGCCGATGGGCACTCCTTTTACGATGAAGGAGTTTGAGTCGTACGGCAAGAATCACCCGGGCAAGATGCTCTCGATGGTGAATAAGTACGAAGAGGCGATCAAGAATAAGTCTCAGCGCGACGGTGCTTATCAGAAGGGGAATCCCGCAGGGGCGCGGGCGCAACGCCTTACGACGACGATGGTCGGCATCGGCGTCGCCGTGGTCATGCTATCCGGTTTCGCGCATTTCTTCGTCGGCGTCGGGATGTTCTTCTTCGGCGCGGGACTTCTGCTCGGCGGACTGATCCATTATCTCCTGTCGAAGAGGCTCAAGGCGCCTTTGACCGTGCCCGGGCAACGCGAATACAACAATTTGCACGCTCTCGCGAAGTTTATGCAGGAGTTTTCCGCGATGGACGAGCACGAGATCCCCGAGCTCGTCCTGTGGGAAGACTATATGATCTTCGCCACCGCGATGGGAATAGCGGATAAGGTCGCAGAGCAACTCGAGATCGCCTATCCCGAGTTCAAGCGAATGTCCGCAAGCGCTTTCGATCCCTCGACCTTTATGATCCTCTGGTTCTTCTCGCCCTCGTTCCGCTTTACGACGGGGCTGAACTTCGTCGGCAATATCGCGAACGTGATCCGTTCGGTCCACATCGCAGACCGCGCCTTGAAGGCGGCGAAGCTCGCAGGCAAGATCGGCGGTGCGATCGGCGGCGGCAGCGGCAGGGGCGGCGGCTCCTCGTTCCACGGCGGTGGGGGAGGGTTCTCGGGCGGCGGCTTCGGAGGACGGCGCTGAGCGCGTATAAGGGCGCATCTGCCTTGTTCCAACTCAAATACCCGCAGTTACGTACAAGGAGTACGCGCCTGCGGGTATTTTTCGTTGCGCCTCACATCTGCAACCCTTCTCCGCGCTCAGCGGGGGGCGTTGGTTAAGCAACGCATAGGTCAAGCGTATAGCGACGCATATACTTGCTACAATTTCAAACGGGAGCAGTTACGTACAAGAAGTACGCGCATTCGCCGCCTTTTGTCGAGCCTCGTATCCGCACCATTCTAATGGCTCAGCGGATTTCGTAGGGAGCACATATTTGCGGGTATTTTTCGTTGCGCCTCGCATCTGCAACCCTTCTCCGCGCTCAGCGGGGTCGTTGGTTAAGCAAAGCGACCGAGAACAAAAATAGCATTTTGGCGCATATTCTTCGCTATATAATGCTTAGCGAATACGTGCGTGAGTTAAGTGAAATGGCAAAATAAGAGTTTATAAAATGTGCCGAGATTTTCTAGGCGCTTTTTATTTGTTTTGCGGAAAGTCGTCGGGTAAGCCGAGTAATTCTTCGAGAGTAACGTTGTATAAGGTCGCGAGTTTTATAAGGTTCTCGTATTCGGGACGGGAAACGTCCTTCTCCCAATCGCTGACGTTGGATTGATAGATAGACAAATAATCGGCAACTTCTTTTTGCGAAAAGCCGCATTGCTTCCGTATTTTTCTGAATTGTTCGCCGAATTCCATAGTCTCATTATATAAAATGTGCATTGCCCATTGACAAAATATGTGCAACACACTTAAAATGTAGCTTATGGAGAATAGCGCAAAGGGAAAGAGATGTTGCTTTATCGGACACAGGACGTTGGAAGTTACCGACGAATTGATTTCTCGCTTAAAACAAGAAATCGAAATACTGATCTTGTCGGGCGTCACGCACTTTTTGTTTGGGACGAGAAGCGAGTTTAATTCTCTCTGCCATAAGATCGTTTCAGACTTGAAACAATCGTATCCGCAAATTGTACGAATCGCCTATACGACGTTTCACGAATGCGTCGTCTTGCAAAACGAAGTAGAAAAGTATGAACGGATGATGACAAGATTTTGGAAACGGGACGTGCATTTGGAAGGATACGAAGAAGAGATCACTTCCGAGGCGTTAAGAAAAAGCGGGAGGGCAACGTACGTCGAACGTAATCAAACAATGATAGACGACAGTGATTTCTGCATTTTTTATTATGATGAAAATTATCGCCCTCAAAGACGAGAATTATCGCACAAGTATTTGAATAAAGTCCTTTCAAGCGCACAGAGCGGGACCGCATTGGCTTTTCGCTATGCGTTAAGCAAAAACAAGAGAATAATAAACGTTTTTTGACGGGCTTTATCGGGCGAATGTGCGGCTATACGTTGTCGTAGTCTTTTCGCTGAGTATTTTTGCTGAAAAACATTTGACAATACCTACGGTATTCTATATAATGGCTCTTGTTTAGAAAAAATAAACTTTGGGTTAAGTGCGGTTAGAAGTCGCAAACGGAAAGTTTATTATTGCGAAACTGAGGAAAAGGGGGAAAGTATGGAGATCGGCGTTAGGATCAAGGCGCTCAGGCTCAAAAACAACCTTACGCAGGAGGAACTTGCGGATCGTTGCGAACTGACCAAAGGTTTTATCAGTCAGCTCGAGAACGACCTCGCGAATCCGTCCATCGACACCTTGAACGACATCTTGGTCGTACTCGGCAGTAATATGGGCGAGTTTTTCCAAAACGAGGAGAGCGAGCCGCTCGTCTTTCACGAAGAGGACTATTTCTCCAAGGACTACGGCGACAGCGTGACCACCTGGCTCGTCCCTTCCGCGCAGAAGAACGCGATGGAGCCCATTATGCTGGACCTACTCGAGAAGGGCGCGAAGGAGACCGATATGCCGCACGAAGGCGAGGAGTTCGGCTACGTCGTCGCGGGCAAGATCAAGCTGACCGTCGGCAGGCGGGTCTTTACGCTCGAGAAGGGCGAGACCTTTTACTACAAAGCGGACAAGAAACATTCGATCGAGAACGTGACGGATAAGAAGGCGACGGTGCTGTGGATCTCCTGCCCGCCCAACTTTTGAGAAGGAAGAAAGAAATGAGTTTCATTGACAAGATAAAGTCTCTGTTCGGGAAGAAGGACGCCGCGCTCGCCGCGCCCGCCCCCGCACCCACGACCCAGAAAAGGAACGAAAATATCATCGAGATCAAGGGGATCACCAAGGTCTTCGACGGCGTGACCGTCCTGGACGACCTGAATCTCGGCATCAAGCGCGGTCAATTCGTGACCTTGCTCGGGCCTTCGGGCTGCGGCAAGACGACGCTTCTCCGCCTGATTGCGGGTTTCGAGACTCCGACCGAGGGCGAGATCTACATCGAAGGGACGCCGATCACGTCGATCCCTCCCTTCAAGCGTCCTGTCAATACGGTATTCCAAAAGTACGCGCTCTTTCCGCATTTGAACGTCTTTAAAAACGTCGCTTTCGGCTTGAAGCTCAAGACCATTCCCGACCCGACGGCGAAGAAAGGCGTCCGCAAGTTCACCAAAGAGGAGATCGCGGACAAGGTCAACCGCGCGCTCAAGCTCGTGGGGCTCGAGGACTACGGCCACCGCGACGTCAATTCCCTTTCGGGCGGACAGCAACAGCGCGTTGCGATCGCCCGCGCGATCGTCTGCGAGCCCAAGGTGCTCCTTTTGGACGAACCCTTGGGCGCTCTCGACCTCAAGATGCGCAAGGAGATGCAGATCGAGCTCAAGAAGATGCACGAAGATCTCGGCATTACCTTTATCTTCGTGACGCACGACCAAGAGGAAGCCTTGACGATGAGCGACGTCGTCGTGGTCATGAACGACGGCGTGATCCAACAGATCGACCGTCCGAAGAAGATCTACGACGAGCCGAAAAACGCTTTCGTCGCCGACTTTATCGGAGAGTCCAACCTGCTCCCCGGCGTGATGGAAAAGGACTACAAGATCGCCTTCCTCGGCAAGTCCCTCGCCTGCGTGGACAAGGGATTTGAGAAGAACGAGAAGGTGGACGTCGTGATCCGCCCCGAGGACATCGTGATCAACGCGGGCGCGGGCAAGGGCGATTTCGACGGCGAGGTGCTGACCACCGTCTTCAAGGGCACCTATTACGAGATGATCGTGCTCGCCGCGGGCTATGAGTTCACGGTGCAGTCCCAGATAGAGCATCGCCCCGGCGAGACGGTATCGCTCGGTATCGTGCCGGACAGCATCCACATTATGAAGAAGATCCTGACCATCAATAAGTATCTCGGCAAGGTCGCGGACGAGAACCTCGTGACCTTCCTGGGCGGCGACTTCGAGGTGCCGACCGAGGGCTTCGAGATCGGGGACGAGGTGGTCGTGTACGTCCCGTTCGACGCGGTCGAACTGACCGACGACGAAGAGGACGGCGTGATCGGCGCGACCGTCACGCAGAGCATCTACAAGGGCAGTTACTACCAAGTGCAGGTCTATAACGACAACGACGAAGATCTCTACGTCGACACCGCCGACGAGTGGGATATGAACGATCGCGTGGGCGTCAAGGTGGACGGCGCGAAAGTGCGCCTCGAAAGGTACGCCCCCGACGCGGACGAGGAGGAAACGGAATGACGGGGAAGAAGGCAAAGGTCTTTCGCCCGACGGCGTTTGCATTCCCGTACCTCGTGGTGACGCTGATCTTCGTGATCGTGCCGCTCGTCTTGGTCTTGGTCTATGCTTTCCGCGGGTCGGACGGATCCTTCACCTTTGCAAACTTCCGCACGGTCTTCACCGAGAAGGAGACCTTGCGCCAGCTCGGTCAGACCGTCGGTATCGCGGCGCTTTCCACCGTGATCTGCCTCTTGATCGCCTACGTGGTGGCGTATATCCTCGCCTCGCACCCCTTCAAGAAACTGCCGATCCTCGCACTCCTCTTCATCATTCCGATGTGGATCAACTTTATGCTCCGCATCTTCGCCTTACAGTCGCTTCTCTCGATGATCGGCATCGGCAAAAGCTACTGGGCGGCGGTCATCGGTATGGTCTACGATTTCTTCCCTTATATGCTCCTGCCGATCTATACCGTGCTTGTCAATATGGACAAGAGCTACGTCGAGGCGTCGCGCGACCTCGGGGCAAACCCCGCGATGACCTTCCTCAAAGTCACCTTGCCGCTGTCGCTCCCCGGCGTGATCAGCGGGATCAGTATGATGTTTATGCCGATCTTCAGCTCCTACGCGATCACGAAGATGATGGGCGATATGAATACGACGGTCATCGGCGCGAAGATCGCGACCTTGTTTGAGAATACCTACGGCGACTACGGCTACGGCTCGGCGCTCTCCTTCGTGCTGCTCGTGATCGTCTTCGTCGTGATGCTTTTGGGCAACGCGTTGACCCGCCGCACCGAGAAAGCACCCAAAGGAGGCAAGGCGTGATGAACAAGGCTTCTTCCAAATTGTATCTCGCCCTGCGTTGGGTGATCCTGCTTGCGGTGCTCGTCGCGATCTATCTGCCGCTACTCATGATCATCGTCTATTCCTTCTCCACCTCACAGTCGGTGGGCGGCTCCTTCGGGGACTTCACTTTCCGTCTGTACGGCAAGCTGTTTGAGAATACCAAGATGCTCTCGGCGCTCAAGAATACCTTGATCATCGGGTTGGCGTCCGCCGCGCTCGCCACCGTCTTCGGCACGACGGCGTCGGTGGGCATCCACTATATGCGAAAGAGGATCAAGTCCGCTGTGGAGACCGCCTCGCAGATCACGGTGGTGAATGCCGAGATCGTGACGGCGACCGGCTTCTTCCTCTTGATGATCTGCCTGCGCGACACCGTGAAGATGCCGATCAACTTCAGCATTTGGTGGCTGATCATCACGCATACCGTGATCACCACCCCCTACGTGATCTTGACCGTGACGCCGCGTCTCAAGCAACTCAACCCCAACCTGCTCGAGGCGAGTATGGATCTCGGTGCGGGTCCGATGCGGAGCTTATTCACCGTGATGTTGCCGCAACTGGCGGGGGCGATGGTCTCGGGTTTCGCGCTCGCGTTCACCTTGTCCCTCGACGACTTCGTGGTCACGAATATCAATAGTTTCGGTGCGAATATCGACACGATCTCGACCTATATCTATTCCGGTATTCGCAAGAAGGGGATCCCGATCGAGATCCGCGCCCTGTCCACGATCATCTTCGTGGTCGTACTGACCGCCCTCATCGTCTACAACGTCGTGAAGAACAAGCGGGCGAAAGAACAAGCAAAAAAGGCATAACGCCTTAGGGAAAATACAAACTAACAAAAGGAGAAAAGAAATGAAAAGGATCATCGGCATTTTACTGGTCATCGTGATGCTTGCGGCGCTCGCCGCGACCACCTTCGCGTGCACCCCGCGTGAGAACAAGCTGAAGCTTTATATGCCCGGCGAGTACATCGACGAGGAGATCTTCGACGCGTTCGAGGACTGGTACAAAGAGCAGACCGGCAAGACGGTCAAGGTGGAGATCGAGACCTTCGACACCGTGGAGCAGGTCCAGCGCGCCGTGGAAGAGAACAAGGCGGACTACGACCTTCTTTGCCCGAGCGACTATATGATCGAATACCTGATCGCCAAGAACCTCGTGCAGAAGGTGGATAAGAACGTGATCGACGTCACGGCGAACGGGCTGTTTAAGTCGCAGTACCTCGATACGTCCCGCGCCTTCGATTCGACCCTCGAGTACGCCGTCCCCTATATGTACGGCACCCTTGGTCTCGTTTACGATAGGAGCAAGACCAATAAGGCGATCACGAGCTGGGACGCGCTTTTCGGCGACGAGTTCAAGGGTCACCGTTCGGTGAAGGACTCGATCCGCGACGCCTACGCGGCGGCTTGTCTTTATAATGCGGGCAGCTCGCTCCGTGCGCTTGAAGGCGCGGCGAAGAAGGCGGCGGTGCAAGCGGTCTTCGAAGATACGAGCGCTTCGACCGTAGCGGCGGCTAAGAACGCCCTTCTTGCGGTGTCTGCGGGCGGCGCGGAATGGGACGTGGACAACATCAAGTTCGAGATGGCGGCGGGCACGAGCGAAGTCGCGGTCGCGTTGATGTGGTCGTGCGACGCGGGCTACGTGATGAACGATTACGAAGATGCGAACGGCGAGGAGCAGGAAGGCAACCGCAACCTGTGGTACGTCGTGCCCGACGAGGGCGGCAACGTCTATATCGACGCCTTCGTGATCAGCAAATACGCGGTCAACGTCGACGCGGCGAATTGGTTTTTGAAGTTCCTCTGCTTGGAAGAGACCGCGGTGACGAACAGCGAGTATGCGGGTGCGATCAGCCCCGTGGCGGCGGCATACGATGCGCTGTATGCGGACTACAACGATCCCGAGAATGAGATGCTGAAGGACGCCGATCCCGCGTGGAGAGCGATGTTTATCGAGACGATGTTCCCGAGCGCCGAGACCCTCAATCGTTGCGGCGTGATGAAGGACTTTGGCGATGGCAAGAGCGCGGTGGCGACGATGTGGTCGTCTATCCAATAACGTTCTTTACTAAAAAAAATAGCGCAAGGCGGCGATACTCTTCGCCGCCTTTTTGCACCCTCAGGAAGGATCGGATTTATCGTGCACCGTGAGATCGTCCGTGTCGTCGTAGTAGGTCGCGAGGGCGATGGACTTGACGTCCTTCTCGTCCTTAGCGCCGAGGCGGGCGAAGAGCCATTCGCGCGTCTTTCCGATTTGATCGAGGGCGCCGTCCACGACATTGCCGTCCACGACGACGTCCTTGCTGAGCGCGGGAGAAGAGGGCGTGCCGCCCACCTCGACGCTCCTTGCGGGGGCGGCTTCGGCGGTGGGCAGGATCGAAACGTCGCCGCTCGTCTCGAAAATCACGTAGGCAACGGTGCGTAGGTCGAAGTAGCCTTTCGCGCGACACAGGGACAGGAGATCGTTGATGTCGAGTTTGCTGCGCATCAGGTTGCGATAATTGATCTTGCCTTGTTCCACAAGGATCAGGGGGCGGCCGCGAATGATCTTTTTTAGGAGCGTACCCTTGCGCGCGAGAAGGGTCAGCGAAATATCCAGCACGAGATAGATCGCCATTGCGATGAAGAAGTGGTAGTACGGCCGTTCGGGATCGGTCGCCATTTCGGCGGCGATGGAGCCCAAAGAAATGCCGATCACATAGTCGAGAAAGGAGAGTTGGGCGATCTGCTTTTTGCCCATTAGTTTGGTGACGACGAATAGAAACAAAAAACTTGAGATCGAATAAACTACGACGTGCAGGACGGGATTCATAAAGGGAGTATCGCCCATCGCTCCCGCTCCTAATCCGCGAAAAGGGAGAATCGCAGGGATCGGGCGTCTCCGCTTGACAAAACCCCGCCCGACGGACATATAATAAGCGTATGAAAGATAGCAAAATGAAGGCTTACGAATCCCAAATGATCGATACGCTCCTATCCCTCATCTCGGTGGACAGCGTGCAGGGCGCGGCCGCCCCCTCGGCGCCGTTCGGCGCAGGTACCAAAGAGGCGCTCGGGCGCTTTCTCTCGCTCGCGGCGTCTTTCGGAATGCGTACCCGCGACGTGGACGGCTACTGCGGCTGGGCGGAGATCGGCGAGGGCGAACTGCTCGGCATACCCTTCCATCTCGACACCGTTCCCTTCGGCGAGGACTGGACGCACAGCCCGCTCGGCGAGGTGGCGGACGGGGTGATCTACGGCCGCGGCGCCGAGGACGACAAGGGACCCGCCGTAGCGGTTTTGTATGCCTTGAAGTCCCTACTGGACGAAGGGAAAACGCCGCGCCGCCGCATTCGATTGATCGCAGGGCTCAACGAGGAAAGCGGTTGGAAATGTATCGAGCGCTATCTCGCCACCGAAGAGGTGCCCGCGATGAGCTTTTCGCCCGACGCGGACTTCCCCGTCATCAACTGCGAAAAGGGGGTTTGTCATCTCGCGCTGACCTTGCCGCTCCCCGAGGACGTCCTCTCCGTTGCGGGCGGAGAGCGGGTCAATATGGTCGCGGATCGCGCGACGTTGGAGGTTACGAGCCTGTCAGACGCCGCCTTCTCCAAGTGCTTGAAGGGCGGGATCAAGGTCAAGTTTACGGACGACGGGTTCCGTCTGTCCGCGACGGGGGTTTCCGCGCACGGTTCCACGCCCGAGAAAGGCGAGAACGCGATCTTGAAGCTCCTTTACGCCGTCAAGTCGTCGGGGGATTTCCTCGCCGATCTATACGACGCGTTCCATGCTGCGGACGGCAGCGGGCTCGGGATCGCTTTCTCGGACGAGAAGAGCGGCGCCTTGTCTCTGAACGTCGGCAAGGCGGAGTCGGACGGCGCGAAGGCGACCTTCTATCTCGACATTCGCTATCCCGTCACGGTCAAGGAAGAGGACGTACTCGAGGCGATCCGAAAGGCGATGCCCGCCGCGACCCTCGAGGTCAAGGGACGCCACTTGCCCCTCTACGTCGCGCCCGATTCCGAGTTGGTGGGTGCCTTGTTGGACGCTTATAACGAGGTGACGGGCGAGAATGCCGCTCCGATCTCGATCGGCGGGGCGACCTATGCCCGCGCCTTCCCGAATGCCGTTGCCTTCGGTCCCGTCTTCCCGGGAGAAGACAGCCGCATCCATCAAAAGGACGAGAGCATCACGATCGATGCCTTCGTGAAGTGCGCGGAGATTTACCGCGCGGCGCTTTTGAAACTCGCCTTTTAAACGGCGGCGTATAAGGGGGCATATGCTTCGCTAACTAGCTCGTCGCCGCATAATCACGTACAAGGAGTACGCTCATATGGCTCTTGTCGGAGAGCGCTCGCCTATACCCCTTTCTACGCCGCCTCTTTTATTATTGATCTTGGACGGTTTGTCTTTACAGATCCTTATTTCGAACGCGGCGAGGATTATTTCACCCGAGAGAAGCGAGGATTTCGTCGCTACAGGCGATTTATCCCGCATAAACGGATTTCGTTTTGCTTTTTTCTTTACCCAAATGCGTAGGCGTGCTATAATCGGGATATGGAGAACTTTACCACCACACTGATCACCGTGGCGATCATGCTCGCCTACGCGATCCCCGGCTTCCTCTTCGTGAAGACCAAGGCGATCAAGCCCGAGTCGATCGGCGCGTTCGCCCGCGTGTTGCTCTTCGTCTGTCAGCCCGCGCTCTTTTTGTATTCCTTCAACGCCGCGACCTATTCTCCCGAGTTTTTCCGCCAGATGGGCATCTTTTTCGGACTGTGCATGGGGATGCAGATCCTTGTGATGGTGTCGCTGACTTTGATATTGAAAAAGCGCTTCGACGACGTCCGAAACCGCATTTGCACCATCGCGTCCGCGCTCGCGAACGTCGGCTTTTTCGGCGTGCCTCTCCTCGAGGCGATCCTCCCGGGACACCCCGAAGCGGTGGTCTTCTCCACCGTCTTTTCGGTCAGCTTGAACCTGCTGTCCTGGTCGCTCGCCGTCGGCATCATCTCTTGGGACAGGAAGAAGATGAGCGTCCGCAATATGGTCGTGAACCCGACGACGATCTCGCTCCTCGTCGCACTCCCGCTCTTCTTTACGCAGACCAAACTGCCGAGCGTGATCGCGCCGATCGTGGAACTCCTCGCCCGTATGACGACGCCGATGTGTATGCTGATCCTCGGTATGCGCCTCGCGACGGTCACCCCGCGCGATCTCTTCCTCAATCCGCGCATCTACCTCTCGACCGCGCTGAAGAACGTTGTCTATCCCTTGCTCTCCTTCCTGATCATCTTCTTTATTCCGCTCCCGACCTATATCAAGGTGACTTTCTTCCTTTTGGGGTGCTGCCCCGCAGCGAGTATGGTGCTCAATATGTCCGAACTGGTGGGCGAAGGGCAGACGCAAGCGGCGTGCAGCGTCTTAATAAGCACGTTGTCCTGTATCGTTACAATTCCCGTGCTTGCCTTGATGATCCCATTGCTTTGACGACAACGCATAATACGGCATCTACGTTGTTTCTGCCTGCGGCTTGACGAAATCACGTACAAAAAGTACGCTCATTCGCGCAAGCCTTGTCGAGCCTAGTATCTGCCGCATTCTTCGTTGTCTTTTCCGTTTATTAAAAAAGCATTGTTAAAGATAAAAGGTTCAGCGCTCGTCTCTGCACTACTCTCCACAGCCGCAGATTGTGTTGAGAATGGAAAGAAACGCTCACACGGAGCATTTGTCCCAATTCTATTCTCTTTCTGTGATATTAGTTTTCTAAACCTAAAATGAAATCGGAACTGACGTCCAAAAAAGCGCAAAGTTTTGCAAGGGTATCGAGCGCGGGGAAGATGTTCTCTTTCATGTATTTGGATACCGTTTGCGCGGAGACGCCGATCGCTTTTGCGATTTCTTTTTGCGGAATACCGCTTTCTTTGATTGCGGAACGCAACCGAATTTGAATATCGGATAATTCCATAATACACCTCCTTGCGCTTGTTTTATAATCGCACATAATGCGATTTTTATCTTGACAATCGCATATTATACGATTTATAATTAAGAAAAGAGGAGAGGCATATGAATAATAAAAACAAAACTACGGCAGGATTGTTGGGCATCTTTTTAGGCTCTTGGGGTGCCCATCATTTTTATTTGGGAAACACGGGAAGAGCGTTATTGTATCTTCTATTATCGCTTTTTACGGGGATATGCGCGCCGATTTTTGCGATTATCGGATTAGTTGAGGGCATACGATTTCTTTGTATGTCCGATGAGGAGTTCAATAACTATTGCGCTGAAATAGGGGCGGAGAGCGGCGAATCGGCAGATCAAAACGGGGCGCTAAAGTTCGCTACGGATAAATATAAGTTGTTATTGGAATATAAGCAACTGGCGGATAGCGGCGCGATCACCGAAGAGGAGTTCGAATGTATAAAAAGAAGCATTTTGAGGTGAAAAAATGAACAATAACAAAATTGCAAAAGTAATTTGGATTATCGCACTCGTGCTTTTGATTTCGGTAATATTGCTTGGCGTTGCGAGCACGGTTTTGATGTTTTTTGATGAATCCACGATAAAGATCTCAACGTATAATAATACAAATTATTATTCAAAAGGTGGTTATTATCAGTACACCACGGTTTCTCAACCGGAATCGGGAATAATGCCGCTATTCGGGGTGGCGATATTGGTCACCGCATTGTTATTCCTTGTTGTCGCGCGGAAGAAACCGCTTTTAGGTATCGGGACGATTGTTTCGGTTTTTATTGCACAATTGCTTCTCACGTTATCCGTATTGGCTTCCGAACGATCGTATTATGCCCTGCTCGGATGGACTTTCGGGATCGTCGCGGCATCGATCGGCTCCCTCGTTTTCTTTTTTTCCATTGTTTACATTGTCGTAGGAAAAGCGCCCTCAAAGAGGCAAAACAATATGAGCTTTATCTCAGCGGCAAATTATAGCAAGATGGCGCAAAATCTAAGAGAAATAAAGGACTTGTACGATAGCGGTATTTTCAGCAAAGAAGAGTTCCAAGCTGAAAAGGCGTCGATCTTTCAAGCAAACGGAATATCGCTTCGCGCCGATTCGACGCTCAACGGGGTTTATGTTAACGTGAATAGTAAAATCGCGATCTCTGACAACGTGTTTTCTATGACTTATGAAGATAGGATCGTAAAAGTGGGGACGGTAGTCAAAAATGGCGAAAACCAAATAATCCTTAAAGGAGAAGACGGAAAAGAGTTTCTAATAACTGTCGCTGACTCCGCTTTGATCACACAAAATGGCACGCGTTACGAAAAAGAATAGGGCAGAAGACGTGTTGTATAAAACGCTCGGGCGAAGTCGTCCGAGCGTTTTTCGTTAGTTTCAGATAAAAATAGGCGAGGGCGGAGAGGGGTGCAGATGCGAGCGCTCCGTGAAAAAAGAGACAGGCGCGTACTTTTTGTACGTAACTGTCTCTGTTTGATTCGGTAGCGAAGCGGATGTGCCGCTATACGCCCTCGCTTAATACGCTTTCGCGAAATAGATTACCTTGGCGTTCTCGTCGTCCAGGAGGTTCTTGCCGCAACAGACGCACTTCGTGCCGACGGGGGTTTGGTCGAAGGGCATCACGCGGGTGGAGGCGGAAGTCATCTCTTTGACCTTGTCCTCGCAGGCGCGGCTGCCGCACCACATCGCCTTCGCGAAGTTGCCGCTGTTCACGGCGGCGGTCAGTTCGTCCATATTCGCCACGGTCAGGATGTGGCTGTCACGGAAGGCGCGCGCCTTCTCGAGCATATTCTTCTGGATCTCGGTGAGCAGGGCGGGGATCGCGGTCGCGAGCTCGTCCACCTTGATCTGCGCCTTTTCGGCGAGGTTGTCGCGGCGAGCCACGGTCACGACGCCGTTCTCGAGGTCGCGCGGACCCACTTCGATGCGGACGGGTACGCCCTTCATTTCCCATTCGTTGAACTTCCAGCCGGTGCTTTGGTCGCGCTTGTCGATCTCGACGCGGACGCCCGCATTCTCGAGCGCGGCTTTGATCTCGTCCGCCTTCTCCATAACGCCGCCCTTATGCGCCGCGATCGGGATGATGATCGCCTGAATGGGCGCCACCTTCGGGGGAAGGGCGAGGCCGCGGTTGTCACCGTGCGCCATGATCAGCGCGCCGATCATACGGGTCGAGGTGCCCCAGCTGGTCTGATAGACGTATTTGAGGTCGCCTTCTTTCGAGGCGAACTTGATGTCGAACGCTTTGCTGAAGTTGTCGCCGAAGTAGTGGCTCGTGCCCGCCTGGAGGCTCTTGCCGTCCAGCATCATCGCTTCCATGCCGTAGGTCGCCTGTGCGCCCGCGAACTTCTCCTTCTCGCTCTTCCTGCCCACGAGGACAGGGATCGCGAGGACGTTCTCGGCGAATTCGCGATAGACCTCGAGCATCTTGAGGGTTTCTTCCTGCGCTTCTTCGGGGGTTTCGTGCACGGTGTGACCTTCCTGCCACAGGAACTCCGACGTGCGGAGGAAGGGGCGGGTGGTCTTCTCCCAACGGACGACGTTCGCCCATTGGTTAATGAGGATCGGCAGGTCGCGCCAACTCTTGACCCACTTCGCGTAGCTGTCGCAGATGATGGTCTCGGAGGTCGGGCGGACGACGAGTTTCTCGGGGAGTTCCTCGTTGCCGACGTGGGTCACGAGGGCGACCTCGGGCGCGAAGCCTTCGACGTGCTCCGCTTCCTTCACGAGGTAGCTATAGGGAATGAACATCGGGAAGTAGGCGTTCTTGTGTCCCGTCTTTTTGAAACGGGCGTTGAGCTCCTCTTGGATATGCTCCCAGATCTCGTAGGCGTACGGGCGAATGATCATCGTGCCCTTGACGGGACCGTAGTCCACGAGCTCGGTCTTCAAGATCACGTCGGTGTACCAACGCGCGAAGTCGACGTTCATATCGGTGATTTCTTTGACGAATTGTTCTTGCTTGGGCATAGTTTTTCTCCGAAAAAGTATTTCTGTCTTTATTATATAAAGAATCGGCGATAAAAGAAAGCGATTTTGAAGGGTTTTTCAGCGAATGGTAGGGATGGTCTCGGTGATCAGGGTCTCGCGGGAAAGGGTGGCAGCCTTTTTCTCCGCGTCCGTGCGGTCGAGGTAGAGCGAAAAGAGGGTGCTACCGCTACCGCTCATGCCTGTCAGCAGGGAGTTCTCGTCCCGCATCGCATCGAGGAGCGGGGCGATATCCGCGTTGAGTGCCATCGCGGGGGCGAGCAGGTCGTTGCGATAGTAGGCTTGTGCTTTTTCGCCGCGATAGAGGGCGTTGAGGAGCGCCTTGAGGTCGCCGCCCGATCCCTTCGGCATTTCGTCCGATAGGCGATAGGCTTCCGCCGTGGAGACCCCTCCGTGCGGGAAGGCGAGCAGGACGTAAAAGCGGGGTAACGGCGCCAAGGATTCGACCCAATCTCCCGTCTTGCGTACGATCGCGGTGCCGCCCGTCATTTGGAAGGAAATGTCGCTGAAGACGCGGGAGAGAAAGAACCTGATCTTTTCCGGATCGTTGATCTCTCTTAGTTCGGAAAATGCGAGCGCCGCAGCCGCCGCGTCAGCCGAGCTGCCGCCGAGTCCTCCGCCGATCGGGATCCTCTTTGTCGTCTCGATCGCGAAGGTGAACGCCGTCGTACGGAAAAGACGCATCAGGTGTTCGACCACGAGGACGGCATTGTCGTTGGGAAAATTGCTGACGACGCGTTGTCCGTCGCTTTTGGAAAGGGTGAGGTCGTCGTAGAGGTCGATGGACTGCATCAACGTCTCGATCTCGTGACGGTCGTCGAGCTTATCCTTGACTTCGAGATAAAGGTTGATCTTGGCGTAAGCGCGCTTTTTAACGGAGTTTGTCATATCGATCAAAGCGGAAGGAAACGCCGCTCGCCGACGTCTGAAGGGCGCCTTCGGTCAACGCGAACTCCGCGGGGATCTCGGGGAAACGGGTCTCGCCCTCGTCTTCGCGCAAAACGCGCGTGATGTAGAGGGTGTCGCAGTAGGGGAGCAAGAGCGCGTAGATCTCGCCGCCCCCGATCACGTAGGTGTCTTCAAGGGAGATCGTCAGGCGCGAAAGTAGCGCCAAAAGTCCCTTGACGTCCCTTGCAATGAGTACGCCGCGACGGGTCGCCTCTTCGTCGGTCATCGAGCGGGACAAGACGACGTTCGTGCGCCCTTTCAGTCCCGTGCCGCCGGGGAGAGACAGAAGGGTCTTTCTGCCCATCACGAGGGTCTTTCCCCGCGTGACCGTCGCAAAGTACTTCATATCTTCCTTGATGGAATAGAGGAGGTCTCCGCCTTTCCCGATGTAACCGGCGAGATTGACCGCCGCGATCGCTTTCATCATACCGCCACCGGGATCTTCTTGCCGAGTTTGTGGTACTCGTAGCCTTCGAGGGAGAAACTGTCCACCGTGAAGTCGTAGAAGTTCGTGATCGACTTGTCCACGATAAGGCGCGGCGCGGGCAGAGGCTCTTTCGCGATCACTTCCTTGATCATTTCGACGTGGCGGTCGTAGATGTGTGCGTCCGCGATCACGTGTACGAATTCGCCGACTTCGAGCCCGCTGACCTGCGCGAACATATGCACCAGAAGGGCGTATTGCACGACGTTCCAGTTGTTCGCGGTCAAAAAGTCCTGCGAGCGCTGATTGAGTATCGCGTTCAGTTTGCCGTTCGCTACGTTGAAGGTCACCGAGTAGGCGCAGGGATAGAGCGCCATCTCGGATAGGTCTGCGTGCACGTAGATATTGCTCATAATGCGGCGGGAAGCGGGATTGTTCTTTAGGTCGTAGAGGATGCGGTCGACCTGGTCGAATTCCCCCTCTTTATAATGGTGCTTGACGCCGAGTTGGTAGCCGTACGCCTTGCCGATCGAGCCGCTCTCGTCCGCCCAAGCGTCCCAAATGTGTGAGTTCAGCTCGTGGACGTTGTTGCTCTTTTTCTGCCAGATCCATAGGATCTCGTCGAGCGCGGCGCGGAAGTTCGTATAGCGCAACGTCGTGATCGGGAACTCCTTTTGTAGGTCGTAACGGTTCACGATGCAAAACTTCTTGATCGTGTGCGCGGGCGTGCCGTCGTCCCAGCGGGGGCGCACCTGCATATCCGCGTCGCTGACGCCGTTTGCCAGAATGTCCTTGACGTTTTCGATAAAGATCTCGTCCGCAATGCTCATAACTTTCTCCTTTTATTCTGCGCTTTCCGCAGGAAGTACCGTAATGACGATCTTTTGTGCCGTCGTGAAGTCGTGGGTCTCCAAGAGGACGGTGTCGACGATCTTGTAACCGCCGAAGATCTCTCCCCCCATCTCGGGCGCGCCGTACACGGCGTAGACCAGGTAGGGGAGGGTATTGGATGCGCCGACTTCGACCTCGACGTCCGCGAGCCCTTCCGCCGAGAAACGGACGCGGGTGCCTGCCGCGTGCTTGACGTTGAGCGACGAGAGGATCGTATCCACTTGATAGCCGATTTCGTAATCGGTCAGGCGGGAGAGGGTGACGGGATAGCACTTGGGCAGGAAGGTCTCGGGCAGGACGAAGGTATAAGAGGTTTCGCCGTCCGCCGTCTTGACCTGCAAGGTGGTCTCGGGCGGGTGTGGGATCATGCCCGCGCCTGTGAGCGTGGGGATCGATCCATCTGTCATCGTCCACGCGCCTGCAAAGTCCAGTCCGTATTCCTCGCCTTCGAGATAGGACGCCATTTGGGTTATGGTTTCCTCGGTGAGGGCGTGGGCGTTGTTTTCGTAGGCGGTGCCGAGCGAAGTGGCTGAGCCGGAGACCTTGCCGATCGCTTCGTCGTAATAGATGTGATAGAGGGGGATTGCGCTCGCCGTGCCGGACATCAAGGTCCTGCCGAAGACGCCTTGGGTCAGGCGGGAGACCGCCGCGCCGTCACGGTACGAGGACGCTTTCGCGCTGCCGATCGCGAAGATCGAAGCGATGCGTTCCGCGCTCGCTACGTTGCCGATGACCACGCCGACGCGCGCATAGGCTTCGACCGCGCCGCTCGTGACGTTATACGCCGTGCCGACCCCTTCGACCGCCGCGTTCGAGGAGCAGTTCAGCATCGCGAAGCGGGGCGAGGAGCTTTTCGCTTCGCCGAGGATGCCGCCCGCATAGACCCAGCCGTATTGCGCCTTGATATTGCCCTTGAAGGAGCAACGGGTGATCGCGCCCGCCGTGGCGGAGCCGCAGACGCCACCGACCAGCACCTTGTTGCTGTCCGTGGTCACGACCTTGGTCAATATGTCCATATCGCCCGTGACGTGGCAATTGTCGATATAGGTCTGCATCGCCGAAGCGACGAGGAGACCGAACCTGAGATCGCCGCCCGTCACGCCCGAGTCCTTGTCGAGGAGCATCGAGGCGTCTTGAATGGTCAGATTCTTGATGACGGCGTCGGTCGCGTCTGCGAAGAGACCGACTTTGCCGTCTGCGTTGGACTTGGTGAAACGAAGCCCCGTGATCTTGTGCCCGTTGCCGTCGAAGACGCCCGAGAAGGGCTTGCTGCTGCTGCCGATCGGGGTAAAATCGACCCCCGTCAGATCGATGTCGCGCGTCAAGCGGTAATAGAGGGGAGCGGTCACCTTGACCTCGCCGAAGGTCATCGTGATGCTACCCGTGATCTCTTGGAGTTCTGCTGCGCCCGAGATAAGGATCGGGTCGGCGTAACTGCCCGCGCCGAGATGATAAAGGAGCGGCTCGGACTTAGCGAGCACCTTGCCGTCCGCGTCCAGGGCGGAGATCACGTACATATGGTCGCCACTCGTCGAGTAGGGCGGCTCGTAGGCGGTGTCTAAAGTGCGGATCGTATAGCCCGTGCCGTCGGTCATCGTACACTTGACGGAGTACGCCGCGGCGCCGTCGATCGCGTCCCAAACGACGACCTTCCCCTCGAGGTGAGCGAAAAGGGTGTCCACCTTCGCCGTCCGACGGCAAGCGGGGACTGCGACGAAGGAAAGAATCAGTATGATGATAAAAAATGCGATGCTAATTTTGCGGATCATAACGTTACCTTATTTATCATTATAAATAATTATCTCCTTTTAGTCAACGGCGAAAAGCGAAATCGCGGCGGGCGGGCATAATCTTGGTCTCGGACGCATACAGTTGGTTATAACACTTCGGGAGGGGGAAAATATGAAAACGGAATACGGTGAATTGCAGGTCGCTACGGTCGGCCATTATGAAGACGAGGTGCTCGTCGAGACGACGGCGGACGCGTCGGAACGCGGCGGCGCCACCAAGGTGCTGTCGCTCGAGGCGGAAGTGAAGGCGGCGAGCGCCGAACTATTGGACGGCGAGGCGGAGGTGACGGGCAAGGTCAACTATCGTCTCTTGTATCTCGATAGGCAGGATAGACTGTGCGGGCTGGACTACTTCAAGGATTTTAAGTGCCGCGTGAAGGGCGAGGGCATATCGCCGAGCGGTAAATGCGCCCTGCGCTTTACGGTGCCCGACCAAGAGGCGACGCTTCGCGGCGACGAGATCGCGTTGAGTGCGATGGTCGGGGTGGCTCTCGACTGCTTCGGCGAAAAGGACGAACGCGTCGTGACCGCGGTCGAGGGCGCGGAGACCGGGAAGGGCGTCGTCATCTCGGAGCGCGTCACGAGGAGCGAGCGCACGATCGAGCTCGAGAAGGTTGTGGATTCCGGCCCGAGCGTCAAGAAGATCGTGCTCTTCGGCGTGGACGCGATCCTATCCAAGGCAGAGCAAAAGGAGGGCGGCAATGAGCTCGTCGGCGAAGTGCGCGCGAATATCCTTTATTTGAATGAGGCGGACGAGGCGGTGGAAGTCTCCGCGACCATTCCCTTCTGCGAGACCGTCGGCGAGGGTGCGGCGGAGTACGCCGTGTCGGTCAAGAACGCTCGCATCGTGCTGACCGACGACGAAGGCGGCGGCGTGATCGAGGTAGAGGTCGCCGTGTGTGTCGAACAGCTATCGCACGAGGTCGTCGAGACCGAGGTCGTCACGGCGGCGGTGGGCGAGACGGGAGAGGCTGTCGAGCGTTTGTCGAAGGTCGGCACAAGACGGTATCTCGGGCAGATCTTCTCGGAAGAGACTCTGACGGGGACGATCCCGCGCGGGGAAGGCGGCTTCGTGGCGTTCGTCAGACCCGGGTGCCATGCGATCGCGGACGTCGCGGTGGTGGACGGCGCCGTCAAGGTAGAGGGGGTCGCGGCGTTCCAGGCGGCGTGTCTCGCCGACGGGAAGTACACGGCGGTGCAGGGCGAATTGCCCTTCTCCTATCTCCTGCCCTTGGGCGATGCTGCGGCGGGACAGAGCGCGGAAGCAAGGTTCACGATCACCGACGCAAAGGGGACGATGACGACGGACGGCATCGTGATCACGGCGAAGGTGTGGATCGCGGTGACGATCTGCGAAGACATGGTCTGTTCGTTCCTCTCGGACGTGACGGAGGGGGAACCCTATCCCGAGAGCGGGGCGGGGATCAGCGTCTACTTCGCGGAGAAGGGCGAAGATGCGTGGAGCATCGCTAAAGCGATGAAGGTCTTGCCGAGCGCGCTCGTCGAGGCAAATCCTTTCCTCGAAGGAGCCTTGGAAGAGGATAAAAGGATCCTGATCCTCAGAAAGAAGTGAGGGAGTATCTTTTTCGCAAATATATTCGATAAATAGAATATTAGATAAGTGGAATTATTTTCGGAAGAGGTCGGCGAGCCAGCTGCGGTATTCGACCTCTTCTTTTCCCGTTTCCTCGGCGGCTATGAAGCACATCGGCGGGAAGGCGACGCACCACCAGTTCTGTCCTTCTCCCGTTCCGAGAGAGACGATCACGGCGTCGTATTCGCCTGCTTCGAGGGTGAGGTCGCCGTAGCTCCTGGTCGGGAACTGCTCCCGTCCGAGGGTCACGCGGCTGCCGTAGGTGTAGCCGCAGGAGACGAGGGTGTCGTTCGCGGTCTTCTCGATCTCGTTCCTTTTTGCGTTTAGGAGCGACCACATCTCGCTTTTGTCCGATATGCCGACCGATAGCGGCGCGAGGTATTGAACGACTGCGTCCCTGACGGCGAGTTTCACGGTCTGATCCTCGCTTCCGTCCGAATTGGCGCGCACGTGTATCCTTATATAATCTTCGGGATTTTGGCGCGGCGCGCAGGAGATCAGCAAGAGGGTGGCGACGACGGCGAAGACGATCAGCATTAAAAAGATCAATATGTAGCGTTTCATACCGCGAGTTTCGACCGCTTTCCCTTACGTTATACCGCGGCTCGCATACTTTTTCCTCATCTTTCCATACTATCAGCAAATCCATTCACGCGAGGTGACTATGAAAAAGGCATTGATCCTGACGGTTTTGCTGGTCTTTTGCGCGGTGGCGGCGCTCCTCTTTACGACGACGGCGAACGCCGATGCCGAGGTCTTGAAGCAGGGTTCGACGGGCGCGCAGGTTCGGACCGTGCAGACCAAACTCAAGAATTGGGGCTATTACACGGGCTCGGTGGACGGCATTTACGGACCCAAGACCGTCGCCGCCGTCAAGTATTTCCAGAGGAAAAACGGTCTCAGCGAGGACGGCGTCGTGGGCGCGAAGACCGCCGCGGCGATGGGGATCACGCTGTCCTCTTCGTCCTCGTCTTCGACTTCCTCCGCGGGCGGCACCTATTCCTCGTCCGACAGTTATCTTCTCGCCAAGTGCATTTACGCCGAAGCGCGCGGCGAGCCCTATACGGGGCAGGTCGCGGTCGGGGCGGTGATCCTGAATCGCGTGCGCTCCTCGAAGTTTCCGAACACCATCGCGGGCGTGATCTATCAACCCTACGCCTTCACCTGCGTGTCGGACGGGCAGATCAATCTGACCCCCGACGCGAGCGCCAAGAAGGCGGCGCAGGACGCCCTGAACGGGTGGGATCCAACGGGCGGGTGTCTCTATTACTATAACCCCGCCACCGCGACGAGCAGTTGGATCTGGTCTCGCACCGTGATGCTGAGTATCGGCAAACACAATTTCGCTTTATAAGGAGAAATCTATGCAACAAACTGTTATCGAAGAAAGAAAACGCAAACGGAGAGAGATCGCGGCGGTGGTCGTGATCGTCGTGCTCACGGCGCTGTCCATCGTCTTCACGACCTTGTTCGTGACCGCGAAAGTCGCGGAAAACAGAGCGAACGACAGCTATCGCGCTCTTGCCGAGACCACCTATCGCAAGAGCTATTATTCGCTCCTTTATAACGTGGACGGGCTGGAGACCGCGACCGACAAACTGACCGTCGCTTCGGGCAAAGCCACCCGCCAAGAGTACCTCGCGGATATGACCGCCTACGCCACCGCCGCGGCGGAAAATATGGCGGCGTTCACGCCCGAGGAAACGGGGGACAGTAAAATGTTGAAGTTCATCAATCAAACGGGCGACTTCGCGAAATACCTCGACGACAAACTCAATAAAGGCGGTGCAATTACCGAGAGCGACCGCGAGACCATCGACGGCATTCACACCTCGGTCAAAAGGATAAAGACCGACCTCGCCGCCCTATCGGACGAGGTGGAACGGGCGGACTTTTCCTTCGTGGACGCGATTAAGCAAAAGGACGGTGCGTTCGGCGAGACGCTCTCCGCTTTCGAGAGTAAGGAGATCGACTATCCGTCGATGATCTACGACGGCCCGTTCAGCGACTCTCTCGCGGAGCGCGAGGCGAAAGCCCTCTCGGGCGACGTGATCGACGAAGAGCGCGCAAGGCTCTACGTGCGGCGTATTCTCGGACTGGGCGAAAGTGCGGAAATATCCGTGCAAAACGGGACAAAATCCGTTTTTGAATGTTACGACTGCGAGGCGGTGACGGATCGGGGCAAAGCCTACGTGACGATCGCGAAACAGGGCGGATTCCCCGTGTCGGTGAATTATCCCGAAATCACGCCGACGGGCACCCACGTCGAGGCGACCGACGCCGAGCATTATGCGGAAGAGTATGTCCGTGATCTCGGCATCCCGTCGATGCGGGCGGTGTGGGCGAGCCTGTACGAGAACGTCTATTACGTCAACCTCGCGGCGGAGAAAGACGGCGTGATCCTCTATCCCGACCTTGTGAAGGTCAAAGTCGCCGCCGACAACGGCAAGATCGTCGGCATGGAGAGCCTGAACTATATCTATAATCACACCGACCGCAATATCGCCGCCGCCACCGTGACCGAGCGGGAAGCCCATGACGCCATCAGCGAGTATATTTCGCTCTCTTCCTGTCGCCTCGCCCTCGTCCCCACCAAGGGGGACGGCGAAGCCCTCGCCTACGAGTTCTACGGCACGAAGGGGGAAGACAAATATTTCGTGTACGTCGATGCGATGACGGGCGAAGAGATGAAGATCATGCGGGTGCTGGACGGAGAGAGGGGGCTGCTCTTACAGTGATCGCAGATAAGGGCGCTTATGCGGCTCTACCGCTTCTCGTCCGAACAGTTACGTACAAGGAGTACGCGCCTGTCCGTCCGCTCGCGGAGCGTTTGCCTAATCACCCTTCTCCGCGCTCACTTGAGAGTTTGTCTTAACGAGGAAAAACCGAATCAAAATGCCTTGCTTTTGATCCTGCTAACAACAGCGCAAAAAAGGGCGCATATAGCGGCACATCTACTTTGTCACTGCCTGCGCTTTTGCGAAATCACGTACAAGGAGTACGCTCATTCGTCGCCTTTTGTCGTTCCTCGTATCTGTACCCCTCTCTGCGTTTTTTTGTAGTGGCTGAAAGCCGAGCCTCGACGAAATATGCGCGCCGCAAGGATCTATCAAAATGTTATCCTATAATGTTAAATGTGAAAGAGCATAATGCTAAAAAGCTTTCCTTCTTTGAAGACAATGCGGCACTCGGTTCGACAATTCACAGGGCAACGATCAGCCGTTTCCGATCAAAAAATGGGGATCTAAATCATGAGTTAAGACTCAAAAAAATGTTTTTGTAAGTAGTAGATCAATTGTGTTGCAGACGCATTAACGTCCGATGTGTCAAAGAAAAAGAAAACATTGTTTTTTATTGCGCTTGGAACGGAATCAAGATTCGACCGGTCGTTCAACAGATATATGAAAAGAACGTTTTTGTTTAAGGCTTGGGCGTAATGCAGTTCTTCCATACACCACGGTGAATTAAAAAAGTTTTCGGACAAGAACGATAAAAAATAAGGCAATTCCGTTATTCTTCTTTTTATTTCCGTTTCGAAATCACCATTAAAAGTGTTAAATTCGACACTGTCGTGTGCCAAAAAGAATCGTATGCCGTAGTTTTCCAAATAGCCGCAAATTTTTCGAACGATCGCCAAGTCTCTGCGGCTGTAATCAATGTAAATGTTGGAGGATAAAGTAAAGGAGTTGATGGCTTTTCTTATTTCACTTTTCTTCGTAGCGGTAAGGTCGCCGTTTTCAAAATCCTTTTCCAGATCAATGATCAATTGAAAGCGTTTGTTTTTCCCTTTCGCATATTCCATCTCCGATTTGACCCATTCCGAGGCTTGTGCATTGGGGGAATCGCAAAGAATAAACCATAACCTGGCGTCGATTTCATTCTTTATCAAAGAGTGGATTTTATCCTTATCGGATAGGGATTTTAAAAAGAAGAGTAGCGGTTCGGTGTTTAAACTTTCCAAAAAATTTCGTACGACTCTTACTTCTCTCAAATCTTGATGAGAATGTGAAATGAAGATGTATATTTTAAAAGGATCATTCTTCCCAACGGGAGTACTTGCATTCCCCATTTTCCACCTCCACTCTCTCCATACGTTTGTTTTACATTATAGCATACGACCTCCCGGAGCGCAACACAGAATAAATATGGAATAAAATGAGAACAGAAAACGCTTTACGGCTTTTATTTATTTGACAGGGGCGCGCGCGTGGGGCTATAATGATGAAAGTTTATTCTTACTATGCCTATAAAGGAGGTACTTTATGAGTTTCAAACAAACAGTTGATGGTAACACCGCTGCGAGCCACGTGGCTTATGCTTTCTCGGAAGTCGCGGCGATCTACCCGATCACCCCGTCGTCCCCGATGGCGGAAGTCGCTGACGAATGGTCCGCTCAAGGCCGCGTCAATATGTTCGGTCAGAAGCTTCGCCTCGCCGAGATGCAGTCCGAAGGCGGCGCCGCCGGCGCTGTGCACGGCTCCCTCGTCGCGGGTGCTCTGACCACGACCTACACGGCGAGCCAGGGCTTGCTCCTGATGATCCCGAATATGTACAAGATCGCGGGCGAGCTACTCCCCACCGTCTTCCACGTCAGCGCTCGTGCCCTCGCGGCGCACGCTCTCAATATCTTCGGTGATCACGCCGACGTGATGGCTTGCCGTCAGACCGGCTTCGCGATGCTCGCGTCCAACTCCGTGCAGGAAGTTATGGACCTTGCTTTGGTCGCGCACCTGTCTACCTTGAAAGCGAAAGTGCCTTTCCTGCATTTCTTCGACGGGTTCCGTACCTCGCACGAAGTGTCCAAGATCGATATGATCGAGTATGACGAGATGAAGACCCTCGTCGATATGAAGGACATCGAGGACTTCCGCGCTCGCGCCCTCAATCCGGAGCACCCGATCCAGCGCGGCACGGCGCAGAACGCGGATATCTACTTCCAGAACCGCGAGACCGCGAATAAGTATTACGAGGCGACCCCCGCCATCGTCCAAGAGATGATGGACAAGGTCTCCGCCCTGACCGGCAGGAGCTATCACCTCTTCGACTACGTCGGCGATCCCAATGCGGAGAACGTGATCGTCCTGATGGGTTCCGGCGCGGACGCCGTCGAGGAGACCATCAACAAGATGAATAAGGAAGGTCACAAGGTCGGTCTCTTGAAGGTCCGCCTGTATCGTCCGTTCGCGGTCGACGCGTTCCTTGCGGCTCTCCCGAAGACCGTCAAGAAACTCGCGGTCCTCGACAGGACCAAGGAAGCGGGCTCCCTCGGCGAACCTCTGTACCTCGACGTCTGCTCCGCGCTCCTCGAGCACGGCAAGACCGACATCAAGGTCGTGGGCGGCAGATACGGCCTCGGCTCCAAGGAGTTCAATCCCTCGATGGTCTACGCGGTCTATAAGAACCTCGAACAGGCTCAGCCGAAGAACCACTTTACCGTCGGTATCTACGACGATCTGACCAATACTTCTCTCGACTTCTCCGAGAAGTACGACGCGGCTCCCGCGGGCACCATTTCCTGCAAGTTCTGGGGTCTCGGCTCGGACGGCACGGTCGGCGCGAACAAGAACAGCATCAAGATCATCGGCGACCACACCGACAAGTTCGTGCAGGGCTACTTCTTCTACGACAGCAAGAAGTCGGGCGGTATCACCGTTTCCCACCTGCGTTTCGGCGACACCAAGATCCAGTCCGCGTACCTGATCGACGCGGCGGACTTCGTGCAATGCTCCAACCCCTCCTATATCACCCGCTACAATATGACGGGCGACATCAAAGAGGGCGGCAGCTTCCTCCTTAACACTTCGGCTTTGACCGTCGAGGAGCTCGAACACGTGCTGCCCGCCTCGGTCAAGCGCGACATTGCGAAGAAGCACGTGAACCTCTACGTGATCGACGCGATCAAGATCGCCGCGGGTCTCGGTCTGAAGGGCAGAACGAACACCATTTTGCAGTCCGCGTTCTTCAAGATCGCGAACATCATCCCCTACGCCGACGCGGTCGACTTCATGAAGAAGATGGCTTATAAGTCCTTCGCGAAGAAGGGCGACGCGGTCGTCAATATGAACTACGCCGCGATCGACAGCGCCGAGGCGAACCTCGTGAAGATCGACGTGCCCGCTTCTTGGGCGGACGCGACCACCGGCGCCGATATGGCGAAGGTCGAGGGTAGCGAGTACTTCATGAAGACTATCGCTCCGATCATCGCGCAGGAAGGCGACAAACTCCCGTCCTCCGCGTTCAATGCGGACGGCTCCGTGCCGACCGGCACCACTCAGTACGAGAAGCGCGGCGTGGCGGTTCTCGTGCCGAAGTGGAACGCCGAGAAATGTATCCAATGTAACCAATGCGCGTTCGTTTGTCCGCACGCTTGTATCCGTCCCGCGGTGGTCGCCGAGGGCACGGACGTTCCCGCTTCCTTTACGACCAAGGCAATGACGGGCAACAAGGGTTACAACTTCCGTATGCAGGTCTCCGCTCTCGATTGTATGGGTTGCGGCGTGTGCGCGAATATCTGTCCCGTGAATGCGGGCGCCGACAAGAAAGCGGTCGCCGCGGGCCTCAAGGGTGCGGTTGCCGAGGATAAGGCGCTCAATATGGTGCCGCTCGCTTCCATCGTGGACGACGAGACCGTCAACTATAACTTCACCAAGACTCTGCCCGACGTGGACGTCAGCGCTTGCCCGGGTTGCAAGGCGACCTCCGTCAAGGGCAGCCAGTTCAGACAGCCCTACTTCGAGTTCTCCGGCGCTTGCGCGGGTTGCGGCGAAACTCCGTACGTCAAGGTCATCACCCAAATGTTCGGTGACAGAATGGTCGTTGCGAACGCGACGGGTTGCTCCTCGATCTACGGCGGCAGCGCTCCGACTTGCCCCTACACCGTCAATAAGGAAGGTCACGGTCCCGCTTGGGCGAACAGCCTCTTTGAGGACAACGCCGAGTTCGGCTACGGTATGAACCTCGCTTACGCCCAGCGCAGGGCGAAGCTCGCCGAGAAGATCGAACAACTCAAGGAAGTCGCCAAGAGAGAAGAAGTCAAGGCGGCGGCGCAAGAATGGCTCGACAACAGGAAGAGCGCGGAAGGCAGCAAGATCGCTTCCGAGAAGCTCGTTTCCTTGATCTCCGAGTGCAAGCCCGAATGCGCTTGCTACGATCTCGCTAAGGAGATCCTCGCGGCGAAAGATTGCCTCGTGAAGAAGTCCATCTGGATCTTCGGCGGCGACGGTTGGGCGTACGACATCGGTTACGGCGGTCTCGATCACGTGCTCGCTTGCGGCGAAGACGTGAACGTCCTCGTCCTCGATACCGAGGTTTATTCTAACACCGGTGGTCAATCCAGTAAGTCCACTCCGACCGGCTCCGTGGCGAAGTTTGCGGCGGCGGGCAAGAGGACCAAGAAGAAGGATCTCGGTATGATGGCGATGAGCTACGGCTACGTCTACGTGGCGCAATGCGCGATGGGTTCCGACAAGCAGCAATTCCTGAACGCGATCACCGAGGCGGAAGCCTACGACGGACCGTCCCTCGTGATCTGCTACGCGCCCTGTATCAACCACGGTATCAATATGACGAACAGTCAGAGCGAGGAGAAGAAGGCGGTGGATTGCGGCTACTGGCAGCTCTATCGTTACAATCCCGCCGCGGCGGAGGGCGTCAACCCCTTCACCCTCGACTCCAAGGAGCCGACCGGCGACTACCAGGCGTTCCTTGCGGGCGAGACCAGATACGCGTCCTTGAAGAAGACCCAGCCGCAGATCGCGGAAGAGCTCTTCCAAAAGACCGAGGCGGATTCCAAGGCGAGACTCGCCGGCTATAAGAAACTCGCGGGCAAATAAGCTCACGAAGACTTGATCGACAAAGGGAGTCTCGCGAGAGGCTCCCTTTCTGCCGAATAGGCGCGGATCGTCCGCGCAGAGAGAAGAAGACTATGCCCATTCGGTTTGACAACGTTACGTACGAATATCCCGCAGAGGAGAGCGCGGTCGTCGCGGTTCGTGGGGTCAGCCTCACGATCGAGAACGGTTCTTTCGTGTGTATTTGCGGCGAGAACGGCAGCGGCAAGAGTACCCTTGCGAAGCTGATGAACGGGCTCTTGCAGCCGACGTCGGGCACGGTCACGGTGGACGGCAGATCCACCGCCACCGAGGAGGAATCCGAGCTTTTCGCGATCCGTCAGAAGGTCGGTATGGTCTTTCAAAATCCCGACAATCAGATGGTCGCGTCCATCATCGAGGACGAGATCGCTTTCGGTCCCGAGAATCTCGGCGTGCCGCGCGAGGAGATCGGTGAGCGCATTTCTTACGCCCTCGATGCGGTCGGCATGACCGAATACCGTCACCAGACGCCTTACAAGCTGTCGGGCGGACAGAAGCAACGGATCGCGATCGCCGCAGTTCTTGCGATGAAACCCGAAGTTCTCGTCCTCGACGAGAGCACCGCGATGCTCGACCCCAAGGGCAGGGCGGAGGTGATGAAGGTCGCGCGTGAACTGCATAGGCAGGGTATCACGATCGTACTCATTACCCATTTTATGGAAGAGGCGACCCGCGCGGATCGCGTGGTCGTTATGAACGAGGGCAGGGTCGTGATGGACGGCACTCCCGAGGAGATCTTCCGCGACAGAGAGGGGATCGCTCGGTACGATCTCGAACTGCCCGTGACGGACGCGATCGCGGCGGAGCTCGCCGCAGACGGATTCCCGATCCAAGACAAGATATACAGCGAAAGTGCGCTGGCGGAGGCGATATGTCGATCGAAATAAAAGACCTATCCTACGTCTATTCGCCGGGCACTCCTTACGCCGCAGCCGCTCTCAACGGGGTCACGTTGACCGTGAACGAGGGTGATTTCGTCGCCATCATCGGCAAAACGGGAAGCGGCAAATCCACCTTTATCCAACATCTGAACGCCTTGATCCGATTGCAGAGCGGCAGCGTCAAAGTGTGCGACATCGACCTGACCGAGAAGAAACCCGACCTCAAGAAACTTCGGGGCACGGTGGGTATGGTCATGCAGTATCCCGAGTACCAACTATTCGACGAGACCGTCGCGAAAGATGTGTCGTACGGACCCAAAAATCTCGGGCTTTCCGAAGGGGAGATCAAGGGACGCGTTAGGGAGGCGATCGAGCTCGTGGGGCTCTCCTACGACGAAGTCGCGGACCGCTCTCCGTTCGAACTGTCTGGAGGGCAAAAGAGGCGCGTTGCGATCGCGGGCGTGATCGCGATGAAACCGCGCATTCTCGTCCTTGACGAACCGACGGCAGGGCTCGATCCCCGTGGTAAAAAGGAGATCCTCGCCCTGGTCAAAAAGTTGAAAGAAACCTCTTCGCCTACCGTCCTCATCATCTCGCACGATATGGATGCGGTGGCGGAGAATGCAGATAAAGTCGCCCTCTTTTCCGAGGGCAAAGTCGAGGCGTTCGCTTCGCCTCGCGAGATCTTTTACGACGACGGATTGCTTTCGCGCACCGAGATGGATCGTCCCGCCGTTGTCAAGGTGGTCAAGGAAATGGAGAAGCGCGGCGTCGTCCTCGCGGAGCGTCCCGTGACGCGCGCGGAGTTTATCGCCGCGGTCAAGAGGTGGCGGAATGGGTAACGTCGTATTCGGACAGTATTATCCTTCCGGCTCTGTCGTGCATCGCCTTGACGCGCGCATGAAGCTCCTCGCCGTGATCCTCTACATCGTGACGGTCTTTTTCATCACCGATTACGTGATGTACGCCGCGCTCTTCCTTTTCGTGATCGCGGTCGCCTTGATCTCCAAGATCCCCCTGAAAGTCCTGTTCCGCACCGTGCGGACCATCGTTTTCCTCGTCCTCGTAACTTCGATCATAAATCTGTTCTTTACGCAAGGCGACACGCTGTGGGTGCATTGGCATTTTATCAAGATCTATAAAGAGGGCGTCGAACGCGCGATCAAACTCGCCTTGCGCCTGATCCTCTTGATGCTCTTCCCCTCGATCCTGACATTGACCACCACGCCGATGGAACTCACGGACGCTTTAGAGAGCCTGATGAGCCCGTTGAAGCTCATCAAAGTGCCCGTCCATGCGATCGCCCTCATTATGAGCATCGCGCTCCGTATGATCCCGATCTTGATGGAAGAGACCAATAAGATCATGCTCGCGCAGAAAGCGCGCGGCGCTTCCTTCGACACGGGCGGTGCCCTCAAGAAAGCGAAGGCGATGATCCCCGTGCTCGTGCCGCTCTTCGTCGGCGCGTTCCGCAGAGCGGACGAACTCGCACTCGCGATGGACGCTCGTTGTTACAGTTCGGTCGCGAATCGAACCAAATATAAGGTGATGCGGTTTGCGCTCCGCGACCTATTTGCCGCGCTCTTCTGTCTCGCGGTCTTTGCTCTCGTCTTTTTGAATAAATACCTATGGGCGTTCGACGAGATGATCCTCGCCCTTTTCGGATGATATGAGAGTATTGCTTCGCGTCGAGTACAAGGGTACGGATTACTGCGGCTGGCAACGGCAGAAGAACGGGCTTTCGGTGCAGGAAGTCCTCGCGAACGCCGTTCGGGAGACGACGGGCGAGGCGTCCGTGATGCACGGTAGCGGTAGGACGGACGCGGGCGTACACGCGATGGGGCAGGCGGTACACTTCGACACGCATACGAGCATTCCGCTCAGTAAACTGCCGATCGCGCTCAACGCGCATTTGCCCGCGAGCATTCGCGTTTTGTCCGCACGCGAGGTCCCGCCGACCTTTAACGCGCGCTTCGACGCGGTGGGCAAGACCTACCTTTACAAGATGTATTCCGCGCCCGTTACGAGTCCCTTGCGCGAGGGCCTATTCGCTTTCGTACACAAGCGCCCGAACGTCGCGGAAATGCGCAGGGCGGCGGAGCATATTCTCGGCACCCACGACTTCAAGGTCTTTCAGGCGGCGGGCGGCCACGTCAAGACCACCGTTCGCACGATCACCGATCTCACGATCCGCGAGGACGGGGAGGAGATATCGTTCGAAGTGTCGGGGAACGGTTTTTTATACAATATGGTGCGGATCATGGTCGGCACTCTCTATTACGTCGGGATCGGTAAACTACGCGCCGAGGAGATCCCCGAGATCATTCTGTCGGGTAAGCGCGACCGCGCAGGCAAGACCATGCCGCCCGAGGGGCTCTACCTCAAGGAAGTGCGTTACGATCTGCCCGAAGAGTGAAGCGTCCCGCGGATATTGACAAGAAGCGTCGTTTCGCGTTAAACTGAAAACGGAAAACTCGCGAATTATCGCGACATTACGGAGGAAATTATGAAAAAGTTTTTCAAAGAGTTCAAGTCGTTCGTGACGCGCGGCAACGTGATCGATCTCGCGGTCGGCGTGATCATCGGCGGCGCCTTTACGGCGATCGTCACCGCCCTCACGAATAACATTCTGCGCCCGCTGATCAATTGGATCATCTATCTGTGCGGCGGGGGCGAAGGCATCGCGGCATATACCTTCCTCGTCGGCAGTGCCGAAGAGATGGACGCGGCGATCTACATCGACTGGGGCGCCTTCCTTTCCGCGATCATCAACTTTATCTTGATCGCGTTCGTGCTCTTCTTGATCATCAAGGCGATCAACAAGGCGCACGGCGGCCTCGGCAAGGTCAAGAGAGGGTTCCTGATCCTTCTGGATCCCGAGGTGAGAGCGCTTCGCAAAGAGGGCAAGACCTGGGCGGAGATCAGGGAGATCGACAATAAGAAGGCGGCGGAGAAGAAAGCGGCGGACGAAAAGGCTGCTGCGGAAGCGGCGGCGGAAGCCAAGGCGAACGAACCGGCGACGATCCTCAAGGAGATCCGCGATCTGCTGAAAGAAAAGAAATAAGCACTACGCTTGCGCGCTTCGACCGCTTCGGAGCGCGTTTTTCTTACGAGGCGGGAAGGACAAGTCGGCGCTCAGCGCTTATCAGGGATCGCCAAAAGCGAAAAACTCGGAAAAAAAGAAGATTTCGGGTTCGAAAAACTTGACACCGCTATATAAAAAATATAAAATAAATATCGCTTATGCGTGAAATAGGCAAAATTAGCCCCTTTGCCGACGGCTCGCAACGCAAATATTTAGGAGGAATATCCATGAAGACTTTTATGGCAAAGCCCGGTGAAGTGGAGAGGAAGTGGTACGTCGTGGACGCGACCGACCTCGTGCTCGGCAGACTGGCGAGCAACGTGGCGGCGGTTCTTCGCGGCAAGAATAAGCCCATCTTCACCCCCAACGTGGACACCGGCGATTTCGTTATCGTTATAAATGCAGACAAGGTGCGTTTGACGGGTAAGAAGCTCGAGCAGAAGTTCTACCGTTATCACACCGGCTATATCGGCGGACTGAAGGAGATCCAGTACAAGGACATGATGGAGAAGAAACCCGTCCTCGCGGTGGAACTCGCGGTCAAAGGTATGCTGCCGAAGAACTCCCTCGGCAGAAAGATGTTCAAGAAGCTCAAGGTCTACGCCGGCAGCGAGCATCCGCACGCGGCGCAAAAGCCTGTGGAACTCAAATTCTAAGGTGAGGTGAACTATGGCAACGAAGAAAGCATTGAAGAAGAAATTGCAATACTGGGGCACCGGCCGCAGGAAGAAGGCGATCGCGAGAGTGCGCCTGATCCCCGAAGGCAACGGCTCCATCGTGATCAATAAGCGCACGATCGACGAGTATTTCGGCGGTTTGGAAGTGATGAAGCTCGTGGTTCGTCAGCCCCTGACCCTTACGTCCACCCTCGAGAAGTACGACGTCGCGGTCAACGTGATCGGCGGCGGTCCGAGCGGACAGGCAGGCGCGATCCGTCACGGCATCGCCCGCGCGCTCGTCATCGCGGAACCCGACCTCAAGTCCCAGGTCAAGGCGGCAGGTTTCCTGACCCGTGACCCGAGAATGAAGGAAAGGAAGAAGTACGGCCTCAAGAAGGCGCGTAAGGCTCCGCAGTTCAGCAAGCGTTAATCCGCCTATCGAACCAACAATGCACCGCACGGCACTCGTGCGGTGTTTTTGTTAGCGGGGAGCAGGGCGGATCGCCCGACAAAAGCGCAAAAAGAAAACTTCCCGAGAAATACCGAAAAAAGGGGGGATTTTCTATTGACATACCCGCGAAATACTTATATAATAATACAGTCGCGCGCATTTGAGGCTTCGCCTTGGAGCACGTCCTTGGTAAAGATAAAAGGGGGGTTCGAGCACACCCCGAAAAAAGGCTCAAAAACACATAAAAATAAGCACTTGCTGCTATGGCTCAGTCGGTAGAGCACGTCCTTGGTAAGGACGAGGTCACCAGTTCAAGTCTGGTTAGCAGCTCCAGAAAAACTGCCGAAAAATCGGCAGTTTTTTCTATATTTCAGCGGCTCAAAAATCGACGAAAAATCATTGGCTACATTTTTAGAGCACTTTGGCTACACGATTTCCGCTCTTTCGAAGGGTCAAATTGAGCCTCACTTTTGGCGCCTTTCCGAGACGGTCTAAAACTGCCAAAAACGACCCTTTTGGCTACATTTGGCTACATTTGGCTACACTTGGCTACACGAAAAATCGGGGCGATTCTCCGCCCTGAAAATAACCTGTGATACAAAACTTTTTTCGGATTGGTTTTTTGACTCTTTATTATCCTTGTCTTCAATGACCGATAAAGACTCATTCCTTCTATGAAAAAGTGCGGTCTCCCGCAAAGGGAAACCGCACTTGTTATGTTGGGGGGCAGCGCTTCTTAAACTGCCGTTCCAGTTTGTCCGTCGCTCGCTTGAAGAAACTCCTGTCTACGCTGTTGTAGGTTTGGATCGTCGTGGTGACGTTCCGATGCCCCATCAGCATTTGAATGACCTTTGGGTTCTCCTGCATCTCGAAGAGCATCGTGCCGTATGTGTGCCGTAGCGTGTGGAAATGGAAGTGGTAACTTTCCAAGCCGTTCTCCTTCATCAACCGAATGAACATCGCCCGCGTCCCGTAATAGGTGCGGAGCGTTCCCTCGTTGGTGGAGAAGACGATGTCCTCTCGTCCCACGAAGGAGACGCCCGTTTCCTCTTGGCGTTTCTTTCTAATCTCCCTCCACTCTTTGAGAATAGGGAGCAGCACGTCGGGGATCGGGACTTCGCGCACGCTCGCCGCCGTTTTGGTGTCCGAGATCACCGTCTTACGATCCACCACCTTATTGTGCTTGTCGATGACCGGGATCTCGGTGATGGCGTTGTCCACGTTGATGATCTTATTCTTGAAGTCGATGTCCTTCCATTTGAGCGCCAATGCCTCGCCGATGCGCAACCCTGCGAAAAGGCAGGTCATACAGATCGGTTTCAGCGTTTCGCTCTTACCGATGACTTCGATGAACTTCTCGCGCGCTTCGATCGGGATCGCCTTGTACTGCTCTGTCTTGTGTTCCTTGTGCTCGGCGCTCGACTTCACGATGCAATCTGCGACGGGATTATCCATAACGAACTTGCTCCGCTTGGCGTAGTTGAAAAACTGGTTCAGTAGGAACTTCACCTTTCGCACGGTGGCTAAGGAATAGCCGTCGAAGGTCATATTATTGAGGAGCGCCTGAATCGTGTTCGCCGTGATGTCGTTGAGCTTCTTGTCACCGATGGCGGGATAGATATGGATGCGCGCACGTATGAGATCGGATTCGAAGGTTCGCGCCGACACTTCCGCTTTCTTAAACGTGGTCATCCATTCCGACATCAGGACCTGTAAGTTATCGTTTTGCACGGAGGCGTGACCGCCTTGCAACTTCTCGTTTAGGATAGAGGTCATTTTGATCACCACGTCCGTGCGCGTCATGCCGTAGAAGACCTTGCGCACTCGCTTGCCGTCCCTGTCGTAGCCGACGGTGACCGACGCCACCCATTTGCCGTCCGAGCGCTGATAGACAGAGCCTTCGTTGTTCCCGCGGCGGGGAACCGTTTGCTTTTTCTTCTTTTCTCTCTTCTTATCAGCCATTGTCCTCTCCCAACATACTCTTCATCTGCCACGTGACGAAGCCGAGAATGCTCACCACCTGACGGTTGCCTACCTTCATCACGGGGAAGCCTTCGCTGTGCATCAATGCGCGCACGTTGTCTCGCCCGAGACCGGTTAGTTTCACGAGCTCCTCGCAGTCGAGAAAGGTTTTCCCGTACTGCTCCGAGAGCCGTTTGGTTTCGTTTGTTATCAATTGTTCTATCGTTATTTGCTCGATTCGTTTCCTCGCGTTCAATTTGCTTATTCGGACCGCGGAATTATTCCGCGTCCTTATCGCTCTGAATACTATCTTCCTTCTTCATTGCTTTCCTCCTTGTCTGAAAGAATAAGTATTCGGTTTTGTTTTAACTTCCTCACCGAAAAAGTCCTATTCCGCGGCAGGATGTCCGTGTTTCGCGTCTTCGCGCGTCGCGGCTGCTTTCAAAGCTTCATACCCCGCGACAATCAGTTGGACCTTGCTGTATCCGCGCTCTGACAAGAAAGCATTGATCTCCTCAAAAAGAGGGCGGGGCACCATTGTGCCGAAATTACCGCTGGCTTGCTTTCTCCGTTCCTTGTTTGCTTCTTCGTACTTCCTTCTTGCGGTGCGTTGAGGTGTGTTTTCTTTTCTTTCCATAGGGCTATCTCCTTATTGAACGTAAACGAGTTCGTTTAGTATTTCTTCATCTATGATCTGACGGATCTCCTGTAAGATCTTCACGTCGTGCATATAATTTCCGTTTCTCTTATACTGTTCCGAGTGGGACAGTTTCTCATACATCGTGTCCCACATTCTGCGCGCGGCGTCGTCTATGCCGTGCAGATATGCCGGGAGATATTCTATCGCCCAATACCTCGCCGGAGCGTGTTCCTCAAGATACCTCTTCGCAAGCGTTCCGTACTTTCCGTAAACGTGTTTGACCGGCTTGACCGTGCGTTCGTAAACCATTATTTCCTCTACCGTGAGCGCTTCACCGGCATTGGCTTTTCTCAAAACTTCTTCTGCGTTCATAGTTTACCTCCCGAATAGTTTTTCGTATTGATACGATAGCGCATCTATCCTGCAATGTCAAGCTCAAAATCAAAAATTTTTTGCTATTTTCCCCAATAATATTTGCTTCGTCTTTTTAACTCGTCATAAGCTCTTGCCTCCTCTTGTTTCCTTTGCTCCTCGATCTCCTCTTCGATGTCTTGCAATCGATGGGAAAAGTCCCGCTCCAAGTCAAATATGTTCGACGCAAAACCGCCAACCAGTCCCGAGAAAGACTTGTCCATCATGCGATCCGCGATGGCAATGCTTCTCTTTCTCCCTTTGTCATTGACCTTATATTTGAGTTTGGAATGGCGAACGCGATATGGTCCGCGCATCGACGCTATGGCTTTCAAAACAATATTGCCTGTCCGTCTTTTGTAATCCGCTTTTAATTCGTCCACACGAGAGATCGTTTTGGGATCAACCTTGAAATGTATCTTCCCATCCGTGGACGAAGCTTCACAGTACTCTTGTATCTTTCGATCGATCGCCATCATCTTTCGCGCTACGCGCTCATCGGCTTCACACGCTTCTCGGTCGCGCTGAAAGAGTTTTACGACAATATCGTCTATAATGGATCTGTACGGTTCCATTTCTTTTCTGCCGTATTCCATTGGCGTTCTGCGCGGGATCTTTTCGCAAAGGTATTCGATGTCTTTTCTAATGTCGTCGTCATAGAACTCGGGCTTTATGATCGCCGTCATCGAACGAAGCTTTCTCAAAGCGTCGTCGCGCGTCGAATAATAATCATTTTCCATATCCAAATAGAGTGAAAGCCTGACCTTCATGCGGTCTATTGTTTTTTGCTCAACCTTTCCCTTGTGGCGATATTCCTCTCCCTTTTTGCGGTACTTGAATTGCGGTTCTTTTTCCCAAAAGGCGAAATGAATATGGTAGTGCGTTTTCCTATCGAGATGGAGCGCGCACATCAAGTCCACGTTCTTCGGATCAAGTCCCATCTCTCTTAGAAACGGTCCGAAGTTTTCCCTTACGAGCTTCATCGCCTGTTCGGGGTGTGCGATCTTGTGTGAGTTTTTCTGATCAATGGATATAAAACCATGCCATAAGTTCTTTTCGCCTGTCTGCGCGCGTTTCTTCATTTCCTCGATTTCCACAGGGGAGAGAAAACCTTTCCCATTAAATACGCCGTGATTCTTCTCGAAATAGTCCTGTACGTTTCCAGTTCGCTTCCTCTCAGTGTTTATGTACTCATAGACGTTTTTCCCGCCGGACATATCGTAAAATGCACGTTCCTCTCTATGCCGTTCCACTTCCTCTGCGGTCGCCCCTTTCTTTAAGGCGTAGGGCGTGTACCTAATGTTAAAAATAACTGTTTGATTGCTGATAAATATTCCTCCTTTTTCTTGTTGCTCTATGGACAAACGAGGCAGGTTTCCTGCTCGTAAGTCCGACCCCGTCGGACAGTCAAAAATGCAAAATAGCTAGAAAATTTGCATTTTTCTTATCCTGCTTTCGTTTAGCCAACTTTGGTGCACTTTTTTGCTTGAATTTTGCTTCACGATTCTATCCGCTTTTCCTCGGTTTCTTCACCGGTTTTTATCGACCTCCGGCAAGTCACTTAATGACGCATAGGCATCACCTCCTTTTTCCCATTGCCCTCTATCAATTTGATGGGGAACTATCCATCTTAGCTAAAAATTATCCCAATATTTACCGTTTGGGCATACGAAAGCAGGAGTCCCCCTATGGACTCCCGCGTTCTTTTTTGTATTTAGTTGTAATTCAAAAGGGTATAGTTACCCCAACCCATTGCGCGACGGTTGTTTTTTCTTTACAGATACAGAAGTGAAAACGATTTAATCGTCGTCAGCATACGGATCAGGCTCTACGAACTTGTATCCTTTGATATGCTCGAAGAAGAAGTTGTATTGGCCGCGACATTCCCAATACCCCGTCCATTCAAAGGTGCGCAGATTCATCGGATTACCATCTTCATAGATTTTGTCTATGCTTGGCTCATGTCCCGTCAGCCGTAGTTTCTCCCCGATATACACGATCTTATTCGCCTTTTGAAAACCGTGTTCATCGTAGATCGGTTCTCGGCGAATGATTTCTTCCACTTCTAACTCTTTCAAGAGTTTCTGCATGGTGCGCTCGGAAACGCGAAAGTCTTCGGCAATGGTCTTTACCGACATTATTCGACCGCTACGACGACGCATATAAAATATCAGGATCTGCTTCCTTTGCTTCGGGGTAGGTTTACGGAACTGTATTTCGCCGTTCGAATCTTTGAAATAGAACCTTCCGTATTTCTTTGGTTTTCGCACTCTTCCCCCCCCCCAATGATTAACTAAATTTCACCCCTTTATTATAGCAAAACAAAATGCCGGCTGCAAGGGATAAACTCCGATATTGGTCAAAACAAGGCAGATTTAGCAAAAAATCAACAGAAAAAAATTTTAAAAAAAGGCCCTAATCCCCATCTTGAAAAAGTGCTGAGATTGCGCTTGAGAGAATTGAGATAAAGTTAGTGAAGGGCGCTCTTTAAACCTATTATAAGAAAACGAAGTTGTTTTTGTCAGGCGCTGGAGCGAGTACCAAGCATTTTGTGACAAACGTCTTTTATACCATTACCTTCTTTTAATATGAGATTGGGAAAGCACAAGCTCCTAACTGAGAACCATCAGCGCTTACGATATTTGGATCTGATCCAATTCTTCCAATAGCTCCTTATATTTAATAATACTTTTTTTTATAGTGGAGAATAATACATCATTAATAGCCACATAAGCATCTTTTTGCCTTATATATAGTTGCTTTTCATCGCTATTCTGATGCGCAAGAGCGTTTCTATATACTATAATTTCTTCGTAAAAGTTCTTATGAAAATTTCTGTAATCTACTTTATCACTAATAACTTGATTAGCAATCAAGCATTTAAGTATACAATTAAAAATCCTGCTTTTGTCAAATAATTCAAATTTATCTAAATTAGAAAGGTCAACCGTATGGGTATTAAAACAACATCCTTTTATGCTTGTACAGGCTTTCTCAAATGATGTACATTGGTTTTTGCAATTTGCTTTTTCTTTAGTACAAGCTTTAAATATTGATTGCTTTTTGCTTTGTGCTATATCCTTATTAATAAAGCTTAATACCTGATCCCAATAGCCGGCTTCTGCAGTTTTAGATATTAATAGTAACATTTTCTTATCAAATACCGAGGAATATTCCATCACTAATCCACGCAAATTCTCTATCGACTGTGCTCTTTTAACAATACGAAAAACAAGACTCTCGAACTTTTGCATCAAATCCTCAGTACCTCGTTTTGCGCAAAACACTCCTTCTAATAGCGGATTTATAGCTCGAATATTATTTACCATACGATCATATTTAGATGAATACATTAAGGCATCAATAACGATATTATTGTTTCTGATTGAATTATGGATTAAGCTGACACTGTTTTCTGTGCCTAGATCATAGTCTGCCAAGATTAAATCAGCATCTTTAACCATATTTAAATCAATAGTCGAACTACGGTATCTTTCGATCTTTGGGATCAAATCAAATGCTTTTATTATAGATTCAATATCATCATAATGTGCATCAAAAGCTGCATCTTCATCTTCAATCCAAATTAGTTTAAAATCTACATTCATATTTTATCCGTACCTCTAATGCAAAACCAGTTTTTACATTTTTGTCAATTTGTATGTTCCCTTGCATTCCTTCAACAATTTTTTTTACATGATATAAGCCCAATCCAAAACCAAACGTTGTAGTATAACCTCTCTCGAAAATGCTGTCCGGATTACTGATTGATTGATTTAATCCGTTACCATCGTCAATAAAAGAAATACTAATTTCGTCTCCTTTTTTTTGTATCCTTATTAATACGTTTTTAGCTTTTGCTTTCTGCGAATTAGAAACGATATTATCAATAATAATGGACAGTTTAGAAATATCAAAATTGCACACTATTTTCCAATCGCTTTTAGAGGTCTCAACTGAAATGTTTATTTTGTCAATCCAAAAATCTTTAACATAACGTTTTACTGTTTCAACAAGATCTTTAGGTTTTTTTACTCCTAAACTATAATTGTAATTGATAGATAAATCTGAAAGTTTATAAATGCGTTTATTATTGTTAAATGCATTAACTGTCTTTCCTACGATTTTAGAATCATTTTTATCAATTAGCTTATATATCGAAGCAAGTTCTTTTTCATTAGCCTCCGCTAAAACATAAATCATATGAAGCGCATCTTCATATTGAATGGGATCTATTGCTAATTTGTTTTTTAATGCATTCGCTTGTTTTTCTCTAATCTTTAATTCTGAATCCTTTTTTCGCAAATCGTCAGACAAATTATCAATGGTTTTCCTATCCTCTTTTTTTTGCGTTCTTAAAATATCCGTTTCTTTTTTTATTTCATCGACTAATTCTCTAATATCTTTCGAGTCGGTAACCTCTGAGATTTTTTCTAAAGCTTTCAGGTTTTTTTGAAGAGAATCTTCTTTCGCTGGAGCTTTCTTAACAATTTCAGGGTTTATCTCCGCCTTAATTATATCTCCTCGTTTAGCGAAATTCGCGAATTGCAATACAATTCTATCCGCCACGTCAACAGGAGACAACCCTTGTTCATTTACCCCTTCTATAAAAGTTGTCCTTTCGGGATCACCCCAATCGATACCTTCAACAACATATTTTTCTAATATTCGGACAACTTCGCTGATAAAAAAATCTTCTAATTGATTAGTTGCTGGATTATCAATGAATCCGCCATCTCTACTGCTTTTTTCAATAAAATGATCATTATCTCCATTTATTTCTATACGCCCCATTAATTCGCGGGTTCCAAGAAACCTATTATATCCTTGTGATTTTCGTTCGTTAATCTTAAAAAAATCAATTCCTGTTTCGCCATATGGATATACTCTGAATCCGTTTTTATAAATAAAAACAGAGCCATAATTAACACTATCTATGCCCATAATACGCGCGAAATTTACTTTTGCAGCACGATTCAAATAGAACAATTTAACATTTATATTTTCTAACCAATTATAAGTATCATTCTTCCTAAGCACTCGAAACACGAATACGCCTCTATCTTCAATTGTAGTTTCAATGGTGTCTCCGCTTTCTGAAATGGACACGCCAATACTCGTGGTTTTTAGACCTAGTTTTTCAAACACATCATTTACAATAGGGCCATTTACAATTAGGTTGCCATAACCTGTTTTGGTAACGCCCCTTTTATCCTTTTGCAACTCTATTTCGTCTAATCCTTTTTCATGTTCCGCTACAATTTCAATTTTCGTTTGTTTTTCGCTTTCAGAAGTTTGCGGACTAACCAATTTCATCAGCGCTGCTCTTAATTTTAAAATGTCAGACCTTTCCCATTCTTCTCTTAAATTACTGATCTCTAAAATGGTTCCTGAAACACCTAAGAGATTAGTTGGAGATACCTCATTATGTTGAAGATCAATTTCCTCGACTTTTTGCAAATCATTTTTCTCAAACAAACTCCAGTCAATAATAAGTTCTTCTGCCATTTTTGAAGCCGCTTTTTTTGTTAACAACCTCAAAGTTTCGCCTAATCTGTCACATGAAAACCTGCCAATGCCTTTTGACCCAGCCATTCGATTTTTTTGTTCTCCATGCCGTTTTTCAGAATAGGCCATAAACAACCACTTTTCTTGTAGATCGATAGAGGTCATCCCACAACCATCATCACTTATGATGATTTTTTCAACACGATTATTGCGAGCAACAAAGTTAATGCTAACATATTTTGCTCCCGCATCACATGAGTTTTTTACTAACTCGAATATCGCAATATATTTATTACTTATTAAATCCTTGCCCAATATATTTTTGATGTTAGTGCTAACTTTAAATCTCATAATTCACCTCTATAAGCATTCTACCTAATTGTTCCGCGAACAATGGCGGAACAGCATTCCCTACTTGCGTGTACCTTGGGACATCTATTTTTCTGAGTTTGCCACCTGTAGTATATTTGCCTTTAAACGCATACCAATCGGGGAAACTTTGTAATCTTGCCATTTCTCTAACGGTTAGTATCCTTGGTTCACAATAATGGATCAAATCATCCGGATGAGAAGTGATTGTGGGGGATTGTCCGTTTGGGTCTAATAAGGTAGTCCCCCTTCTGTGCAAGCCATTTACCAATCCATCTTGCGGGGTAATTCTAGATCCCGGAGCAATATTATCTATGATGAACTGTTGCATTTCTACAATAGGATTAGTATGGTTGGCAAATCTATGACTGTTAGGATATTCGCCCTCTGTTCCGTTTCGCATTAAAGCCTGATAGCGGGATGTGATTTCTCCATATTTTCCGCTATAAAACTTTTGTTTACAATCTGGACATTTATGAACCCCATAACATTTCTTCAGATCGCCAATTGCTTCCATAACTGAAACTGAATCTGAAAGATTCTTCATTTTGAAAAAAGATTCTCTCTTCTTTCTTAGTTTATCAAAAAAATCATCCACATTATTTTGCAAGCTCCCAACAAGAATAAAGCGCACCCGCTTTTGTGGAATCCCATATTCGTCCATTTTTATTTCCGCGGTTTTTACATGATATCCCATTCTGTGTAATTCTTCGATAACTATTTTAGAGTAAGGTTTTTTTTGTTTGTCGCCTTTAAACTCTAATGTAAAACCATGCACATTTTCTAAAACCAAAAATTTTGGTCGCACCATTTCTATCACATTCAAATAATAGTGCACCATAGTATTTCTTACATCTTGATGATCTCTTTTCCCTGCCATAGAAAAACCTTGACAAGGCGGCCCGCCCACAACTAAGTCAACCGTACCGCAAAGTCCCTTTAACTCTTTTTTGTATCCCTCAACGATTTCACAAATGTCATGATTTTCAATCGACAACCATTTTGGCCAATCAAAGTGGGTCCCTTTGTCGATTAAATTATGTTTAAGCGTTGAGAAAGCATCTGCATTTTTTTCAATGGCAAATATTCCTTTCATTCCTGCATTATATAAGCCTAACGATAGTCCGCCAGCTCCGGCAAACAAATCTATGTAGCGCATCTTTTTTTTAGCCATAGCTATCCCCTTCTATAAGACTATAAGTTTTCGTTCCAAAAAGTTTTTATTATTCTTCTTTAATTCACATTCCCATATTCTAATTACAGTCCATCCTCTTGCTTGGAATCTTTCGGTAATTGCTTTATCATGCTGAACGTTACGTGCTCTTTTCTCTTGCCAAAAAACCTTGTTGTCCGACGGGCGGGTATTTCGACAATCGTGCCCATGCCAAAAACATCCGTCGACAAAGATTGCAACCTTTTTATCAATGAAAACAAAATCGGGATGCCCTTTGACTTTATATCCACGGCGCCATCCAGTAATATTGTTTTCTTTAAAGTATCGTATAAGTTTTAGTTCAGTCGATTTGTTTCCTTTCGATCGAACTTTGCTCATTATAGAAGACCGTTTTTCCGGCGTAAACACATCGGACATAACTATTTTCCCGTAGCAAATTTATTGAGAGTTATATTGGATATTAGCTCGCTAATATCCGTTCCCAAATTGTTGACGATAACGCTATCGAAATCTTCGTAGTCGATATCTCTCACTTCATGGAATATATGGTTATATAAATACTCGGCGAACGTATTGGCTAAAATTATAACGATCGGCGTGCCTTTGATGTCTCGTTTGGTCGCGGGGACATATCTTGGTGTAATAACAATCGTGTATTCACCTCCGATTTCTTCACGCTGCTCGCGCAACCTTCCCGCATTTATGCCGAGTAATTTGTTCGCCGTGGATTTCGATTCGACTGCAAATTTCTTTTTTTTCGTTATATACAAGCACTCGATATCCGTATGCGTCGCGCCGCCGCGTTTAACAGCTTCAACGTTATAAAACATATTAAAGCCTTCCGTTAATACGTCTTCAAATAAATACGCCGTTTCGTTTTCCGGATTGGTCGAATATTGTTCAATCAATTTTGGTAAAGCGAGCAGTTTACTCAAATCCTCAGACTCTCCAATTTCTTTTAATAGCAATTCGGGATAAAAACTATATATTTCTTTAACACAGTCTACGGTTAGTCGTTCTGAATCGCTCAATAAAACAGGAAGGTCGAAAACCGAATGCTCAGCCAACATTGATTTAACAAAGCTAACGCATTCGGGTTGAAGCGAAACATATCCTTTTGTGGCGCGGCGTCCAGTAGGTAAACTTTTACTCGTAGGCTTTGCCGGATGGTATAATTTGCACAATAAATCTCCTTGTTCTCTACGAATTATGCCGACTTGTTCCAAAAGCGTTTGTGTATAATACTCCCATTCATAAACGGTATTAACATAGGTGTGTTCATCCGATTTAAACCTTTTAATGATTTCAGAATCGGGTAATTCCCGAACCGCAAGAATCTCGTTAACTAATTCCTCATATTGGTCTGGATTAATTGTTTTAATAAATGGAAGGATCAGCTCTTCTTCATAATTATAGAGTTTTCCGTTGAGTCTCTCGTCAATCAGAAGCTGATAAATCAATCTGAACGGATACAACTGAAATTCTTTACTCGTTCCGTTTGCAGGATGCGGAAATTGCGCGGCAAACGTCATAGCGACAAATATCTTCGTCGTCTTGTCTGCATCGGATATATATTTTAAAAACAAGTTGCCCAAAGGACTAAAGATAAACTTTTTACCTCCACTCGTTGAATCTTCGTATCCGAACATCCAAAATTCCAACGTATTGATTCGATGATCGATTGAATCTAAAGGTCTTTTGTTGGGATTTCTCGTATTATAAAAATTTAAAGTGGTAAGACGTTCTTGCATCCTGTGACGTTCAACGTCGGAGATGTCAGTTTTACAACTATTCTTCACATCGAGAGCAACGGCTTTGATAAGCTCATAATTGCAAGTGTGCTTATATAGTATCCATTTATCGTTAGTAGTAGGTACAGCCATTTTTACTCCCTCCCTATCTTGTTAACCACTTCGTATAAAAGTTTAGGCGGTATTGCTTCACCGATAACCGTTCTAATAAATGTATCGGTCGAATCCTTGGGGAAACGGACATCGTTAGGTATCGACGAAACAATAAAGGTTTCCAATAAAGTTAAAACTCTTGCATCAGAATAAGTCCCATCAGGAAGCAGTCTCCCCGGATGAACGTTATTGTGAGAACTCATACTTCCGCTGAACGTAGTTCTCGTTGGACACGGCTCGTCCCATACCATACGCTTAAAGGTGTTATGAAAACCCTTTATTCGCGTTCCGTCTTCCTTTTTAGGATAATAGACTTCGTTTGTCAGTGCACTTTTTCCTGTAGGCGTGTGTTTCAATGCAAGTATAGCTCTTTCGTTTTGCGGTTTAGCATAATGCCAAGGTATTCCGGAATCTTGTCCAGCTTCTAGAGAAGGAAGATGGCCGATCGCTTTTTCAAGAGTTATTTCGGGCTGCCTCGTAGGCCACCCCCAAACCAATCCCTTTTTGTACATTTTAACGATTGCTCTTGGTCGGGATTGACATACTCCATAGTCTTTTGCATTCAGCACACGCGCTTCAATAAAGTATTTCTCCGAGTACTTGCTATAAAGTATTTCGTCCAATTTATAATAGTCTCCTTCATAGGGGAAATACATCTCAAGAAACGTAGGGACGTTTTCAATTAGAACATAATCGAAATCGCACTCGTCGATGATTTCCATCGCGCGTAATACAAGATAATTTCTTTTGTCCTTCTCATAATGGATTTGCTTCTTATTTTTTCCTAAAGTACTTAATCCTTGACAAGGGGGCGTAGCGAGCAACATTTTCACATTGTTCTTTTTCACGATATCTATCATGTGTTTTTTTGTTGAATCCTCCATGATATCGCCGCAATACATTTCCGCATTAGGATAAAAGAATTGATAACACTCCGCGCGTTTGGGCAATAATTCGTTGCCTGCAATTACGTCGACTTTTGTGCTGTGAAGCAAGAGTTCTCCTATTCCCGCGCTTGAGAACAAAGAAATTGCCTTAATTCTGTCATCTTGTCGCATTTCACTTTCCTCCAAAATGATTCCGCTTACAATTTGTTTCAACATAAGAGGTGGAATGGATTCTCCAATACATTGTCGTATCAGCAATTCGGGTGTGTCGGACGGTATATTCCAATCAACGGGAAGCGAGTCTAAAATCATCAATTCCAAAGGAGTGAGGACTCGTGCGTCCGAATACGTTCCATCCGAAAGTTGACGACCGGGATGCACGTTTCTTTGCGAAGCGATACAATCGTTTCGCATCGTTATAGTAGGAGCTGGCGCGTCCCATTTTATCCTTCGATATGACGAATGATATCCCTTAACCGGAGTCCCGTCTTTTTTTTGCGGGAAATAGACCGGATTTTCAAACGCAGTATGACCCGTCGGCGTATGTTTCATCCACAAGACATTTTCGGGTGTGTGTGGACGTGCGTAATGCCATTTTATATCGGAACGCTCTCCCGCTTCAAGCGATGGCAAATATCCAATCGCTTCTTTAACGGTGATCTTATGGGCGCACTTTTGCGGCCAATTCCAAACCGTGCCGCTCTTGTGCATTTTGATAATAGCGCGTAATCTCACTTGAGGAACGCCGTAATCGGAAGAATCCACGACTTTGCTATCTATATTATACTGATCGCCGAACTCTAAACCAAGTATTTCAAGAATCGAACGCATCTCACCTTTATATTCAAGTTTTACCTTCAATAAGGTGGGAACGTTTTCAATCAGAACGTATGTTGGATTCGTTCTTTGAATCGCTTTTACAACGTATGTAATCAAATAATTTCGTGGATCAACCTCAAAAGAGGATTGTTCTCTATTTTTCCCAGCGATACTCATCCCCTGACAAGGTGGTGACGCCAAAATAAAATCTAACGGCTTCGGTGCGGCTGCAATTATGGATTCAAAAACGCGTTCATCGGTTATATCTCCGCAAATTACGTTCGTTTCGGGAGAAATTGATTTGTATAAATCCGCGCGTTGTTTTATCAGTTCGTTGGCGACTAAAATATCAACGCCAACCTCTTTAAAATAGGTTTCGCCGATTCCTGCGCTAGCAAACAAAGAAATGCCTTTCAATCTCTTCTTATTCATACACAACATCCATCACTTCTCCAATATTGCAGTGAAGCGCTTCGCAAATCTTAATCATGACATCCATTGAAACAGGTTCATTTTTATTGAGTTTCGTTAATGTTGTCGAGCCTATTCCCGTTTGTTCCTTTAATTCGCGTTTCTTCATTCCCAAATCAATTAATTTTTTCCAGAGCTTTGCATAAGAGACCATAATTAACAGAATCCTTTCACTTTTTAACAATTATAGCATATATTCACCGATATTTCAACGAAAACAAACGATATTTCAATCAAAATAACCGATATGTCGGCACTCAAGCTGGCGGTTATGAGATGTTATTGGTTCTACTTCCGGTTATTAAATTTGATTAATTATTTTTTCTTTTAAGGTGCAAAATAATTGCTGGTAAATACTGCAATAAATGGTCAAATATTTCCTCTTGGGTACAGAAACTATCGGCAATTAGGCGCATGTTTAACCACAATAGCAATAGCTTCGCCGCACCATAACGATCGACTTCAATCAGCGAATTATCATAGTCACCATGGACTATTGAATTCCGGTGGACAACACCGCTTACTGGGATCGTAGCAACAACTTTTTTGTAGTATTGATCCACTTTTTTCCACGCAACAGATATCCACTCATCCTTTAATGAAGAAACTAAATTATCTATTTTTTTTGCTCGATGCAGACCTTTCTTATAAACTTGTCTTTTTTTGACTATGCCTTCATATGCGTTGGCAGCTTTTTTATGTTCGCTTTCTATCAAGGCAAATAGATTTCTCGAAGCGCTTCTATATTGTTTATTACGGATCAACCATAATGTAATGGCTAAATCGTCCAGTTTTCGCGCCATGGAAATACCAACATCCTTCATTTCAAAGAATGCCCCTAAAAGAGTCTCTAAATTATTAACATAAAACAAGCTATCTAGAAGATCGTTTGAGGAGATCTCGGGTTCAAGCAATGGGAAATCCGGTGTTTCTAAAAAATAAAGCAAAACACCGTTATCCGCATATTCGGACATCTTCTCCATATACTCATTTGTGAAAAGTTTTTTTCTATCTTCCTTTAATCTGTCTTCAAATTCCGTGAACGCAACAAGATACTCGTAAAATGCCACCATAATAGAAGGGTTCAACTCATTACTTTTCTTTAACTCTTCTATTTCGTCCATATGCTTGTTCATCTCGGTAATGCGCGAGGGATTGTTGATCGCGACATCCAAGGCTTTTTTAGCGATTAGAATCTGTATGTCTTCTGATGGCAAATCATCTTTGTATTTGGGATACTTTGATAAAAACTTTTCTGTTCCAACTCGCAAAAGATCAATGTATTGATCCTGTAATTTGTAAAAGGATTCCCTCTTGTCTCGCATTATTTGGGACAAACGTTCCTGCTCTTTAATAGCTTCTTGCATTTCAGGAGTTTGCGTTCTTTCTTGCTGTTTCATCAGTGCTTTCAGCATTCGCGCATCAAACATCTTATCCAATCCTTCCTAAAGCATTTCTCGTTTGGAATGCATAATTCATTATCCAAATCAGTCCTCGGGATCGGTGTTGTTTTTTGTTATGGACATATCTGTCCAGTCGCCCAAGGTGCCGGATCGACGCAAATAATCGTGCCCACCATCCACCGCGACGGCACCGCACTTGCAGAAAACAAAATCGTGTACGGACTTGGATTCAATGATATCGCCGCACTTATTGCATTTTATGGCATTTCTGATAATCACATAATTTCTCATATTATCCGCCTCCGATAAGCTCATTATATCATACCGCCTTTTTGACCGCAACCTAAGCTTTTGTTCCGCTTGAAACCGCCAAGCAATGGGGCAAGACCGCGGTTTTAAGGGGTAAAATTATAGCTTAGAAAGGTATTCTTCGATGTTGATATAATCGATAGTGCCTTCTTTGCAAGTCTCTCCGCGGTAAAGGACTGCCTTTTGCGTGATTTTGCCGTAACGGAATTCCGCGGCGGCACATTTTTGCTTGTCAAGGAGATGGCGGGCTTGGCCCGGCACTCTCTCTTTACTATACTTTATTTCGAATATCTGTATTTCAAGAGAATTCGGATCGCTCACAACCATGTCGAACTCTCCATTGGAGAATTGTAGTTGGAAAACGTCTTTTTGCGGTTTTGCCAATTTTGTTTCAAGCAGCACCACTTCTTCACTGATCCTGCCTTCAATGTCATGCAAGATCCTTGTGATCACGCGCTTCCTTTCCTCTGCGGACAGATATCCAAACAACGCGTCCGAAGAAAGCGACTCAATAAAGAACTTGGCTTGGGAATAGCGAAGTCCGGGCTGAGAAAACACGATACGCTTCTTTTGGTCGCCTATGTTGGTTATATCGTTAATGTTGATCTCTTGAATTAAATCCAATGCCGAAAGATACTCTTTAATCTCTTCGACATGTCCTTCATCTATCGGAACGATCCGCTCACCTCTGTTTTTAATATCAAGCATTTTCCTCAATCGTTCGGTAAACGCTTTGATGTCAATATCGTCCAAAACGGTGGTGGGGCGGGTTCTGTCTTTTCGAAGATTGTTCGCGGATAATCCCAAGTCGTTTGACTTAAAGTCGCGTTCCAGAACATCGATAGCGAATCGATGGTTCATATCTTCCACCACACGGTTGATCGCGCCGGTCAGTTCATCTTTTTCGTACAGAGAGAAGAGATGCCTGAAGTGACCGCCGTATTGATAAGACTTTAACGAGTGTTGAATGTTTTGCGCGATCGCGCTATCCACATATTCATCCGTACTTTTCTTATCGGAAAACACGCTATCATTATAGTGTTTCCCGCTCATAGTCATTGTCCCGCCATAGCGAATGTATTGGTCGATTCCGTGGACATCAAGGACCGAAGAGAACTCTCTGTAAGGTATAAATGTGGTATGAAGTAAGAAACAGCGATCAAACAATTCGTTGCTCTTTGTAATCCAGAATCCGAGAGAATCTGTCCCCGAAAGGACAATCTTCATTCCGACTGCGGCGTAAATATCGGATAGTAACGCCGCACCTTCGATAAAATCGGACATCAACGTTACTTCATCGATGAAAACATATTTATAGCCGAGATCTTCAAGTTTCTTTAAGTCTTTGTTTAGCTTGGCAAGATCATCTTTCACCGTAACTTGAATAAAGGCCGCTTTGGCTTGATCGGCATCCGACATTTGTGAAATGACCTGTTTGATAAGAGTGGTTTTTCCGGTCCGCCTTAACCCATAAAGAATGAATACTCTATTATATCCATCTCCATAAATATACCTTTCAATATCATTGTATCCGCTTCTCCTTTTTAGGTCTTTCACCGGAGCAACAAAAGTGAGCAGGTCGGTGCCGACCCTAATCTGCGTGGAAAAACTTACGGGAGCTTTCTTGTCAACTTGCATAGCTTCAAGTAATCGCTCGAGCCTCTTTCGTTCTTCGAGTTGACTTTGAATCGCAGGGATCTCCTCTTCTTTTAATGCGCGCGACCTTTGTCTGCCGTTTTCTCTCCATTGCAAAAACCTGTATTCATACACTTTACCGTTTTTCCCTTTGATTCGTTTAACAGTTATCCCACCTTGCGGCAACATAGATAATTTATAAAGGATTTCTTGTCTTGTCATAGATCCACCTCGTAGATAATTATGTCTGGTTTTACTTCATTTTACTTCATTTTACTTCAATAGTCAATAGCAAAGTAAAATTCGTGTAAAGTATCGGAAGGTTATCCTTGTCGGATGTTCAAATACAAGTTTTATGGCATTTTTCGCAGTCTCAAATACAAGTTTTATGAAAAATCGCGAAACTTCGATTTCAAGACCGCCAAGCAAAATGGGTCAAGGCCGCCAACCCTTTGGCGGACTTGAATTGGCAAAAATGCAGGGCGGTTTACTACTTTGTAGTAAAAAGTTCATCGAAAGTATCAAGGCCGCCAAGGCCGCCAAGATTTTTTGTTCTCTACAGAGGACGTCCTTTTTAGTGGTGTAAGTTTATGCAACTGCGTAATAATCCGTGTATTCAAGCACAACTGAGGGTTTTGGATTTTTAAGTCGAAATAGGGGCAATTTTTAGGGAAAAAATTGCCCTAAAATGCCCTTGAAAAAACGCTCTGTTTCTCCCTAAAACTGCCTAGTTTGGCTACATTGGCTACACTTGGCTACACAAAATTTTCAAAAAAATGTAGCCAATCGATTTTTGAGGCAAAAGTGGGAGAAAAAACTTCCTGAAAATAGGGAGATTTTCAGAGGTGATAAAGTGAGAGCACATTCCCTCGATTTTAGACTACATCCTTGGTAAGAAAGTGAATTATGGGTTCGTGTCCAAATAGAAGCCCTCCCAAAAAAAATGCAAAATAAGAAGAAACTTGTCTGAGGTTTTGTCGCTTAAAAAATGAATATATAAACAGAGCGGGGTGAAACAATCCCCCCGCCTGCGATGGAAGGTTCGTTAGGAATTATTTTTCTCGTCTGTTTTTATTTTTGTCGTTAATGTTTGAACTTCGAACTCATACTGCTCTTTTGTGAGGAGTTTGCGTTCGTAGAAGAGCTTGATCATCTCCAGTTGGCGCTCGAGGAGATATTTGTTGTCGAACTTCTTTACGTTATCGTCCATTTCGCATGACTTCCTCTGCAAATTGACGTATCTGCGCGTCGCCGTTTAAGATCCGTCCGTCCTCGATGGTCGCAGATGTGCTCACGGCGAGATCGATCCTCGCCTTGCCGAGACCACTACCGCCGCTTGTCGCCCAAAGAACGATCTTCTTGCCGCTGAAATCGTAGGACTCCAAAAAGGTGTTGATGATGGTCGGAGCGGTGTACCACCACACGGGATAACCGATGAGGATCGTGTCGTAAGCCGATACGTCCAAGGCGTCCATTACGATCGCGGGACGGGAAGATTTGTCCTTCATTTCGAGCGAACTCCGCGAATTTTTGTCCATCCAGTTCAGGTCGGCGTCCGTATAGGGCAGGGCGGGTTTGATCTCGTAGGTGTCGCAGTTCAATTCGTTCGCGAGCTTTTGCGCCGCCCGCGCCGTTCTTCCCGTTGCGCTGAAATAGGCTACCAATGCTTTCATCTCTTACTCTCCTTTTGGATCTTGTTCACGTATGCACGCTTTCAGCGCGAATACGAATATCACGATATAGCAAATGGTTTTCGGCAACATCATCAGCCCTAAGATCGGGACGAACGTCGCGCCGAGGGCGGTGATCAGGTAGAAAACGAAAGAGAGGATGACGAGCAGCCACATTCGGCGAAACTCCTTATCATCCTTGCAGTATGCAAAGGATAACGCGATAAAGATAACGCCCATCAGCACGAAGGGGATATTCCTGACGACGTTCCAAACATAAGGTGAACTCTCGAGCCAATTATTCTGCGGCAACGCCACAAGAACGATGCGGATCAAAAACAGGATGCCGTAAAGGATGCTGAGCCACGTCGGCGGCACTTTCTTCTCCCGTACGATCAAAAAGACGTACAGTATGACGTAGAAAAAGGACATCGTGACGGACGTGATCAGCTTCCCCGTGCCCAAGGCTGCAGCGTGATGCTCCAAGCCGTCCGTATTCAAGGCGATCATTCGTGGGATCAGGTGGAACGCGTCGCCGAGCCCCAAAAGAAGGATCGCCCCCGCCAAAAGAAGGTATTGCGTCTTTCCTTTGCCCTTACAGATCAAAAAGATCCCCGTGAACAAGGCGAATAGCAGATAGCCTGTTTCAAATATCGTTTCCATGATCGCTTGCATAATGATATTATACCATCTCCCACTCTTCTTGGCAATATAGATGAAAAGAGGTGCCTCCGAATGGGGACACCTCAGATGTGTTGAATGGAATTACGCCGGATTGAACTTGCTCTTGGGTTGTTTGCAACGCGGGCACTTCCAGTCCTCGGGCAGGTCTTCAAACGCCACGCCGTCATGCTCGGCAGGGTCGTAGACGTAGCCGCAGACAGAGCAAACGTATTTGCCCGTCGCTTCCTTATTCGCGAAATCCACCTTCGGGAAGATGGTCTCTACGGGATGATTGAGGTCCATCACGCGCTTCGCCTCGAGGTTCTCATACCCTTGCGGCGTGTGCGTGCCGCAGTAAACGGTGGGGTGATTGCGAATGAACTCGCGCACCCGATCGAAGGTGATCCTGTCCGCGACGATATCGTCAAATACGACGGAACGCTTGTTGGCATACAAGGCTTCGTCCACGTAGGTGATGTCGCCTTGGAACATATAGAACAGACCGCCGTCCTCTGCGATGACGAGACTGTTTCCGTTGGTGTGTCCCTTTGCCTTGATGAAATAGATGCCGTCCGCGATCTTTTGGCTCTCGGGGAAGTTGTAGTACGCGCCGTCGGTGTAGGTCACGGGAATGATGTTCGGGATCCCCTGAAGTTCCATCGCGGACACTTCTTCCGCGCCCACGTAGATCTTCGCGTTCGGGAAGGACTTGAGCTCGCCCGAATGGTCGGCGTGTTTGTGGGTCAAAAGGATCTTCGTGACCTGCTCGGGCTTGTATCCCAAGGCGGCGAAGGCATCCATATAGGAACAAATATCCTTGCCGGTGTACATCAAACTGTTTTCGTCGGGATTCTCTTCGGGTGTGCCCGCGGGAATGCCCGTATCGACCAAGATCACTTCCTTGCCCGTGTCGATCAGGTAGTTTTGCAAACTGCCGCGATACCGCACGTTCTTGTCGAACTTGTCCATTCCCTCTTCGCCGCCGAACGCGAAAGGCTGCGTATAAAAACCGTCTTTTCTGAACTTAACAGCTTTGATGATCATTTTTAGTCCTCCGTTTACCTTATTTTCTTTTTATTTTATCATATTGGAAGGTAAAAGTATATCTTAATCGGAATTATCCATTATCTTTATTACGGAATCTGCGCTCCCGCGCGATAGGGGCGGGTGACGAAGCATCCGAAGGCGGAGCGAGATGCATAAAGTGGGAAAAGAATGAGAAGCGCAACGAAAAAGCCCCTCGCAAAGATTGAACCCTGCGGGGCGGGGGTGTATAATGAAACTATGGAAAACGTCGTATTGATCGGGATGCCGGGATGCGGGAAAAGCACCTGCGGGGTGCTGGCGGCGAAGGTGCTATGCAAGGAGTTCGTCGATACCGACCTCGTGATCCAGCAAAAGGAAAAGGCGCCTCTTCAGGCGATCATCAACGAGAAAGGAAACGACTATTTCGCGGCGGCGGAAGAGGATGCGATCTGTTCGCTGAAAGCCCTTGATGCGGTCGTTGCTACGGGCGGCAGCGTTGTCTATTCCGAGAAGGCAATGGCACATTTGAAAGAGGGCGCCACGGTGATCTATCTCCGCATCACCTTCGACACGATGGTGAAACGCATCGCCGATATGCGCAGTCGCGGGATCTTGTTGCGCGATGGGGAAAGCCTCGAAGTGATGTTCGCCGAGCGGGAATCGCTCTACGAAAAATATGCCGATCGGATCATTGACTGCGACGATAGGACGATCGAAAGCATCGTCTCCGAGATCGTAAAAGCCGTGCGCTGACGCGTAAAACCGCTCCCGTCTCTTTGGACGGGTCGCGCAGGCACTTTTTTATCAAGTTTATCCTATATTTCCGAATAAACGGCTAAACTGCCTTGATCTTCACGATCGCTTCCGTCACGGCGGTCAGCACGCGCTCGCCGTTTTGGTTGTATGCATCGATCGTGACGGTCGCGACGCCGTTGCGCGCGTTTCGCGGCGTGAGGGCGGTGATCGTCGCCTTGCCGCTCAGTTTGTCTCCCGCATAGACGGGGCGCAACCATTCGACCTTGGTGGATTTGCCCGCGAGGAGCTCTTCGCCGAAAAAGTCCACTTCGAGATACTTCGCCCAAACGACCAGGTAGCTCATGACGCCGGGGGCGATCAGCTGTCCAAACGGGGTTTTGGCGGCGTATGTTTCGTCCACGTGCAGGGGCACGTTGTCGTACTCGCGAGCGAAAGAGAGCATCTTCTCCTTGTCGATCGTCGCGGGGGCGATCTCCGCCGTCATTCCGAGTTTCAGTTCGTCAAAATACATTTTTTCTCCCAAGCGGAAAGGCGCGGTCAATCGTCGCCTTCCAAAACGAGCACGTTGACGACGCCGCTCCGTGCGGTACAGGCGTCAAGAGCGATCAGATGATCGCCGTAAAAGGGCGTATAGTCGTCGGCAAAACGCGTCGGATCGAATAGATGACCGAGGTTTGCGGATCGGTGCCCACAGACGAGGGTTTTCCCTTCGGGCAGGGCGACCTTGCCGTAAAACTGTTGCCACTCTGCCCATTGCGCGTCTTCCCAAGCCTCTGAGGAGGCGTTTCTCCAATCGGGCAGGACGACGGGCGGCAGAGCGTCGTCGACGGGCAACCAGCCGTGCGTAAAGATATAATCGCCCCATTCGTAATAATTGACCATATCGGCGAGCAGGCGCTTGATCTTGGCGACGGTTTCGTCCTCTTTCCCAACGCGCAAGGACCCTTTCGACGTCGCGAGCCTGCCGAAAAAGCCTTCCAAGGTCTTGATCGTGCCGTTGACCTTGTCGTAGCTCTCAAAGCGAGCGCCCTCAAGCAATGCGGCGAGACGGGCGTCGTGATTGCCGCGGATCATCACCTTGTTCTCGACGCTTAGAAAGAAGTCCAAAAGTTGCCGTTGCTCCTCGCCGCGATCGAAGACGTCGCCCAAACAGATCAAAAGATGCGTCGGATCGTTGCGGTCGTATCCCGCTCGCTCGAGCGCCGCCATCGTTTCCGTATAAAAACCGTGCGGATCGGAGATCACGAATCGTTTTGTCGTCTGTTTAGCCATAAGAGTTCCTTTGGCGGATCGGCGCTGTTTCCGAAGCCGCTCTTTCATTATATCGAAAAAGGCGCGGAGAATCAACCGCGTCGCACGCTTTTATCCGCACGAGAAAGAAAAACGGCGGATGGATTGCTTTTCTCTTTCGACCTTTTTATAATAATAGAAGATCGATAAAAGGAGATTGCTATGAAAAGATCGATAAAACTCATCGCGTTGATCGTACTGGTCGTTATGCTGGCGGGGCTCGTCTTTGCGGGCTGCGGAGACTTGACGCGCAAGCTCAAGGGTGCGGAGCTGTCCTTCCCGAATAAGATCTCGGGAGCGAAGAAGCTGTCTTTCAAAATGAATATCAATTATCGCAAGGGCGAAACCCGCACCGAGATCGATATGCAATGCTATCGCGCGGCGAATGAGAGCGGGCAGGACGAATACGCCTACGTCTATACCAGCGCTGCCTCTTTGTGCAACTCGTACAAGAATATCTATGCCGACGGCAAACTGTACGAGATCGTGAACGTCACGACGAATGCGGGCTCCTATTACGTGCAGGACGACGTCTCGGTGGAAGACGAAGGGAATATCCTGTATCATATCACGAAAAAGATCTTCCTGATCGGCGCCGCCGCTTTCGTTTCCAAGGCGCAAGAGGAGACCTATCAAGGTGAGACCGTCTATCGCTACGACGTGATGGTGAGTGAAAAGAAGGTCACCCTCTGGTACAACAGCGAAGTATTGGTGAAAATATTTGTCTCCATTCCGACAGAGACGGAAGGCGAGTACGAGCAGTACACGATCAAACTGTCGGACTACGCTTTCGATGCAGAACTTCCCACAGACGCCTTTAAGCGCCCGAATACCTATGGGATCACCTACGTCGAGAGCCCGATCTCTTTTGAGGATTGGACGTCGATCGTCACCTCCTTCGCCTCGAAACTCGGCTGATCCGAGCGCCGAAAAGCCTTGCTGCGGCCGGGTCGCGTCCCGTCCTTCGGTGCGGATAAAAAACCCGCATCTTAGGGCGAAAGAGTTTTTTGCAGGCATTGCTTTTTGCGTAAAACTGTTGTATAATTAATAAACGATTGTAAAGTAACGGTTGCGGTTTATCGCAACGACGGAAAGGAGCAAGAATTGAATACGTCAGAAAAAGGGGCAATGGAAGCGATCGGCGCGATCCAAGCGGTGCTAAAGGAACTCGGCGTCGGTTACGAGCGTGAGGGGAATGACCTTCTTCGTCTGACCTTTGAGGGAAACGACATCATTATGCCCGTCAATCTGTGGATCGAGCCGGAGTATTCCTTAGTCACGTTCGGATCGGTGCTCCCCTTCCGAGTGAAGGAAGAAAAACTGGACGAGACGGCGATCGTACTGAACGATCTGAATGCTCGACTCGTGAACGGCGCCTTTTACCTCGACAGAGGGGATCGCTATATCAAGTTCAAGATCACGGACAGTTATCTCGGCGCTCCCGTTTCTAAAGGCGCGATCCGTTTCCAACTCGAGCTGTTACTGATCACCGTGGACAACTATAACGATCTACTGTATGCGTTTAACGAAGGTTCTTTGGATAGGATCTTCTTTACGACCTGCCTATAGCGGGAATAGCGCGCCGCGAGGACGGAGAACCGCGCAAACAAAGGAGAAAGAGTATGAAGTTTTTAGTAAAGGTTTTTTACCCGCAAAACTGGAAGGGTGACACGACGATAGGCGCTTGGATCTCCTCCGTAAACGTCTTGTTTATCAATAAAGGCGTCGTTGACGTCAAATTGTCATCCGCGAACGGGATCCCCGCCGACGCCATCTTGGAGATCGGCTCGGATGGTCTCGAACGCTACAACGAGGTCAAAGCCGCGATCCTCGAAACCATCTGCCGCGGCATGGATCCCGGCGCCGAAAAGCCGATGGTCATGATGTTGCCGGTCAGCGTTTTGGATCGTTTGAGTAAGACGTCCGACAGCGACGAGGATGAGGACGAAGCAAAACCCGCCGACGCCGATAAGAGCGAGGACGAACCCGCAGAGGAAGAGGAAGACGACGATCCGACGCTCGATGAGATCTTGCAACAACTGCGCGCGAGAAAGGCGGAACTCGAAGCTGCCGCCAACGGCGATTCGGATGAGGCAGAGCAAGAGAAAGAAAAAGAGAAAAAGAACGAAGAGAAAGAGAATCCCAATAAGACGAAGCCTTCCAAGAAAAAGGAAGAGGACAAGCCCGAGGAAAAGGATCCTTTCAAGGAGATCAACGACAGGCTCGACGAGCTCGTCAATATAGACGAGTTCCGCGCGCTCTGCCGAGAGATCATGGCGATCGCGCCGAAGATGGTCAAACGCAACGCAAGAAGCATCTTCGCCAATCAATGCTATCTGTTCTCGATCGGAGACGGGCAGGGGCTCTCCACTTGTTTGGAACTGCTCGGCGATACCATCGTTGCGGCGAAATTGTCCGATGCGAAAAGAACCCGCGTGATCGAGTGTAAGCTCCCCTACGATACGGGAGATAAAAACTCGACTTGGGAACAAAAGGCGTACGAAACGATGAGCAAGGCGTCCGGCTCTCCTTATAACGTCGTCCTCTGTTTCGACATCTCGGAATGGATCGGACATTTGACCAACGCCAAGTTTATAGAGTTCCTTCGCGACGCTTTCGAGGATCTCGAAGATTTTTCCCTCGTCTTCCGCGTGCCCTATTTGGACAAAGAGGTGTTCTCGCGCGTCAAAGAGTCCCTCTCTGACGTTTTCTACACCCGTCCGATCGTTTTCCCGCCTCTCACGATGGATAATTTCCGCGATCTGACGGAGATCGAACTGATGAAGTACGGTTACAAGCTGACCGATTCCGCTTGGACCTTCATGGAAAAGAAGTTGTCTGAAGAGAAGAGCGACGGCAGATTCTATGGGATCAATACCTTGGAGAAGGTCATCGGCGAGTTGCTCTATAAGAAGGAACTGACCAACCTGCATGCCAAGAAGGAGTCTCTGACCATCACCAAGTCCGACGCGAAGGCGCTCTGCTCCTTCCAAGAAGAGGTCAACGCGGACGAAATGTTGAACGCCTTGGTCGGTATGGACGAGATCAAACAGCGCCTTAAAGAGGTCGTCGCGCAGATCGAAGCCTCGCGCAAGATCCCCGGCGTTGCCAAGCCGTGTATCCATATGCGCTTCCTCGGCAATCCCGGTACGGGCAAGACCTCGATCGCGAGGATCCTCGGCAAACTGCTCAAGGAGAAGGGGATCTTGCGTATCGGCAATTTCTTTGAGTATTCCGGCAGAGATTTCTGCGGGCGTTACGTCGGCGAGACCGCGCCGAAGACCAGCGGGATCTGCCGCGACGCATACGGCTCCGTCCTCTTCGTGGACGAGGCGTATTCGCTGTATCGCGGCGATAGGGATTCCAAGGACTACGGCAGAGAGGCGCTCGATACCCTGATCGCCGAGATGGAGAACCATAGGGACGATATGCTCGTCATCATGGCGGGGTATTCCGACGAAATGAACACCATGGCGAGCGGCAATATCGGCTTGCAGAGCAGAATGCCTTATACCATCGAGTTCAAGAATTACGATCGGGAGCAGCTCTTCAATATCTTTATGAGTATGATGAAAAAGTCCTTCGAGTACGAACCCGACGTGGAGGCGGCGGCGAAGGCGTATTTCGACGGTTTGAGCAAGGAGTTCCTCGAGTCCAAGGAGTTCAGCAACGGTCGTTTCGTCCGCAACCTCTTCGAGCGTACTTGGGCGAAAGCGTCGATGCGTTGCGAGCTCAATAAGGGAAAGATCGTCATCAATAAAGAGGACTTCCTGCGGTCTACGACGGACGTCGAGTTCAAAAAGACCGTGCAGGGCGGAAAACGCCGCATCGGGTTCGGGTTCAATTAATTCTCCCGCGAGAATCATCGTGCATCAAGGCAGGGCGTAAGCTCTGCCTTTTTCGTGTCCGTGCGGTGCGGTGGAAGGGTGATTTTTAAGTAAGCAGGTGTCGCTCGAGGAAAGCTCCCGTCGTCAGCGTGCCGTCGCGGTTGATGCGCCACAGACGGGACAGCTTGTTCGCGTCCCCCCTTTTTAGGCGGTTGACCCGTTCGTAGCAGGTGAAGATCGCGTCGTAGCCGAGTGATCGCACGATGCGTTCACTCTCCTCGTCGTAGGCGCCGAAAGGATAGGCGAAGGAGACGGGGATCACGCCGCTTTTTATGAGAAGAGCGCGTTCGAGACGGGTCAGATCCTCTGTCAATGCTTTTTCGTAATCATCGGAAGATTCCGACTTTTTACGCTTTATTCCGAAGCGCGGTTTATAGTCGTGCATCTTGTAGGTATGGCTGCCGATCTCGAAGACGCCGCTCTGCGCCAAAGCGCCGATCTCGTCCCAGGTCAGGTGGGAGTATTCGACGTGATCCTTTTCGTGCGTCGAGGAGTACTCGGTGAAACAGCCGATCACGTGCAGTACGGCGGTAAAGCCCTCTTCGCGGAGAATGTCGAGAGCGTAATAGAGGTTATTGTAATGGCCGTCGTCGAAGGTGATCATAACGGGCTTTTCGGGAAGGTCTCCCTTCCCCATAAGATACGCTTTGACTTCGGCGAGGGTCACGCTTTCGTAGCCTCTCGCTTTCAGTTCGCCGAGGTCGCCACGCAACTGTTCGGGCGTGACGAAATAGACCCCTTTTTGCGTTTCGGAAACCGAATGATACATCAAGACGGGCAGATCGCGGCAGTCCTCTTCTCCTCGGGCAGGGCTCGGTGAGAGCAAACAAAAGAGCATAAAGGAGAGTAAAAGCACCGTGATCGCCTTTTTCATAACAAGGCTAATATGTCCGCTTTACGAGAAAATATGCCCGAGCCTTCGATATTGTTTGCGCGTAGGCGGGCGGGCGTGTTATAATTTTTTCGTCTGACGAAAAAACGGCGCGTGTCACAAGGCGCGTGCGCCACGCATATATCACAAAAAAGCAGAGGAGAGAATATGAAACAAAGCATTTTCAAAGGAGCGGCAACCGCGATCATCACCCCGATGAAGAACGGGGAAGTGGATTTCGACGCGCTGGGCAGGCTGGTCGATTATCAGATCGAGAACGGCATCGACGCCCTCGTCGCGGCGGGTACCACGGGCGAAAGCAGTACCTTGACGGACGAGGAACACGTCGAGGTCATCAAGACCGTCGTGGATCGCGCGGCGGGTAGGGTGCCCGTCATCGCGGGTACGGGCAGTAACGACGCGGCTTATGCGATCAAGCTGTCGCAGGACGCCTGCCGCCTCGGCGCGGACGCGCTCCTCTTGGTGACGCCCTATTACAACAAGGCCACGCAGGCGGGCTTGATCACGATGTATAAGGAGATCGCGGCGAACGTAACGCGCCCGATCATTCTCTACAACGTGCCTTCCCGTACCGGCGTGAATATCGAGCCCGCGACCTACGCTGCGCTTGCCGACGTGCCGAATATCGTCGCGATCAAAGAGGCGAACGGCAATATCGGCAAGATCGTGGAGACGATGTCTCTCGTGTCGGGCAAGCTCGACCTCTATAGCGGTAACGACGATCAGATCGTGCCCTTGATGAGTCTCGGCGGCCTCGGCGTGATCAGCGTATTGTCCAATCTGCTCCCGCGCGAAACTTCCGAACTGTGCCACGCTTTCCTTCGCGGCGACGTCGCGGGGGCGGCGGCGATGCAGTTCAAGTATCACAAACTCATCGACGCTCTGTTCTGCGAGGTCAATCCGATCCCCGTCAAGGCGGCGATGACCCGTCTCGGATTCGGCGACGGTTCGATCCGTCTCCCGCTGACCCCGATGACCGAAGGAAACGAGGCGAAGCTCGTCGCGTTGATGCGCGAAGCGGGCATCGAGGTGTAGTATGACGGTGATCGTACACGGCGCGGGCGGCAGGCTCGGGCAGGAAGTCATTAAGGCGGCGAAGGCGGCGGGATACGCCGTCGTTGCCGTGGATAAGACCGGGACAAGCCCCGAAGAGACGACCTATCGTAACCTCACGGATTACACGGGGGCGGCGGACGTCGTGATCGACTTCTCGTCCCACCTCGCGACCGAGGAACTCCTCGCCTACGTGACGGCGCGGCGCCTGCCTTTGGTGCTCGCGACGACGGGACAGACCGACGAAGAGAAGGCGATGATCCGCGAAGCGGCGAAGACGATCCCCCTCTTTTTCAGCGCGAATATGAGTTACGGCGTGGCGCTTCTCCTCTCTCTCGTGAAGAGGGCGGCGGCGCTCCTTCCCGAAGACGACGTGGAGATCGTCGAGACCCACCACAACCACAAGGCGGACGCCCCGTCGGGTACCGCGCTTATGCTCGCGAACGGCATCTCGGACGCCCTCGGCGGCAGACCGATCGTCAGGGGCAGGAACGGCATTGCCCGCCGCGAAAAGGGCGAGATCGGCATCAGCTCGATCCGTATCGGCAGCGTGGTCGGCAAGCACGAGGTGATGTTCGGCGACGGCGTCGAGACCCTGACGATCACACACGAGGCGCACGACAAGGCGCTCTTTGCCGTCGGCGCTCTGCGCGCCGCGACCTTCCTCGTAGGGCAAAAAGCGGGACTGTACGATATGCAGTCTCTCGTGGAGGCGACCCATGCGTAAGATCGCTTTTACCAAGATGCACGGCGCGGGCAACGATTATATCTATATCGACCTATTCGCCTCCCCCCTCGACTTTGACCCGAACGACCTCGCGCGGAAGATGAGTCCGCGGCATTTCTCGGTCGGCGGCGACGGCGTGGTGCTGATCCTGCCGAGCACGCTTGCGGACGCGAAGATGCGTATGTTCAATCTGGACGGCAGCGAGGGCAAGATGTGCGGCAACGCAATCCGTTGCGTCGCGAAATACCTGTCGGATCACGGATTGACGAAGAAAGACGTGATCACGGTGGAGACCCTGTCGGGCGTCAAGACGCTCCGCCTCTTTAAGGAAAACGGCAAGGTCAAGCGCGTTTCGGTCGAGATGGGCGTCGCGAACTTTGCGCCCGCGGAGATCCCCGTACTGTTCGATGGGAAAGAGATGGTGGACGAGCCCGTGACGGTGCTCGGCAAAACCTATCGTATGACGGCGGTCAGTATGGGCAATCCGCACGCCGTGATTTTCACGACCGGCGTGGCGGCGCTCGATCTTGCGGCGATGGGTCCGACCTTCGAGACTCTGCCGATCTTCCCCGAACGGGTCAATACCGAATTTGCGGAAATGATCGACGACAAGACGATCTTGATGCGCGTGTGGGAGCGCGGCAGCGGCGAGACCTTCGCTTGCGGTACGGGCGCTTCGGCGACGGTCGCGGCGGCGGTCAAAACGGGGCGCGTCAAGGCGGGGGACGAGGTCACGGTGCGCCTTCTCGGCGGCGACCTCACGATCAAGGTGAATGACGATTACGCCGTCACGATGACGGGCGGCGCGACCGAAGTATATCAAGGAGTTTACATTTATGATGAAGATTAAAGTGAACGACAATTTCGCACGCTTGAAGGAGAGTTATCTCTTCTCCGAGATCGGCAGGAAAGTCCGCGCCTACCAGGCGGCCAATCCCGATAAAAAGGTGATCCGTATGGGCATCGGCGACGTGACCCTTCCGCTCGCCCCCGTCGTCGTCGAGGCGATGGAAAAGGCGGTCAAGGAAATGGGCGTTAAGGAGACCTTCCGCGGTTATCCGCCCGAGTACGGCTATGCATTCTTGCGCGACGCGATCAGCGCCTATTACGCCCGCAAAGGGGTCAAGGTGGCATCGGACGACGTCTTCGTCTCGGACGGCGCGAAGAGCGACGTCGGCAATATCGTCGACATTCTCGGCAAGAATACCGTCCTGATCCCCTCTCCCGTCTATCCCGTCTATATGGACAGCAACTTAATGAGCGGCAACCGCATCGAACTGCTTGAGGCGGGCGAGGCGGACGGCTTCCTCGGCACGCCCGACCTTTTGGACGGCGAGACCTACGTGATCTATATTTGTTCGCCCAATAACCCCACCGGCGCGGTGTACGACAGGGCGGGGCTCAAAGCGTGGGTGGACTATGCCCTCGCGAGCGGCTCTCTGATCATCTTCGACAGCGCGTACGAGGCGTTTATCAAGGGAGACTATCCCCATTCGATCTATGACATCGAGGGCGCGGAGAAGTGCGCGATCGAGATCTGCTCTTTCTCCAAGATGGCGGGCTTTACCGGCACGCGTTGCGCCTGGACGGTGGTGCCCGAGACCCTCGTGACCGAGGACGGGTTCAACCTCAAGAAACTGTGGGCGCGCCGTCAGGCGACCAAGTTCAACGGCGTTTCCTATCCCGTGCAACGCGCGGCGGAAGCGGCTCTCAGCGAAGAGGGCGTTCTGGAGTGCGCGGCGCTCGTCGAATACTATGCCGAAAATGCGAAGATTCTCAGCGAGATGCTGGACAGGAAGGGCGTCTTCCATACGGGCGGCATTTCCTCACCGTACATTTGGCTGAAATGCCCGAAGGGTATGTCCAGTTGGGACTTTTTCGATCTGTTGCTCGAGAAGGTGCAGGTCGTCGGCACGCCGGGCGAAGGCTTCGGCGAGGCGGGCGAAGGATTCTTCCGCCTGACCGCCTTCTCGGACAGAGAAAGCACGATCGAGGCGGCGAAGCGCTTAGAGACGCTGTTTTGATTGCGGTGGCAGATAGCAGGGCAGATACTTCCTTTCCGCCTTCCCCGAGATCCCGTAAAGGGGGATCGCCCGAAAAGAAAGACGGAAACACATAGATAAGGAGCGAAACACTATGTTACATAAGAATATCGGCATCAACGAAAGCGGGCATTTGACCTTCGCGGGGATAGACGTCGTCACCCTTGCGGAGAAGTACGGCACCCCCTTGATGCTCCTCGACGAGGACAGGATCCGCGAGAACATTCGCGTGTATAAAAGGGCGATGCGTGAGCATTTCGGCGCGGACAGTTTCCCGCTCTTTGCGTCCAAGGCGCTGTGTTTCAAGGGCGTCTATCGCATCGCGAAAGAGGAAGAGATCGGCGTGGACGCGGTCTCGGTCGGTGAACTGTATACCGCAGAGGCGGCGGGGTTCGACCTCTCGAAAGCCTATTTCCACGGCAACAATAAGACCGACGCGGACATCGCGTTCGGCGTGGAGCACGGCGTCGGTACCTTTGTGGCGGACAACGCGGACGAGCTCCGTGCGCTCGAAGCGTATCTTGCGAAAGCGGACAAGCGTCAGCGCGTGTTGCTCCGTATCTCTCCGGGCATCGACCCCCACACCTTCAAGGCGGTCGTGACAGGTAGTGTAGACAGCAAGTTCGGCTCGCCGATCGCGACGGGGCAGGCGGAAGAGATCACCCGCCTCGCGCTGTCCTTGCCGCATATCGACCTTGCGGGATTCCATTGCCATATCGGGTCGCAGATCTTCGACCACGAACCCTTCGTGGACGCGGCGGACGCGATGCTTCGCTTTATCGCACTCATTCGCGCGGAGACCGGCTTTACCCCGACAGAGCTCAATCTCGGCGGCGGTCTCGGCGTCAAGTACGTCGAAGGACAACCCGAGATCGACTACGCCGAAGTCATCGGCGAGATGGCGGCGGTCATCAAACTCAGAGCCGCCGAGATCGGCATCGAGCTCCCGCGCATCGTTCTGGAGCCGGGGCGCTCTCTCGTCGCGGACGCAGGTATGACCCTCTACACCGTCGGCAGCGTGAAGAGCATCACGAGTTATAAAAACTACGTTTCGATCGACGGCGGTATGCCGGACAACCCCCGCTACGCCCTCTACGAATCGCCTTATACCGTCTATAACGCCTCGCGAGCGGCTGCTCCCGCGGATTTCCCGTGTTCGGTGGTCGGGCGCTGCTGTGAGAGCGGCGACATCATCCAAGAAGGGGTGACCCTGCCGAGACCCGTGCGCGGAGAGATCATCGCCGTCGCGGTCACGGGCGCATACAACTATTCGATGGCATCTAACTACAATCGCATTCCCCGTCCCGCCGTCGTGATGCTGAAGGGTGGCGAAGACCGCCTCGCCGTTCGTCGCGAGAGCAACGAGGATATGATTCGCAACGAGGTGTGACGTGAAGAGAAAAGCAGGCGTATTGTTATCGGTCTCGTCCCTTCCTTCAAGGGAGGGCATAGGGACTTTGGGCGAGGGCGCGTACGCGTTCGTCGATTTCCTCGCGAGGGCGGGATTTTCGGTGTGGCAGGTATTGCCGCTGACCCCGACGCGCGAAGGCAATTCCCCCTATTCTTCGGTGTGTGAGAACGCGCTGAATCCCCTCTTTATCGACCTATACGATCTCGTGGATCGCGGACTTTTGCGCGAGTGTGAGATCGGCGTATCCCGCATAGAGCGGGTGGATTACGAGGCGCTGATCCCCGAGAAAAAGCGCTTATTGCGACTTGCCTTTTCCCGTTTCGATACGAGCGCGCCCGATTTCGCCGCTTTTGTAAAGACGGGGGAATACGAGGACTACGCGCGCTTTTCCGTCCTGTCCGACGCATTCGGCGGGAAACCGTTTTGGGAGTGGTCGGACGGCTTCAATGAGTACGACGAGGATTTCGTCGCCGCCTTCCTCGCCGAACGTGAAGAGGACAGGCTGTTCTACCTTTTCACGCAGTATTTATTTGACACAGAATGGCGTGCCTTGAAATCCTATGCGAATAAACGCGGCGTCTCGATCTTCGGCGATATGCCGATCTACGTCGCGATGAATAGCGCGGAAGTGTATTTCCACCCGGAGCTATTCCTCTTTGACGAGAGGCACAAGCCGTCCGAAGTGGCGGGCGTGCCGCCCGACTATTTCAATTCCGAAGGGCAACTCTGGGGCAACCCCCTTTACGACTGGGATAAGATGAAAGAGAACGGCTATCGCTGGTGGCGTGAACGCATCCGCCGTGAGCTGACCCGTTTCGATATGTTACGCATCGACCATTTCCGCGGACTGGATCGATTCTATGCGATCAAGGCGGACGCCGAAGATGCCAAGCACGGCGTATGGCGCGAGGGTCCCGGCGCGGCGCTCTTCGATGGGATGACCGATCTCCCGATCGTGGCGGAAGATCTCGGCTTCATCGACGAGAGCCTCAAACGGATGTTGTCGGAAGTCGGATTCCCGGGCATGAAGGTCTACGAGTTCGGTCTGGACGGCGACCCTTGGTCGGAGCATAAACCCGCGAACTACAAGGAGAACGTCGTCGGCTACACGGGCACGCACGACAATATGCCCTTCCGTGGCTACCTCGATTCGCTGACGGGCGACGCACGCGCCACCGCGGCGCGAGACATTCTCATTCAGGCGACCGCCCTCTCGGTGGCGATCCCCGACAAATTGGACGTCGCGAAGAAGATCGGCGTAGGGAAAAGCGAAGGCGACCGTACGAGAGAGAAGATCGCCTATCTCGAGAGCTTGCCGCTCGATCCCTTTATGAAATTGCCTACGGATCTCTTGACGATGACCGCGATCATTACGCTATTCGCCTCGCACGCACGGCTGACGATGGTGCCGATGCAGGACCTTTTGGCCCTCGGTGCGGAGAGCCGTATGAATACCCCCGCCCTCGTGGGGAGCGAGAACTGGGCGTGGCGTCTGGATCCTGCCTATTTGACCGATCGGCTCGCCGTCGCCCTTCGCGATCAGATCGCCCTCGCGGAGAGAGAATAGTCCTCATAATGGAATGGATCGTTTGGCTGATCTTCATGATCCCACTCAGCGCGCTCTTTACGGGCGTTGGGATCTTCGCGATCCGCCGCAAAAAGCCGATGTGGTTTTGGTCGGGTAGCGAGGTTAGGGCGGAGAGCCTCACCGACGTTCGCGCCTATAACCGCGCAAACGGCGTGATGTGGATCGTCTACTCTCTGCTTTTTTGGGGCGAGACCGTCCTTGGCGTCTTTTATCCCGATATTGCGGGCGTTTTGATCGCCGCGACCACCCTTGGCGGCATCCCGATCCTCGTCGTCGTTTACAAAAGAATCCTTAAAAAATACAGAGTAAAATAAGAAAGTCGCACCAAGGTGGGTGCGACGCTTTTGTATTACTTCGCGAGTTATGCTTGTGCGGAGAGTTTTTCCGCGAGTTTCTCGTACAGAGCGGCGGTGGCGTCCGTGGTCTTTTGGTTGACGACCGTGACCGAGCCGTCCTTTTTTCGCAGCAGGATATAGTTGTGCCTGTTCTCCGAGAAGGTCAGGCGGAAATGCTCGCCGTACGCGTCGTTTACGTAAGTGCCGAAGTCCTTGCTGATGCCGCCGTAGGACTTGATGCGTTCGGACGTGTAACTCTCATCGAGCAGGGCGATCTCCGCAAGGTCGGCGTACAGGGCGCTTTCCTCATGGAAGAGGAAGGAGAGAGTGTAGCCGTCCTCCTCCACCGTCAGATCGACGGGGGCGAAGACGATGGCGAGCGCCGCCGCCAGCCCGAGCGCCAAGAAGAGGAATAGGACGATCAAGAAGGCGTGGAAAAGGGGGCGGTGCGGGGGAATGTTACCACCAGTCTTTTTCTTTGAACTTGATGTCGTCATAGTACTCCCCGTACTTTTGCTTGAAGGCTTCCGCGTCCTTTTCGTATTCGGCGAGAAGGTCTTTTAGGTCGAAGTCCTCGTAGTGGATGGCGTCTTCGTCCTGATATTCTGCTAATTTTGCCAGTTCTCTCTCAGTCACTTTGTTCCTCCGTTATAGCGCCTGCGCATAAGGGCGCATCTGCTTTGTTTCTGTCTGCGGCGCCGCGAAATCACGTACGCCAAGTACGCTCATTCGTGTCGCCTTGCCGAGCCTCGCATCTGCCCTCTTCTGCGCAGGCTCTTGTGTGGATCGTCTATTTTTCATTTTTAGTTTCATATCTTTGCCGTCGAGCCTTGCGCCTGCACCATTCACCGCCAATATCCCAAATAATTTATAATTATTCGAGGACCCCGACGGCGGTGATTGCCAATACCCCCTAACACGAAGCTCCCCAAAGGCGGTGAGATCGGATATATCCGACAATGCTTCTTTTCGGAGCAGCGCGACCCGTAATTCCGCATTCCGCATTCCGCATTCCGCATTGAATCACGTCGTCACCTATGGTAGGTAGCGCCGTTGATGATCGTGATGCCCTGCGACACAGGTAGTTAGCGAAGGATATGCCCCGCTATACGCTGTCACTTTATTTATGGTAGGCGGCGCCGTTTATAATGGTTTCCGCGCGGTACAGCTGTTCCAACAGGACGACGCGGAAGAGTTGGTGGGGCAGGGTGACGTCTCCAAAGGAGAGGATCTCGTCCGCGCGACGTTTCACTGCGTCTGCCACGCCGTTGCTGCCGCCGATCACGAAGGTCAGTTCGCTGTCGCCCGCAAGGGTATAGCGGGAGATCAGTTGCGCCAAGCCTTCGCTGGTGACGCGCTTTCCTTTGACGTCGAGGAGCACCGTGCGTCCCTTGAGTCTCCTTAAAATGCCGTCCGCTTCCGCCTCGCGTTTGGCGGCGGGATCCTCGACGCGCGAGGCTTCTTCCGCTTCCGCGATCTCCACCTTCGCCCACTTGCCGAGGCGCTTGACGTATTCCCGGACCGCCTCACGGTAGAAACTCTCTTTGATGCCGCCCACGGCGACCACGCGCAATTTTACCATAGAGTCATTATAATCGCTTTCGAGTGAAAAGTAAAGGTCTAATGGAAATGCGCCGAGAGAGTTTTTTCCCGAAAGGAACAAATTATGTTTTACACGGGCGCGCGAAGTGCTTTATAATAGTAAAGTTATTATTATAACGAAAATATGGTAAAAGAAGGACAAACAAATGATCGGTATTGATATTGCGGTGATCGTCGTCTATTTGCTGGGAATGATCGGCATTGCCATCTACACTCGCAATAAGGCGAAAACGGTAAAGGACTATTTGCTCGCGGGCAGCAAGGGGCTTAACGGTTGGATGAGCGCCTTTGCGTACGGCACGACCTATTTCTCCGCCGTCATCTTCATCGGGTACGCGGGTAAGTTCGGCTTTTCCTTTGGTCTCGCGGCGGTGTGGATCGGCATCGGCAACGCCATCGTCGGCGCGCTTCTCGCTTGGAAGGTGCTCGCTCGTCGCACGAAGAATATGACCGTCCGTTTGGACGCGAAGACGATGCCCGACTTCTTCTATAAGCGCTACGGCGACGAGAAGATGAAGCTGGTCTCCGCCATCGTGATCTTTATCTTCTTGATCCCCTACGCCGCCTCGGTGTATAACGGACTCGGTAACCTCTTCAGCATCGTATTCGACGTGCCCGGGTGGATCGTGATGATCGTTCTCGCGGCGGTTACGGCGTTCTATCTGTTCCTCGGCGGCTACATCGCGACGTCGCTGACCGACTTTATCCAAGGCATCATCATGTTCGTCGGCGTGATCATTATGGTCTTCTTCTTCCTTGCGGCGCCGCAGGTGAATTGGAGCGAAGGCTTGAAGACCTTGACCGACAACGAAATGGGGCTCTTTATGGGCGGCACGACGACGGGCAACTTCCTCTATGGCAGGGATATGTCCTTGGTCTTCTTGATCCTCTTGACCTCGTTCGGCGTGTGGGCGCTCCCGCAGACCATTCACAAGTATTACACCGTCCGTGATAAAAAGGCGATCCGTCAAGGCACGATCGTCAGCACGATCTTCGCGCTCGTGATCGGCTTCGGCGCCTACTTTATCGGCGGTCTCGCAACCTTGTTCTATAAGAGCGCTCCCGGCGGCAATACCGACAACGTGATCCCGATGATGATCAAAGATACCTTACCGAACGGCTTGCTGGGGTTGATCGCCGTCCTCGTCTTGGCGGCGTCGATGTCCACGCTCGCGTCGGTATCTCTCGCCTCTTCGTCCGTCGTGACGATCGACATCTATAAGGGCACGATCAACAAGGCCGCTCCTGAGGAAAAGGTCACCTTGATGATGCGTATCCTCGCCCTCGTCTTCGTCGTGATCGCGACGGGTATCGCCTATCTGAATACGAAGTTCAATATCACCGCCATCGCCTATATGATGGGTCTCAGCTGGGGCACCCTCGCGGGCTGTTTCATCGGACCGTACGTGCTCGGTGTCGTATGGAAGAAGACGACGCGTGCCGCGGCGTGGACGTCCATCATCGGCTCTCTCGTGCTGACCGTCGCACTGATCATTATCATCGGTTACGACAAACTGGGTTGGAGCGGCGTGACCTTCGGAAAAGCGGTGCAGTCGGGCGTCGGCGCTTCCCCGATGATCGGCGTGATCTGTATGGTGTATTCGATGCTCTCCACCTTCGTGGTCAGTTTGTTCACCAAGCCGCTCCCCGACGAAAAGATCAAGGAAGCCTTTGAAAAGGAAATACCCAACGAGATCCTTTGATCCCGTTGTTTGCAACAAGGAGAAAACTATGATTTGGTCAAAAAACGAAACCTTACCGAGAAGTGAGATCGAGAAGATCCAGCTCGAGCGCCTACAAGAGACCGTAAAACGCGTCTACGAAAAGGTCGCTCCCTATCGTAAGAAGATGGACGACGCGGGTGTGAAGCCCGAGGACATCAAGACCCTCAAAGACCTCGCGAAGCTCCCATTTACGACCAAGGCGGATCTCAGGGACAACTATCCCTTCGGGCTCTTCGCCGTGCCGAAAAGGGAGCTCGTTCGCGTGCACGCCTCTTCGGGTACGACGGGCAAACCCACCGTGGTCGGCTATACCCAGCGCGACCTCGACGTGTGGACGGAGTGCGTGTCCCGTATCGCGGCGATGGGCGGCGCGACCGCAAGCGATATGGCGCAGATCTGCTTCGGCTACGGTATGTTCACGGGTGCGCTCGGACTGCACTACGGCCTCGAGAACATCGGCGCGACCATCGTGCCGTCCTCGACGGGCAACAGCGAAAAGCAGATCATGTTCATGAAGGACTTTGAGACCACGCTCCTCGTGGCGACCCCGTCCTACGCGCTCCGTCTTGCGGAAGTGGCGACCCAAATGGGCGTCGATATCAAGAAGGAACTCAAGGTCAAGATCGCTCTCGTCGGCAGCGAACTTTTGACCGAGGCGATGCGCCGCGAGATGCACAAGGTCTGGGGCGACGACGTCCTCGTGACCAGCAACTACGGCATGAGCGAACTGATGGGCCCGGGCGTTTCGGGCGAATGCGAGTATATGGACGGCATGCACATCAACGAGGATTTCTTTATCCCCGAGATCATCAACAGCGAGACGGGCGAAGTGCTCCCCGCAGGCGAAAAGGGCGAACTCGTCGTGACCTGTATCTATAAAGAGGCGCTCCCCCTGATCCGCTATCGTACCAAGGACGTGACCCGTCTGATGTACGAGCCTTGCCGTTGCGGCAGGACGACTTGCCGTATGGAGAACCTCGACGGCAGGACCGACGACATGCTGAAGATCCGCGGCGTCAACGTCTTCCCCGGACAGATCGAGGAAGTGCTCTTGCACACCGACGGCATCGGTCCGCACTACGAGATCGTCGTCACGCGCGAAGGTCACTCGGATAAGCTTGAGATCCGCGTCGAACTGTTAAAGGCGACGGACGACTATCAGGAACTGAAAAACATCGAGAACGCGATCCGCGCCAAGCTCCGCGTCGTGCTGGGTTTGGACGCGAAGATCAGCCTTGTCTCTCCGAATACGCTCCAGCGGTTCGAGGGCAAGGCGAAGAGGATCCGCGATCTCAGAGATAAGGAGGGCGTATGAAGAAATTATTACTTGGAAACGAGGCAATCGCGCGCGGCGCGTACGAGGCGGGGGTGAAGGTCTCCGCGGCGTACCCGGGCACCCCGAGCACCGAGATCAGCGAGACCATCGCGAAGTACCCCGAGGTCTATGCCGAGTGGTCGCCGAATGAGAAGGTCGCGGCGGAAGTCGCGATCGGTGCGTCGATCAGCGGCGTCAGAAGTATGTGCTGCATGAAGCACGTCGGTCTCAACGTCGCGGCGGATCCGTTGTTTACCTGCTCTTACACCGGCGTGGGCGGCGGATTGGTCGCGGTGGTTGCGGACGATCCCGGTCTCTACAGCTCGCAGAACGAGCAGGACACCCGCATGGTCGGACGTTCGGCGATGATCCCCGTGATCGAGCCGTCGGACAGCGCGGAAGCGAAAGAGTTTATGAAACGCGCTTTCGAGCTCAGCGAGAAGTACGACACCCCGATCATTCTGCGCACGACGACGAGGCTTTCGCACTCGCAGGGTGCGGTGGAACTTGAGGACAGGGTCGAAGTCCCCGACAAGCCGTACGAGAAGCGCATCGACAAGTACGTGATGATGCCCGGCATGGCGAAAAGGCGCCACCTCTACGTCGAGGACAGGCTGAATCGCATGGCGGAAGATATGGCGACCGATCCTCTGAATCGCATCGAATACGGCGACAAGAAGATCGGCTTCATCGCGAGCGGTATCGCCTATCAATACGTCAAAGAAGCGATGCCCGAGGCTTCCGTCTTGAAGCTCGGCGTCGTGAATCCCCTTCCCAAAAAGTTGATCGCGGAGTTTGCGAAGAACGTCGAAACGCTCTACGTCTTCGAAGAGCTCGAACCCGTCGTCGAGGAACAAGTCCGCGCGATGGGCATCAAAGTGATCGGTAAAGAGATCTTTACCCGTCAAGGGGAATACAGCGCAAACCTTCTCAGGAAAGCGGTGCTCGGCGTGGAGGACTATGAAGCGCCGACGGCGGGACTTCCCGCGCGTCCGCCCGTCTTGTGCCCGGGATGCCCGCATAGGAGCGTCTTCTCGGTCATGAAGCGGCTCAAACTGCACGTGATCGGCGACATCGGTTGCTATACCCTCGGCGCGGTCGCCCCGATCTCGGTCATCGAGACCACGATCTGCATGGGATCGAGCATCTCCACCTTGCACGGCGTCGAGAAGGCGAAGGGCAAGGATTACATCAAAAACTGGGTCTGCGTGATCGGCGACAGCACCTTCCTGCATACCGGCGTCAACAGTTTGATCAACTCGGCGTACAACAAGAGCAGCGGCACCGTCGTGATCCTCGACAACCGCACGACCGGCATGACCGGTCACCAAGAACACGCCGCGACGGGCAAGAACCTCAAGGGCGAACCCGCTCCCGCGATCGACCTCGAGAATCTCTGCCGCGCGATCGGCGTGAACCGCGTGCGTACCGTCGGCGCCTTCGACCGCGACGCTTTGACCGCCGCTCTCAAAGAGGAAACGCAGGCGGACGAATTGTCCGTGATCATCTGCCGCGCTCCGTGCGCGCTCCTGAAGGGCAACGTCTTCCCGAACAAGGTATTCGTAAACGCGGAGAAGTGCGCGAAATGCGGCGCCTGTATCACCTGCGGTTGCCCCGCGCTCTCTAAGAATGCGGACAAGACCGCGAAGATCGACCCCGAAATGTGCAACGGATGCGGCCTCTGCGCGTCCTTCTGCAAGTTCGGCGCGATGGAGACGAGGGAGGTAGTGAAGAAATGAGTACGAATATTATGATCGTCGGCGTGGGCGGACAGGGCACCCTCCTGACCAGCCGTATTTTGGGCGGTATTGCGATCGAGAAAGGCTATGACGTCAAGCTCAGCGAGGTGCACGGCATGGCGCAGCGCGGCGGTAGCGTCGTGACCTTCGTCCGCTACGGCGACAAGGTGCGCGAGCCCATCGTCGAAGAGGGGCAGGCGGACGTGCTGATCGCTTTTGAGCGCCTCGAAGCGGCGCGCTATCATCACTTCCTCAAAAAGGGCGGCGTACTGATCGTGAACGACGTCGTGATCGAGCCGATCACCGTGATCTCGGGGCAGACCACCTATCCTCTGGACGTTTTGGACAGCCTCGAAGGCAAGTACAAGATCGTCAAGGTGGACGCGAACAAGATCGCCGAAGAGGTCGGCAACCGTCGCGTGTTCAATACCGTCGTGCTGGGCGTGGCGGCTCGTCATATGGACGTGGAGAAGGACGTTTGGCTCCGCGTGATCGAGCGCACCGTGCCGCCCAAGACGGTGGAGATCAATAAAAAAGCGTTTTTAACGGGGCTCGGAGAGTGATCCCCTTAAAAAAAGGAGAAACCTATGTATTGGAATGAAAAAATGGAGACCATGAGCCGCGAGGAATTGACCGCTCTGCAAAGCGAGCGCCTCGTTGCCACCGTCAAAAGAGTCTACGAGAAGGTCCCTGCCTATCGCGCGAAAATGGACGCGATCGGTCTGAAGCCCGAGGACATCAAGGGGGTGCAAGACCTCTCGAAACTCCCCTTCACGACCAAGGCCGACCTTCGCGACAACTATCCGTTCGGGCTCTTCGCCGTTCCGCAGGACGAGATCGTGCGCGTGCACGCGTCTTCGGGTACGACGGGCAAGCCCACCGTGGTCGGCTACACCGCGAAGGACATCGAGATGTGGAGCGAATGCGTCGCCCGTTGTATGACGATGGCGGGCATCACGAAAAAGGACATCGTTCAGGTCGCGTACGGCTACGGACTCTTTACCGGCGGTCTCGGCGCGCATTACGGCGCGGAGTACATCGGCGCGACCACCGTCCCGATGGGCACGGGCAATACCCAAAAGCTCGTGACCTTGATGAAGGACTTTGGCGCGACGGCGATCGCCTGTACCCCCTCGTATCTCCTGCACATTTCCGAAGTGTTGAAAGAGGCGGGCGAAATCGGTAACCTCAAGCTCAGAGCGGCGGTCTGCGGCGCGGAGCCCTGGACCGAGGAGATGCGTCTCCAGATCGAGCGCAACCTCCATATCCACGCGCACGACATCTACGGTCTGTCCGAAGTGATGGGCCCCGGCGTGGCGTGCGACTGCGAATATCACGAAGGATTGCACGTCTGCGAGGACTATTTCATTCCCGAAATCATTTCTCCGACCACCTTGGAGCCCGTCGCCCCCGGCGAAACGGGCGAACTGGTCTTCACGACTATCTCGAAGGAAGGTCTGCCGCTGATCCGCTATCGCACGCGCGACCTGACCAGCATCACCTACGACAAGTGTAAGTGCGGCCGCACGACTTGCCGTATCAGCCGTTTCAAGGGCAGATCGGACGATATGCTGATCATTCGCGGCGTCAACGTCTTCCCGTCGCAGGTCGAAGAGGCGCTGCTCGGCGTGGACGGCGTCAGTCCGCACTATATGATCCTCGTGGATCGCGTCAATAATCTCGATACCCTCGAGATCATGGTGGAAGTGGACGGCAAGTTCTTCTCCGACGAGATCAAGGGACTGGAATCGCTGTCCGTAAGGATCGGCAAAGCCGTGCAACAGATGATCGGACTCAATGCAAAGATCAAACTCGTCGAACCGCGCACCATCGAGCGCAGTATGGGCAAGGCTGTCCACGTCATCGACAAACGTAAACTTATCTAAGGAGGGAAAACTATGCAAGCGAAACAACTATCGGTATTTATCGAAAACAGAGAAGGCAGATTGGACGAAGTGCTCGCGGTCGTCGCGAAAGCGAACGTGAACATCCTCTCGCTCAGCCTTGCGGACACCAGCGAATACGGTCTGTTGCGCCTGATCGTCAGCGATCCCGCGAAGGCGGACGCGGCGCTCCGTGCGAACGGCTTTTCGTCGATGCTGACCGACGTTTTGGTCGTGCGTCTCGACAATAAGGTCGGCAGCCTGCAAGCCTTCCTGTCCGAGATCTCCAAGACCGAGATCAACCTCGAATATATGTACGGTTTGACCATCGAGAAAGAAGGCAAGGCGTCCCTCGTGATCAAGGCGTCCGACCTTAAAAAGGCGTCCGAGATCCTGCTCTCTTCCGGGGCGGAACTCTTGACTGCCGAGGACATCGCGAAGCTCTGATGATCATCGACTTTCACGCGCACGCGTTTCCCGACGCTCTTGCAGAGCGTTCCGTCGCTTACCTCGCCGCGAAGGCGGGGATCGAGCACTATGCGGACGGCACCGCCCGCGGTCTTTGCGAGGCGGCGAGTAGGGTAAAGGCGGACGGCGCGCTCGTTTTGCCCGTCGTCACCAAACCGTCGCAATTTCGCTCGGTGAACGCCTTTGCACAAAGGATCGACCGTGGCGAGTTCAACGCTTGCGGCGTGCGCCTTCGTTCCTTCGGCGGGATCCACCCCGACGACGAGGACGTCAAGGGAGAGCTTAGGGAGATCAAGGCGATGGGGCTAAAGGGTGTAAAACTGCACCCCGACTATCAGCAGACCTTCATAGACGACCCGAAAAACCTCTTGATCATCGAAGAAGCGGCGAAACTCGGCTTGTGGGTCTCGGTGCACGCGGGGCTCGATCTCGGCTTTCCCGATTGCACCCATTGCACCCCCGAAAGGGCGAAGAATATGCTGCACCTGACGGGCGCGGGCAACGTGATCCTCGCGCACATGGGCGGTTTCGGTATGTGGGAAGAGGTCGCCGACCTTTTGGTCGGGGAGAAGGTTCGTTTCGATACGGGCGTCGTCGCGCGCTATATGGATCCCGCTCTCGCTACCGCGATCGTTAGGGCGCACGGCGCGGACAAGATCCTTTTCGCGACGGACAGTCCGTGGGCGAGCTTCGAGGACAGCCTCGATTTCGTGTTGTCGCTCGGCGTTACGGACGAAGAAAAGAATAAAATACTCGGCGCAAACGCCGCCGAACTATTGGGGATAAACTGACTATGATTTGTAATGAGAAAATGTATGCGCTCGGAGCGAAGCGCTCCGTGATCCGCGAACTCTTCGAGTACGGCAAGGCGCGCAAGGCGGCTGTCGGCGAAGAGAACGTTTACGACTTCAGCCTCGGCAACCCGAGCGTTCCGCCACCCCCCGCGGTTAAGGCGGAATTGATCCGTATGCTCGAGACAGAGAGCGAGATCGCGCTCCACGGTTACACGTCGGCGCAGGGCGACAAGGGCACCCGCGACGTGATCGCGCGGAACTACGAGGCGGAGTTCGGCTTCGCTCTCGATCCCGAACTGATGTATATGACCTGCGGCGCGGCGGCGTCTCTGACTATCACGCTGAATGCCATCGTGAAAGACCCCGCGGACGAGGTTGTCGCCTTCGCTCCCTTCTTCCCCGAATATCGCGTATTCACAGAGAAAGCGGGTGCGAAACTCGTGGTCTCGCCCCCTGCGGACGGCTTGGAGATTGACCTCGACGCTTTCCGCGCTTGTCTGACCGCGCACACGCGCGCCGTTATCATCAATTCGCCGAACAATCCGTCGGGTGTGGTCTATGCGGAATCTACCGTTCGAGCGGTCGCGGAGATCCTTTGCGAGGCGGAGCGGCGTTTCGGTACGACGATCTATCTGATCTCGGACGAACCCTATCGCGCGCTGCTTTTCGACGGCAAAGAGGCGACCTGTTTCCCGCGCTACTACGCGGACACCGTCGTTTGCTATTCCTATTCCAAGGCGCTCTCTCTTCCGGGCGAACGCATCGGCTATATCGCCGTTTCGCCGCGTGCGACCGAGAAAACGGAGCTCTATCTCGCGGTTTGCGGGGCGGGGCGCGCTCTCGGTTACGTCTGCGCTCCCGCTTTGTTCCAGCGCCTCGTCAAGGCGTGCGACGGCATGACCGCGGACGTGGACGTCTATCGCACGAATCGCGACATCCTGTACGGCGCGCTGACCGAGATGGGATTCACCTGCGCCTATCCGTCGGGTGCCTTCTACCTCTTCGTCAAGGCGCCTTCGGGCGACGCGAACGAGTTTTCCGAGGCGGCGAAAGCCTTGGATATCCTCGTCGTTCCGTCCGATAGTTTCGGGTGCGAGGGTTACGTCCGCATCGCCTATTGCGTCAGCACGGAGTTGATCCGTCGCAGTTTGCCTGCCTTCCGCGCGCTGGCGGCGAAAACTTTGTGACGGCGCATAGCGACGCATATACTTCGCTACACCATCACCGTCGAGTGATCACGTACGAGGAGTACGCTCACACTCGTCGCCTCGTTGAGCGCTCGTCTCTGCACCACTCTCCGCCGTCACGCTGAAGAAGAATGGCGGATATCCGAGCCTAAAATCCGTTGTTACGGATAATGAAGAGTATTGAGAGTGGATTTAACTCTCTGACAACGAATAATCGCGACGGCGAAGCATATGTGCCGCTATGCGCCGTCGATAAATAAGGAGAAATATAATGAGCAATTATGTAAAATCAAATAAAGTCACGGACCTCGTCAAGATCGAAATGGCGTCGGGGAGCAGTATGGTCGTAAAGCTCGACCCCTCGAACGCGCCCATCACCGTCAAGAACTTTCAAAAACTCGTTTCCGAGGGCTTTTACGACGGTTTGATCTTCCACCGCGTGATCGCGGGCTTTATGGTGCAGGGCGGAGATCCGACCGGCACCGGAATGAGCGGCAGTAAGGAGACCATCAAGGGCGAGTTCCTCGGAAACGGCGTCCGCAATCTCTTGTCGCACAAGCGAGGTGTGATCTCGATGGCGCGCACCAACGTGCCCGACAGCGCCTCGTCGCAGTTCTTTATCTGCCACGCGGACGCGACCTTCCTCGACGGGCAATACGCGGCGTTCGGTCAGGTGGTAGAGGGCATCGAGACGGTGGACGAGATCGCCGCCGCTCCGACGAACGCGATGGACAAGCCTCTCAAAGAGCAAAAGATGCTCGCCGTTTATTTTGTCGAGCGCGTATAGCGGCGCATATGCTTCGCTAACTACCTACTCATCGCGTAATCACGTACAAGGAGTACGCTCATACGCGTTTCGTCCGAGAGGCTTGTCTCTCGCCACTCTCCGCGTTCGAGGTTTGGATGATCTTCCACCCTTCTTGCCCTCGTGCACTCGATTTTTGGAAAGTGCGGGGCAAGAAAGGAGCCGAGGCGTGCGCTCCGTGCAAATCATCCATAACCGGGCGGGGTTGACAGTATCGGCGGCGTATGTTACTATAATAAAAACGAAATACTTTTTGCGGGGGCTTATAATGTACCATATCATCTATAATCCCAATTCGGGTATGAGAAAGACCAAGAAAGCCGCTGAGGCCGTGCGCCGTATCCTCGAGGAGAACGGGCACGAGGCGGTCTTTCATCCCACCGAGTACGTCGGGCATTGCACCGAGATCGTGCGCGAGATCAATTCCGCGCCCGAGACGGCGCGCGTGCTGATCATCGGCGGGGACGGCACTTTCAGCGAGGCGCTGAACGGCGTCGTGGACTTCGAGACCATCACCTTCGGCTTGATCCCTTGCGGCACGGGCAACGACTTCGCGAAGAAACTCGGTTTGCCGAAGAGCCCGAAGAAGGCGATCCGTCGCATCCTCGCGGCGGAGGAAAAGCGCATCGACTATATCGACCTCGACGGCAAGCGCTGTTTGAACGTCTGCGGGCTCGGCATGGACGTGGACGTGCTCGTGAAATATGCCTCGATGAAACATTTTCGCGGCAAGATCAAGTATTATCTGTCCCTTTTCTACGTGTTGACCCACTTCAAGCCGCATCGCGTGCGCTATCGCATCGGTGACGTGGAGGGCGAGCAGGACGTCTTTATGGTCGGCGCTTGCAACGGCACCTATATCGGCGGCGGCATGGCGCTCGCACCGGATAGCGACGTGGCGGACGGCATTCTCGACCTCGTCGTGATCGACAATATCCCCAAGCCGATGATCCCGATCCGCTTGGTCCCGTTCCTTTTGGGCAGAATGAACAAGCAGCCTTGCACGCATATTTACCAAGGCACCGAGGCGGAGATCGAGATCCTGCACGAGGAGCCCGGGCGCGTGCAGGTGGACGGCGAAGTGATGGAGTCGCCGAAACTGACCTGTAAGATCGTCAAACAAAAACTAAAAATGTTGCTTTAGATCGCGTATAGCGGCGCATATACTTCGCTTCCGCTTCGAAAGGGTGCAGTTACGTACAAGGAGTACGCGCCTGCGCCCTTTTTTGCGGAGCACTCGTTTCTACACCACTCTCCGCGATCTTCTCTGAAAAGAGACGCTCGGCTTCGCTCGCTCTGGTGCTAGCGCACGCAACTTTGACGATTGTAAACAATTCATCAAAGTTGCAAGCCGCTCCCTTTAGCGCCAACGCACGGTTTTTTGACGATTGTAAACAAGGCGTCAAAAATGCACGATTCTGTGTTATAATTTTTATATGGACGCAGAGGAAAAGAGTTCCCTTTTGAATCGCGCGAAGGAGTTGCGCGCGGAGAGCGAACGTCTCTCCGCTCTTTTGCTGTTGCCCGAGGTCTGCTCGGACAAGCGGCTCGCGCTCCACTACGGACGGCGGATCCGTGAGATCGAGCCCGTCCTTATGGCGCTCGAGGCGTGCGGTCGGGCGGGGGACGATGCCGCCTTTGCCTCGCTTCGACGCGAGTTGTTGCTGTTGTCCGTGTCGGGGGATGCTTACGCGCACGCGTATGTGGGCGCGGGCGTATGTATGCGTGCGCCAATCAATATAAAAGAAGATGGGCTTCGAGCGCTGTGGCGCCAAGTACGTGAAGAGTTGATCGCGTTGCTTCCCGCCGCTCGGACGGAGGTTTGCACCGAAAGCGGCGACCGTTTCGCCGCAACCTTTTCGGGGGAGAACGTCTTTGATGTGCTGTCGGCGCTCAAGGCGGGAGATCTCGGAGAAAACGTCCGCTTCGCCGTATATCCCGTCCTGCCCACACCCGAGATCCGCGACGAGGACGTGCGTACCGACGTCTTCCTGAATGGGGGGAAGGGCGGTCAAAATGTCAATAAGGTCGAGACGGCTGTCCGTTTGACCCATCTGCCGACGGGCGTCAGCGTGACTTGTCGCGACGAACGCTCGCAGCTTCAGAATAAGAAACGCGCGGCGAAACTCCTGCGCGAACGGGTGGCGGCGCACTATCGTGAGGCACAGCTCGCTCTCTTGGAGCGCGCGAAAAGGTCTTTGGAGTAGTCTGCGCCTTCCGTGCAGAGCCTCGGGGAGGGCGGCTCGCTCGTTGTGGATAACTCCGGACGCGCGTAACCGTCGCATCGGTGAGCTACTGTTGACAACTACTGACGGCATTTGAGACGATATTACGCGGTTTTTGTTCCCCATAATGGCGTCGTTTACGATTTTTCCTATCAATTTGTCATATTTCTTTTACGATTTGTGAAAAGGGCGCTTTTCCCGCCGCTGAAAAGCCTTTATGCGTGCAATGCATAAAAAAGTGCGGATAATTCGGAGCATTTTTTAAAAAATGATTTCATAATATATATTAAGAAGGGGGTGATTTTGTTTAAGAATTGTTAAGATTGCTAAAAGTTTTTTAAAAAACCCTATTGAAATTCGTGTTTTTGTATGGTAAAATACCAATAGGAAAGAACGGCAGCGGGTCGTAGTGACTCTCTGCCACAAACAATTTGTTTAGTGCAAAATGTTTAAGGAGGTATTAAATCTATGAAAAAACGTTTACTTATCACTTCTATCGTGATGATGCTCGT
>Ga0265300_10000082_pt1 | contig 106658 bp, 121 predicted proteins | sample AusTroGonzalo_MG_FD_193482 | JGI IMG/M metagenome (GOLD analysis project Ga0265300, IMG submission 193482) | Bovine rumen microbial communities from tropical cattle in Woodstock, Queensland, Australia - Gonzalo_03 | ecosystem: Host-associated > Mammals > Digestive system > Stomach > Rumen ... | reverse complement strand
GGCACCCGTCGGCACCCTCTGGCAGCTCTTTTGCATCCATGAGAGGCACACGGCACCCTGACAGGATGGAAGACGGCACACGGCACCACTGGCAGCCCTGGCAGCTCTTTTGCATCCATGAGAGGCACACACGGCACCCTGACAGGATGGAAGACGGCACACGGCACCACTGGCAGCCCTGGCAGCTCTTTTGCATCCATGAGAGGCACACGGCACCCTGACAGGATGGAAGACGGCACACGGCACCACTGGCAGCGACAAAAGGCCGGCAAATTTAGCCGGCCTTCCATCCTGAAATATTATATTATAGTGAAAATTCATTATACCTTTGCGCGGGTGATCCGTTGATTTTAAAAACGCCGGCCTTTGTACTGACAGAATAAGGAAGGCCAAACGCCTCGCAAGCCTCATTAATTCGTTTGCGTGTTGTTACTGTATTCCATCCGCCTGTATTGATACACACACGGCGAGCGGAAAGATCCAGGCCCAGGACTTCAGTATTATATAATTGCACACGAATAATATTATTTTTTATACTGGCCTTTGTATTTGCAGAAATACGGCGGGAACTGTTTACCATACCATTATAAAGACAGTCTTTATAAAATTTTTGGAGAGCTTCAAAAGTAGTCATAATAAATAAAATTTTTGTTTGTTATTAAATAAAGTTTGTTTGAAAAGTAGGGCCGGCAAACGGCCAGCCCTGGCCAGAGTTTTAGAGTCTTATTTCCTGTAAATTTTCAAGATCAAAAACGGCCTTTTGTCCGTTGATACGTCCCAATTCTTTTGCAGTTTCCAGATCTTCACAAATTACTGTAGCATCCCAATAAAAGAGGCCCGTTTCACGATCCAGCCAGCCGCCGAAGGCGTTTACTTTGTCGGCGTTTCTTTGTTGGTAGTCGATCACACGCAAAAGGCCGGAATTATTAAAACTGTTTTGAGTTTCTGCCAGTGCAACGGCGAAACCTTTTTTAACTGGCTGCAAAGTTTCGGCGTTTACGGTGAAACCGTCGGCGTTTTCGCTGGCTATAGCCAGTAAAGCGAGAAACAAAGATTTTTTATTCATACTTTTTTGTTTTGTGTGGCTCTTGCCACGGTTAATTATTAAATTTCTGCTGCAAAGGTACACATAATTTTTGAAACTACCAAATAAAAAACAAAAAAATTTCGTTTTTTCTTGAAAAATTTTTGTTTTCGCTTGTTTTTGCCGTTTACACATTATATATAAATAAAAAAAAGGCCGGCACCACTGGCAGCCCTGGCAGCTCTTTTGCATCCATGAGAGGCACACGGCACCACTGGCAGCCCTGGCAGCTCTTCAGGATCCAGAACACACACGGCACCCTGACAGGATGGAAGACAGCCAGCCGGCACCACTGGCAGCCCTGGCAGGTGATCCGAGAGGCCCGCCGGCATATTTGCACCAGCTTCGAGGGGAGGGGAGGGGTGGACGGCTCCACTGTGGCGGCGAGTCTCGCGTGAGTTTAGGGGTGTTTTTCTTGGGTCGTACCTCTGAAAATCAGTAAATTACGAATATTTTTGGGAACCCTACTTTCGTAGAGTCCGTTTTGCAACCTGCTAATTTTCAAAACATTAAGTATAGAAAAGCGGAGAAAAATAAAAATTCATTATTTCATCAATTCATTAAATAATGGGCTGATGAAAAGATTGGTATAGAAAGGTATAGGACTCAGGTATAGGAAGGTATAGAGAACTGTTTAGGGGTAATGGTTACGAAGTTTTACCCCAAAGAAAACCCAGCAGTTCGTGGCTGCTGGGCTGGCTACATGGAAGAAAAGAAGATTTGTCTGTGCATACACATAGTATGCGGTGAGAAATTTATGTGGTTATAGTATCTTTTTGTTCTTACGGCTATATTCCATCCATTGCAGGCATGGGAAATAGGTAGCAAGGTTTTCTTTTGTGATGGGAATCGTAATCCACTCTTCGGTGCCCATATACATGACCTGTATCTGGAACGGAAAAGCCGTGATGTCTTTGTTAGGGTAGGTGACAACACCACTAACCCAAGGAGAAAACGACTTACCAGCCTTAAAGGGACCAGTACACTCCATGCGTTTAGGTTTGATGTACTCCAGCGTATCATTCTTGAAGCCCTCTGTTGCGCCTGAGATCACATCACCAACAGCATTCACGATATAGTAGTCAACGAGCAAATACTTCAGATCACGGTCGGCAGTGACTTTGAATTTCGTGTTCAGCATCTTACGACCAGGGAAAGCACCGAATGGCTCATCCTTACTGAGCTTGAACTTCGAGAACTCCACCTGTGCGGATGCGGAGAGACAGCAAATAGCCATCAGGAGAAAGGAGATAATTAGTTTCTTCATAGATTTATGAATTTATGAGTTAATGAAATAATGAAGCAATGAAATTATGACTTCGGGAAGAGGGAGAGGGAGGTGATGAGCGTTTCGCCACAGTGGGGACAGGTGATGATAGCCTTTGAGCAGGGGACGGTTGGACCATTGAGGTTAGCATCAGGCACAGCGGCCTCTTTGCCATCCTGCGTGAAGTCGAAGAAATCGAAGAATGAGACACCGAGAGCATCGGCCATCTGCTTCACACGCACAATATTGGGGGCATAGTTGCAGAGATCGTGAACGGTGGTGACACTCACACCCAGCTTTTCAGCCATATCATTATAGGTCACGTTGTGGACGTTGAGCACACGCTTGGCGACATACCAGGCGGGAGTCAGTTCTTTGTCTTTCGTAACGAGTTTACCCTTTGATTCTTGTTTCTTTACTGCCATAGGAGATACTTTTTTATTCAATTATGGTGCAAAGGTAAAAATTTTAGGGGAAATATGCAAGAAAAAACAAAATTATTTTAGAAATAGACAAAAAAGAGCGTAAAAAAGCCGAGGTCAAACCATCGGCCTATAAGAAAAACTTAATGAGACAGGACACGGGTGCCGTCCACTTCGATGACCAGGAAATCGTAGAGGTAACGGATGGCTCCTGACTCTACAAATTGAATCATACGAAGGTGCTTACGACGATCTACCTTCAGACAAATGGCATTACCCTCTTCGCGTCGGCCTTTGCCGGTGACAAAGCGGACGTGAAAGGGGACACGGGCGAGGTCTTGGGCACCTGCTGGCGGGTTGTAACCAATAGTCATCAGCCCTGTGCGCTTATCGCGCCAGGTGAATTTCTCCATGTAGTTACGGAGGAACTGGAAACTGATAGATGGTTGTCTGGTCGGCATAGGTTATTTGCGTCTTGATTTCATTTTTGCGTTCATCTTCTCTATCTCTTCATTACGACGGGTAATGTCTTCGAGTTGCTGGAGAATGGTGGTGTATGGTTCGCGGTCCACGTCGGAGGCGGTGATATGCAGGTATTTCTCCATCGTTGCCGTGGTGCGGGTGTAGAGTTCCAGCGGATTGACGGGCTTCTTAGGACTCTTTACCGATGTTTTCTTAAACACCTTTGGATAGGTTTTCTGTAAGAAGTGCATCATGCCCTGCCACCATAGGAGGATGAGTTGGAAGTCAGACTCAGGGAAATTTCGGAAATAGGGACTGTTATCGCTATGCTGATTGCTCTGATAATGGAAATCCGTTTTCTTGCAGCCCGTCTCTTCATCGACATAGGTAATACGACTGTTGTAGAGCACGGCCAGGAACATTGCTTTTGCAAGGTCGTAGTTCTTTACCGCTTTCAGCATGTCATCGGCAGATACCTTATTGCCCTGCTGCTGCATCTGAAGCAAAGCATTGTGACAGTCCACATACACCTGCATGTAGTCCTGGGCAAAACGGTAGCGTCGCCAAATGAAGCCGTCCATGAATGGTGACGGGCCATGAAACTCCACCTTTTTGCCGATAGAGAACCAACTGGATCGACGGCGACGGTACACCGTCGGGAACGGGAAGCGCAGGAGGTGGTCACGGCTATCAGCATCGAGCCAGTCGAGCATACCAGGTATGTCTTTTCCGTTGATGAGATTCTTATGCGGAGTCAGCCAGTAGTTGATTTGCCAGAGATAGAGCGAAAAAGTGTCATCATGTCCGAGGACAGAGCGACGGAACCATGCCTTAAAGCTACGATACAATCGTAGCATACGGAACCAACGACCGTTTTCCTCTTCGAGCGTCCAGGGCGTTTGTCGGCAGGTGTAGTATTGATCTTCTACGTTGACACGCGGATTGACAGGTTCCACCACCTCTATGCCCGTAAGTCGGAAGAATACCGCCACCTTCACCTCAAAATGATCGTAGGGATGCAGACGTGAGGTGTGCAGTCCACGGTCGGCCATGATTGCAGCAATAGCACGGAGCTGTGCCGGCGTACAGCGGTTATAAGAGGTGGGGAGTTGCAGGTTTATTCTTTCCATAATGACAATATTAGTGATGCGTTAGTGCCACCAAAGCCAAAGGCATTGCAGAGTGCATGACGGATGGTGACGTTATCTATAAGGGTAGTGGGGATGCGTAACTGTTCGGCAGCCTTATCGGGCTGAGTGAGATTGATGTGAGGCGCAATGAAACGCTCCTGCATCTGAATCAGCGTATAAACCACCTGTGACACACCCGACATCCAGCACTCATGGCCTGTGTAGCACTTGGTGCTTACGACGTATGGACCCGCTGGAGAACCAGCAGCCACAGGCGCAAAGAGCGAGAGGGAGGTGATGGCTTCTGCTTCGGCATTGTCACCATCGCGGGTGCCGGTAGCATGAGCAGCTATCATGTCGATGTCGGCAGGCGTGAGGTTAGCATCCTTCAGGGCGTTGGTCATTGAGCGGAAAATGCTGTCAGCCGACGGACTGATGATATTCGGTGACGTACTGAAGCCGTAACCGTCGATGCTGGCCATCGGACGGCGGCAGCCCTGTGCGGCATGTGCATCACTTTCGAGGATGACAGCTGCTGCACCACCCGACGGCACCAGTCCATCGCGTGACACGTCAAAGGGACGTGAGGCCGCTGCTGGGTCATCGGTGCGGCGACTGAATACACCGAGTGCGTCAAAAGACGTATAGGCATGTAAACCAACCTCCTGTGCGCCCACAACGATACAGCAGTCAAGGATGCCGCTCTTGATGAGCGAGTGAGCCAGTCCGATAGCATGGCCACCACCAGCACAGGCAGCAGAAACGGTCAGCGTCAGTCCACCGATGCCAAAGATGGAAGCCAGCGACATTGACACGGTGCTGTTCAACGAGCGGAACACCATGCCTGCACCCAAATGACGGCTGTCATGGTGCAGTTGCATGATTTCCTCGGTCTCTGCCAGGGCGTTGGCCGTACTGTCATTACTGACTATCAGGCCACAGTGATGCAGGTCGGTGATGCCACTCTGAGCGAGGGCCTGCTTCACAGCCATGTAAGCATATTCGGCAGGCTCTCCCATGCAGGTACGCTGGGCGCGTTTCAAGTGCTCTGCCTTCATGTCAGGACGAAGCACAATACCTGTGAGTGGCGACTGGTAGCCATATTCGGTACGTCGGTAGTCGGTGCCAATGCCGGCGCAACGAGTGCGCAACGACTGTTCCACCGTATGCACGTCTTCGCCGATGCACGACCAGATGCCCATGCCTGTGATTACTGTGCGCATAGCTCCGGCTTTACTTCACGAATAAAGTTTATCAGGTCACGAATGGTCTTGGTGTTCTTTGCATCGGCCATGTCGAGCTTGATGTCAAAAGCGGTCTCTACGCCCATAATCAGATCTACGAGGTCGAGCGATTCCAAGTCCAGGTCTTCGGCAAAGTTATCGTCGATGGTGATGGAATGACGCGGTGGCATGTTATCGAAACGAGCCTCCATCACGTCAAGGATTCTATTGAATAATTCGTTTTCAGTCATAGACACTACTCTTTTTCGGTATTCTTTTTGGCCTCTTGAACGGCAGCTTTCACTTCCTCCCAGGATGCCATATCAAACAATCGGGTTTCGGGATTATACTCACCAACGAAGGTGATCTCAGCCTGTGCGTCACCACTGGCATTGTCAGCAATGATATAAAAATCAAACGCCTCGATGGGAGGCAGTGCCACACCATCCTTATTGATGCCGTCACGCACAGCACGTCGAATACGGTCCAGTTCGCCTGGCTTCACCTTGATACCACTGGCCACGCGCTCTGCCACAGCCTTACGCTGCAAGTCGAGCACATACTGATCCCACTGCTGCTGTTGCAGGCAGAAGACATGATACAGATAGACATTGTTCAGGAAGTTTCGCCATGCTTCAGCACCACGCGACAGCATGACCATGGCCAATGGCTGTGCAATAAACAGGCGGCGGTCTTTCAGTTCCCAAATGAGCATGTGGCTCTTTGTCAACTGCTCAATGTGACCAAATACTCGGCTGGTCTGACGCAGCTCCTTTTTCTTTCTCTTGGCGGCGCGATATTCACGCCATTTCTTAAAAATGTTCATTACTCTTATTGTTTTTGGTTATTATGAGTACCTGCTGGCAGAACCAGCAGGCACACTACAAGGTCAAGTCAATGGCACCGAGGCCACTAAATGTACGATAGATCTGAGCATTCACCTCACGTCCGTAATAGTCTTCGAGATAGCGTTGCATACGCCCTTCAAGGTGGCGGGCTTCCATCATTATAGAGAATGGTCGATGTGTGTCACCATCCCTTGCGCTCCATATCGTGACATAGCGACGGCTGTAATGAGCTTTACGCGCACGGTCCACCGTCTCGATAGGCTTACCACCGGCAGTACCCATGTCAACGAAGCGCAGGTAGTGGTTGAACTCAATACGGATGGTCTCGTTGCCCTGTGCGGCAGACATCACTTCATACTGAAACGACTTCAAACCCTCACCAGTAGCAAACCAATCCTTACCACCTCTCATGGCACGAGCCTTACGGATAGCGTTTATCTTGGCAAAGCCAGGATAGATCTCATAAGGCCAAACGTGCTGGGTACGAAAGCCCTGTTCCATTGCCTGCACAGACTGGCGGGCAAAGGAACGGAGCACCACATTGATGGGGCGACGGGGCTTTTCTATCTGGACGGCCATTATTCAGCGGCGTTTTCACCCGAAGCTGATGCTTCAGGCACGGGGGCTTCAGTAGATGGGGTTTCTTCGGCTTTCTTGCCTTTCTTATCCTTTTTACGGGAAGCGGTGCGCAGGAGAGAAAAGGCACTGGCAGTAAGCATGTCGATTTGCTCCTGGTCGTTGCCGCAATAGGTGACATACTGATAGTGGCCAGGTGTGACGATGGGGAGCAAGGCACCCTGTACCACCACCGTTTTCTTCTCGCCAGTGATGATCAGCAACGGCTCCACTACTGAGGTGTGGTTACTGATGGTCATAGGCAATTCGGCAGGCAGCTCGTTCTTTACCAACTCTGCCTGATCGGTAGCCGTCAGCACTTTCAGTTCCTTCAGCCATCCACGCTGCTGCAACCAACGGAGATAACGCAGGTGTGCAAGGTCGATAGAGGGTGTGATGACTGTGACGGTGATAGCATCACCAGCGAGACAGCCTACAGCCTTCATCAGCTTATCAAAGGTTACATCGCCATTGGTCTGCCAGGTGGCGAGAGCATGTTCACGAAGCAATCGAGGCAGGGTGTTCTCGATGCAGCACGGTTCTTGAATAGAGCTTGTCATAATCTTAATTTTTTAGGGGCCGCTGTGACAGCAGCATGAAACAACAAATTTTTATCACTGCAAATATAGGGGAAACGGGGGAAAAGGGTGGGACAAAAAAAGCCATGCCAACTCGTAGCACGGCTTTGCTGCTGAATTGCAGCGGGGGTAATGAACACGAAATTTACATTTGCACCGCGTTATCAATCGTCAGGGATCCATAGCTGGCAGTGACGATAAAGTTCACGATGGAACCGCTACCCCATGTCGGTGGCATGTCATCGTTGGTAATCGTGATGATACGAGTCTTAGGAATGGCAGGCCAGTGAGCGTTAGGCCATCCCTGGTCGGACTGCTTATCGGCTGCACTACGGGTGTCGGTCTCTTCACCATAATTGCCGGTGTAACGCTCCCATGACCAATCACTATCTGTCAGCTGGTCGGTGATGTCATAGTTACCACACAGCAGATGCGGGTCGAGATAGAGATTAACGGCACCAGGATATTGCGCTGCTGAAGTGATGCGGTGGCCTGCACGATCGTAGAAGCATATCTGAAGGTCGTTGGCACCATATACCATCTTCCAGTAGGTCGATGTGGGGTGTGGCTCGTTATTCTGACTGCTGGCTGCATAGAGATACCACTTACAGCCGTTGTGTGTGACGGTTGGGTAGAGTCGGGGAGTGCGCTCATAGAGCGTTGCAGCATCCCACGCTCCTAAGAAGATCTCCTGGGCATAGGCACGGGAGAGTACAAACGATGCGCTGGTAGTATAGGTGTCATAACCACCCTGCCCATCGCTTACCTGACGTGTAGCGGCCACCACATAGACAGCACCACCTTCAGGCACATCAGCAAACTGGAAGTAAAGAGCCGACGGGATGCCGCTGGGGTATTGTGTAGCCATGGCCTGATTCCAAGCCGTATCAGCAGCCGCATTGCCGCTTTGTCGGGTAATGCTCATCGTATAGCCACTGCTGATGACGTTACCCTCTACATCCTTCAGGATGAAGTCGGCGCGTTGCTGTTCGCCATCGGCAATGGTGCCATCAGGACGTGACAGTTTGATGTCGATGCGGTCAGAGAATCGCGTAAACTGGTCGAGCACACCATAGATATGCGCATCTTTGGTGACGAAGCCCTCGCCGTTAAACTCCTTACGATATACTACCTGTTGGTTTTCGTCCAGTTGCAGCATGGCAAAGCCGGTCAAGTCACCCCAGCCACCCATGAAGCAATGCTCTTCCCACTCCCAGGTGTTGACACCCTCAAAGCGGGCCATATAGGACGTAGTATAGATAAAGAACTTCTGACGCTCTGGATGATCCACGCCAAAGAAGCCAGAGACAGACAGCACACTCCACTGTTCAGGAGCGGGCGACCAAGTGACAGGATTCGTATTGAACTGACGCATGGCCACTGTTACGAGGCCATTTTCACGAATCTTATCACCTTCCTGTGCCACATATTGCGCATCCTGTGCGATATACTCAATAACATCGTTGGTGACGCGCTCCACGACGTTGGCCACGGCAGTCACACGGCAGTAAATAGACTGGAAGCCTGCACGTTGGATATTACCCTTGCGGTCATCACTATTGGTAGTGGCATTCTTTGTACCATCCATGTTATGCCAGAAGCCACGCAGGATGTCATTCACCATAAACTCACCTGGTTCACCATCGTTCAGGTCGAGCACGAACTGGCAGGTGTGGTTGACATCATCGGTATTGATGATCTCCTTGATACGTCCCTTACCGGCAGAGTCCCAGCGGGTGCCAGAAAGCACCTCAATCTGGTTGTATTTGATGGTTGGTACCGACAGCGATTCCGACAGTTCCAACGAGCGGGCAATAATGGTGCCGTCTGGCAGCATCTTCATGCCGGTGCGCGAGCCGATGCCTACCTGAATATCCTTCTCATAATCGCCAATGGTGACAGAGCGTTTCAACACCGTTTCACCCTTTACGAGTATGGAGTTATTGAAGGTGATGTCACCATTAGCCGTGTCATCGTGAGTACGCGAGAGATATTGCGTCTTAGCGTATGCTGGAGTCACCAGTTTATCGTTGGCATTGGCATCGGCCACCGTCTCAGGATTCGCCACACCATTGATGGTATGGCCATGAAGTACCAGCTGAGTGATAGAGGCCCAGGAAGCCGTCAGTTTCTCGAAGACTGCCTCACTGATGGTCTTCAAGAACTTCACCATGTCGGTAGTAGCGATATACTCCCACCAGGTGCCTTCACCACCACTGGCAATCGCTTCATCAGAAGCCAGCGTACCCGTATCGACTACCTGACTCCAGACACGATCCTGTGCCACACCATTCACACGAGAGGCCGAGATAATGCCTCGCGTCCAGATGTAGTAGTAATCGGTAGAGCCTACCTGTGTGCCACCTTCATTACATCCGTAAATATCCAGCTCTTCCGACGGCCAAACCACCTGTGCGGGAATGTCGGCAGCATTACTCTTCGGAATAGCAATATAAACATAGCGGGGATCATCATCATGGAAGACAGTAGGCGACGCTATCAGCGTCCATCTGCGATAGTTATGGCCATTATCGAATCCCAGCCCGTCGATGCCACGCATGTAGCACATCACCATGCTTCCTGACGAACAGTTAGCATGGATGTAATTTCGATCACCAGCGGCATTGAGTTGAACAAACAGAGCACTGGATGAAAACCAATAATCGGATGGACGGGCGACTGTCATATTGTATATTTATGAGTTAGGGGTTATCACCCGAAGCAGGTGCTTCAGGAACGGTAGTTTCTTCAGAGACGGGGAGGTGATACTTTTCCTTATTGATACAACCGATGGCAGGGAGTGGCTGGTCCTGGTCAATGGATAGCTCCATCAAATGCCATTCAGCATACTTAACCGGCAGACTGCCCCACTCGCATTTGTCGAGCGAGAGGCCACGAAGCGACAGCATCGTAGGAGTATCGTAGGTCTCACCAGTGATAGGACAGCGGCCATAGTGTTTCAGGTCACGGAGATACTGAATGAGATCCTGCACCATGTCATCCATCAGCAGCTGCTGGTCGGTGCCCAGCTCATCATCCTGCTTGGCATTCTTAGCCAGGGAGCGCGTCTTGGCACGGGACATGAAGTAAATGGTGTGTCGATAGTTCACCACCTTGGTAGAGTTCATTTCAGCATCTACCAGGACCGAATAGGCCATACATGGCGATTTTGCCGTGTTCTGATTACGCACAAACTCCGAATCCTGATTGATGGTCTTGATTTCGTAGTATGCCTTATCCTTAGAGCCACGTTTCGGGTCATGCGATATGGGCTTGTATAACTGTGCCCACTTTTCGAGGATAGTAGAGAGATTGCTGGTCATAACTAATCGAGGGCAGGGGTTACAAACATGACAGAGCCAGAGGCATTGTTTTCAAAATCCGGCGTGTATTCACCCGAAGCCGATGCTTCAGGCTCAGTGGCGGGAGCCACATAGAGGGGAGAGGTCTTAAAGGCTTCCAGCAGGTCGTCTTCCATGTCGGGCTGATGCGTTTGCAGGTAGCTGGAGAGGTCGGAAGTCAACTGCACGGCCTCGTTATGTGCCGTCTCACGTCTTGGGTCGCCCACTTTTATCTGCATGGTGCGCGATTCCAGGTGACGGGCCATAGCCTTACGCAAACGGTGGATGATACGCTTCAAAAGGCGGTCATCAGTGCCCTTGGTTGCTGTTTCAACGAGATAGTCCATCAGATCCTCGCCGATAATTGGAGTCAGAATATCCTCCTGGATAAAGCGCAGGTCAGGGAGCATGAGGATAAACTTCTCACGCGAGCCGTAGATATCGAGATATTCCTGAAGGATGGTAGCCGACGGGATAGCCAGACTTGCAGCCAGGAAGAAATAGCGGGATGTGCGCCAATAATCGGTAATCTCCTTTTTCTCTGCATCAGAGCTTTCCGGCTCAATGGTGGCAGGGTCCAGCGCATTCACCTCCTGCGTCCACTCTTCGAGTGTCACGAGCAAGGCATTGATAGCAGCGTGAGACTCCTTGATGCAGCTCTGCTTATAGGCATTGATGGTGGCAGGATCGACTTTCTGGTAGTCATCGGCCACACCGATATTGATACCTGCACCATTGACACTGATAGCCTGCTGGTCGATAGCACGACCGAGTGCATCAAAGGTAATGATACGCTGTGCCAGGGTCAGCAGACGGGCGTAAGGGGGTAGGGGAGTACCGGCTACAATCTGTCCGATATACTCCGCAATAGCACCCTCACCATCGCGCAACGACTGATAATATTCCACCAACGACTGATGGAGCTGTGCGCCGAGTTTATCCTTTAGAAAGTCCTGCTCAGACGAATCAAAAAAACCTGCCATCGTCTCGATGTTGTCGATGGCGTTTGAGGGCGAATAAAGCCTCAGTTCTTCGGGGGATGAGATAAGCATAGCGAACAAATATTAAGGCTGTGACGATATCACAGCATAGGTGACATTATTCTTTTGTGGACTCTTTGATAGCTTTCTTGGGCTTTTTAGCCTTGTTAGGTTTGATAGCGGCCTCCAGTTCCTCTTCGTCGATGTCGATGTGACGGGCAACCTTAGAGGTAACGATTTTCTGGACGGCTCTTGCCCATGCAGAACCATTGCAGGATGACTCATTTTCGAGGATGCTAACCATCGTACAGAGGATGAAGATAGCAGCCACATACTGACCGAGGTGTAAGCCTCCGAGGTGGCCGAGCAAATGCTTATCCACACCTTCAGCGAGCAGAATACAGAACCAGACAATCGCCAGGTCACTAATCATCTTAAACATGTTGGCTGATTTCAGTTTACCGTCGGCTTTACTTTTCGGGAATGTGGCTTTGATGCGGCGGTTTAGTCGCCAGGCTGTCAGACAGTCTATCAACACAGCAAACACACACAACAGGGCATAGGGGAGCGTTGGTTCCAACCATGCCCATACAATTCCCAAAGCGACTGCAACGAGACGTGGGATAGAGCAGAAAAAGCTCTGAAAGAAAGAGATAATCTGGTTCATATCGTTATTGTTTTATTTGATTTAACTACGGATGAATTTATTGATGAAATACTGTTGTCCTTTGGGTGTTACCTTGGTTGTGAAATGACTGGCCATTTCGCCATTCTCAGAATGCACACCTTCATCGACAAAGAACAGGCCCATTTCTGAATACCGCTGCATAGGCATGTTGGAGAGCGTGAGGTATTTGTTATCACGAAGCCAACAATACAAACGCTTCTCGCCAATGTCGTAGCCATTCTGCTGAAGGAGTTTAGCCATATCGCGCACAAGGATATTCGTCTTACTACCAATGACAGCATCGGCAAAGATCACCTTCGGGCGTTGCTCATCCAACTGCTGCTTTTGCTGTTCATTTACCAAAGCCAGACGCTCCTTTTCTTCCTCTGCCTGGACTACCATCATAGCCAGTTGCTTTCGTGACAGCTGCTCAATGGCATAGGAGCCAGTGCGACGAATAGCAGGAAGCACCTCAGACGTAATCCAATGCTTGAAGCGTTTAGCCTCTGACATCTTACTACCCAACACGAGAGCATACATGCCAGATTCGTTGACATAGGTAAGCTGCTGAATACGACCAATGGAATCGGTGGTGTCGCGTTTTGCGACATCATCAGCATCAACATGCTTTGCCACCGCATCACGACCATTGACATAGCCGAGCACACGGCACAGATCCATTGCGCAAAACTCTGGAGCATCAGGAGAGCCAGTTATCCTGATGTTGCCAAACTGCGGATGATTGAAAACCTGAATCTCACTCATAGCATCATTGTTTTATATTGCGAGGGCAGCCAGGGGCGAGCCATTGAGGTCGAGACGGACAGAGAACTGTACTTCGTAGAAAGATCCGTTAGTACGGTCGATACCCTCTACGGTCTCTTCCGGCACGATATGGCAACCGAGCCAGTTGTTTCCTATCTTAATCCAAGCGAACTTAGCCATCAGGAACTCATGGATAAACCACGAATGCCATGCTTCATCGAGGGGACCAGAAGACATTTTCCATGTCTCATAGTCGTTTTTCTTTGTCACCAGGCCACGCGAGAAAGAGCCAAAGGTTTCCTGTATGGCACGGATGTATGACTCTTGCGTTACATTCGTCTCAGTGGTCTTGAATGAGCGCACACTGATTGATTCGAGACAGCCCAAACCATTGACAAAGCGGAACTGGTAGCGATCAGTCTGTCCGGCGGCCACAGCATACACCTGACGGCCATTGATGGTTTGCAAACCAGGCGTTGTAATATTGACCACCGATGACGTAGGCCCCGTAGTGATACTACCCTCACTGATAGCCGTTGCAAACGACTGAGGGCATACCATAGTCTCGCCTACGGCCACCACTTCGGGGGTAGTGTTGGGCTTACGGGTAAAGTGCTGTGCCAGTTTACTGCCACCACTGAGGATGCGCTCCAGGTCAGAGTAGGCACCAAAAATGGCTTTGTGGCCGTTGCTGGTCACGACACCCACATTATCATGCACTTCACCATTCTGCATATACTCATCACAGGCCGACAGGTCATAGACGATATACGGATAAGCAGCAGGAGGTGTAGCAGTGTACTCATAGCTATCAGCCACGGCACGGAGAGCCGACGAAACATCGAAGTACAGGTTTTCGCCACTCTCAGCAGGTGAGGATAGCGTCAGGTCGGTATAGTTGCCACCATAGATGCCGGCATGTACGGTGAGCTTTACACGATGGAAAGCACACTCGCCACTGATGACGGCAGCCTGCACCTTGAACGTGATTGGAGATCCAACCAACGGTGATGCGCCTTGTATGAGTAATCCTTGTGCCATGGTTATTCGGGTTTGTCCTGAGTTGTTACACCTGATTTAGAACGGTCGAGCGTAGTCATCACCTCGCGGTCGATCTCCCAACAGAGGTTTTCGTCCCATCCATTGAAATGCGACACCACATCGAGCGTCTTCAGCATGACGTTCTGAATAGGCGACTTCAGGATGAGACGCAACAGATAACGCTCACGGATGTCCGTACCGCCACTGCTACCCACCAAAGCCATTGGTGACGAACCAAGCAGACGGGCATCCAGTCCAAGAGCCATGAAGACGATGGATGAGATCTCAGCCGTCTCTTTCTCGTTGGCATCAGCCACAGACTTGCTGGCACTCTCAATCTCCACTATCTCAAAGCTCTTGTGTTCCTCGCCATCCGTACCCATGAAGGTAAAGGCTAAGAGCGACTGACCGGCATTGTCACGGTTAGATAGCCACTGATTGATTTGCGTATAGAGTTTATCGCGTATCTCTGCCTGCTTCTTTCTATCAGACTGTGCTTTCTTCTGAATGAAGAGTTGCTGCATATAATCGTTATGCAGGTAAATGATACGGCCAATGATATTGCTATTCTTCTTACGGTTGTAGCGGTCACTGATAATCGTAGAAAGATACTCGTAGATATCACCACCAAAGATTGAATGCCAGGCAGGAGTCGGATAATACGGACGGCCAGCAGTAGGATTGAACGTAGGCAGCACGAAGCGCGTAGGACGTTTGTTTACCGATACGTTCTTTTCCTTGGCCTCCCAAACCACCTCTTGCAGCGAAGTCAACGGTGAAGCGGGATTGAGAGCATGAATGGCATTGATAGGCGCGTTCTGGTCGCCTCCCTGGTCGAGCCAGGGCTTATCCAGCCAACGATTCGAGCAGTACACATAATTGATACGCCCGTATTGATCCATTCGCTCCAATCTGGTTGTATGGCAACTACGGTAGGACAATCCCGTAATGGCTGGAGTCCAATCTTTCGTCTCTACATCCTTATTATTTTTATCGAGTTGTCGCTGGTTCAACTGCAATTCAGGGAATGAAATATTAAACATCACCTGATCGAGCGACACAGCGAGCCATGTCTGAGCAAGGTTGTTACGCTCCAGGAAGTCTTTTACCTTTGGCCATGTATCATTCCAATTCTTCAGAGCCTTTTCCAGTTCCTCAATCTGTTCGTTAATAGACTTGCAAAGGCTATCAAAGACCTGATTAGCGGAAGCCGATGGAGCTGCTGGTGCTGTTGGTGCTTCAGAGCCTTCACCAGCGGGGAAACCGCTGGGCACACTGGTATCATTGCCATTATGCTCTGAGTGGAGTTTCAGCAGTTCACGCTGAAGGTCGATAATACGGCCACGGAGCCATTTGCCAGCATCCTTATAACGTATCTTCGTGGTGGTGATATTTCCACCAACATACTGAGCCACGTCAAATTTCGGCTGGGGACCGAGGCCCGTCACGAGCATCTGATTGAACTCAACACCAGCAGCTGTGTATGGCAGCATATTCGTGAGCAAGGCCACGAGGTTAGGCAGTGTGTTGCCCAATCCCCACTCAATATAGCCCAAGTCCTTTGTGCCTTTGTCGGAAACGCCCGTTTTCACCTCATTACCACTACTGAAGTAGAGGGTAGGGATGGACTTTCGCTGTGCGCGTCCATTCTCAGAGGCACCAGAGCGCAGTTGTGCGCCGATGAAGTCACTCCACGACTCACGCGGACCATCCATGTTAAGATAGTTGTTTTCGCTGGGCAAAAGGATGGAATAACCCATCTTGCGCAGCTGCTCTGCACGGTGTCGCAACTGTTCTGGTCCTTTGACCGTCTGGATGAAAGCGTCTTTTTTCTTTGCCATAATAATAAGCGTTTATTTTTGGCAAAGATAGCGATAGAACGGAAAAAGGTAGGGACAAAAGAAAAACCCGCTGGCGAACCAGCGGGCACGAAGACTAATAGACGTAGAACTCTACTTCGAGACCGTTCAGGCCGTCTTTTGCTGAGACGTTGTAGGACAGTTTATTGATGAATCCTACCAGGCCATTGATACGGAAGCGGCGCGTCCAGTGGTTTGGCACGTCGGCCACCTGTGCGGCAGAGCACTCTATCTGGATGCGATACTTGCGACGTTTCAGGATGAAGTTGCAGTATTCCGACATGAAGGTGTCGAAGAGTCCACGCGACTTGATTTTCTTTTCGATGACTCCCGTCTGTGCATTGATGACATCAGGATCCACAAGCGGCCCGTCAGCCCATTCAGGCTGCACCCATGAGCGTATTTTGAGCGAAAAGCGTTCACCACCACCGATGCCAGGCTGCACACCGTTGTAGTCGTACTCATTACCCCACATGTCGATAGAGTCAGACGTGAGGGCATAGAGACCGGCCACGGTACGCCACTTCGAGTTACCAAAGCCATCATAATTGAAATCGTAGGTCTGAATAGTAGCATTGGTGCCACCACCACGCATGATAGCGATAGCAAGCCCCCAATCAATAGACTGTAGCGGGCTGTTGCCATCGTCTGTGTCGCTGGGGTCGTAATTTTCTATCAACTCCATCTGCTCTTCAGCATAGCACTCCACGAAATCGGAACCGATGCTCTCCTTGATGATCTGTTTGATGAACTCGTGTTCCATGTCTTCGTCGATGTATGCAGCCAGAATAGGCTCCATGCGGTCGGTGTTCAATGATACCGTATTTCCGCTACCATCATTATGCGTACCACTGGCCTGTGCAATCTCAGTCTGGTAGTTGACATCGTTAAACTCCATCGGTTGAAAATCGCTAACGATTTCCTCCACGAAGTCCTTATTCAATTCAGAGCAATCGCCCAGCTCTACGCCCTTGAACTGACCCACCTCAAAGAGAGCCGGTTTCCAGTCGGAAGAACTTGTTGCCTCGCCATTGACCTTGATACGGTATTTGTTTCCCGTTGCACGGTCAATATAGCACGTCTTATCGCGTTCGCCACCAGACTGCTTGGGCGCACGGAAAATTTCTTCGTAGTGTTTGTTAGTGACAGTCGATTTCTGAGGATAGTCGATATAGTCGTAGGACGTATCATAATCCTTCTTACCCTGTTTCACATTACTACGCTGTTCCTTTGCATCGCTCTCGCTGCTGTACTTCATGCTGACACCCGTAATCTTCTCAGCAATCTTTTTCATGGAGATTACGCGGCCTGGGAAGTCGATAGGATCCTGCTGGTCACGGAATACGTCACGGGCAAAGTAGGCACGGACATGTTTCTTCTCATAGTTATACTCGAACTTGATGCCAAAAGAGGCCCAGAGAGAATCCAGCACCGTCTTCACGGCTTCATCAGGGAAGTTGTCGCTGTTAGCATACATCAGCATGATATCAGCCGTCAGACTCTCGCCCGTCTTCGTAGGTTCAACAGTGATAGACTGCACACCATCCTGTCCTACCGTCGCATGGCCATCATAAGTACGGCCACCAGAAGAATAATGGTATTCGCAATCGTCGAGCTGCTTACCCTTTACGTCAGATATCACAAACTTACCACCACAGCCACGACTTTCCAACCATTCGTTTACTTCATTAACTGTTCTGAAATAGCCATCCACGTTAGGGTACTTCTTTTCTTCATCATACTTGCAGTGCGTCGTAAAGAAGCACAGGCGGCGCATGTCTTCCACCTTCAGCAATTCGGTGTTGTCGAAGCTGACACCCAGGAATGAAAAAAGACAGTCGAGGAAGTAAAGCACATAGAAGCAGATGCCAGACTGAGGACGGTCTGCCTCCAGCACCCAATACGGCCAGTGGTCGTTAGGTCCTGTGTGCTTTGTCTTCGGACTGGCCTTAGAGGTAGTCTTACCGTCTTCGTCGATGTCATAGTGCGTATAGCAGACACGGGCATTGCAGTATTTCGCCGTCGGGTAGGCATCGCTCACATTGATAAACGATGTAAGCACCTGGGGAATGATTACCTTCTTATCGTCGCCATAACTCTCTTCCTTACTCTTTACCGCTTTCTCCTTGGTGCCTGACTGAGTGACACAACGGCCAGGATAAGAGAAACCGAGAGCCTGGGGCGAAAACTCCGCATCACTACTACGCTGTGAAGTGATGGAATGAATTTCATCAGGTTTCTTACCACTATATGTTATCTTGATTTGGAAATCATAGTCAATATGCGCCTTCACAGCTCCGATTTTCTCACCAATAAGAATACGATCCTTCAAAGGAACGTCACGGCATTGCAGTTCGCCTATGAGGTCATCAATAGAGTGCTCAGAGGCCGTGATATTCATGGTGAGAGCGGTGTCGATTTCTTCATCTTCGGCAGTTACGAGGGTGCCGGAGCGGAAAGGCTGGTTATCAACTACGATACGCATCTTCGTATGCTCCAAACCAACGGGACGGTCGATGTTGGCAGGATCGTCGATGTTACCCAGCAGGAAACGGTTGCCCTCCATAGGCATTCGGCAGGGGTACGAAAACATTTCGTTGTCGTTAAACAACGGATTCTGATCGTCGATGTCGATGCTGAAATCGTCGCCGAGATTCAGCGGCTGCTGGCGACCGTTTTTGAGGGCTGTGATGGCGATATGACTATTCATAAATCAGTTTGGCATTATCGTGAAACTCAATGCGACGGTTGGTAAACGAGTAGATGGTAGCATCGTTGTAGGCCCGAATATCGAGGTGGCCATGGTCATGGACTATGCCACCGTATGCAAGGATGGTGGTGGAGTCATAGCAATGGATGGTGCCACGTCCTGATACGGTGGAACGGTCACGAGCTGTAACGGTGCCACGTTCAATGTTACAACGGGCATTGCCTGTGAGGGTCACACTGGCAGAGTCAGCAACGATGTGGACGTTGGCGTTGTCGGTGCAGGTGATGGGGAGGTCGCCCAGGACATAGACACGGTGACGGCCAGCAATGGTGAGGGGCACGGGGGCTTCAGAACCCGAAGCCGATGCTTCGGGCACGGGGGCATTGCCGATGAGGACCATTGAGGCGGGCGCGTCGATGGGTGGTGCCTCGTTGTAATAGAAGCCGGCACGAAGAATATCATCCCGATAGACGGGATAGAGGGCACCGAAAGCCTTAATGACCTGTTCGGGCACCTCATGCAGCACACCGGCCCAGAAGCGTTGCCATGCCGTCACCAGTTCTGGAACAGAGCGGGAGGCACGGAAAAGATCTTGCGACTCCTGGCAGTTATCAGACTGAGCCAGGATATCGATGCAGAGCTTCTGGAAATCGCGGAAGTATTGGTCTTGTTTCATTGCTTTATGGGGCTAACGGGTTGGCTGTTGTGGCACAACAGCATACGGGACATACTTTTTGATGTAGTTCAGGATGCCTTCGATATGCAGACGCTCAATAGCGTGTTGGCCGGCATCAGAGAGCAGATATTGCACATCGCGCTTATTGTCCTGGAAAAGATTTTCAGTGAGGACAGCAGGGCAGGATGTGTGTTTCAACACATAAAAGGCTGCTTCCAGGTCACGGTCGCCATCTGACTTATCCATGCGGATAGGCGTTTGTTTGTCGGTGTATTCACCACGCAGTTTGCCTGTGCTGATGATATCCACATACTCACGGAGATTAGGAATGGCAGCATCGTAGAGACATTCAGCGAGATTGTCGGCCTTTGTCTTACCAGGCGAGGTGTAGGCACACCATCCACCGGCACCATGCCACTTGCCATCGGCACCAGCAGCATTGAGGTGGACGCTAACGTAGATGCAATCGTAGGTTTTACAGAGGTCGTTGACCAGTCGCACACGCATAGACAGCTCACGGTTCTGTTCCAGCTTCCAGTCCTTTGTACGCATACCTTCAGGAAGATTCAGATCTTCGTAGTCAATAGCCACATTGTAGCCGTAGGCACGGAGCTTTTCGCACATAGACTTGATGCGTTCACGGCAATAGACTGGTTCGCGTATGGAACCATCAGGAGCACCCTTGCCTGGAGTAGTCAGGAGGTGTGGAGTACCAAAGATGATTAGAAAGTCTTTTTTCATTGATTGATGAAGTGATAAATTGATGAAACTTTAATCTTCTATATAGTTATTTGGGTCGATATACATTACTTTTCTTCCACTCGAATCCGTATAGGTTTTTACAGGATAATAATGATTACCATAATTACCATTCATTCTTACTGCCATATAAACACCATCAGAACGAGAAGGAGAAATTTTAATCGTATTGGGCCGCAAGAGTTGACAAATTATTTCTGAAATGTCAGCAAAAGTACCTTGAACATTCATATCATCAAGCGCACCATTTTCATTCCAGTGCATTCCATAATATGTTCTTCCAGAACGTGTAAATTTACCAATATAACCACTACCATCAGTATTGGTATGAGCAATGACATTGCCTATAAGAGTCTGCAACAATATTGTTCCATCCTCATAAACCTTAAACAAATCATGTGCAGCGTTAATCTTTGATACCGTAAGTTTATCAGTAAAAATTTCCTCCGCAAACATAGCATCCACAATAGAGAATTTCAGGTTGTTAGCCTTTTCCCAATGCTCTGTATCAAGGTAAGGTTGAATAGTACCCTCATAACCCTGATAACCCGTGCGTTTTCTCATACGATACCATGTTTTGCTACTATTTGTAGCACTCACACGAGCCTGTACCACGTCACGTTGTCCGTTACAGTAATAATAAGTTTCTCCAGAACGCCATGTACCACAAGGGTTATGATCACAGTGCATATCATTATCGCCCTCATGCTCACACCAAGGAGTAGCCATTACACACTCTTCGAGTTTTGGCTGACATATTTCTACATAGGTATTAAAGGATCTGAATAAAATTTTCTGTTCAGCCTCCGTAATAGTCGATTTAGTGAGGAATGTCACTGAGTGTTTTATCCATCCGAGATTATCGGCCTCACTTTCATCTTCCAAATTCCAAAAGATACCCATATCAGACGGCGCACTTGTTTTTACTTCGCCATCCACGAAATATACCACTCCAGCAGATACCGCAGACGGATAACAATAGGTATCTAAACGGTTATGATTAGAAGTACAGATAACACGCCACCAGTTGACAGTTACCGGCTCATCGTCACCACCAGGATTACCTTGACTGTAATATGAATAGAATCCAACAGTATAATAGCCAGCAGATGTTACCGTCAATACTCCTGATGTTATCGTTTTGTCTGTCTTTGAGAATAAAGACGCATTTACCTGATTACTCCAGTCGCTATTATACAAATAACCATTCAATTTCACATTTCCATCATAGGCATTAGTAGAGCAATGCCCATTAAACTCCAGTTTATAAGTACCAGCCTTCAGATAGATACTCTGATGATAAAAACCATAAGTAGTACCAGTTATATTAACGTAACGACGTGTACGAGCATAGAAAGACAATGTGTAATAACTTGCAGCTTTAATTTTCCCAACTTCACCAGGCGAGAAAACTACCTGTTGTAACATTTCCCTATAGTTATTACTATTAGGAAATATGCCCCATGCGTTATACTGGCCACGCGCTTGTGGAATAACATTGCCATTATGGATGCTCCACTTATCCATAACATCCTCTGAATCAAAAGCCGTCTGTTCCAACAAATTAGGCTGTGTGCTCATATTATACACCTGCACCAACTTGATGATATTCTTATTCATCGAAGTGTTTTGAGTGTATTCAATATGTTCACACTGCCAAAGATAAGGTTTTGCATTCGTCGGTGTGGCAGGACATCCAGAAGTACCCTGCTTATACCAACCATTTGCCGTTGTCAATGGCGGTTCAGGAGGTGCAGGAGAATATGTAAGGCAATAGTAAAAATCATCCACACTAATTCCATTTCCCTCTTCGCCTTCACCTTGCGGACCACGCGATCCATCCTTCAGGATGGGGATGGTCTCGCGGTCGAGACGGACGGAGTCGGAAGCACTACGCTGTCCACGCCACAGTTCGAGCACTACGCTGGTATGGCTGGCAGCCTCGGAGGTGCCAACAGAACGGCCAGATGTAGGCAAAGACGTGGAAGGGCTTGCTGCACCATCCCAACCATAGTAGATATAGTAACCAGAAAGTGAATCATGGTTAGAGGTTGTAGAGCCAACCGTCTTCTGAATCTGACAGGTCAAAGTATAGGAACCTGTGAGGTCGCCACTACTGTTACGGGCAAACTGGAGAGCGGTGTGGCTGGGTTTAAGCTGATAGATTTCAGCATCCTCACCACGACCGCCGGACTTCACAGCACAGACGGTAAAGGTGGCGTAGCGGGTGCCATAGGTGGCATGTACGGCCTTCAGTACAATGTCAGTTACTTCGGCAGGTTGGATGTTGGCAGCGATGCTGATAGACGGATTGAACTTATCGGTCAGATCCACGGTAAAGCCATTGGGCGCAGATCCATCGACAGTTACCGTACAATCGTTAAGTACCGATGTAGTACCATAGAAAGCATTGAGTCCGAAATCAAGAGCCAAAGCTCCAGTAGTCTTTCCCTGTTCATTGACAGGAATAGCAGCCATTTCGTTGTCGATGTCGAGCACAAAGGCATTGTCGCCCTGCTTACCCTTCTGACCGTCGAGCACAATAGGCACCGTCTCACGGTCGATAAGGCCCGTGACATTTGACTCAGTTACCGTATAGGAGGTATTCGTACAAATGATAAACTGAATGTCGGAGTAGGTTGTTACCGAGAAATCAGTGAGGTAGTACGACTTATAGTAAGAGTAGAGATAGAACGAAGACCATGTACCATTACTACGACTCTTACGACGAAAATAAATATTGTAACCATCGAAAGAGCTGCTGACATCCGAATTTGTTGATGGAGTCTGGTTGCCTATGCGCTTGGTGTAACCACACTTCAGGGTTGCCGTAGTCTGATTCAGGTCGCCGTTATTGTCACGTCCGATGGTGACAGCCGTATCAGACGGCAGAAGCTCGTACATGACCGCATCCTGACCCTTACCGCCGGACTTCACGGCAGCAATAGAGAAGACTGTCTGACGGGTGCCATAGTCACTATGCACCACCTGGAAGCGCAGTTCAGTAATCTCGGCAGGCTGTGTGTTGGCAGCAATGACGATACGAGGTGTAGTCTTATCCGTTACTACATCGACATTGAAGCCAGTGGGCGCAGTACCCACAAGCGACACCGTACAGTCGTTGATGACATTGGTAGAGCCATAATAAGCCGCCAGGTGAAAGTCGAGCGTGATCTGAGACTCTACCTTACCATCGGTGCTAATGGGGATAGAGGTCATTTCATTGTCGATGTCGATAATGAATGGCGTATCGCCTGGGTCGCCCTGCTGTCCTTTCTGACCCTCCTTATTGATGGGGATGGTCTCACGATCGAGACGCTTTTCCTTCGTGGAGCCGTTCATCTTCCACAGTTCCAGTACCAGCGAGGCATAAGAGGCCGCATTAGAGGCAGAGACGGTAATAGTACCGCCGACATTGATATAATTGGATGGTGTGGACGGATTGCCATAGCCATAGTAGATGCGATAGCCAGAGAGCGAACTAAGGATAGTAGTCTCTTCATCCACAATTTTCTTCACATAGCCCGTAATAGTATTGTTAGCCATGTTCAGTGTACCATCCGCATTACGAGCAAAGGATAGTGAAGACGGTGACGGCATCAGCTGGTAGATAACAGGCGTAAGGCCATCACTACCGGCAGCCTGGGGCTGAATAGTGAATCGGGCCGTCTTGGGTTTGTCAGTGTAGCCGCTGGCCGTACCTGTTATGTCGATGAAAATAGTCTTGTTATAGACATGCGACGTGCTACCCATAGTGACAGTTACCTTTCCCGTCTCAGAGTTGACATCCACAGACACCTCAGAGCCGCATGTCGTACCATCCTCATAGGTTTTTGTCGTTGAATAAGTAGCCGACAGCGGCGTAATACCATAGAACATCGAAGCAGTGGTCTCACGAGAGACAGCAGCTGCTATCTTACCGTCGGCCTTGGTACCAAAAGCATCCTGTTCGTTATCCAGGTCGATGATCAATGCAGACTCACCAGGGGCACCATTCAAACCATCTTTGTTGATGGGGAGCGTTTCACGGTCAAAGATGTTTGACTCGGCCACAGCTGAAGCAGAGTTAGCAGTGGTCAGGATAAACTCGTAAGCCGTATTCGTGGTGCTGTTGGGGATAACCAAGTAGAAGTTAGACGAAGAGAGGTCTTTCATCCATGCCCAATTACCAGGGGAGCCATTAGCAGCAATGGCACGGTAGAGGATGTTATATGTACCGTCGATATTCTGAAGGTCTGAAGCCTGGTCTCCGTCATGCTTTACGATAGAGCCATTGTAATTCTTGGTGTAACCACAACGGATAGAGATAGAAGCCGGTGTGAGCTGGTTGCTGCTGTTACGCGCAAAGGAAGCATCGTTCTGTGAGAGCAAGAGCTGATAGATAGCCGGAGAGACACCAGGCGCACCAGACTTCACGACATTGGCCGTGAAGACGGCAGGGTAGGACTTGCTGGCATAGCCGATGGCAATACTGGCCGTGAGACGGTCGGCAGACAGCTGTGTATTGACAGCAAACACCCACTCCAGTTTATAGGCACCGTCCTGCTGGGGCGTGATGGTAGGTGTGACAGAACCCAACTTGCAGTTGGCAGCCACAGGAGCCGTCAGGCCATCGTTGATGATAGCAGAGCCACGATATAGGCGGGCATAGGTCACGAGCGTAGTAGCCACTGTAACCTTACCCGTGCTATCACATGGTATAGCATCCATTTCATTATCCAAGTCGATAAAGATAGCGTCTGCACCATCCTGTCCCCACACCGTAGGACCTTCAACAAGATATTCCGTTTCAGTAGTGCCATTACCATTGAGATACACCGTCTTGATACACTTCCAGAGGTAGGGCGTTGACTGCGAGTAGCCACAGGAAGCGAGCGATGACCAGGTATTCCATGTAGTATCGTTGGTAGGAGTAGCAGGAATACTGTTGGTCGTTGTCGCCTTGAAACGAGTGTCCTGCGACTGAATACCACGACCAGTAAGACCTTCAGCACCCTCGGCAATGACGCGGAGATCGTGACGCTCCACCTCGATATTGCCATATTTCAGTACAAATGTGATAACCGATGTAATGCCGGCAGTAGAGACGTTAGACCCCAGCGTATAAGACGATGAAGTGTTGTCACGATAGACAATGACGCTGTAGCCCGACGGCACCACAGACTGCGTTTCAGCAGAACCATCGGCATTACGCTTAATGAGCGAGCAAGAGACGTTGGCCGGTGAAAGATTGTCGTTGGCATCCTTGATGATAGCCGAATGCGACGGCACCAGGTCATAGTCAAAACCATTCTGCCCCAGCGAACCGGCAAACTCCACGATGGGATCGAGCGCAGAGCCATCGGTAAGGTAAGTGATATATTTATGCCACAGATACGGAGCCGATGCCGTAGGAACGGGCACCTGCTGACCATCGGGGACCAGTTGCCAGCGTGAATCGCTGACTGCTGGCATTATGCCAGAAGCCTCGGTGATATAGTAATTGTCGATGTGACCCACCGATATGGTGGGTTTCACTGCTGTAACGGCAAATGTCTGTGATATGACTGGATTCATTGCATCTTATTTTTGAGCAAAGATAGGGGAAACGGGGGGAAAGGTAGGGACAAAATAAACCCGCTGGAGAAACCAGCGGGCACGAGAGGAGATAGGGGACAGGCGCACTAAGAGGCGGTGACGATACCGTTGACCTTATAGCCAGACTGAGCCACGAAGTCGTAGGGTAGCACGATAGTACCACGATTGGAAGAGGTGGTCATTGTCGGGCCACTGGTAATCTCGTTCTGCTGGCCGTCGTACAATACACAGGTAAAGTTGGTGTACTGCGTATTGATAGCCGTTGCATCCTCCATGGTGGCCACCCAAGCCGTGACAGTGCATGACTCACCTGGTGACAGCTGGCCGCTGAAATCGCTGTTGGAACCATTTAGCGAGATATATAGATACTCAGGATCCTGCGTATCATCAATGGATGCAAAGGCCGTTGTCACACGGTTGTTATAGCTTGCATCCGTAAAGAAGTCACAGCGGAGAATGAGGTTATCCACGAAGTCTGCACCATAGAACGTGACGGAGTGGTTGTTTCTTGCAGCCACATACTCATCACCCGTACCGGCATTGTACCACTTACAGTACCATGTGGCAGGCGACTGGCCATCCTCACCATAGAGCGAGGCCGTGACGGTGACAGCCTGGTCCTGTGCGGTGATAATGGCTGACTCAGGCGACAGCAGGCCCAAGAATCCCTGTGCAGACATCTGAGCAATCTTGACATCCACCTGACACTGGAACGGCTGCTGCTTACCCAGAATCTCCACTGAACCCTCATAACCGATAGTATCAAGGTCAATGTTGGTAGGCGAAGCCAGGTTAGCGATAACCGTCAGACAGGGCACCAGGTAGCTGGATCCACCAAGTGACACCGTAGTAGTGCCGACGTGGAAGAGCGGATCATTGTTAGCATCAAGGAAGTTGGTAGAATCACCACTATTGTCAAAGGTAATCACCACATCGTTATAGAGCCAATGCGTATTGACCAACTGTGAGTTGTTCATATACTGCACACCCTTACGGATGACGGGATAGACACGCGGCTGGCTGGGATTGGGATCGGCCTGCGTCGCTTTCCAGTTAGGAATAGCCTTTTGGGTATTGTTATTCCAGTTCTGGGAGAGCGTGCCGTCGATGCGCAATGAGCCTTGCACAGTGATACCTTCCTGAAGGGCAGTGATGGCGAAATGATTGGAAATTGTTGGAGCTGGCATATTCTTTTCTTTTTAGGGCCGTGGCGATGCCACAGCATACGAAACATTTATGAGGTGAGAATGGCAGCGATGAGCGTTATGTAACAAAGGACTTCAAGAATGAAAATCCCTTTACCCTCAAGGATGCGCATAGTAGAAGATGCAATAAGCGGCACCAGGACAAACCAAAGCAAGAGCCACCAGGGACAGATGAGCATGACACACAGCTGGGAGCCAATGCCGGCAGCAATGGCCAGGATGTTATGCGCTGTGTTCGGGTCATGTCGCACGAGCGGCATTGCTCCCACGAAAGCGAGAGCGGCGATGGTCAGGAATCCTACAAACTGGAAGATGGAGCCATCCAGCGCGTCGAGCAATGCAGGACATATACCAAAGGCCATCGACCAGATGAAGAGCGTCCACACGAACTGATAACCTTTGGAGAGGTTAAACACCATGTGCGATATAGACGCAGGCAATTCGCGGTGCAGGTAGATAGCCGTCCCCACATAGAGGACAGCTATCAGCACGGAGAGTAGGAGTAATGCAGTCATGGGCACCTATACATTAAAACTCCAAGTGAGCGGGATAGCCCTGTGTGAAGTCGTAGGACTTAATGGCATCCACATCATTGAGAGCAGCGATAGCGGCCTTGTGTTCAGCCGTCTTATCGTAGCACTCGCTGGCATAGACTTCGAGGGCCGAAAGCATCTGAAGACCAGCATCGGGCGTGATGGTAAACGACTGTGTACCGAGCCAGAGCGTCGATGTAGTCTTACCCACAGCCTTCTCAGCATTCAGACGGGCAATCAGTCCGTTACGGGTGTCTTTGTCAAGCCACATGGGAACATCGTCGAAAGTGAACTGGTTGACAGCATCAGAAGCATCATACTCACTGATACGAGCTATCTGCATCTGACGGGCCAGTTCCAGCGCGTTACCAGGCAGTAAGCCTGCCTCATTAGCCGTCAGCAGTGCCTCGGCAGCCACGGCCACAGCCTTGAACTCATCGAAGCCCTCTTTCAGCAATGCCTTGGTGACATTCTCCAGGGTAAACGGATTAGAAACACGGATGACATAAGCCAGATATACCTTACGGGTCTCAGACTCCTGTCCTTCCTCACCATTGTTAATCACTTGATCCACTTCCTCAGTGTCGAAGCAGATGCGGAGCACGGTTCCCTCTAACTCCACGGGAGCCGGATTCTCGGTAAACTCTGATTTCTTCATTGTTTTTTATTTTAAGGGGTTATACGATTTTTCTTATCTCGATGCTGTTTCCAGCCGAAAACGGCTGAGAACGGTGGTTATGTTATCTCGTAGTCGGGAAGACCGGCAGCGTTACAGCGTACAATAGTACCCGTGAATGGGAATCCATCGTGAGCATTGATGTAGTCGAGCGTCTGAATGAGTTTCTGGTTACAAGTGAAGAATTTGAATTTCTGTCCGTTGTCTTCCACCTGTACGATGGCCGCATTCTTCTTATACTTCGACTTCACACCCAGCTCTACATCCGTAAAGATGATTTCGCGTCCGCATAGCATGGATGCAGACACTTTCGTACCCTCCAACATGCGTTTGCCGTCAGCGTCCTTTTTCTCGAACTTCGGTACTTGCAGATCCTTAAATGATTTCATATCCATTACCTTACACCAGAGGTTAAAGCCATTGCAATGCAACAGCCATCCCTTATAAGAAGTTGCAGCCTGATAGCGACGCATAGGGTCTTTCAGGCGGTGCATCTTCTGTTTGAACTTTGCCTTCATGCGCTTGCGCAGAAGGGTGTGATTGAAGAAAAACTGATAGCCGACGAAATCAAGGCCGTGATGCTCATCAATGATCTGCACACCGATATTGTCATGCAGCGGTTGCTCCATCACATCGTTAGCATATTCCATGATAAAGTTTACAGCCTTCCACACCTCTTTCTTGTCAAGGCCAATAATCACCATGTCATCACAATAGATTTCCATCCACACATCAAACAGGGCCATCACGAGGCGACACAGCGGACAGGTGTAGTAGTTGGCCATGGGCTGTATGGGGAACAGTCCGATGCCCAATCCCTGCTCACATGCCGTCACAATCTCATAGATGAGATAGCGGATGCCAGGATCAGAGAATTTCTTGCAGAGCACATCATAGATTTTCTGCTGATTGATGTTGTGGTAGAACTTCACGAAATCCAGCTTGGCATAGTATAAACGACCGGCATACTTATGAGCGTCGATAAACTGCTCAGTACGGTGTGCCGCAAAGTGCATACCTTTGCCCTTGATGGATGCCGAAGAGTCATAGTAGTATGCCCGCATCATTATGGGCATTATGACCTGCATCAGCGCATGGTTCTCGATATGGTCAGGAAAATACGGCAGCTTATGCAGCAGTCTGTCTTTGCCACACGGACAATGACGTATGCACTCATGGCCAGGCGAGGTGTGATAGGTGCCCGTCATCAACTGCTGTTGCAAAGACTGGAGGTTGCCCTCTGCGTCACGGTCGAAGATACGCACACCCTTATGGACCTCCTTACCACGACGTGCTTCATGGTCGGCCACACGCAAATTGCCAAAGTCATAGACCTGGGCGATGCGCACCTTGCGGTTCTTACCACGGAGGCGGGCTTTACGCTTATATGCCAACTCTTCTGCCATTTATGCCTTTTCTTATGGTGGCTATGATAGCCACATACTTGACTGGTTTCTGGTCATGCCTTCTACACTTCTCGGCTCACGGGCTTTCGGTATATGCGTACAACTGCATTGCTTACTTACGCGAGGGGACTCTATTTCATACCCTACGCCTTTATGTGTTTGCTCTGTCAGGGTTTTCACCCCTCCATCGAGTCAGGCTCAATCGTGTGCTCATCCTTAGTGGTCTTCACGAGATCTGTAGGGATAAACAGTGGATATTTTTAGTGTATAATTTCAGGCGAGCACCGATGTTCGTGTTCGAGTTCGAGAAAGCGTTATTCGAGTTCGCATAAGCGAGACCGCATTGCGCACCGTTATTCGCGTTACCCCCGACGTTCAGCAGCTCCACGATTTATCGCCTTTTCGGGGTCGTTTCCGATCCCCTGCCTCTCTGTTGGTCCCACAAAGCTGTAGAAGGAAAACTCGAACTAATCCAACTCTTTGCAAGCAGAGGGGCTATTGATTTTTTGTTTTGTGCGTTCAGGAAGTATGACCTTTTACCTTTTCGTCTTCAGTTTCTCTTTCGGGACAGCCCTTGCAGAGCGATTCCCCTTGGTGATTCTTTTTATTGTTATTACTCTGTTTTACGGCTGCTGTGACACAGCAGCATACTTAACACTCAGGAGAGAGAAGCGGGTTGGCCAGCCAGCAGGAGCGGCTGCACAAGCTGGCTGGCCATGACCCGCTTACGCGGTCAGGGCCACCAACTGTGCTCCGCTCACGATTTCCGGCTCCCCGTAGAAGGCCAGGCGAGCACCGATGCTCGCGTACGAGCTCGAGAAAGCGTCAGCCGAGCCCGCATAAGCGAGACCGCATCGCGCACCGTAGCCCGCGCTACCCCCGACGAGCAGCAGCTGACCAGTCGTAGCGGCATAGTACCCATCACAATAGTATGTAGTGCTACCGCCACCCGTGACATTCTGAGCAATCATATCCCAGAACTCTCCGCACTCCATGCTCTTGACGTAAGCACCTGATGCAGACTGTACGGAACATACAAACTCGCGGCCAGTAGCCGTATTGCTCACTTGGTTGCCAGAATAGACCACAGCCTTACGGACATCATCATCCATGTAGAAACGGATGCCAGGACGGAACTCCCAGAGCTTGCCCCAAAGATCCTCGAAGCCAAAGAGCTTCACGGGGTACTGGTCGCCAATAGTGGTATCAGTGTAGTACACATTACCGCTACCGTCGCCCAAATGCTTCAGCAAGCCCATAGGCACGTCACGCGCAGCCTCCCATGAAGATGTCTGGAAGCCGGCACCGATGACGCTCTGTGAGTTTAGGTTGCCATAGCGGGCCTGGAACAGCGCGTTAATCAGGCAATGGAAGCCGTAGTTAGCCAATCCCCACTCAGAACCGAGCAACTGAGCGGCAGCCCAGAACTGGCTCATTGTCTGTGAGTGTTTCGGAGTCACGTCAGGACGGGAGTGTGCCTTGTTGTTGGCATCGTAGCTGATCTTGTAGGCACCTACCCAATGAGGTGAATCGAAGACCTTGCCACCGTCGATAGGCACAGTACCACCGAAATGCAGCGTCTTACCCTCACCCTTGAAGTGGCAATCAGGTACATGTACCATCGTCTCGCACACCTGTTCAAGTGCAGTAGTAAACGCCGTGCCATCGGCAAACTTCGTCCAATCAGCACCATTCAGCTTGGCAGCATACACCTTACCATCTTTGATAAAGAAGGCATAGCCACCCATCTGAGACTGATAGAGTTCAGCAGCACCACGATTATTGACCACAAAGGCCGGATTAGAGTTTTGCTCCAGTGTGAAGCTGGAAGCAAGCGCACCAACAACAGTAGATGGAATGGCACTGTTGTTCACCTCTTCGGGCGTAGCCTCGTAGAGATTGTCCTGACTGGTCATACACAACACCTTGGCTATGTTTTCACCAGACGCAAGAGAAGTTTTAGCTTTTTTCATCTTTCGTGAATATTAAAGGGTTATTACTATGTTCTTACAGCAAGTTCATGGCCAGATGCAGACTGGAACACCTCGCCTGACGGGTCAGCCAGGATGTCGTAGGGTCCACGAATGGAGCAACGAGGATCCACGATGAACTTAGTGCCGGCATTGTCGTAGATATACTGTCTTGGTACCACGACCTCCAGGCCATAGGCACCCAGCGGCACAGGATCATCATTACTACCCTGGCGACGTACCGCCCAATCGCACATCAGCCAATGACGTTTCTGTTCGAGCGTCATGTCATCATGCTTGGCCACATGCACTATCAGGCCAAAGGTCATAAAGGAGTTCTCGGCAAACACTCGGTCGCCTCCATAAGAGAATACCGTCGGTATAACCTTCGGATAACGCCACGCGATGCAGGCCGTTGCCTCATTAGGCAGGTCTGGAGCCGCTGTTGACGTACCATCGGCAATACCGATACGACAGCGCACCATCAGATTGTCTATAAAGTCTGCGTCGATAGACAGCGTAGCCGTATTCTTTCCGCTGACATACCAGAGGCAATCATTATTGATGGTCAGCCAATGCACACCATTATCAACAGAATAGTCCCAGAACCATGCTACCGCATCCGTTTTGTCAGCACTACCCTGACGTGCTTCTGCCTCGAAGGTGTAGATAGTCGTAGCGGCATGAAGCGGGAAGTGCTTACGGGTACGGTCACACAGGATATTGATGCTCCACTGCTCATCAGCCTGTAGGATGGCCGACAGCGGCAGCGTATCAGACAGCACGAAGGGCGACGATGTACGAGTGTCAGTAAAGCGGCACTCACAATAGATGTTCGCTCCCAGCTGATGTGTGAAGTTCTTACGGACATACAGGATATTACCGGCAATGTAATAGTCCTGAGTTGAATCGGTGGAAGTCACCTGCACCCCATTGACATACCAGAATATCTGAGGCACGAGTGTATCAGTATTCAGGTTGTTGTCGGGGTCGATGATACTGTAAACCGCCTTCAGTCGCAATGCGCCATCTGTCTGTGTACCGTGTTCATCAATGACCGGCACAACGGAATGGTCAGGAATCCACTGCTGCACCGTCTGACGATAGAACTGCACAGTTGACAGGCCACCCAGCACCTCAATGTGCATTGCGGTGTTGAGCGGTCTGTAGGTCGTAGTGACTGCCAGCGGTTGAGAGTTATTCAGTCTTTTCATACTTTACTCTTTATACCCAGCGGAAAGCCGCTGGGCACAGTGACTAAACAATACTATACAGCGAGCAGGTCATCATCCATGAGCGTCTTGATGACGTATTCGACAATGGCTTTCGGCGTGATAGAGATAGCCTTGCCCTGGCTGTTGACACCCAGCAGGCGCACGATGTCAGAGCCGGCATTCGTAGCACTGGCATTAAGGGCAACGTAGGTGTTTGCAGCATCGGTAGAAGTGAGGAACGGCGTAAGGTCGATCTGACCTACCATCGGATCCCATGATTCACCATTCCAAACATAGTTGGTGCCGGCGGGAATCTTATCATTAGCCGCTACCACGTTATACATTTGTCCTTTCTTCAAGTCGGAAGACGGCAGATGTGCATAGTCGGCCACCTGTCCCTCATAGGAAATAGCAGCACCCAGGGCAATGATCTTTGCCAGAAGCTCCGCAATGGCAGCCTGCACCTGCGTAGCCACAAGGCCGGTGATAGCCGTCAGCGTAACGTCCTTTGCCTTGCCAGAGAGTGCCACGTCAGCACACTTCTCTTCGATGACATTCTCAATATCCTCCTTAGTGGTGGTGTCATCAATAATCGTGTCGATATTGATGGCCGTCGGCTGCTTACTCATGGTAAGACGGAAGAAAAGCGACTTAGACGGTGACAGCACCTTGAATGAGAGATTAAGGTCAACGACCTGACTTTGGAACACTGACCAGTTTTCCTGGTCCTTACTGGATTCTACCGTTACGAGGTGGAATCCCTCAGTCGGGAAAGTGCAATCAAGGATAACACTCCCTGCGAAGATGTCTGAGACATACTTCGGGTGCTGGTAGGAGATAGATAACTGTGACATACTAAATAGGGTTTAGAATTTTATTTATTTTTGAGCAAAGATAGGGGGAAAGACGCAGGAGTTAGGGACAAACTCCCAGCAGGAAAACGCTGGGCACAGTGGAATGGCACACTAATCACCTAATGGAAGGCACATGCCCGACATGTTTGTAAGATGATAGCGGCAGCCTATATAGAGCGAGTCAAACGCATCGGTGCCGTCCGTTCTGTACTCCAGGCGTACTGCATCGTCTGCGTCTTCAGAGAGCTTTTCACCTGCTTTATTCTTCCTAAACCCTTTATAGCCGATAGACACCTCCGCATTCTGCATAGCAATAATCAGGGCCTCGTTATTCTCCCGATTGATACGGATGGCAGGGTAGGCCACACCAGCCAGCGACTCGTTGATATCCTTATACTTCATTTCGTGAGCCATCGGTGATCCCATGTCAACAGGCCGTACAGACCAGCCGTATTTCGTCAGCTCGTTAATGACCACATCCTTGAAGTCTTCCATACCCTCGATGGCATAGCCTTTGAACTTGGCTGTTGCATCGTAGAAATAGATGACCTCACGGCATTTCTGCATCTTAGGCTTATAGTAGTGGTGCCAGTCGCCCATCAGCTCACGCAGCTTACGCTCATTCTTGACATACATACTGGAGAGCACATTGAGACATTCCTGGTTATCTCTGCGATAGAGTTGCCCAGTTACCACCCAGTTAATGTTAGCGTTGTAGTCCATGCTGATATACAAAGGCAGCGCGTCCACTACGTCACCATCCAGAGTGCAGTCTTTGATCTGCTGTAACTCGCCAAAGTCGGGAGTCTCGTACTCTTCTTCAGTAGCAGAGCCACCGAGCACAGTCATAGCTTTCTTTTTCGTGAAGCTGCTGTCAATGGCCGGACAGTCATCAGGAATATAGCCATGCACATTCTCAATATCGAGATTGGAATAGAAACCGTCGTTAGTCTTTGCCACCTTTTTATTAAGAATAGATATGGCAAACACGACAGGAGGAAGGTCACGCGCCATTCTCGCTATATACGACTCTCCGACGATATCTACATTGTCTAAGGTACTGACACGCCAAAATGCAAAGGCGTTACACTGTAAGGTACGGATTTTCTTCTGGTAGGACTTCGAGTTAAGAATCATCTGCATGTCGAAGTCCTGGTCAGGTGTAATCAGATACTTATGGCAATAGAGTAATTCCGCTTCCTCTGCATCAATCAGTTTATAGTTGATAGCCATATCGAGCATGGCCTTGTTGATACGCTGGCCATAGTTCGGCAGGATCTTGAACGGGCCTTCGTGGTTCATCATGGCCTGTGCCTTGATGCGGATGGCATCTATCTCATCCTGGCGGCAAAGGATAGGCACACATCCGTCACGCTTGGCATTACGCAGCAGTTCATTGTAGAAGATGACACGCTCTGCATAGTCTTCCAACTCAGCCTGTATCTCCCGATAGGTTTTGTCTGTCAACGGTCCCGTATCAGGGTGCATGTCGAGTTTACTTTCCTCATTCTCCAGCCAGTTATTCTTTGATGTCAGACTGGCATCAGAGGCAAAGAAAGTAGATTTGAAGAGTGGGTTAGCATCAGAGAAAGACGGGTCGCCCAACGGATGCACAATACCTGACAATGCCGGCATGACTTCACCATCCAGTTTGGACTTCGACATAAACTTGCACTCATCGGCCACGATGGAGTTTACCGTCAGCGAATTGGCCGATCCCGTGACTGCCATTGAAATGAGTTGCCATATTGTGCCATTAGCGAACCAGATGCAGTTATCCCAGGTCTTCGGTTTGATGATAGGACTCGGCACCCATCGTGGCGGTTTACCCCAGCCGAAATGTACTGACTCACGGATGCCAAAGAAACGCTCAATGGCGGCAATGGTGCCAGGCACGGTACGGGTATAGAGCTGTTTTCTGGAGTTTCCCAGCCATATATTCGTAGCACGAGGCATGGACTGACTGACGCGATAGATGCGAGGCCCGATAGAGCCATCAGTCTTACCGAATCGTCGGCTACCAAGCAAGCGACCGTCTCGTACATTCATCAGGTACATCAGGTACTGCTTGTGGTTCATGTAAACGTCTCTTCTCTCTGCCATAGGCTACTCTTCTGAAAACACATCTTTCTCTGGCTCTGGCTCCGGCTGTTCATCAGGCATCTGCCATGTACCATCAGAGTTTTGTATCATATCGACTACCTGTTTGTCGGTCAATCCGTAGCGTTTAGCCATCTTCTTACGTTCTTCGTCGGTATAATTCACGCGGTCACGCTTCACTACCGACACATCGGTAGTAATGGTGATCTCAGAAGACGGCATCTGTCCGGCCACATCCTCTTTCTCCTGGAAGTTGTTATTGAGCTGCATCTTCAGGTCGGCACCAGACTTCACACTACGCGGGTCGCCCATCTTCATCCCCTCACGAATAAGCCAGTCGGACGCATCCTGCACCTTGGCCTTCTCGATGTTGTCAATGGGCGTATCGAAACGTCCTATGATATGATTGAAGAGAGCCACGTCGTTAGATATCTCGGTAGGTGTACGCGGAACACCAGGACGCACATTCATAGCGGCTACATATTCCATAGCCTTTGTGTCGCCCTCGCTGGCTCTCTGCAAGAGCACGGGGTATTCACGGGCGGCAATGCGACGCATCACGTCAGATGGCCGTATCTGTTTGTCCTGAATCCAAATCTGGTATGCCTCGTAAGCCAGCAGCGCACGGAAACGCTGATCAGGCGACAGCACCATTTTTTCAATGGTGATGCCACCCAATAACCAGCGTTCTACTTTGTCGAAGTATTTTTCTGAAGGTTTTGACATTGAGTGAAGAGTTAAGAGGGCATAAGCCGATGGGAAACCACCGGCCTACGCGAAACCTTTTGCAATATGCTTGCGCTTACGTTTGTTGTACTTATCCTTACCAGTACGCATTAAATACTCACCATACTCCTTGGGCGACATGCCATAACCATTACCATAGTAACGGCCACCACCCATCGGCGCATAGGGATTACTGAGATACTGCTGGACGGTCTGGCCAGGCAAACGGTTCTGGGCCTGCTGCTGGCTATTGTTGTTGTAACGCTGGGGAGCCTGTGCTGTCACCTGCTGACCTTGCGCCTGTGATGCAGCCTGTTCCATAAGTTGCTGACCTGACGGACTCGAAACCAGTCCACCTGCGATAGCAGCTGCACCAGCTGCCAATGCTGTTAAAATTTTCTTTCTCATTGATTTATGAATTTATGAGTTAATAATTTTATGAAGACACGAAGACGGACCCAGCGGGAAACCGCTGGGCACAGTGGTTACTTCTTTTTAGCAGATTTCTTTTCGGCCTTGGCTGCTTTCTTGGCGGCTTTCTCGGCTTTCAGAGCTTCAGCAGCGGGAACCACATTCTTCTCGCAATCCTCTTTGGCGGCATTCAGCACGGCCAGGTAAGGCTTTGCCTCTTCCTCGCCAATCAGTTCCACCAAAGCCTGGTAGCGTTGTGTCATGGTCTCAATACGCTTGGGCGTATTAGGCTTATCCTTACGCATGAGGTACTTGACGATAGCATCTACCTGCTCTTTCTTCTTTTCCTCTGCCTCACGAATAGCCTTCTGCTCTGGGTCATTGGCCTTGATGTCCTCAATAACCTTGGCCTTGAAAGCATCCTTATCCTCTACCTTATCCCAATATGGGCGCAGGGTAGTGCGCAGCTGCTGGGGATCCACCTTCTGAGCTTCGATACTGGCACGGAAAGCAGTGTCTTCCTTTAGGCGCACATATACCACAGCCAGCTCATTATCAACACGGACATAGATAGCCTCGTAAGCCTCTGTGCATTTGATGGACTCCTGGCTATAAGGCTCTATTTCTGATTCAGGTTTGCCGGCTTCTGCCAGCACCTTGGCCGTTGTTGCTGCTTCCTCTGCACGGGAGCGCAAATCACGGACAGTCTCTACAGCCTCTTGCAATTCAGGAGAGAAAAGCCACTTCAACTGGTCCAGGTGCAACAGTGTGCCACCATTCAATGAGCCGGACACCGTGCCAGGAGCGGCAGCGTCGATGGTAGGAATCTCAGACTTAGGACCGAAGAGCGTTTCTTCCTTTGCCTCTGCCTCCTTGCGGTCATTCTCAGCCTTCAGCGCACGGGCAGCAGCTTCATCCTTAGTGGGACGGCCAACATGCGGCACCAACAAAGCAGGATCGGTCAGGTCAACAGCAATGGCCAGTGCAGCCTTTGCGTCAGAGAGTGCTTTGTCAGAATAGTTGCGGAGCAAACGCTTACGGGACGCATAATCACGGAAACGCAAAGCCTCACGGACAAAAGAGCGGGTAAATGGGAACACAGCAATCAGGGATAGACCCTGTTCAAAATCCTTATGGGAGAATTTGCCCGATTCGATGATAGGCAACTTCTCAGCATACCACGGCTGGAACTCTGCCAACCATTCCTTACGCTCATCGAGCGACATTTCAGTGAAAAGTTTTTTATCCATTGTACTTAAATTTTTAGGGCTGCAACGGTATTGCAGCATACGGAACAATTATTGACAGGAGCAAATTTAGGGGAAACAGGGGAAAAGGGTGGGACAGAAAACAGGGGATAAAAAAGGCCCGCATCGGGATAACAGCGATGCGGGCGCAATGATAGGGGAATAGTCGGTTAAGAACTTGCAACCATCAGGCCATCCCAACCACCAGTCTGGGGAGGTGTGACGTAGAGGTTGTCGTAAAGCACACCATTGAGGTGGAACTCCAGTGAGGTCTGACGATCATCACCAGAAGCGGCACCCGTATCAGACGAAATACCACCCTGCTCAACCTTAACGCGCTTGTAGGGGTCGTACATAATTTGAGTGTCACCCGTCTGGCCATCAGGAACGATGATACCGATGTCAAGGTTCTGGAGAGCACGAGACAAAAGGCTCACCTTCTTATTCACAGCGTCGATGACGGCGTTGTAAGTCAGATTATAGCCCTTGTTGTTGCCCTGGCCGTCGCCCTTAATCTGCTGGGTCTCATCCTTCAGGTCGATGCGATAGAGGCCCTTACCAGTCTTAAAGGCAGGTGTAGAGTACACGTTGCCGGTCAATTCCAGGGGAGCCGACAGGTCATCTTTGACGAAGTAGTAAGCCACAGCCGATGTGCCACCAATGTTTTCAAAGCAGTTGTCAGCGTTCAGGAAATGATCGAGAGCGGGACAAGATACTGTATCAGCCATATTCTTTTCTAATTTTTAGGGTTGTTACTTTTTTGCAGAACTGTTCTCAGGGAAACCGTTACCGCATCAGGGCGGCGAACCGCCCTGTGCGGAATTAGGTTTAGGCATTCTTGAAGAATGCGGTCAGAGCCATCGGCATACCCGTAGCGGTCACATTGATCGTTGCGGTGGTCTTACCGTTAGACCAACGATCGAAGACCTTACCAGTGCCAGGAACAGCCACCAGCGTGAGGATGGTGTTAGGAGCAAACTCCTCAACCGTATCGTAATCCTCGCCGTTGACAGTTACCTTTGCGCCGGAGCCACCGCCATCCAGTGTGATGACCAGCTTCGAGTTCTCGTAGTCACCATTGATGACATTCTCAGCAATCGAGCCGTCACTGATAACGAATGCAGAAGCCAACGGATTGAAGACACGGGTGCCCTGGATAGACTGAATCTGGAATACCACATCCTGTGCATCCTCATCGGTGCCAAACTGTGTCTTAACGAAGGTCTGATTGTTTTCAGAGTCAACTCCATACTGGAGGTTGTTGGGGATAGTGGCCATCAGGCGTGTACCAACACCCCAAGCATCAGAGGGACAGAACTCTACGCGAGGCATTTCGGGCACGGTGAAGTTGCCGTTAGGCAGGTAGTTCACCTTAGAATTGCCGTGATACTTGTTGCTGTAACCCTGTGCGATGTAGAGACCACGGAGCACGTCGCAGTGGAGCTTGATCACCTTCTGCTGGCGCAGACGTGCATCCCACTTGGTGTACCACTCCAGCACCGTGTCAAACGGAGTGCTGTCATGTGCATCAGAAGGCACAGAGATAGCATCACAGGCAATCAGGTTGCCATTCTCAGCAGAGATAATACCATCTTCGATGTCCTGCTCAATGTCGGTATGGAAACCGTCGTAGAGAGAGAGCTTCTGCTTTGCTTCGTCCTCGCTGTCCTCGTAGGCCATCTTACCGAAGAAAAGATTGCTCTTCAAATCCTCGGCATAAGACTTCAGGATAGCTTCGACAGCAACAGTAGAGAGAGGATAGTCGCCACCAGCCTTACCGTCGGTACCGAAGACAGTCTCAACATAATTGTCGATGTTGTCCTTGTAGCGGTTCCAGGTGAGCTTGGCAACCAAGGTGCGCTCCTTCAGGAAACCAATCTTGTTCTCGACAGGTGTACCAACCTTCTTACGACGGGTAGTGCCACCCTTGCGAACAAGCAGATGGTCAGTCTTCTTGAACTGCACACCACTAATAACCTGAATGCCCAGACGATCGAGCAATTCGGGATCTTCGTAGGCAGGACCCATCACGATCTGCTTACCTACCTGCTCGGCCACATGAGTAAGAGCCTCACGACCGATGAACTCTGGTGCTTTGTTTTCAGCCATAATTCTTTTTGTTTTTAAGGGGTTATTACTAAGTGAACTTGATTACTTTTGCAGAGATTCCATGTACTCCTTGCGGATGCGGGCATTCTCCAGCGGGGTCTTGTTGTGGTCATAGTCCGGCATACCACAGGTAGCTTCGTGAGACTCAGCACCAGTGCCATTGTTGGCGGGCGAACCCTCCTGCTGGTCGCCAGGCTTGCCCTTCAGGGTCTCAATCTGAGCTTCGCGGTCTCTCAACTGCTGCTCGGCAGTGGCCAGGCTTTCCTTAACCTCTGCCAGCTCCTGCTCGACCTTACCCTTGGCTTCCTTCTCGGCATTCAGCTGCTCTTCGTGCTGCTGCTTCATGTTGTTAATCTCCTGCTCGTGAGCGGTCTTCAACTCGCCCATAGCCTTCTCGTGAGAGTCATTCAGTTCCTGCTCCTTGGCGTTGACGGCCTCAGTCTTGGCATTCTCTGCCTCAGAGAGCTGGGTCTGAAGAGTCTGTACCTGCTCATCAGCGGCAGCCTTATCGGAAGCCTGCTGTTCGAGCGTCTGATTGAGCGCATCCAACATGGAGGGCACGAAGTGAGCACCTTCCTCGTTGACGATAAGCTCTTCTACACCGCAAGCGGTGGCAATCTTTTCGTACTGTTTCATATTCTCTTTGTTTAAGGGGTTATTCTTTTCACCCGAAGCGGATGCTTCAGTAGTGGTGGTTTTTGCAGAAGCGGCGGGAGCTGGATCATCCTCCGGCACGTCATCCTCTGGCTTAACAGGAGCGACGCGCTCAATGGGAGTAGCAGAGCCGTTGGCCACCTCAAAGGCACGGGCAACGACCTCTCCGAGAGTCATCTGGCCATCACAAAGAATGCCTGTGACCTCCTGGGCCTCGAAGAGCGCACCGTGTATATGCTTCTCAGTAGCAGCAGGGAAAGACTTTTGGATATCAGCACGGAACTCTACGCCCGTCTTTTTCAGGTCATCCATCAGTTTCTTATCATTCTTGCTGTTCTCTGCAATGTCACGATACCACTTGTTTTTGTCGTAAGACTCAGGATCGTACAGCTCATGGTAAGTCTCATTGGTGTACTGATTGGTGGTGCCATTCTTTTCGGTATAGAAAGCGGCCATCACACCGATGGAGCCAAACATATCCTTGGGGTGCATATAGTACACTTCATCACATACGCTGGCCAGGTACATAGCAGCAGAGGCACAGAGGCCATCCACGAAAGCATATACCTTCTGACCATGCTCATGGGCATAGTCGATAGCCTGCTTGAAGTCATTGATAGCCCATGCAGAACCACCAGGAGAGTTGATGACGAAGATATGAGCCTTGCAAAACTCATTGTTAGCAGCCTCCATCATCCAGTCGCGCAAATCCATCGAGCCATAGGAGCAAGCACCACCTTCACGAGTGATAGGACCATCCACCGGCATGACATTGACAAAAGGAGCATCCATTTCGTCCATCCACCAACGGGAGGTAGTCTTACCGTTTTCTGTCACCTGGTACTCATTGATGACACCGACAGCCTGGCCATCCTGTATCTGCATGGCGTAGGGCTTTTTCTTCTGCTGAAGATCGAGTGCTATGCGGCCATTCAGGTTTTGCTCCCAAATAGCACGAGAGCCGTGGACGTATTCAGGCATGATCATCCACAGCTTTGTTGTCAGAAGTTCGAGAAGTCCATTCATATCTTTTGCGAATTTTATTCTACTCGCAAAGGTAGATAACACAGGGGATAGGGAATGGACGCTATTTATCGCTGTAAAACGCGATTTCGGGGAAACAAAAAACCCGCTGGGGAAACCAGCGGGCATAAGAAATAGGACTATACCTTATTATATATATTAAGCAGAAGGAGGAATGAGCTTAATAGTTTGGCTCGAAGATAGGATTTTGAATTTTAGCGTTGTCGAAGTCGCAGTAGAATGGCTTTCCTCAATGTCGCATGTGGCAGCACCAGGGAGGGAGAAAGAAAAATCCTTTGAGCCATCAGCACGAGTATAGACTACATGGAAGTCCTGACCTAAAAGCGTCTGCACCAGGGCTTCTGCTCTATCACGCTCCACTAACACAGGCACTTGCAGCTCATGTGTATAGACGTTTCCAGCGGCCTGACGGCCATTTTTCACCTTTAACGACGGTTCTTCTTTCAACATTACAACCGCACTGTCAGACAGTGCAGCAGAGAAGGACGCTGTACCGAAAGTAGAAACCGTCATGTTCAGACTGGCCAACGAAACAGATGGCGGCAGTGGGATGTTACACTGACTCGCCAGATAGACATCGACGCGAATAATGGCATCGAGCATCAATTCTTTGCATTCTTGATTATTCATATCTCTTTGGGTTTTATTGATTTATAGGGGCTGTCATATAATGACAGCACACTGGACTGGCGAAAGTGACGAAATAGACACGGACACGCTGTGACCATAAAAAACGCGAAAATACCTCATTATTTATCATATTTTAACAAGTGATTTCTACTTTTTATATACTTTACTTTCATTGTCAATTATCATCGTTAATCATCATCATATTTGGGTAGTCCACCGTATATTTCGTGTTTGTCGATGCGCGTCACCAGTTCATCATTGATAATGGCCGGTGACTTTGCCATATATTCAGCCTCCTTTTTCCATCGTTGTATGAGTCGGCGCAGGGTACTACGCTCATTCTTATCATGCGACACGGGAATATCGTATGCCATGAGGAAACGCTCCAGCACCTCAATGTTTGAACGGTGAATACCGTTGGACTGTGCAAACACCTTATTACGGGTAGAGAAATCGAGGAAAGTACGAATGAATGTATTTCGCAACAGTTCCCGAAGCTGCTGTGCGGCCCTGGTATCGAGCGTATGAGACTTATAGACACGCTGCACATGGCCATCAATGCAAATCTCTCGCGGGGTAGCAATACACAGGAACTCGTAGGCATCTGTCTTCGTCTTATTGGTCAATGCCTCCAGCGTACAAACCTCTGCATAGGTCAGATACTCCGACGGGTCACGGACAATAATCGGTTTACCACCATTCGGCAAACGGCCACGAAGCATGTTCTGCCATGCAGACTGTGAGTAACAGGATGCACGATGCTGTTGTTTCTCAGGTATGATACGCAGCCCATTGGTCAACACCACATACTCAGGAGTATATGGTGAAAACTCAATGGGCGTTGTCATTGGTAACGAGTTTCCATCACCAGTAGCTCGCATAAATGCGGCGACATAACGTGACGTGCGTAAATAGATGTTAGCCATAGTGCAAAGATACTACTCTTCAGCCTCGGTAGATAGACGAAGCTCTGGATGTTCGATATACTCATTACAAACGGATGCCGGCAGATAGGTATGCACGGTGAATGGCGTAGCGGCCACGATGACCAGCGTCTCACGCTTATTGTCGCCTACCTCTGTATCAACATCCTTCTTAATCCATGCCGTAACGATGTTACGCGCATCCTTGATGTCATGTGCCCATGCCACAAACTTACGTTTCTTGACCCAAGCATCCTTGTTGCTGGTATTCTCAATCCACTCTTCAGCACGGGCATAGGTGGCCAGCACCTTAAAGGGCATCTTTACGGGTGCATCCTTATCCTTTTCCAATGCTTCCTGTTCTGCCTTGATGTCGGCTGCTGTGCGTCCGATAAAGGTAATGTCATTAAGAATCTCCACATCGGTAATATGGAAGTTGCTGCAATGCTCACCAAACACTTCCTCGGTGGCTCCCTCTGTATAATCGGCTGCAAGGTCCATAGCCTGACGGATGGACTCTGCACGACAAATGACCACACCCGTCTTTGTGATACCCTTCATCGTCACTTTTACATGACCGAGACGGCAGAAAGTTCTTAGTTCCTCTGCACGGCCAGGGGTATTGGTGACGCAGATCTCAGTGATGCCATACTCTTCAATGTCCTTTGCCATCTTAGAATCCACTTTCTTGTCACGGTCATAGAGCACTTCGTTACGTTCTATGCTCACTATTTCCTGAGTATCCTGATCCACGAAGTCCTCATGCCAGGTCTTCAGTACACGCTCTGCCAGGAACATGCCGATGCCCTCCTTTGGGGCCACCTTCTTTTTGATATAGTCTTTTCTCAACATAACAGATAATTTTATTACGATGCTTTGTTTCTCTCTGCAACTATTTTTGGTAACACTTCTGCGGCCTTTGCTTTCATTCTGTCAAAGAAAGCCTGGACCTGCGGGTTAATGTCTTCCGTTGTGAGCACCTGCATTCCGACAAACAGCTGCATCAGCATTTCAGCCATCACCTCCACCGATAAATTCGGGTCGATATTGTTTTTCTGAAACAGCTGAGTGATTTGCAAGAGCAACATCCCCTTGGGATCAAGCGACGGTTTATTTTCCTTTGCCATGGCCATTCACAACAGGTTTGAATGAGAAAGCCGCCCAAAGCTCAATAAACTGGCGACCAGCATACTCTGCAAGTTCACGAGACTTGAAGGCCAGGCGAGCACCGACGAGCGAGGTCGAGGGCGAGAAAGCGCCAACCGAGCTCGCAGAAGCGAGACCGCATTGCGCACCGCCACTCGCGTCACCCCCGACGAACAGCAGCTTAGAACGCTCCGCTTCGTTCATAGCATCTATCTCCTGCTGTGTATAGAGCCAGAACCAAGGCCAGTAGCGATACTCATCAACGACGAATTGAGGTTCCCAGCCCTCATTGATGGCATAGGTGATAATGCGGAGTTTGATGTAGGCCAGCAGATCATCTGTGTAAGGCGAATTGAACTGCAAATCCTTTATGAGTTTTTCGGCCACCTTATCACCCTGCATGGCACGGATGTTTACCTCATTAAAGGCATCCTCGTAAGTCTTGATGCGCATGGTGACAGGAATAGAGGTGTCGATGACCGGCTGCTGGTCTTCACCCGAAGCTGACGCTTCAGGCACAGGGGCTTTTTCTTCCGTTTCAGGCTCATCGGCAGGTGTCAGGCAGGACCAGTCATCAGCAAAGATATCTTCCCATGTGGGGATGAAGTATGTAGCACTGGCAGGAGTCTTTTCGTCATCGACAAAAGTAATGACGATTACCTGGTCATGGTACGATATTTCACCAGAGCCAACAGTGCTGATTTTGGGTTTGATACTTGCAGGCAATGAGGTCATCTTAGGCACGATGTCCTTTGATATACACTGCGGAATTTGACGGATGATTTCGCGGTTATCAGTCCACGAAATACGACGGGCAGAACCACCCTTTTTCAGACATTCGATTACATCTTGAAATTTTGCCATAGTTTTTTTGTTTTTATTGATGATTGATATATTTCCAAATACAAGGCTCCTGCTTACCGAGGTGCAAAATGTGTGTAACCTCATTCTTTGCACCCCATTCAGGTTTACCATAACCCTCAGTGATACCATTCAGTTCTACATATATAGTCGTAGATGTATAGGCCCGATGGAAACAAACGTGCGTATAATGTTTTGCGAGACGTTTCTTCCAATATGGAGTCATGGCACGATACTCTTCTGTCTTGATGCCAGCAGCTATCATATCGTACCACTTACACTTCAGGACCAGATGTAGGATAGAGATTTTCATTTTCTGCTATATCTTTTTCGATGATAGTATGAAAGCCGTCGAAATCCTTGTTAGGATCACCAGTAGGCCGTATGTTATAGATATCACGGAGGGCTTTGTCAACAGACTTCTTATGAAGCCGAAGAATATCTTTGCTACTATATTTTGTCATAGTTCAGTATAGAAGTAATAATCAGAGCCAGTGTATCGTATCTCTGCACGAAATGGAAGGAAACCTTCACCCTCATGCTTCTTTGCTATTTGCTTCAACATATCAGTAATATAAGGATAATCATCACAACGGACAACGAAAGTAACAGGATTGTTTTCTCGCACCTCATGCGCACACATATTTATGCGCAAATGCCATGCGTCATCCATCCCCATCCAAATTCTGAAGTCATCAATAAAAACATGAAGCGTCTCACCCTTAAAAACCTCAGAAGGAGAAACGGAAACAGGAGATTGCAAACCTGGGTATCTTACAGAAGTCTGTGTATTCAATTCCAACATTAAGAAATCTGCCACAGCTTTTTCAAGCGTTGCCCCAGCCGATGACCGCCAATTATTCATCAAGTAAATTCCCTTACAAGTAGAAAGCACGAGACAGTCGATGAGCACCTGAAGCCGATAGGGGAACTTCTCAAAAATAAACTGGAACCATCCGAACATCGCCGTAGGATTCACGGGTTTATAACCACCTTTACGGAGAAAGTCAGCAGCGGCAGCAAAACGCTCTTTATAATCCGTTGTGCCAGTGATAGGACCAGATATATATATACGTTTACGTTTCATTTCGTTTTTTTATTTCAGTATCAATCGCAGGGCAAACATGGCATTACCAGAATCACCCATGCGGATTACTTCGTTATATACACGTTCAAGACTGCGAGGATTGACATTCTTAAATTTATTCATTTCGGGAACAGTCAACTTATGACCTGCCAATGTTGCTATCTTAAAGAGCATTGCAGTACGGCTTAGTCCATTCCCTCTGAAGGGCGATTTCACCCCCCCCCGATACATTATACTGATTCATAGTCATGTCGTTTTTTGCAGTCTTTCGTCAATAAATTCCAGTTCATCGTCATGGTATGTCGTACCATTCGCTGTATTATGCCACATGTTATAATAACTGGTTCCAAAGAAATCAATAGCATGGTCATCGACCATTACCTCTTCGCCGGAATCAATAACAATGGCTTTGATCTTCGGCCATTCCTTTTTATGGTTCTGATGACGCATGAAGTCCTCGTGCTTTTGGTTAATGGACTCCTGACTACGCCACTTACATTCATCACAATGGTAATGCCCCATGCCGTCACAATAGCCTTCAGGCTCCCCACGTTCAAAGTCATCACAATCAAGGTCAGGATCAACACCTGTACGCTGGTTTGTTTTGCCATGCGTAGGCTGCTGCACCACCATCACCTTTGGAGCCAGGTTTGACATGCCACCCATGAACTGTGTCATCATAGGCAATGGTGCCGGTTCATTCGACATACGCATGACGTTCACCATGGCCAATGTTCTGCCCTCATCCTCTGTCACGAGGTCCAGAGCCATATAGACACGATAATGTTTTTTAGTCTCAGACATAATTAAAATTCAGTTTATATTTTTTAGTCCTGGAAGATATTTTTGTAAAAAACGACCAATGGCATCAAGCCAATCAAGGAGAGTAAATAACGCCCAGAAGTAGTTAAACCAGGGAATAAACATCATCATCTGTTTCTTCATATAACCACTATAAAGCCTCTCACCCTTTTTCGCCTTACAGCAGACATGCCAAAGGAAATCGACAAACAGAATGATTATCGGCAAGAGGTAGCCGTAAATAAGGCAGATATAGCAGATGTCACTAATTTGTGTCATATCAAAACTTAAAATCTTTTGCCATCAACAGGGATAGTCCAGACACCACATCCAAAGCTGCCTCCATAGACTGAATAGCACCATGAAGAATTTGGGCGTAGTAAGAAAGTTCCTTAAACTCTTCCGAATCCTTATCAAACATGGCCATCTTCTCTGCCATCTGTTTCAGTGTGGCAGAAAGCAATGCTTCAGGAACCTTTATTTCCTGCAAACAGAGATTGATCTGAGCTGACCATATTATATTTTTTGAATCTGCCATAATCACCCTTCCTGTTCCAACTGTTCACGAATAGCCTGCTGGAGTACCGGCAGGACATACTTTGCATGACGCTTGGCAGCAGCAGCTACCTTTGTCGGTGCCGTATTCCATTCCACCTCACAGAGCTTGTTAGCAAAGTAGCCGACACTGATATCAACCATGAACTTACGAATACCATCCTTACCAGGAGCCGCGAAGTAATGGAAGAAATTGCCCCATTCAGAGTAGGACATATAGACACCATCAGAAGTAAGGATGCAACGGGCCAGCCAACTGCCATTATCATCCTTCAGATCATACATGAACACCTGCACACCAGGTTTGTTTGAGAGACAGCAAGTATTACCGATGAGTTCCCGCTGACCAGTAATCTTAGCCTCGTTTTCATCAGTCAATATGTCGCTGTTATCATGGATATTGCCGACGATCTCCATACGTTTATAGTCTGGCACCTCACCAATATACGATGGCAATAGTCGATGCTTACCCCAAGTGAAGCACCATCCGCTAATCTCTACGGGATTACCGTCTGGCTCAAAATCTTTCAAAGATTCCAGATGTCTAATCTGACGTTGCCATTCTACGATAAACAAACGGCCACTACCATCAGGAAGTATCAGTGACAGGATATCACCCTCAAAGATGGGCTTACCGTACTTATCACGCCATTCTGTAAACCTTCCAAGCGTATTAGGATCTATCCTAACAGACTCCAGAGGTGAAACATGGATGTGCGGAGTTGAGCACATGGTATGTGGCTCACCTACCACCCAACGGCCATCGTCAACAGCCTTTGCACGACAAATATATCTATTCATTACCTGATATTCTTTAATTATCTAATTTTTATACCTAAATCACATTCTCCTGTAAACACGCTGGAAAAACTCATGTGAGAGCATTCACTACACATATCTCCAGTATCATCAGGAAAAGGACAGCCGAGGGATGCAAGGTCTTTACGCTCAATGCCAGGGTAGGGATCAAAGCCCTTACTGTTGATGCAATGCTGAGTTGCAGGATCATCCGCAATCGTCTTATCAGCACAATGGCTGCATAACTCATGGGAATCATCCACCCACCAACAATTACCATGCGCCGGATTGTGACACGGATCATTATCTGTGCATCCACAAACTTTACAGACTCCGTAGGGCATAACTATCCAACTGGTTCTATATGAGTAATATCGTAGGCTTCAGAGCCTTCACCAAAATCAGCATACACACAACGATCTGTGCCAACCCAGAAGACACCAGACTCAGAAAGAACACCCTCACGGCACTCAGACTTCATAATCTGTCCTTTACTGTTCTTTTGAATGTAGCGCACTTTTTGACCGGCATTCAGGCGGTCGGCCCATTTCTCCTGGAGTGCCTTGCTCCAAATAATTTCTACTCTACGCCCATGGTTTTCGTAATGGACGGCCATACCTCCAAAAGTAGGCTCCAATGCCGAGATTTTCTCGACCACTTGACGCTTTGAAAGAACTACGTCAAAATCCAATTTAGCCAGTAATACGTCTGGCAACTCTTTTTTGATAAAATCAAATGCTTCCATAATTAAAACAATTTTGTTAATACAATTACATATTTAATACAACATACTTTCCTGGGATGGAACAGCGACGCAAGCGGCGGTCACATTCATGGCCGAAAGCCACAAGCACCGAGCCAAAGAACGGCGAGCCAGTGGTGCCGTCTGGCGTAATGAACTTGATGCGATGACGCATGAAGAGCATCGAGGCAGCACGAGTAAAAACGACCTCCTGGAACAGCAGATTATCCACCTGATTCTTCAGTAATGCGATGCCGTTGCCATGCTCTGCCAGCTTCTCAACAAACGGACGCAGCAGAGGACGGCTATAAGGTGGATTCATAAACACAACAGCAGCGTCCGGCCACGTCTGACTCAATCCATCCTGCTCCTTATTGAACGACAACGGCGCAATCTCGTATGGAGGTTGCATAGGCGCACATGGATCAAGGTCAAACGGGCCGAGTTCGTCCACAACCCAACGAGGGGTGTACCACTCATCGGAGCTGACTACTGGATTCTGCTGTGTTCTGTTTGCCATTTATTCAGGTTTTTCTTCTCGGTAAAATTTCTTGATAGATTCCTTCCAAACGACCTTAAACTCATACTCGTTTGATAGCTTTTCGACATGCTGCATGAATCGGTCACACTCATTCCAATCATACCGTTTGGCAGAGTAGGGCGACAGGAGGCCGATGCGGAACTCACGGCACACATCCTTTACGGTCTCAATAATAGCCAACGACATAGCAAAGTCGATAACTGGCTCCATCGAGGCCCAGCATTTGAAATTCATGCTCTCCAGCATGATCATTGCCACCTGGCGGTTACTGTTCTTTGGAGCGTTTGGCTCCATATAGTCAAAGCCTGTCAGTGTGAAGCCGATATGCAAATAATAGCGGTACGGAAAGAGCTGCTGGATAATCTCAGTATTCTGTACCCACCATGTCGCTTTCGTGAGAATATACACCGGCACATGGTGCTCCATGGCATAGATAGCACACTTGATGGTCAGTGCATACGTCTCACGAAGCATTGGGTCGGTACTGAAAGAGAAGAAAATGCCACCATCAGCCCGAAACAGCTCATGGTAAGCATCCACTTCCATACAGAAGCGTCGGTAAGCCTTCTCTTCCGTACCACCCACTTTTTTCTCTATCTCAGGCACAGCACCGCCGAGCTGCTTTGCCATCGGGCCACGACGGAGATAGCAATAGGTACACTGATGGACGCATCCCTTATAGAGATTGCATCCCCAGACAGCATACTCCTGTGCAGGGCCTTCAGGCTTGTATATCGCAGTGTGGGCGAGTGGTCGTTTCATCTACTTATCATAATTGGAATTATAGTAACTTAGTCCTCAGTCTTATTGCAGACGAAAGCGAGGGCTTGTTTCAAGGTTCCAGTAGCGGTTTCCCATTGACGCTGAATGTCATTGATGGCCCGTTTAGACTCATACTTGATATCCGCAATTTTTTTACGGCTGTTGATGTCATTCGTCTGCATTTCGTAATCGAGATTGTGAATCTCGTTACGCAGTGTCAGTGTTCGCTCACGCTCATCTGTATTGCCACCAGTCGGCAGTTGAGAGCGTTTCAGATCAATCAGGCAGATAATACGGTTACGTTCCACCTTTTGCTCAGTCCTGATGTTAAAGATAGCCGTCTCTTGTTGATGACGCAATTCGTCGATGTGCTCATCACGCCAGATACGGACTTTTCCAAACCATGCTCTGACCTCTTCCTCCGTGAGCGTCTTCAGCTCTTCCAGGGGGGGGGGTAATTCAATGTTTTTTCCATGTAAATTTACTTTTAAGTTAAAAAAATATGAATTATTACACTAAAGTCGCGCTTTCACCACCATAGACACGCATCTGAGGCAAAATGGCATCGTGAATCTGCTGTGCAGCGATCTGTGCATTGGGATGTGGTTTGCCTGTCTCACCAGTGAGACGCAAGCGCATAATGGCCTTCCACTCGAAGACATTATAGGTATAGGCCACACGGGTAGCCGTATCAAGTGCCAGGAAACCACGCGCATCCTGTGCAGGCAGTCCGAGACGAAGACCCAGCTTATATGCCCACTCGCTACACTTCCAGAACGTGCGAGCCATCAGTTTCTTCGTCCAGTGAGCACAGTTATACCAGTGAGGCAGACAGATGGTGATACCACCCTTTTTGCCGAAGTTGACATAACGGGTGCTCTGCTCCGCAATATTGTTAGGCGAAGTGCGGTTCAGTTCGCGGCTGGTACTGATCTGTGTTGTCACACATACCGTATAACGAACCAGAGCCAATGCCGTGACAAAGTTCAGTTCGTTGGCCTTGCCTACAAACTGCTGGAGTGTCACCTCGTAAGGCACCAGCTGTGACTCAATGCGAGGGTTATCCATGAGATACTGAAGGTTGGTAGAGACAAAATAGTTGCGCGTCTTAGCCTTCTTATCCTTGTGATAGACGATGCCCACATAGGGCGAGTTATTCAGAGCCGTAAACATCCACAACGGGAAATGTTCTTTATCGGCTTCCTCAGAGTGCTGCACGTTAGGCACCACGAAATAGCGTGAGCCATGCCGAAACATCGAGAGGTGGTTACGTTTCTTCAGCATTTCGCAGAAGTCCTCGGCACTCTTCTGCCCACCTTCAGAAGCATAGCACAGACGGGCAGCACGAGCCACCTGTTCCTGCCACTGCTCTGGCGCAGGCCATAATTCTACTGATGGTTTGATGAGATACATATTGTTAATACCTTAATGTGATTCCTGCTTCCTTGCAACGGGCAAAGAAGTAATTGATTGATATAGTCGTTGGATTACTGTTGTACTCAAACTTCTTTTGACAGTCTGAAGCATTGTACTTATTGCTGATGGCCGACACGCGATGAAAGAACTGACTGCCCCAAGGCTCCGGCAGACAGGCCAGCGACATGCCTATGCGGATCCATACGTCATAGTCATTGGTAATATCGGTATGCGTCGTTTCGAGCTTCTGCACCAAGATCTCCACCTTCTGCACCAGTTCGTCGGATGTCTCACTACGCTGTGTATAGACAGCCGCCTTTGGTGCCAGCATCTGCTCGCCGAGGTCCACCCCTGAATAGGGAATAGCGTTGTTATTGATAAACGGCTTATCATCGTAGGACGCGAAACGAATGCGCGTCACATCGGCACACTTACGGTCGATGACGATGCCCAGGGCTGCATACTCGCGGAGCAAGGCCGCAAACTGCTGACGGTGATACTGAGGATAGGCCAGCGGAATGAGCACAAAGTAGCCGGTTCCAGAACACGACTTCATGCACAGTGCCACCTCTGGCCGATGGCGCAAAGTGCGCAGGATGACCTTCATATCCTGGAGCGACTGGTTATCCTGGCGGTCGATGTCGATACACAGGAAACCCGTATGCTGCAAGAGGTGTGCCTGACGGCGTGACACCATTTCCCTGACGATGAACTTCTCACCTGTGCGATGATTGGTTTTCTCCACGTCCACCTCGCGCAGTTCAAAGAGGCCCGACAGGGTGGCACCAGGCAGCAGCGTCTTCATTTCGCGGTAGTCATCACGCGCCTTGGCCGCTTTCTCGCCATACTCTGCCACCATAGCGCGAAGCTGATCAACCACTGGCTTCCAGCGGTCGGTCAGACAGAACTCGCGGATGGTCATCTGCTGGATGATCTCGCCCGTCTCGCGGTCAACGAAACGGCCACAGTTATCGTGGGAGTCGCTATATACAGAACAGAGTTGGTCAAACATACTTTTCTTTTTAGCGGCGGTAGTGTGGATGTATGGCCGCCCAGAACCATTCCACGAGGATGTTCAGGATCCATGCGGCAAAGAATCCAGCCAGCAGAAGAAAGAATCCCTGCCAAAACAGACACGAGAGACCGTACAATATGGCGGTGATGGCCACTTGCGCTATGATCTCGATGCGGTAGTCCTTTTTGAAGTAGTTTTTACGCCACTTCCATTCCTTTTCCGGCGACTGATCTTTGTAATACTGCCACGACACCATGCCGGCTGTCATCATGCAACCGATGAACATGCCAACAGGTAGTGGCCAGCCCCCAACGAGGGGAGCCAGCCACAGCGCACAACTCACCAGTGCGCTTGCAAGGACCCAATTCAGGATGACGAGATATACTTTCATACCTTATATATTATAATGGTTTTAATCAGTCTTTCGTCTGATTTTCGATGCAAAAATAAGAAACTTTCTTGAATTGACAAAATATAATTCGGGTTTTATTCTTATTTCCCCCAAATTTTAACACTTTTATGAGGGTTTTATTCTGTTTGCGTCCAATTTCTCCCCTCTCTCAATGACAAAACCACCCTCAAACCCTAAAATAACTTTTTGCAGCCACATCTACCGCAAAGCCTAATGTCGTTTTCGGGGAAAAAAGTTTTTTAAGGATGAGAAAAGTTTGAAAAAAGATGAAAACACTTAGTGCTAACTCATTGATTCTCATACCTAATACTAATGTAAAAAGTTATTTTTACCTCTTTTTCACAAACTATTACGCATACAGGAGAAAAACAGAAATATGGAATTAAAACGAAAAATTCCCGTTTTCTCCGCTTAACTGCCTTCCCCCGTTCCCCCACAACTCATTGATTATCAAAAGAGAAAGCAGAGCTTTCGCACTATTGCTCATTACCTTTTAAGGTGCGGAATTTTGAAATTTATCGAGAAAGAATTTTCGCAAAATAATAGTGAGGGTACGCCGAAAAATGACTTTTTCAACTTTTTGGAGCCTAAAAAGCGGCCAAAAAGTAGTATCTAAGGGTGTTTCAGGGAATGATAGTGCCAACACTGGCTCATCCTTTGACCGCCACTGAGGGGTGCGGGGATGACCAGGAAGACCCAGCGGATAAACCGCTGGGAACAATACCGACATGAGCGCGAAAATAATTAGAAAATAATCGCCAAAACATTTGGCTATGTCGCGGAAAATTCGTAAATTTGCAGCGTAATTAAATTGGGGTAATATGTGCTTAAAATCACATATATAAAGGGTGCGATATTACCCCAAGTGCGGAGCCGGCGCGAGATTTTGATTACCTTCAGCGCGAGAATAGCCCACGCCTTTAATTACACAGGCGGTGGCCACGCTTCACAGCGTGACCACCGAAAAATTACATAAACAGTATGTAGTACAAGAATCAATGTCAATAGTTACCAGCCGAGAACAGCTGGCACGGTGGTTTGGTGGAGATTAGCCCTTACGCCACAGACGATCGCCGGAGTTACGACGCATGAATGCGGCACCGGCGGCAGACTCCTGAGTGACGCTTCCACGTCCGAATTTATTGACGTGCAGGCCATTCTTCTGGAGTAACAACATCATGGCCGTAAACTCTGCCATCGTATCACGGAAGCCCTGGATGTCATCAGAGGTGAGCATATTGCCACCCGCTGCTGAAGCATCGGGCACGGTGAAGTCGGACAGGTTGCCATCGTCATAAGTGCGGAATCCACGCCCTGAGAAGTTTTTATCGAACTTCACTATCTCATTGATAAGGTCAGGACGCGCCATTTGCATGGCTGCTGTTGTTTCCCTACCAATCACCATTTCAGGACCTTTCTCGCCCACGAGAGACGGCTGGCCGTTGACCATAGTAGCGATGGGCTGTGTCACGATGCCAGTCTGTAGTTTACCCACCTGTTTAGCGTTATACACCTTACCATCCGTACCGAGGACAGGGCTTGTAGTGTCACTGGATGGAGTGGAACCGCCACCGACAGACTGCACGTTACCACCGTCGTATGTCAGCATACCCGTGGCCAACTTCACGTTAGGACCAGAATCAGCACCGCCACTGTCACTACCGCCAAAGGCAGCAGAGATAGCCCAGGAGAGCAAGCCCATCAGCAAGGCCGTGATAACAGCGATGAGCGGAATACCCCAGAAGCCCAAGGTGCCAATGATCTTAGCAGCACCACCGGCAATACCGAGTCCCACCTTACCTGTTGTGGTCGTTGCTTCCTCAGACAGTTCGGCAGCATTAGATGTCGAGTGCTGTGTGAGACGTGCCGTGTCGCCCGTCTGCTGTGCTGTCAGCATGAGAGCCTGATACATCTGTTGTATCTGGAGCAACGTCTGCTGATGCAGCGTTTCGTCGGCTTCCTCCTGACGATAGTACAGCTGCTTGGTGACGCGGCGCGTCAAGTCTTCGGCCATCAGCTGAAGCGTCATCTTAGCGTAGGCTTTGAGCATGGTCTTAGCCATGTTCTTCATCTTCTCGTTAGAATCCTCCGCATCATCAGAGAGGCTTTCCAGGTACTCCCCTACCCCTTCGGCAAAGGTCGCCATCGGTTCACTGAATGACTGCAACAGTTGGACACGCTCATTGAACTTAGCGGCCACCTTATCGGCCATGGCCGTCTGTGCCTCCATCATCTGACGTTTAGCATCTGTCAACTGCTGTTCGCTGATCTTATCCTGCTCACGGAGCGACTTCATTTCCTGATAGTAGAGACGGGCCTTTTCTGACAGCAGACGATAGCGAAGTATCTCTGGGTCAGAATCCATATTCCAGGACATTCCAAGCTGCTGTGTGAAGTTCTTATCAGAGCCGAAACGCTGCTGGTCGCTATTGATAGTCGAAAGATCCTGTGTGGCTTTGTCGATGCCCTGAATGTCAGGACGGTTGTTAAACACGAAGTCAGCACGGCGTTTTGCTTCGTCGTAGGCTTTCTTCTGGGCATCGGTGTAAGCGTCGGACATTTCGATGAGCTTCTGATAGAACACTTGCCACTGCTGCAAGTCCATATTCAGCATAGACTCCAAGGCAGAGCCGGACAATGTGCCATTGTAATCCTCACCAAAGAGTAACGTAAGCATTGCCTTCTGGCCGTCCTCGGTAGAGACATCAGCAGCAAAGACATCCACAATATGCTCACGAGCTTTCAAGAATGCCTGTTGCCACAACTGAGAGCGACTATCAACGAAGTTCTGAATATCCTCAGACTTACCTTCCTGAGACCATTGCATCAGTTGTTGCGACTGGTTGGAAGTCAGCTCGGCCACGCCCAACTGCTCCATCTGACCCTCATAGTCACGGTTTACTTTGCCGGTATAGTTCTTTTCCAACAACACTTTTTGGCGGGCCTGGTATGCCGTATTTGCCTGTTTAGCATTGGCCAACTCATTCTCAGTAGCCTTACGCCATATCTGATCGAGCAATACGGAACCATTCTGCCCCAGCTCCTTAGAGAGCGTTTCAATCATCTTTTTCAGCTGGTCGATGTCATTGTGAATGATATTGTCGAGCAACTGCGTTGACTGGTTGGTACCATCGGCAGAAAGCGGCTCGTAGAGGTCATCCATCATCGACTGACGGAAATCAGCCCATTCGTTTTCTGTGCCGGCAATAGCCTGACGCACATTAGCCAGTGCGCTATTCATGCGTACCGTCATACCGTCCACGAGTTTCTTCTGAAGCTCTGAATCCATGCCGGTACGGGTAGCCATTTCCGTAATGGCAGCAATCTGACGCTCGTAGTAGTTCTTTACATTATCGATGATAGCCTTGGCCTTATCCTGTTCCTCGCGCATTTCAGCACGAAGAGCCTTACGGCGAGCTGCTTCCTCTGCACGGCGACGCTTCTCAGCTTCTTTGTCAACAGCATCATTCGTTAGTTCACCTGGAGTCTCAGCAAACGGATCATAGTCGCCGATGAGCGGGTCAAGAGCTGCATCAATACTCTTTTTCGTCTTGTTATACTCCTGCCAGGCATCCACATATTCACGAATAGCCTTACCATAAGCTGCTACGTTATGCTCAGTACCAGCCATATCGGTAAACACCGAATAGTCGTTGTTAAAGCCACTTCTACCATCAGTACGCCTACCGAAACGACTCTGCACCATGTCAGAATAGATGGAAACCCAGTTTACGCTACCATAAGTATTCTGATGCTGGTTTATCTGATCTTCGAGCCATTTGGTATCGTAGGCAGCAAAAGAGCCATCACGCGAATTGTTTACCGTCAGGTCAGAGAAAGCACGAGCCTTTTTGCCCAACTCTCCAGCCTTATCGCCCAATTCCTGATCGTAAGCGCGTTGCTTCGTCTGATAGTATATTTTCTTGCGAAGTTCCTCATTCAGCAGCGCATAATGCTTACGCAGGTCATCCACCGAATTGACCTCGATGCCGAGTTTATTCAGATAGGTGCTGTAAGTACGGTTAAACTGTCTCAGGATGCGCTCACGCTGTGCCTGTGACGTGTTCGCGTCTTCCAGGACACGCTTATAGGATTCCAATTTACGAGTTTCTTTGTCGATCTCAGCAGCAGCCTCCTTGATGTACTCGTTCATCGTTTTCTGCTTGTTGGCAGCATCATCGGCAGCATTGCCATAGTTTGTTAGCCAAACGACGGCAGAAGCTATCAGGGAAATTATCAGTCCGAAGATGTTAGCCTTCATAGCCGTGTTAAGGCCCTGCTGTGCCACCATAGCACCGATAATGGCAGTCTTCATGGCCACGAAGCCACGATAGAGAGCCATCACACCCATATAGGCACCCTTGAACAGTAGGAACTGGATTAGCGTAGGCAACAGAACCACCAATAGTTTCACGGCGGCGATGATCATTGTCAGCACGAGTCTTATCTGACCCATATAAAGAGCCGAAGAGGTCAGCTTTTGGCTCATGTCATACCAAGCCTGCGACAGTTCCTTTACGGTGTCAACACCCTCTGGATTTACAAATGTTCTCACCCACAGTTGGTTGGCACGTTCAAGAATGGCATTAGCCGTTTCCTGCTTCATGGCATACTCAGTAGTCAGCGATGTTGCCTCTTCAAAAGCCTCGTTAGCTTCCTCTACATGTGCGCGTACAGTATCTACATTCTTCGACATGGTGGCCATCACACCTATTAAGCGTTGACCCTCAGAGCCGAGATCTTTCCAGATGTTGCCAAGGGCATTCATGTTACCCTTCTCGCGCATCTTTTCCATGATTTGCAGAATGGCCTCCATTGCCTTACCCTGTGAGAAAAGGTTATTGATGGTGCCTTTCTCCATATTCAGCTGCTGCTCAATCAAATTATGATTGGTCTGCAACGATGTGAAGAGTTTACCAAAAGCCGTGGCCGCAACTTCAGGAGCCTGCCCTAAAGCATCCGCTGCACTTCCTAATGCCAAAAGCTCTGGCGTAGTTATTCCTGTAATACGAGACAAACCAGTAAGGCGTTTCGAGAAGTCCACAATATGCGTACCACTGGCAGTAGAAGTGGCCGCAAGCTGGTTAATGGCAGAGCCTACAGACAGCATGGACTTTTCAACACCGAGTTTCGGAATGAGGCCCATCGTATCAATGAGCTTTGAAATCTGCAAGAGACTGTCTTCTCCGAGGTCATCGGAAAGAGCCACCTTTACCTGATCGGCAGCACGGACAAATTCGACCATGCCTTCCACACCGTATTTTCCAAATCCCATTTTACCGCCTTGATACGCCAAATCTGACAATTCCTGAATGCTTGTGCGCGTATCAAGTTTTGCTATGCTTTCAGCCAGTTCGTTCACATCCTTAGTAGCCAGTCCAGTCACCTTACGAATATCAGCCAACTGGTCAGAATAAGCCAGGTTACTACGGAGCATTTCTTGGAGTTTCTGCTGTGCCATCGAGAAGAGCTGGAACACGCCGAAGTACATGGAGATATTTCTAAACGTCGTACTCCATGCAGAAGCCTGATTATTGATAGAGCGCGTAACGCTGTCTATCTCACCACGAATCTTTTGTAGTTGCTTCTGGCGATCCTTATATTTTGCATCCTCACGATTCAGTTTCACCATTTCCTCTTCCAGCTGCTTTGCAGCCTTACGAAGATTCTCCAATGGCTCTTTTTTGAGGTTACGCATCACTTTGTCGATGTCAACGGCTTCACGGTCCACACCTTCGAGAGCCGTCTTCAGTTGCTTTGCCCAAGTAACCCACTTCTGACGGTTAGGGTCGTTAGCAGCCATCTTATCCAGTTGATTACGGCATTGCTCCAAACCCTTACGGAGCTGTTCAGGAGAGGCGTTAGCCAGACTGCCAACCAATTTCGTGACATCCTGCTCTATCTCCTGCACCGTCGGCTCAATCTGTTTCTCCTTACCGGCAATAACATCCAACTGCTCATCACATTTCTTCAGAGCGACATTGCAGGCTTCAATTTCCCGTGCCACGTCACCACCAACAGGCATAATACCACCTTTGCCCAACTGGTCACGGTAAGACGTGATAGAGGCACGAGCGGCACGGAGATCATCAGCAGTGGCACCACCATTCAATACGGTAGCCATTGCCCTATTCTGCTGTTCGGCCTGAAGCTGATGCAGAATATCCACCTGACGCTGATAGCCACTATTCGTTTTGTCGGTCTGAGATACCAACTGCTTTTGCTGATTGATAGCTTTTTGCAGCCACGAATCAGAGGTTGCAGAGAGGTTGCCCATGTGCTTCTGAATGTTGACCATTTCGCCCTGAAGAATCTTAATTTGGTCGGTGATGGCCTTGTATTTCTGGCGCAGGTCATCGAGTTTAGGCGAATCGGTGCTGACACGGCCCATTTCTTTCTTCACCTGGCGCAAAGCACGTTGCAGCTGTGACAGGGAAGAATTGGAAAGATTGTTTGTCACGGTAACAATCTTATCCATGTTGGCCTTACCCTCCTTCACGGCGATGGAGAGTTCCTTGATTTCGTGAGCCATCTGCTTTGCCCTCTCTGTGCCGGCCTTACCAGCGTCGGAGAGTTGCTTGTATGCAGCCTGAAGACGTTTCAGTTCCGTTTCCATAGCACGGACAGCGGCCTTTGGCTGTTGGGCGTTACAGGTAATGACTACCTCGGATTTCTTTGTATCTGCCATAATTATGTTATTTTTTGGCAAAGATAGCGATGGAAACGAGGAAGCAAGGGACAAAGAGAAAACCCGCTGGATAACCAGCGGGCACAGTAGCTACAAATCGTACTCTATTAGGATTTTTGGGCAATTACCATGCCCAGCGGTATGAGTTGGAGAAATACCAAAAGGAGAAATAATTAAACCATCCTGCGAAACATTGATTCTACCCTCATAGATAGTGCTCAATAAGGATGACCGTCTTGGGATAATGTGCGAGACTAAGGATGTCTTCGGGGAGTTGCATACCGTCGTAACGGGTGTTAAGGGTGCAACAGATACCGCCGGATGCTGTGTTAATGGGCAGAAGTACCCCCCCCCTGTAAGGGTTTTGGAGGTGCGGAGGTTGTATGCGACAGCTTAATCAAAGTCATATTCTATAAACACACATTGAGACGTTTCACCAGACATCAGGACGGAAGCAATACGCCCATCCTCTTTGACACGGGAGCGTCGAAGCTGAGAGGATGGGTAGGCCATATCGAAACAACCACCACTGACACACTCGATATAACCCTGTTCGGTTGCCTGTCTGACTTGCAACACGAATTGCCCCCCCTCGTAGCGGTCGAGAGGAATGGACGAATGGGGATATAGTGCCTTACAGCGGATTTAGAGGTCATATTCGATAATGACAAAATTGTTATTTTGAAAGTCGGAATTAGTCAATGGAGGGAGAATATCAGCCGGACGTATGCCACCACGAAACTTGCCATGAGGGTAACGGACAATACCCAACGGCTTTCCAACAGGAACACCCGCTGCTGACTCATCGGGCACGGTGGCAGCTTGTGTCTTTATATCATTCTCTCTATCCATACGAGGTTATCTTTTTGAACGGACGTTATTGTATTCGTGACGCGAGAAGAGCCAAGTTCTATGACCTGATGAAAGTTCCTGTCAGCATGGGCACCACGAAAGCTGATGCAATCGAGGTCACGGTTTACACTGGAGCATACTCTCACAGAGTCATTGGAACTGGCTGGGTCTCTATCACGCAAGTACATCATATCTATTGACCGGCACGGGCCTTTGCTATTTCTTCATCAGAGAGTTTATGATCGGTGACGATATAGAAGATCTTAGCCTGCTGGTCACTCTCATTCACAGTAAGGAACTTGATTACTGAATCGGGCTTCAGGAAGAAACGCTCATCAACATTATCTTCCAGGATATCAGCAATACACTTTTCTAATGGGAATGGACGCGGAAACTCATATTGCGTATCGTCGAGCACATCCTTACGGACAGAAATCATATAGACACGCTCACGGTTTTGCGGCACACCATAATGCTTACTATTCAGAATGCCTGGTATAGTCTTCTTATCACGTTTCGTCTCGCCCCATGGTGTCGGGAATGACGGTGCCAGGAAATTGATATATCCATGCTTTTCCAACAGTTGACACCACTCGCGGAAGTCGGGCATATTTACGCTGTTAATCAGCGCACGGACATTCTCTTGCAGAAGAATCTTTGGGCGCATCACCTTTACGGCATCCTCTGTATGCCATAGCACAGCAGAACGGGTGCCAGAGCCTTTTTTGATGCCCTCTCGTTTGCCAGCCTGTGAAATACTCTGACATGGAGTAGAATAAGTCAGGAAGTCGATTTCTTCACCTGCAAGGTTGCTCCAGTCAGCCTTTGTCATGTCGCCACGATTGAGGTCTTTTGCGTCTGGGAAAAGGAGGTTATGAGCAACAACGGCAGGCTGCTCATCAAGGGCACGTTTACTTTCAGGATCAAACTCTGCCCAGGCCATCAATCTGTAATCAAAATCAGGATAACGCTCTTTCAACATATCGAAAGCAATCGCTTGCGAATCATAGCCAGAACACAAAGTAACGAGCTTCAGAGGGTGCTTTTTCCAGTCGCGGGAAAGCTGGAACTGAGGCAGTGAAAACATATCCTGCTGTTCGGCAGGCAAACGACGGCCAGTAGGATAGAAAATTTCCTCATAGATATACATCAAAACATCACAGACAATGGAGTTGCCAGCGAGTTTATAATGGTTGCTATTACTGATGATCTGCACAGGACCAAACTTTTCTTCAGTCGGTGCTTTCAGAATAGTGTTGTAAGCCAGTTCGTAGTTCTGACGCATAAGGGCAATCTCTTCGGCATCGTCTTCATCTTCGGAAACGGTGGCATCATCATCATGCTCTTCATCATCAGGAACGGGAGTTTCGAGACTTTCCAGGGCCTCACGGTAGGCTTCCTCTACTTCTTTCATCGTTGCCGTCGGTTCAAGTCCGAAAACTGCTAACTGATTATCAACACCGACAAAAGCCGTATAAGGTCGCTGTTCGGTGCTCATCAGCACGTCGATGTATGGGCCTGGAACGCCCATGAGCGTATAGCATTCGGGGGGGGTGAGTTTTCGGATGTCGAAGTACCTCACAGGGTGCTTCGGATCCTTTTTGCCCTGAAGTTCAGGGTGGTTGTCAGGATAAATCTTTGCAATCATATTTCTTCTTATTACAATTCGTGCTCAACTAAGATATAAGGAGTGGTGTTATACATTCCTGTTGTGGAATCTTTGCCAATGCCCCCCCCTGAAAATGAGGTGATGGTATTGCAAACATTCTTCAAATGGTAACGAGTAACATCACCACGTCCAGAAGCAGAGCGAGTCCAACCTATTGCCTTATAGATCATGTTCAAACAAAACAGCCGTATTAGGATAATGAGCAAGAGAAATCATGTTAGCAGGTCCAGTCTGTGCATAATGCGCCACGATGGTACTGGCACAGCCATCGACAGTAATATTGACGGGGTAGATTTGCCCCCCCCTAATCTGCTTGGGTTTCCCCACATTGGTTACTCTAAAATTCATACTCTATCAATACGCCGGTTGCTCCGCGCTGTGTTTTCAGCAGAAAGTTAGCCAGGCTGGTTTTATAATACTGATACTTGATGGTACGAGCGATTTGCCCCCCCTGTCAGGGTTAATGAGAGTTGTCGTAACAGAACGCCTACAAGTCATACTCTATAAGTATTTTTGGTTTGTCTGTATCATGGCCATTGCCCCCCCAGAAACACATAGTGATGGGCCAAAAGGCGACACCACTATGCCATTCTGAGACGGGGAATATTGACCGAGGACAATAGGGGACTGTGCTACCATCTTACTTCACACCTGAATGACCATAGCCACCATCACCACGTTCTGTTTCATCCAGGACATCAACAGACTCAAAAGCCACCTGTTCGTGACGGGCAACGACCATCTGAGCGATACGTTCACCATCATTGATGATAAACGGAGTATTACCGAGATTCACGAGCAACACGCCAACTTCGCCTCGGTAGTCGGCATCGACAGTACCAGGTGTATTGATGCAGGTGATACCATGCTTCAGAGCAAGGCCGGAGCGGGGACGTACCTGTGCCTCATAGCCAGGAGGCAAAGCGATAAACAAGCCTGTTGGCACCAGCTTACGACACAGCGGTTCCAACGTGATAGGCTCATCAAGGTTAGCACGGAGATCCATGCCAGCAGAAAGTGCAGTAGCATAGGCTGGCAGCGGATGGTGAGACTTATTGATTACTTTTACTTTTAACTTTCTCATAAAACAGATAATAACACGATTAGAATTAACATTAGTAGCTGCTGGAGCAGGGAGAGACGAAAGCGGATGTCACCACGAATGTATGAATTGCTATCCTTGCCTTGGGGTGCGGGGAGTGACGTATAAAGGTCGAAAGGATCCACGGAGAGGATGCGCTGGATATTCAGCCCTATGTCTGAGGGGTGGATGGGATGATACCACCCACCACAATCACCAGCAGTGATACAGACATTACGGATGACACGATGCAGGCGAGGTGAGTTGTGGCACAAGCCACCATGCCGGTTGTGATGGTGCAATACTCTACTTAACTTCATGGTTGCTCTGCGTTGCTGACCATTTTAAGTTTGTGTAGTGGTTATTCTCACGATCACCATCAATATGAAGAACGTAAGGCAGATTATCTGGGTTAGGCACAAAGGCCGTGGCCACAAGACGATGTACCTTGAACGTCTTACCATCTATGCGGATGCGACGGTAGCCCTTACCATTGTAAGAGGCTATCACCTTCCATGTCTTATGATCTGACAGGACATTGCGCGTAGAGCGCACGGTGCCATCATTAAAGATGTAGTAGAAGGTATGGCCTACCGTCTGATAGAAACATTGACAGATTGACTTCATAGCGTTAGGCATTCAGCTGCATGGGCATCAATAATTCCACGAGGGCACTGTTAGGAGCATCCTCCAGGACCAGAATAGCGCGAGAGGGTTCAGACAGCTGCAACGTCACATTGTCGGTAGAGATATTGCCCAGGAGCATCAGCAATGACGAAGCCTTGAAGCCGATAGCAAAGCCATCTGGGATGGTCAGCGGATTATCCACCTCTGCCAGCACCAGGTTCTCTGATGCCGTCTTCGAGAAGTCGTAGTCTTCAGCCGACAGGTTCAGGAACATACCTTCCTTGGAGAGCTTCACCATGTTTGACGCATCACTGGCCATCAGTTGCACACGCTTCACGGCACCAGCAAGAGCGGCCACGGGCAGGGTGGCATGATAGGGACTGTTCTTTGGAATGACAGAGTTATAGTTAGGGTACTTCTGCTCGATGTCACGAATGGTAAAGGTGATATCACCAGCCTTCAGGCATACATGCTTACCGTCATGCTGGATGGTCAGCGTCTCAACACCGGCAAAGGGAGCCTGAAGCTGTCCTGCAATGGTGTTTGGAATCAGGATAACCACCTTACTACCTGTCAAGAACGGTGCGCCATGCTGATAGGAATACTTATAGAGCGAGTGACCATCAGAGCCAACAAATACCACACCCTCATCCTGCACGTCAAGGGCAACAGCAGACATCTGAGGGCGTAGCGTACTGTCAATAGCCGTACAACCGTTGGCAGCTTTCACAGCAGGGAAGAAAATATTGGCCTCGATGTCGAAAGAAGTCTTTGGCTCCTTTACATCGGACACACGCGGATATTCGGCACTGTCTTCAACAGGCACCGACACCTGGCCACTCTGATAGATGATCTTAGCAATGTGGTTGCTCATATCCACTTCTACCGTTATCGGCTGTTCAGGCAGAGCACCCAGCAGCGGGATAACATCTACAGCCAACAGACAGAACGGCTGGAAGTCGCTACCATTGTCGAGTGTAATGCCAATAGGCATCGTCAACGAATTTTCCTGTGAAGAGCCAGTAATGAAGAATTTATCGCCATCACGGGTGAAGAGGTGGTCGGCCAGAATAGGAAGGCTGTTCTTACGAAGAATGACTGCACCAGTGGCCTTCAGGATGCGCAGCAACTCACGGGAGGAAACACTAAATTTCATATCTTTACGAATTTATGGTTAGAATGGGAGATCATCAGGAGCCTGTTCACCACCAAAGGGGTCATAGTCGTTAGAAGTAGGAGCGGAATAGCCAGAGACAGCCTGCGAGACAGGTGCAGAAGCATTACGCGGCTGCTGCTGTGCGTTTTGCTCTTCCATGAGATAAGAGTCGCCTACCTGATAGGGCATCAGCGTAGAGATAGCACGAGAGAGATCTGTGCCCTGTGTGTCGGTCTGATCCTTCCACTCAGGATGTTCAGCCAGGATGCGTTTCTTCAATGCCTCACGGATAGGCTTACGCTTCTCTTCCGGCAGTGTGTAAGCCACCTGATAGGCGGGCACATTGTAGAGGGTAATTTCCTCACCCTTACGCATGAGCGACTGCTTCACAGCCTCGATGTACTTGTTGTTACAAATACGCTGCTGGAAGTTCAGGAAGGCACGGATGCCGGATGGATTACGCTTGCCCTCATCGCGGTTGTCAGTCTGCACCTCAATGCCATTGATGCCGGCAGGGATGAAAATGCCAGGGATGGGTTTGCCACCCTCGGTAAGCGTTAAGTTCAAAAACCTTGCACCAATGAAGGTGCCTGCGTCGATAGAAAATCTGTAACGAGCCATAATCTTTTTTGTTTTTTGTTGTTATTACGTTATTACGTTATTTCAAGTTTAGAAGGGCAGATCCTCTTCCTGGGGTGGAGCCGACGGAGATCCATCGGTTGCGGTGGCAGCCGTAGGTACGGCAGAGCCGCCAGCCACACGCTTACGCTGACGGGAATCCAGATAAGAACGCCAGCGGGCCTGTTCCTCTTCTGTCAGTGTCACGATATTTCCGTTATCATCAGTAATCGGTGCTGGATCAGACTGAGTGATAAAGACGGCATACTGTTTCATCAATTCGTCGTTATTGGCCGGTATCTGGTCCTTACCAATGCGATAAAAATATACCGCATGTTCTGTACGGGTCAGTTCGCGTATCTGTTTTGGCTGGATAGTTTGGTCATCCTCCCACTCTCGCCCATCAAAGTAACGACGGGTACGCCATGCCTGATGAGCAAAATAGTTTGTCTGTTCTGCTTTCTTCAGCACCTTACCATCCGCTTTCTTGAAGAGTTGTGGCGGGTTCATCTGAATGCCAGCCGTCTCACAGTAGGACAGCACACGCTCCTTGAAGCGTTTGGGCGAGAAGGAATCATCACGGCTCTTACTGGCTTCTGCAAAATCGGCCTTATATTCCTCCAGCATGGAATCGAGGTCGATAGGCACACCATAGACATGCTCCTGGGCAAAGAACACACGGGCAAAGCGTAGGAACTGAGGCGTAAGCGTCTGTGTAAGGGTACGCTCTTCCATGTATTTCTTCTGTGCATCCACCTTTTCATCATAGCGCATAACAAACTGCACCGCCAGCGCACAGATCATGGCTATCTGGTTGCGTGACGATGCAGAGAGTTTTTCAGGCGACACTGCGTTAAAGTCCGGCATAATGTCAGAGATATAACGCGCTGCCTTATTCTTCATAATGTTCTGGCCACAGAAACGGTGTGAGAAACCACCCAAGCACACACGGCGCATGGTAGAGTCATCAAGATCGTGCAAGGGATAGTTGGAAGTCACCACATGGCCAGGACCTTCAGACAATGGGATGGTAATTCTATCCTTATACATATAACGCACGGAGAAATCGCCTGTTGTCAGGTTGTAGAGCTTTCCGAAGTCAAGACTGGCATCCACATCCTCCCAATGCACTACACGGTGCTTGTGGTGCTGATATTCTGCGAGGTTAGCCGAAAACTCCTTATTGCTCACCAGGTCACGACCATTGATGTTCAGGATGTGGGCCGCACAGCCAGCAAACACGCGCACAAATGTTGACTTACCAGAGCCACCTTCAGCACGGTTAGCAGCCGATACCACGTTTTCGATAAGATAACTGATGCAATTACTCTTACTATCACGGTAACGCCATAGCATACGCCCAAGACAGAATATCAGGTTGGCAAAGCGACAGTCGAGTTCCATCTGTTCCTCTACTGAAAATTGCTTACCATCGTGCAACAGTCGTTGCTCCTGTTCCCATTCCTCATTAGCGAAGCCACGAATGACACGCAGAGCAGGCCACATTTCATTTTCATTCTTGCCCTTCCAATCCACTATCCATCGGTGGCTCTGTGCCCAAAGTGCCAGGTCGTTGTCATCCTGTGCCAGCTGCTGTAAAGTATAGAGCGGTTTACCGTTGTCATCTTTCTGCTCACGCTTATTCTTGATGGCCTCCAGACGGGTGCGATACTCAGGATTCTCGGAGATCTCAAAAGGCAGGTTCTTAATCGGTGTCATGTTCCAATGCAGCAGTTCAGCACGTTCAACATTGAAGTCGATGCGGTCGTAGGGCTGCATAGAAATCTCATTCTCCGTAATGCGCAAGGCCCCATTGTCATAGAAAAAATGCTCAACATGACGGCCATAGCCATCGGCATAGTTGAGTTTCACGCTGGGCAGCGAGGCAATGGTCTTCTCGTTGATCTCCTTATTGGCACGAAGCACGGCCTGCACCATCAGCTCGTACTCATCAGGCATACCAGGGCGTGAGTCATTGAGTTGTCGGGCATACGCCTTCAGTTGCTCAATGGTGGCCTGCACCATTGATGACGGTTCCAATTCGTCGGCAAATGGGCCGTCGATATGCACATAGCGGCCTATCTTATCCGGCTCATCTGGTCGCACATCACGGGCATAGCCAGCACTGGCCATAAACTCCCAAAGGGTAGCAGGATTGATAGTATAATACACCTCTTTCACCATGCCATTCTTATCCCTTTTCTCTTTGCGCTCGAAGGGGTCGCTACTGAGAGCCGACGTAATACATGATGAAAAGAGGCGGTTGATGTCTTCGTCATTCTGGTATGCCTCACGGGGTAGCATCTGATAGGCCAGGAAAAACTCACTGACCGTCTGCACAGGATGGCAATAGAGACGCGGGAAATAGAGGTGCGCACGGTCGCCGATGGTCTCAGGCAGTTCGGCACGAAGCACGTCACGATAGCGGCAGCTGATGTCACGCGCTTTCAATGTCTGCTTGGTAGCCGACGGGAAAAGGGTGTAGATATTATCCGCAAAACGGTGCATCTTATTATAATGCACGGGAGAGAACGGCACGGCACCATAGGGGAAACACACATGATACCAACGAGAGCCAAACTGCTTGGGGTAGGTATGGCGCAAAGCCTTCATGTGGTAATAGGTAGCCACGGCATCAGGAGCCGACGGACAATAGATAATAGCCTTTGCCTTGATGTCTTTATCACGAAGCGGCACATCCACCAGCTCCATCTTTACGTTACCATTCTTATCTGAAGACTCCTGCCACTCCTGTTTTACCTCAGTGACACGCTCTTCTGGGTCGAGTTCCTGAATAGCCTTACGGACGCCCGTATTCTCTGAGGTCTTCAGCTCCAATGCACGGACAAACACCTTATCGCCTGCCAGCCATCGGCTCACCTTGGCCGATGTGTGCTCATCGGTATTGCAGAACACCATAGGCGGTATGCCCAGGGCAGGGAAGAAAATAGAGCCGCTATCCTCAGTCTCATCATCCACGAGAGCCACAAAGATAGGGTTCCAGGGAGTGCTCACCAATACCTCTGATACCGGCTCACCCTTACGACTGACGGCAGGCAGAGTCACCTTACCGACAGCTGAGATCTTAAAGTCTCGCTGGATGTCGGCAGGGTCGAAATGCCAACCAGCATCCTTATTACCCGTCTCAAAACCGTAATGCTCCACACCATCGTAGTCAAGCCAGGTAGTACAGCCGAGTGCTGCAAGGTCCTGCGGTGTGAAGCCTGTCTTCGGTTCAAAGGTAACACGCTCCTGGGGACGGATAGCCGTCTCTCGGTAGTCACGTTTCAGCAGTTGTGGCCATTTCTCGCCAACCTCTTCCTTGGTATGGCCGGCCAGCATAGCCAGCTGCAAACAAGCCTGACGCAGATCTTCACCCACACAGATGAATGTCTGTGCTGAGTGACTATCCTTGCGCCACCAATACCCCAGCCCCTTCATGGCGGCATAGAGTTCGATGGCACCATAGCCACCTCGCTTTGTCTTGGTGCAGAACCAGTGTTCTACGGGTTTGCCGTACAGTCCACCACGCTTACGGTTGTAGATAATGAAGTGTGGAGTAGAGCCGGCATTACCCTTACAGAACGGGCACCAACACGCCGTCTGGCCTTCCTCTGTCTGCTGGTCGGCAGGAGTCACGAGAAGGTTTAGCGGCAGCGCAGCCAATTCATCTATCAATGGGTCGTAAATCATACGCGCATCATTGACGGTCGGGGATAGAAGAGATTACATGCCAAAGTGACCATGTGGTGCGTTTGGCATCGAAGAGCGCATTATGCACATCTGCCTTTTCTGGAAAATCGGGTAACATTGCATATACCTTACCATGGTCGGCAATGCCATCGACATGATCCTCCAGTAACATGCGACTACCCACCTCTGCAATAAAGGTACGGGCATCGCGGAAGTCACGGTAGCCGATAGGCAACTTGATACCATACTTATTGAGCACATGGCGCAGGATGGCAATGTCGAAGTCGGCACCCTGTGCCCAGAGGCATACTACATCAGCCTGGCTGTATTCCTTGGCCTCAGTCATCCATTGGGCAAACTGTTCAAACACCTCTTTGATGGGGTAGCAGTCGCCATTGGTAATCTCATCTTTGAGTTCCTGGGGCTTATTGCTCCACCACTTGATCGTCTCGCGGTCGAAGTCGAAACCATCCATGACGCACGAGCGCAGATCGACACGAGCATCAAAGGCGGGGATATTCTTTACAAACAGTTCGTCGGCATCGGTGGCATGTCTATTCCACGCCACGGCAGACACCTGCATCACGGCAGCATTCGCAGCGAGTGAGCAAGTTTCAAGGTCGATAGTAACATCAATTATCTTCATATCTTCTTTTCTTTTAGTGGCTATGCCATAGCCACATGCTAAACATTCAAGAATTTCTCGATGGGCATCCAGTGGACGGTGCAGGGATGGAGGCGGTGCAGGGTGGCTTCAATGAGCAGCTGCATATCGTCTAACGATGCAAAGTGATAGTTAGGACCGTGAATCTCTGCTGCTATGCGCCAGTAGCCTTTTCCATTGCGACGGATAATGTCATGTTCCTCAGTAACGACAGCTTCACGGGCAATGCCGTGAGAATGGCCTACGAGATATTGGAAAACTTTAGTAATCAGCTGCTGGCCGGCACCACGAAAAACAAAGGTCAGCACATCGTCATTAGCACCCCGATAGTCAATAGTCGCTGCTATCTGAAGGTGCTTTCGACGGTCTTTCAATGGCCGTCCACGTTTCCGTTTCTCGAAGCGTCGCTGCTGCATTAGTCGCCATTATCCAGTGTCGCTACTTCCGTTTCAAATTCCTGCATCACAGCCTGCACACCGATACGCTCATAGTCTTTCCAATCGTCAGTGGAAAACTTATTGAGGACCGAGTTACTACCCATGCCCAGCGTACCCATGAGATCGGTAAACACCTTTTTCATACCAAAGGTACGTCCGAGGGTACGATAAAACTCACCATTCGTGGCCACTACGGTATCGAGAATGGCACCCGAAGCCAATGCTTCAGGCATGGTGGTCTGGTCTGGGAAGAGTTCGGAAAAGCGGTCAGAAAGGAACTGACGTTTTATAGTGTCGATACCCTTCAGTTCCCAAAGAGCAAAGCCCTCCTTAAAGAAGCGGTCGTAGGCGAACCCCTGTGATGCACCATGCCGTTTCATTATCTCCCAAAGGAGTTTCTTCTGATTAGGAGTCAAATCGTCGCAGTTCAAATGCGCTCCTGGTTGTGTTAATTTCTCGATAATCATGTTGATATTCGGATGATTTTTTGTATTTTTGCGCAAAGGTAAGGAATTATTTTTGTAAAAACAAGGTTTTAATCGGTTTTTCTTTCGAGATTTAACATTTTAACCAAGTTTTAATGTTTTAGGGGTATGTTTTTAATAAGTTCGGAAAGGTTTTAATATAAAGGCTTTAATCGCAGTTGAGCATCATTTTAGTGTTAAATAATTATAATTGCAAACAGTATGGATTACTCGTACAACTACGGCTATCTCCAGCAATTCATGGATAGCCACAAACTCGCCAAAAAGGACTTGCTGGAAGCCCTGGGGTGTGGTGACTATGTATCACTAAACAAATGGCTGGATGGGAAGGTTCCCGTCCATGTGACTGCAATGTTGCGTTTCTGCAACTACTACAACATTCCGTTAGACGGATTCTTCTTTGACGGTGACGGTATGCCGGCAGAGATACGCCCTACCCTACCCGACAGCAACAGTCAGACGCTACCCGTTGACGGCTACGGCATCAAGGAGGGACGCGGCAGGGGCATCGTAGAAACACGGATTACTGAGCGACAGATCAGTTCACAGGCACAGGCCACCGTCGTTGCCGAGGGACTGGCCAGGCAGAGTGAGCAACAGCACCGGCGCGACGAAGCACTAATGCAGCTGGAGCAACGGACAGACGCGGGCAGGCTACTGCCAGAAGCGGAAGAGACCAGCGAGAAAGCAGCAGGCACCACGGCAGGACAGCAGAACTTGGTAGAGACCATCCTTCGGATGCAGTTGGAACACGCCAACGAAATGCGGACTACGGAGCGTGAGCACCATGAGCGCGAGGACAGGATAAGGCGTGACTGCCAGGCCAGCTTCGATGCAGAGCGCAATCGGCTGATGGATATCATCGAGCGGCAGAATGCGGAGCTGTCAAAGTTCTACCAGCAGGGACGCGAGCAAAAAGGGGCCATGTGGATAGCAGCCGACGAACCTGACCATAAGTAACCAAAAACCACCTGTCACGTCATCACGACGGGACGGGTGGCCAACCTTAAATCTAATACTATGAATTACCTTAAATCTTTGAGATACCGCTGTACCAAACAAACTACTTAATAACTAATCTACTAAAACAAATCTCGTATGAAAAACAATTCATCAGTTATAACGCTTCCAGCATTGAGAAGCCACCGACGGCTTTCTCTGTAACAAAGATAGCAGGCTCATTCTGAGTAGATACCTGCATCTTAAAGCCTGCATTTTCAAGACGGGTCAGATAGACCACAAGCGGATCGCCCAGCGTCGTAATGTACGCCTTGAAGAAAGCACGGAGCTTGGTTTCATCAAAGATGGTCGTAGCAAACTTCTGTTGCTCTACCGGCTCGTAGGCATCTATGAACGCCTGCACTTTCTGGGGAATGATATAATCCTCAATGGTAGTGCCCTCGCGCTCTGCTTCCTCGTAAACGTCCTTTTTCTTCTTACCCATACATTATTATTATATATAGAGGTTAAGACTCTGCTTTTTCCTGACGAAAAGCCATATTCTGCTTATAGGTATATAACCCCTCCATAATGGTATGCAAGCCCTCTGCAAAGCAGGGGTATTCAGCACAAATGTAATAACTGTCACCATACAGGAAGAAATTAGGCGTTACCGACATGTTTACTACACCCTCACCCTCTGGCTTCATATCCAGCAAAGCAAAGAGCGGATAGACTTCTACCACCGGCAAAGCCTGGCGGTCCTGTTCGGCACGGATGGCACGACGAAGCCATGCCGGACAGTCGGCCTTGCTCATGTTGCGAGGAACTGACTCATCACCATAAAACTCCAGATACGACACAAAGGAGTAACGGGACATGCGCTCATCGAGAGCCTTTGCATCCTTCTCGCGGTCATCGGTACGCTTCATCTTAGCAATGGCCGCCCACTGGTCTAACGTCTTCTGAGGTTTCGCCTGTTCCCATGTCAGGTGCTTCTTTGAGTAGATCTTATTCCAGGTATTCGACGGATGGAAACGGTCATCAGGAATCACCAGGATGTCTGCACGGTACATACAGTTAGGCTCATAGAGGGCCGTACCATCCTTTGCCACCAGTTTCTTACGCCAAACACGCTCATCAGGGGTAGTCTCAAAAATCAGATAGTCAACACCGCCCTCAAAGAACTGGACGGGCTGCTCATAGTTACAGGCACCATACTTCTTAGCATAGGCATCGGCACGATAGGCAGCCTGAACGACCTTGCGCCAGAACTTACCAAGGGCACGGCCTACCTTGCTATACTCATCACATTTGTAGTAATAATATTGCTTTGCCATTTTCGGGAACAGATTAAAAATCGGATTTCGGTTGCAAAGATAATGATTTTTAGGGGAAATCTGATTAAAAATCTTGGTAAAAATGCAAAAATTGTTTCTTTTTACTAAATTAACTCTGTTTTAATTTGTCAAATCGGGGTTTTATTCGTATCTTTGCAAGCGAGATTTGTAGTATAAGAAGGTTTTAATCTGCTGAACACGAAATGATACTTTACCGATTTATGAGCCGCGAGGAACTACGGCGACTGGAAGCAGGGCAGACGCTCATCAACGAGAGCAAACATAAAGGCTTTCGCACAGAGAGCCGTGGCTTCTGCTTTACACCTGACGAACCGGCACAGGCTATCCACTGGCTCAGTGGCAACATCGACACGGATGTTTGCGTAAAGATGGAAGTGCAGGATGGAGCCTTCAGGAAGACACGGGCCTGGTATCGTGATCCAGAGAAAGACTTACCCGATGGACTGCCAACAAATGCCGACGATGTGGCCGGCATGTGGCGCACGGAATACTGCACCACCCGTTACAGTCTGCGACAGGTGGAGATTTTAGACGTTAGCACCGAGTACGCCCACATTCCTGGCATCAAAGAGACACAGGCATTGATGCGGGCATTAGGATATAGGAGAAATCAGGCATGACACTGAAGGAAGCACATACAAGCTGGAGCCAGCAGGAAGACATCAAGGCTTTTGCCGCTAAGACGCGCTGGATATTCGATCGCCTTTTCAAGACGCTCTACGATAAGCCATGCGAGAAGCTGACCAAGGATATACTGAGGGAGGCCATCAGCAAGGCTGTGCTTGGATTCAGCGATAAGGTAAAAGGTGCCAGTGTGGTTGTGCATGTGTTGAAGTTTGCAGGCGTGAAGCCATGTTTTGAGTATAGCGACCTGACAAGAGATAAGGCTGTGACGATATCACAGCATACGGAACAAAAAAGGAACTTTTCAGAACGAAAATTGTTAAAATTGGAACGGAAAGAGCCTATTTTGGAACAAAAATTTCCAGAAACGACACAAGAATTGCCAAAAACAGACCAAAAATTTCCAAAAATCAATAACGATATGAAACAGGATGTTGACAGGCTGGGGCGCAGCCGGAACCGTGCGCCGAGACCAGTTGCTCAGATCGACATGAGCACACTGGAGGTGATTAAGATTTGGCCCAAGAAAGGTGCTGCTGAGAAAGAGCTTGGGATTTGGAACATTGACCGTGCCATTCTGAAAGGCCGTCCCGCCGGTGGCTTCTATTGGTGCGATGAGCAAGACATCGACTCCTTTAATCCTGCGGATGATATGCGGGGGCGCGGGGCGAAAGCAAATGCGACAGCAAGGCCATTGCCAGCAAGGAAAAAGGAGAAACCCAAGAAAAAAGCGGAGAAAGTAAAGAAACCCAAAGCTGACACTTCAAAAACGGAGGCCGAAAAGGGACCAGAGGCCACACCAGCAGAGCAGGAGTTACCTTTGCTGATGGATAGAGGCCATATCACAAGCACCCAGGGCAAAACATCACCTACCCTGGAACAAAAGATTACACTTGACGGTTTTACCGACAAAGAGCTTGCACTGGAATTGCAGCGCAGGGGATGGACGGGCGAAATCAAAGTGAAAGAAGGCATTGTAACTATTACTATTAACCTATGAGCAAACAACAAATAACTATGAAATGTCACGGTGTAAACTGCGGTTTAGCAAGTATCTGTGAGCGATTCGACCAATACGGTGCCTTCTGCCCCAGCAGAGACATCCAGACTATTGAGCATTGCGACGAAGAAACGAGAGACTGTTTTATTCATGCAGAATAATTATGGGAGGTTTACATAACATCAGCAAAAAAGATTGGGAGCGGCTATTGAAAAAGAATGGCTTTGTACTCGACCGTACCACCAAGCATCAGATCTGGAAGCATCCCGACGGCAGGACTATCCCTGCATCGAGCAGCAGCATCAATCCATGCGTAGCCCGTCGGATGGTGAAAGAGAACCGTTTGGTGGGTGCTCCCTTTGGATGGAGTGAACGGGCTGAGAAAGCAGATGCCAAAGCAAAGGCCGCCGAGGAAAAACTGGAGGCATGGAAAGAGCAGCTGAAAGTGGCCCAGGAAAAGATCGACGAAGAGAACCGCCAGCGCGAGGCCGAGGAAAAGGAACGCGCCCAGCAGCTTCGTGAAGAGAAGATTGCAGAGCAGAAACGACGTGAGGCAGAGCGTCAGCAAGCCTTACAGGAGGAAGCCGAGCGGAAGAAACGCCAGAAGGCCGAGAAGAAAGAAGCTGCTGCAAAGCCACTGCCTACGGAGCAGGCACAAGAGACTATAACCCCTAAAAACAATTTATATATGAACGAACAGAGATTAAAGAAATTCCACGAGTACCTTTGTGCCGTGGTGGAGTTTTATCAGCAAAACAATTCGCTGAAAAACTTTTCTGCTTTGGCCAAGCAGTATCAGGTAAAGGCCATCACACTGGAACAATTCTACCAGAGTAAACTAAACGAGCTGAAGCCAGGTCAGAAACCCGACAGAGCCACCTCAGACAAAATCCGTTTGATGATGGCCGAGGATGATCTGAAACGTCGCCAGCAGATGCTCGACACCTTCCTGAAGACCCAGGAGCAGAGGGATGCCGATGGTGACATGACGGTGGAACTGGCAGAGGTGAAAGAGCCGACACTGGCAGAGCGCATCGACACTTTCGAGGCTCGTTTTGACCTGTTAGGTCCTGTCTTTGCCAATATCACCAACAAGGTATTCGATGAGTTCCAAAAGGAGTTTGGCACACAGACACACGAGCTGTTAGGACTGGAAAGCAACTGTGTGCGCCTGTCACCTGAACCCTACCTCAGAGATTGGGCCAACTGCATTGAGTTTGACCTTACCAAGCTGGTATTCGACAAAGCAGACCAGGAAGAGGTACGCCAGATGCTCCCATCCTGGAATGATAAGATTCTCCATGCCTACCTCACATGGCTCTACGGTGGCAATAACGGTGATCAGTTGAAACTCCATTTCGATGAGCGCGGATGTGCTGACTCCAGCAATGAGCAGCTCATTGACCTGTTGCGTGACCAGCAGCTATTGGATGACATGCTGTTTGTGAAGTTAGAGACCTGGAAAGGCGTTGCCCTCTGTGCCGCCATCTATAAGGATGCACCCGACGTACTGATGGTTATCGGTGAGGATGCTGTCAACTTCTACACCATCGAGGATAACATCTGGTACTCCTATTGTGGCGATACGATTATCTGTCCTGAGAGCAACTTCAGCTTCGGTGGCTGGGGCACTCGTACCATTGTGGGACACTGCCTGCGTCAGATGCTCAGTGCCGACAACCGACAGGCTGCCATCAACGAGCAGAAGAATGTCACCAAGCAGATGCGTGGCAAGCTGATGGATGATATCAACCATTACCGTGACATCTGGCAGATGTACCACGAGGAATATCAGCAGAAGCAGAAAAATTCCATGCTCGACTTCGGATAATCATTCATAGATTCATCAATTCATTAAATGCAAAAAGAATATCCTATCACTGGCGGGAGTGTTACCATCAACACCGCTACGGAAATGGTGGTGACACCCCAACAGGTAAACCGCATCTGTAAACTGCTTCGTGACCCCAAAGAACATGACAGGGCTGTTGTAACGGCCAAAGCCATGAAAGAACGTCTGGAGAAACAGATGACTAAAAAACACCTATAATTATGGCAAAGTACGAATTAAGAACTACCCTCTGGTATGAAGACAATGAGGAAGCCGCCGATGCACAGCAGCAGCAGGCTTTCGTAGAGGATTGGGCAAAGAGCTGCATCGAGCACTGGCACCGCTCGAAAGTCCACATGATAATTAGCGAGGGCGATAAGAGCCAGCGTTACACCTGTGATGCCGACGGAGGCCCGACAGCCGGCACCGACATTCAGATCAAGCGACCTATCCACCGCTGGCCATGGATGAAAGCATCAGAGCTACCGCCGACGGTAGGTGATCGCGTTGCTGTCTATACAGAAGAGGATGACACCATCCGTTACGGAAAATTTGTCAGTAACGACCATATCAAGAGCAAAGGCATCAAGGCCCCATTCTTCCATGTCTGGGACTATGAGGGTGCGGAAGAGATTATCTGTGAGCCAGAGTTTGAAAAAGTATGGTGGCGCACAGTAGAGAAACCTATCATCAAGTAATCATTATGAAAAGAGTAAAGACTATTTGTTTCTGGACGTTCAACATCCTGCTTATCGTAGGACTTTTGGCTATATCGGTGGCAGCCTACATCAAGGGCGACACCTATCACACCATTCTCAACCTACTCTATTTCCTAATTATCCTGTCAAACTTTGCTTTCAGAGTTTTGAACAGACGGCTGAAGAAAGAGAATGTATCACTTTACGAGGGTGGCAAAGTGCTGGTAGAACAGAATGCGAAGCTGACGGAACAGTTGGCCGACATCAACGATCCATTCAGAGAAAACAGAGAATTAAAAATACGCACAGCCTCCGTTAGAATGGAAACAATTACTGGTTTTATCAAATACGAGAGAGACTTTGTAATAGAGTGTAGTAACGATGAACGGTCACGAAGATATAAAGACATCGAACATACCGCTAAGTATAATTTGTTAATGGATATCATCGACACCGAAATTATATCCACCAAACATATTACAGACGATGAAGGCAAAAGGCGATGTGTTGCTGAGATCATCGTCGGTGTAAAGAGCGACAAACCTATTGAGGAAATCATCAATTCATAAATTTATGAAGAATAGAAATTACAAGCGAATATATCGCCCTGGCACTCTGATGAGAATACAGGGAAGCAACTGTGTGTTTATGTCTCTCGGACTGAATCCAAAAAACAATAAGCAGATATTTTCCTTTAATGGCATTGACATCGTAGAGCGCAAGGCTGTAACCCGTGCAGATGGTCGCGCACGTCCTGCTAACAAATGGGAACAAAACACCTATTGGGCCGTGATGAAAGAAATCATCGACAAAACACCATCATTACACTTTAATCCTCACGATGCACTAAAACTTCGTGCTCACATGGACGTGAACAGTCAGGATTTTAAGGATAAACTGGTCAAGGCAAAGACACACGCTGTCTGGAATCACCACGAACACGAATATCCATTCAGCGGCACTCTCGAAGAATGCAAAGCATATTGCGATGAACATGACCCAATGGGCATAGATTTGTGTGTTATACCATAAATATACATCAGCATGGATAAGATTGTCAAAGGCATTATGGTTATCGCCTTCCTGGTTGTTCTGGCAGTAGTTTTACAACACTGCGAAGAATACGACCTCGAACATGACGGCTTCGAGATTGTAGAGGAATACAACACCTACTGCATAGCAAAAAAGAATGGGCACCTCTATATGGCTTCACGCCCAGGACTATATAGCAACTGGACTTATGAGCACTATGCTAATTGCCCCTGTAAGAAAAATCATTAACTCATAAATTCATAAAATTATGGCATGTGATTGCGTAAAGAACTTCAATAAGTTGTTAAAAGAAAAGTACAATGAGACAGCCACCGTGAATTGCGAAGTGCTGTCTGGTAGAGTGATCGTAAACGGCATTTATCATAAGCCAAAGTTCAAAGGCAAGCCAGGCGAATATCAGCAGAAGTGGGACGAAGTGATGCTCTGGCCAAAATACTGCCCATTCTGCGGAAAGCCATACGACATTAAAGACATCTACGGCAAAGACGCTGTAGAGTTAAAAGAAAACCTGATATGTACTCAGGTAACACTTAATGATTGGACCTATGACGAAGATGATCAGCAATACCCAAAAGAGTACAACCTTGCATTTCGTTTCCATGGTGTTCAAGTCTCAGCCATGCTACCTGTTAGCTCTCTAAAAGAAAATAGAGTAGATTTTGATCACATAGAATGTGACGATGACCTGTTAGCATCATTTGAAGATTTGTTTATTAGCACGAATTTCCTTCATCAGCCCATCATAGATCTCTGCAAGAAACATTGGGATGAAGTAGAAGGAAAAGAGTCAGAATATAACTTCGATGGCACCCGTCATCCATAAAGCTATGGCAAAAGAAAAAGTATATCACAAGCACGAAATTCTGTGCGAATTGTCAGAGGAAAAAGGCAATGCCTTCGCCATGACACTTACTGCTGTTAGCATGGATAAGCCAAACAGTATCAAACTCCGATTCAAGAGTTATAAAGAGCTGAAAGAACTGGCGCAATACATCCTCAGTCTGGCATACGACCTGAAACATCCTAACGATGACATCAATCTGAAGGATATAGCAGGACAGAAGATAGTCAAAGACTCAGAAGGCGTTACACATATTTACCCTAATAATTATGGCAAAAGTGAAATTTAGTCTCGCCATCGAGATTCCAGACAAAATAAGCACTCTTATCTTTAACCTCGATGTAGTAGAATGTTGTCGCAAACTCAAAAACGGTGAAATTCTCTATGAACTTCGTGAGGATAAACTATATCCAAACGGAGAGCGCAGAAATTGCAAGTTCGCTTTCGTGAAGAGCGGTCAGATGCTCTGCCAAGACTCCGAAGGTTGGTGGCATAGATTGACTAAAGAACATTATCAAGAAATCATCAATTCAGAGAACCACGAAGTGACCTGTAACTACGACCCAAACGGAGTAAAAGAATATAACTCACAATAGATTATGGAACAGATATATCATCTTTACATTACCCACAAATGCGGCCACAACTGCCCGCTGTGTTGCAACAGACTCTATGACATAGACAAACTGCCTGTGATAACAGTAGAGGATCTGAAACAAGCTCATACGGTATGTCTCACTGGGGGCGATCCGTTCTATCTGCTAAGAGAGGAATTGATTTCCATCGTTGACAGACTTCGCATCCACTATAAGAACATCCAAAGAATCTACATCTACACCAGTGGAAAGATGCTATGGACAGAAGGTGCATATTCTCATTGGCACGAGCTAATGCAGTCTGTCAGTGGTATCAATGTTGCCCCGAAAGATTATGGAGATTGGAACAGACTCGACTATCTGCTTCAGCAACCGAAATGGTTAGAAATGACAGCACAGCCAGGAATGTCTAATCGCCTATATATATTTGATGACCAGTGGGACACATGGAACACCATCAGCAAGGATATCACGCTACCGGCAACATGGCAAATTATAGGGCGCAAATGGGATAAGGAGTTTAAGACTCCAGAAAATGAGCACTTTGTAAGACTACCTTTATTATACTGATTATGGCAAAGTACGCTTACTTCAATTTGAACCCAAAGGGCTTACGCACATCTGACTGTGTAATTCGCGCCTTTTCCTATTTCTTAGGAATGGGATGGCGCGAAGCCTTTATTGACCTCTTTACTTGGTGTGCCGACAGGGGAATTGTTACATTCAACTACAGGAGCACATATTATCAATACCTCAAAGAAAAGGGCTACCCCAAACACAAAGCTCCACGAAAAGGTATAACAGTCGCTCAGTTTGCCGACGAATACGCCAAAGAGAAGATGGTTTATATCCTTCAGGGTAAACGACACCTAACTATCATCAGTGATAAATGTATATTTGACATCGGCGACTGTTCAGAAATGATTGTCGATGCCTATTGGGAAAGATAATAAATTCAGTAACTTATGCAAAAAGAAACTACACCATTTTATCCGAAACCATATTTGGAAATTGGTCGTAAAACTTATGGAGAGCTGGAGGAAATCTATAAAGAATGGGATTATCAGTATAAGCCCGAATGCTCCAGTTTCCTGAGTGTAGTTAATAATGTTGTATGGCATATTAACGACTTCGTTAAGTACCTGTTAGAAATTCGTGCCCAAGCATACTATTCACAAAGTCATACAGAATGTGACTACGGGTTTAATGTTCTGGCATGTCTGATATATATTGCCATACACGAAAAGATAGAAACGCCCTTTGATCATGTGATAAATAGTGATAAGGATTTCGAGTGGAAGTTAAACAATTTATTTGAGAAGAAATGAAGATAGAATATAAAACCCCATTCAGAAAGTACACCAACGGTTACGAGGCGTGGAATATAGAGTGTCATCCGCAATCGGAATTTCTTAGAAGCGTAGATAACGTGCTCTGTGCATTACCTGGTGAGACTATTGCCATTATGCACCATGGCATAGTTGTACTGTATGTGGAGGATCTACGAAATCTGGATAGGCTGGAAAAAGAAATGGGACTGACACAATGCCACAAAGAAGGTGAAGTGACATTGAATGATCTGAAAGCGCGAAAGATAAACCCTGAGACACAGGCCATGTTTGAGCGCACAATGGAGCTATGGCATGGAAACATATTAGTGCATCAAAGAAGAATGGCCATGGAAGAGGAACGCGAATACGAGGCTATGAACATGACGCACGACGGCAACGATCCCAAAAGCTCTGAGCAAATGTTGGATGACGCAAGAATGTATATCGAGAAGCACGTCTATACCGATGAACAATGGGAGCGTTACCTACTGCCAGCCATCAATAAAATGCTGGAATATAATGCAAACTTTGAGCGTTGGTACCCAGGCTATCTGATACGCAAAAAAGACTGTTCAGAAATGGCCATCGTAGAATACGACTACGCCACGGCTTTCGGTCATCTATGCGGTAGGGAGTGCAGAAACTTTACAGACCTCTCACTCTGCCTGCTTGATTCCAAAAAGAACATTACTGGAACGATAGCATGGAGAGATTACAGCGGCTACGAATTGATGGATAAGTGGCATACAGAAGAGTACATTGCCAAAATAAGGGCATGGTATAAGAAACATAACTCACAGCCTCCATACCATCTGAGCGATAAAATGATTAACTTGTTTTACTGAAACATGAATTGGAAGAAAATCATCTGTTCAGTGGTAGGTCATAGGTATGTTCCACTTACGAGAATTGATCCATACAAACCTAAAAAGGAAAGGTACTACTATCAATGTACCCGCTGTGGTCATCGTACCATCTTCAAACGCATACAAGATGAAATTGTAAATAGAGTATTAACAGACAATATCTATAAAACATTATGACAAATACATTAAACTTTTACGACGAACCGCTGAAGGGGCGCATCATCAGCTCCGGCATTACCATGCCTGTGAAGAAAATTCTGGAAGATGGACGTGTGCTGCTGGAAGGCATGGGAGAGCCATTAGCCCCTGACGAAGTGGAACTGATAGACAATATAGACTATGATCAGTATCGCCCTCAATTTGCTGGAAAAGCCATGCAAGCCATCCTGAATGCCTGCTGCATCAATACACAACTCCTGGAACAAATGCACCAAAGAGCATATCGAGAGGGATTCAAGACCATGGGGCAGTGTATAGCACAGGATGCAGTCTCATACGCCGATGATCTCATTCTGGCTCTAAAAAAACCTCGTAAACTAAACCCATTAGATTTTAGGTCCAAAGTAAATAAGGAAGAAGAATGAAGGAAATAATACTACACGAAAATCTTTGGTGGTGGGGAAAAAGCTACACCTTCGTTGCATCAGACGGCAGGGCAATGGTAACACTATCACTCGATGACGAAATCCCACGCGCCGGATATATAAATTCTCTCATGGTGTTTGAGACCGACAGGCAACAAGGCATTGGTACCGCTCTAATGAAAGAAGTGGAATCCTTTGCCCGCAAGTTGGACTTAGGTAGCATCTATCTCGATGCCCGCAAGGGGACATTCCTCATTGACTGGTATTGCAAACTCGGTTTCAGCATCTACAACGATAACTGCGAACACACCAAAGGCAAATGTGTAGCTATGTGTAAATGGTTAAAAGAATAGTAATTATGAACACCTATCTAATGGATGAATGCTTCAGGGCGAGGATGCAGCGGAAAAAAGAATTGTTCCCTATCTCTGAGTTCAAGAAAATGCTCGTAGAGGATTTTTCCAAACATGGAATAGTGTTTATACAAAACATCATTCTCAATCCAGACTATGCAGAAAAAATCGTACTTGATCCAACTTGCGGAATACGATTCAATAGTCAGAAGAATCTCAATATCGCCTTACGCTTATTGCGTCGATGGGGATTCAGCATTACGGAAATAAAAGCCAACGAAAACCATTGCGGCTGCTATATCGTACAACTATCAAAAGAATATCTCCGCAATAAAATAGGGAAAGACCAACTCGGAACCATCTACACAGGCATCCGTAGTTATCAGGCCCTCGATAAGAAAAATCATTAACTCATAAATTCATGTTAGAATACTCAATAAACGTCCGAGAAGATGGCAGTGCAGTAATTGCCAGGGACAAATGGAATAAAGAAGAGGACTACGCCATAACAAGCGTAAAACCATTTCTCTTTGAGGTAGGCCAAAAGGTTGTTGACATCTTCAGCAATGTTGTTACCATCAAACAGATTTTCAAGTACCCGCCATCAAAGCCAGGCTGCTGTCCTGAGTGGAACGTGACAGTCATTGAAAACGGCAACACATATCGCTATACTGAGATAGCCGGCATCTTTGTGCGTGAAGTGTCGAAAGAGGAACTGGCAGAGATCATTTCCGGCCTGCACATCGTTGTAGAGAAAGGAACCGACGGAAGCGAAATGAAAGTGATTAACCATCCAAACAGAGCCTTCAAACAGCGTGTGAAAGAGCTGCTGCGTATGTATGGGGAAAGCAATAATGACAACATCCACGAAATCAATGCAGCATTAGACCATCTAAAAAGAATGATTTGCCCATGAGCACAGTTACCATCATTGATAAGGAATCAGGAGCGATGACCAGTTTCGAGGCCGAAGTGAATATACCTGAAAAGATTGCCGATGAACCTCGTGACTATACTCAGCCAGGAGAATGGGAACCACAAAGTTTCCATGCAACCGGCACCTGCATTTTGAGCGACACAAGCCCTATATCAAAAATGCTGAAGCAATGGAAGAAACGGGAGCATCAGAACATAAAGCAGCTACTCTGGGCCGTCACACATGGCTACACCGTGCAATTCAAATTCATCGTAAAGGATAAACACGGACGTATGCACCAGGAGTTTTATCAAGTTGACCGTCCCCGCAAACTCAAAGCCCTGCTTCGTGCCATCCATGTGATTCCTCAGTATATCATTGTTGACCGCAAAGGCGATGCCTTCAGTCTTCGTCATGGCAAATGGCATTACTACGGATCAATACTATACCGTCCTAAACCAAATTGGGATAAGCTCTACGGCGGCAACAAAGACTTGATAAGGGACACAAATATTATTCTGGAGGCAATGAAAGTTGACCCAAGACTATATAAATAATTCATAAATTCATCAAATTATGAGTAAACCAAAGATTTTAGCACCAGGTGTTGAGCACTACGAGGACACAGACACCCTTCTGCTCATCCGCTGCCCCAAATGTGGCAAAGAAAACTATGCGCCTAACGTCGCTCTCGGCATCTGCACATGGTGCGGCTACGACGCGCACGAACTAATTAAAAAGTAACAACTATGAAAGCGAAGTGTATTATAGGACTGGAAATCGAAGGAGCGAAGTTTGAAGTAGGACAGGTGTACGACTTCGATACGACAGTCATCTACGACGAAACGCCAATACCAGGCGTAAAACTGGCACGAGGCACCAAGCACCGCCATATCAAATACTCAGCAAGAATGATGTGTATCATTAGCGGTAGGCCAGTACCAAGCATCGTGTCTCTCTTCGATAAGCAATATACCGAATTACATCCACGGGATGAATTAGGCATTATCAGATTCCCTTTCGAGGCATTCTTTCTGGCATTGGAAGAGGTGAAGAATGTGCCTGCTCCGAAGAGCACATTAGGCTCTATCCCTGATAAGATTATCTTTCCACAATTCAAACCCTCTTTCGAGGACATGGAGAAATGGAAGCACCAGATGCTCAATTATCCGAAACCCTATAAAAAACTGACCATCGAGGTGGAAATGACCTATCCATCCTGCGACACCTACGACACAAAGGATATCATGGAGTTCGTAGGCGAGAACATTATGGACTGGCTCAATGCCAACCTATCAGATGGTGATGACCGCCTGAAGATGTTTCGCCTGAAGGTCACAAACGATGGTAACTCAATAGAAACAAAATGAACTTAGAGCCAAACAACATATACTTAGGCGACTGCCTGGACGTGATGACAGGGATAGCAGACGAAAGCATTGATGCCATCATCTGCGATCTACCATACCAAGTGCTTCACAAAGACAACCCTAATGCGCAATGGGACCGCATGATTCCATTCCAGCCACTTTGGGCGCAATATGAGCGCATTATTAAGCCCAATGGTGCAATTATACTCTTTGCCCAGGGAATGTTTACCAGCGACCTCATGCAAAGCAATAGGAAGCTCTGGAGATACAATCTGATATGGGATAAAGGACGCGGCACCGGCTTTCTGAATGCCAACCGTATGCCCATGCGCTGCCATGAGGATATTTGTGTGTTCTATAAGCAGTTACCTGTCTTTAACCCTCAGATGGGCATCGGAGAGCCAAACCATTCTCAGGGAAAGTTGGAGCACCCCAGGACTAACAACTGTTACGGACAGTTCAAGACCGGCAGAACGTATGACTACGATAAGCAAATACGCAAGGTGGCCCCTACCCGACCAAACGAGAAATTTCCTCAGAGCATCATCCATATTCAGAAAGAGCATGAGACCACTGTGTTCCATCCAACACAAAAGCCCGTGGATCTGCTACGCTACCTGATAAGGACTTATAGCCAAATGGGGGGGGGTAATTTTAGACAATACGATGGGAAGCGGCACCACCTGTGTAGCGGCCATCATGGAGAAAAGACAGTATATCGGCATTGAGAAAGACCCCAAGTATTTCAAGGTTGCCGAAAAACGAATCAGAGAAGCAAGCAGACAGCTAACATTAGATTTCGAGATATGAAGAAAGACTGGACTGGAGGCAATGCCTCCGTATTCAAAGGCATCAGTGCCAGCAACCATGCAGAGAGTGAGCGAGTGGCACAGGACTACTACGCCACCGAGCCAAAGGCAACAGAGTGGCTGCTGAAGCTGGAAAAGTTCGACGGTCCCATCCTGGAACCGGCATGTGGAGAGGGCCATATCTCCAAGGTACTTATCGGGGGGGGGGTATTTTGTCACTTCACGCGACATCATCGACAGAGGCTTTGGCGAAGTGGCCGACTTCCTGGCCATCGACAATCAGGAATGGGACGGAAACATCGTCACCAACCCACCCTATGCCTGCGCACAGCAGTTTGTGGAAAAAGCACTGGCTATCATTCCTGAAGGAAAGAAGGTGTGCATGTTCCTCAAACTCACATTCCTTGAAGGCAAAGGGCGTCGCCACCTGTTCAAGACACAACCGCCGGCACGGGTATGGGTCAGCAGCTCACGTCTGCTATGTGCGCCCAACGGTGACTTTGCTTCAGTCAAAGGCAGTGCCGTTGCATACGCCTGGTTTGTCTGGGAAAAAGGCTATCATGGTGACACAGTAATCAAATGGTTTAATTAAATCATCAATTCATATATTCATTAAATTATGAAAATTATATTAGCACAGGGCATCAATGACAGAACCTTCCGCATTGAACCTGAGACCAGCGAGATTAAGAACCTGGACGGATTTCAGGACTTGATAAAGGACACCGTATCAAAGGCTATTGAAGCCTCTGATCTGATATGGGAGAAATACCCAGACTTCAAACAAATCACGCTCGACACCACCACCGACGAAGAGCGTAAATTGATGGCCATGGCACAACAGAGTAAAGGTAAGAATTGATATGAAAATAGACATCACATTAGAGGAAGCGTATGCAAGAGCCAGTAAGGGCCTGCGAAGGAAGATGGAGTATTCCATCAATCTTTTGCAGAGAGCCGAGAAGCTGGCTCTGGCCTACGATAATAGGGGGGGTATTTCCTTGCTTTCAGCGGAGGAAAAGACAGTCAGACCCTCTATCATATTGCACAGTTGGCCGGTGTACGCTTCGAGGGACACATGAATCTGACTTCAGTAGATGCGCCAGAGGTGATCCGCTTCGTCAGGAAGCACTATCCAGAAGTGGAACTGATAAAGCCCAAGGATAGCATCTATCATGTGGCAGAGCGCAAGCAGCTGCTACCAACAAAGAAAGTACGTTGGTGCTGTGAGGAATACAAAGAACATGCGGGAGCCGGTAAGGTGACGCTCATCGGCATCAGGAGGCAGGAGAGCAGCCGACGCAAGAAACGCAATGAAGTAGAGATTGACAGCCGAAAATACAGCGGCACCTTAGACGGCCTGGATGAGTACCGCAAGGCAAAAGGCATCAATATCACCAATGCTACCGAAGAAACCACCATTGGCTGCATCAGCGGCAAAGAGAGTCTGCTGATATCACCTATCATCAACTGGACGGAGCGTGATGTATGGAAGTTCCTGAATGACGTGGTAAGAGTTCCACACTGCGAACTCTACGACCAGGGCTTTCATCGTATAGGCTGCATCGGGTGCCCGATGAGCAACCCACGCCAAAAACGCATAGAGAATGAACGATGGCCCCATGTTAGACGCAACTGGATAAAAGCCATCATATCTATACGACATGGGGGGGGTATTTCTCAAAATTCTTACCAACGGAAACCCTGTGGTACGGTATTGGAACCAACTTCAAACCGCTATCCAAAGAAGAAAATCGACGATTACGGGTACATCCTGCACCCAGACCCGACACATTGGAAAGGGAAAACGCGGGTTTTCTTCCAGCTCATCGTCTGACGGCTTGACTGATGAGCAAGAGCACGAAATAGCCGAAAACATCTACGACTGGTGGATCAGTGGCATGTCATACAAACGATGGTACGCCGAGCGTTTCCTCCAGTATGAATTAGAATTTGACGGGTATCTGTAAAATAAGAAGTTTCAAACATGCTTAATGTGACAGATTTCTGCAAAATAAGAATGTTCAAACATGCTTAATATATGAAAATAGGACTTGTGGACGTGGACGGACACGCCAAGAAAAAGAAATGGGGAGCCACGATTTACCCCAATCTCGCACTCGCTAAGATTGCGAGATACTGGCGTAATAGGGGGGGGGCAAATCTCATGGGCAAGCCCCATGGAACACTACGACATTGTGTATATGTCGAAGGTGTTTAACTTTTCCCCAGACGATACTTACATCTACGATGCAGACAAAATCATCAAGGGAGGCACGGGGTATGATCCTCTAAGCCAGTTGCCCGACGAAATAGACCGTTTGCAACCCGATTACTCCATCTATCCTAACATCCCGAAAGATACGGCCTACGGTTTCCTGACTCGCGGCTGTCCTAACAAATGCCGTTGGTGTGTGGTTCCCAAGAAAGAGGGAGCCATCCGGCCATATATGGATGTGGACGAAATAGCCATTGAGGGCCGTCGTAAGTTAGTGCTGATGGATAACAATATTCTGGCTGCTGGCGAATACTGCATACAGCAGCTGCAAAAGATTATAGAAAGAGGCTACCGAGTGGACTTCAATCAGGCCCTCGATGCACGACTGGTAACGGATGAGATAGCACAGCTGCTGGCAAAAGTGAAGTGGCTCGATAACAACCGCATCCGCTTCGGCTGTGACACACACGGACAGATAGCAGAATGTGAGCGAGCCATGAATATGATCAACCGCTACGGCTTCACAGGGCAATACTTCCTATACACCATGCTCACCTCAGACTTCAGGGAGTGCTACGAGCGCATCACCTATTGGTGGCATCGTACACAAGAAACGCGGGCCTCGCATCAAGGCCGCTATGTCTATCCACATGCACAGCCCTACCGTGATCCCAACAACCCACACCACATCATTCCGCAATGGCAAAAGGACATGGCCGGATGGGTCAACAAAAAAGCCCATTTCGTAGCTCATTCCTTTGAAGAGTTTGAGCCACGAAAAGGCTTCAGGTGTAGGGAGTATCTTACGACTTACGGCGTTTCCAGCGAATGATAAAGGCGAAGATAGCGGCAAAGACGATGACGTTGACAAGGGTAGTCAGGAAGTCATGCACACGTTGCAGGAACGATGGCGTGTGTGCCGGCTTTACAACCTCTTTGTGATAGTTGGTAGTGTCGTTTACTTCCAGAGCCGTCTTTTCGAGTAAGAGATTATAGAGCGAGTCTATACGCTCCTGACACGACTGGATGCGTTGCTCCTGCTCATTGATGATACGCTGCTGGCGCAGTTCCTCTGATCGGTCACGCTGGCGGTCGATGGTACGGGCCTCCTGAGTCACCTTGCGTCCCAACGAGTCAATCCACGACGTAACCGTTTCGGTAATGTGCTCACGCTCCTGCTCATTGATATTCTGTGAAATCGAGTCACGCTGCTGCACCACACGCATCAGAGAGTCGTAACGGGCCTGCTGCTGACTGACCAACTGCTGCAACTGCATCTGCACATAGCTGCTATCTATGTGGTGACTCTCTGAGTGGTCAATGGTAGTCTGAGTAGCAGAACACGAGGATAGGGCTGCTATGATATAGCAACACAAGAAACCGAAAAGCAGTGATTTTTTTCTCATAACTATAATAGGGGTTTGGTTATGGTGCAAATTTAGGGGTAAAACTCCGTAACGTAGGGACAAAAATACCCAGCGGAAACACCGCTGGGCACAAAGATAGAGGGAAATCGTTACGGAGTTTTACCCCTAAGTGGTTGTTTGCTTTGGAACACGATAGTTCAGTTTCCAGTGACCAGGAAAGAACTTACGCAGGATGGCAGCCAGAACTTTTACGTTATCCGGCAGTTCCATACGCTCATAGAGCGCGTTTTCAGACACCCAGAGCACAAGCGACAGTTGGCCGGCATCATTCTTGCCAAACGACTCAAAGCCAATGTTACGATAGGTGAGCCACGGCAGCTGCTCAGACAGTTCAGCCAGACAGTCACGCCATACGCCACGCCACTTTTCCTGTTCCTGCTTCTGGAATAACTCATATTGACGCTGATCCTCAATTTCTTTGCGACGGGCTTCCAGCTGTTTGTTCTTCAGCCAATCGGCAAAGAGAGCAAGAATATACTCAGCCACATGGTCAGGCTGCTTACGCTCCACGGCCTTGGGGATATCATCGTAGGCATAGGACTTGAAATCATCAAACCAAGAATCCTGTACGTCACGCAGCACCTCCACGATGTCGTATGGCTTCAGGTCGCTATACTTCAATGTAAGAGAGTTGATAAGGCTCTGTTCCTGATTATGCCGACGCTTACGGAAGTCACGCTCTACATACAGTGGTCCTGGCACGATAACAAATTCAATATGCGTAGGATTACCCTTCTTACGACCATCATTATAACGGGCCTCGTAGGTGAAAGAAAAGTCGATTTTCTTCTCAGCTGACAGTTGATCCATTTCCAGGCGTGTAGGTTCCAGGATGAGTTTCTTCACCTTGGAATACTTGTGGAAAGGATTGTCAGTAGGCGAAGCCTCTTTCTTACCTTCAGAATGACTGGCCACATAACTGTCATCATCAATGCCCAGAAACTCGCAGAACTCAGGATAATCAACCTGCTTACGTCCGATGTCACGGAATGTAGAGAGGTAGATATAAATTCGCGGTGTGCGTTGTTTCTTGGCCATTTGACCTATCTTTGCCGCATGATCGGTATAGCCATGATTCATGGATAAGAAGTCATTAACATTCTCCTTATCCATCTTTACACGAATTTTGCCGGTGCGTAGGTCACTGCTGTTTTTCACCATTTCAAGACGTGAAAAGAGATTAGCAAAGTGATACTCAGTCGTACCATTCTTATTCTCCTTCAAATAACCCATGCGTATGGAAATCAAATCGGACAAAGCCTGTACCAGTTCTGGATAATGCCCAGGAGTAACACCCAAATCTTTTGCCTCAATGTTGAAGTCGATGCTCGTATTCATTTCATCAGGCGAGAATAGCGGTAGCCAAAGCTGGCCATCCTGACGGTTCTCATTGATGGAGTTGGTGATACGATCCTGCAACTTATCGAGCACACCCAACAGCACCCTTTGGTGCATCAGCGAGAAGTCACCAGAGACCTGTGCGAAAACACGAGGATTGTAGAGCCACTGCTGATCGCGGAGGTCACGGATAATGCTGTTATCGCTCTTGATGAGTGCCTGCATCTTATCATTTTTCTTTTTCTTTGCCATAGTCATTTCTTTATACTACGTTTACGACGCTATTTACTACGTTACCAAGTTTTACCCCTAAATCGGGGATGGCTTCAGACGTTACCTGTTTTTTCACCCTGCATTACGGACTTTTACCCCTAACTGCCAGGAAAGTTACGCTGTTTACCCCTCACGGCTACGGTTTTTTACCCCTTAATCGCTGGAAATCCCTTTGTATAAAGGCTTTTCGCCACTGGTTAATTATATATTTATTTTTTATTTTCATTATCTGAATCTTTCATTATGTAATTAGAAAGAAAATTAAATATAAATACAGCGTTTAGGGGTAAAAAAGCGTAACGGACGAACCTTTTTAGGGGTAAAAGCCCGTAACGCAAAGGGGCAGAATCCGTAAACAGTGATTTTTCGCATACGCTTTAATGAGAGAATTGTTTAGGGGTAAAACTTCGTAACGCATACACCTCAATGCCGTTGCAGATATTCGTCGATGGCCTGAAGCACCAGGTCGCCGATGGAGAGTTTCAGTTTCTTATCCCGCTGCTCACTCTGCATCTTCAGGGCAAGCAAACGCTGGTACATGTCAAAGGGGATGCGCGTCTGCACATTCTTCGTCATGCCGGTAGCATACTGCGAGAACACACCCGTAGGCTTCACGCCCTTACCTGTTGGCACACTGGCCGTCGGAGCGGCTGGCGTGTCGTTGACAGTCTGCTCATTCATCACCTCCTGCATCATGGCCTCGTGTTCCTGAATAGCCGGTGATCCAGCCACGATGCTCTTTTTCTTATACGATTTTGTAGCCATAGTTATTCTTCATTATCATTGTTCAACAATTCCGTAATAAAATCGTCGTAGTCGATGGCAGCAGTGCAAGAGGGCGCATAGTCGAAGATGTCCTGATGCTGGAACTGGCTTTCACCCACCTTCACACACTGACGGATGCGCGTCTTAAACATGTCGGCATCGTAGGTATCGCGCAGGAAGTCGCTGGTCTCTCGTGCCAGGTTAGTACGCTCATCGGCCATCACTATCAGCAGGCCCCGCATATCCAGGTCGTTGTTTAGTTTCCGCTTAACCGCCTTGTAAGCCTCCATCATGCGCCCTATACCGTCCACACTGAGCGAACCCAGCTGCACGGGAATGATTACACCCGTAGCGGCACCCAGGGCGTTGTAGGTCAGTTCTGACAGCGCAGGAGCACAGTCTATCAACACATAGTCGAAACAGTCCTCTATGTATTCGCCATCCAGTCGCTCTGCCTCCATGTAGAGGTTATCCATGTAGTGAATGTCGTTACCAAACAGCGATGCCAGCACCAGCTTCGGCTGCATCTGGCGGTGCAGGTCAGGATCTATCTCGGCCAGCATGGGCGATGCAGGCACATAGAACAGCCCCTCGCGGCTCTGATACACCGGCAGGTGGTTGTTATCGCCATCCCTCAGAGCGTCGGCCACCGTCAGCGTCGAGTGCTTCTGCTCGTGATACTGTTTCATCTTTTCCCTCCATCCCAGGAGCGATGAGAGATTCCCTTGCGGGTCCAGGTCAATGCAGAGGATGCGCAGCGACGGGTCACGTCTCAGCATTCCGGCAGCCACGTTCTGTACCGTCGTAGTCTTCGCTACCCCACCCTTGTTGTTGGCAAATGCCAGCACTTCTTTCAGTCTTTCCATAACCTATATTATTTAATTTGGTGCAAATGTACTATAAAACTTTGAATTGACAAAATAAAATCGTCATTATTTTATGAATTTATGAAAATATGAGTTAATGAATTTATGAAAACTGTGATTTTTCAGAGTCGTTATAACATAACCACATACAGGACCATTATTCATCACCATAGTTTTCAGGAGCCATGCCAGCAGCTGCATTGTCGGCAGTCGCACGTTTCAGATCGCGTATCATGCCATAGTCGGCAGAGCCTTGCGGAGCCTTCGAGTGCAACAGTTCTGGGCGGCGGCTGGGGTCGATATAGGTATGACCAAGGCCACGCTTCTTAGGCATCCAGGGACGCAGTTCTGGGTCGTAGGCATCAGCCTGCCATTCAGGTAGCGGCTGCATGTCGAGAGTCGATGACGCACGGCAGCGTCGGTCTTTACGATCCCAAATGTTCTGTGCCCACTGTGCCATGCTGTCAAGTGTAGCCAATATGCCATGCTCACCCGTCCAGTCGATAGAATCCATTTCACCCTCATTCAATGAATCAAGGCACCCCAGCAGTTCCAGATAGGCTGAGAGTCCAGGTACCTTTACCACGATACGCGGCTGGTCAAACTCTTCGTCATATACCCTACCCTTCTGCTCGATATAGTCACGGATGGTTATGCCCTGACGCAATGCCTCACGCTCATTGTCGAATGCGTCTGCACGTTGCTGAAGCCATGCCAGCCGTGCCATTTCCTCACGCTTTTCCTGTGCGCGAGCTTTCTCATTTCCACCCTCGCCCATATTGGTCTTGAAAGCATGAATCTTACATACCAGGTGTGGTGATCGAGTGCTGATGATACACTGGCCAAGGTCATTACGAGCTTGCGGAGCCGTCACAATAAATGGGCCATGAAACTGCATACCAGTCATAAAGTGCTGACTGTACTGTGATAGTTCGCCATCCCATATAGGGAGTGGTCTTACTTGATTTTCTCTAATTTCTGACATATACTATAATGATTTTATGAATTTATGAATCTATGAATTGATGATTATGCGCGAAGTGTTCCATTGAGCACCGGCAGCGCAAAAGCCAGAGCACCCAGGAGCACAGCAGCACCACACACAATGGCCAGAGCCACGCAGAGAGTGGTCACGGCAGCCAGAATCTTATGCTTACCGTTAGGAGCGGCAACAGAGCCACCAGGCGACTGCTGGCCATCATCCTCACTGACAGGAGCGGCAACAGGCTCCACTACTGGAGGCGTAGGGGCATCGTGACGCTCCAATGCTTCTGGATAGAGATCTGCAAACGACGGAGCCAACCAAGGATCTTCGGGCTGTTCCTCTTCAGAGGCAGCAACGATGTTGCTACATACAGGACTCTCTTCACCAGGGAAGTCGATGCCCTCTAAGGGGTCATTTTCCGTAACTTCGGGAGCCTGATTTTCTGCATCCTCTATAACACGATAGACAGTCGGACGGACATCGTTAGCCAGTCCTACCTCGATGGTGCTACCCATCACCACACCAAGACGCTGGAGAGTGGCCTCACTGCCCACGCTGGCCTTACGGACGGTACGGCCCATAATGGTGACAGGCTCAAAGTGTACGACGGGAGTACGCTTGCCGGTCTTACCGACAGTCACCTCAATACGAGTGCAGCGGGTAATGGTCTTAGCCGGTGCAAACTTATAGGCAATAGAGCCATGAGGATGGTGCTCAGTGGCACCGAACATCTGGAAGTAGTCATCATGCGTAATGCGTATAACCACACCATCAACAGGCCAAGGATAAGCGTCACGCTCCTTCTCACGCTCTGCAATGCAGGCAGCACAGGCTTCGTAGCCATGAGGTGAAAAAGTCTCTGCACGATGCACGAAACGCAGGTTCTCCAGGAATGAGAGCTTATGCCAGGGATAACCCAACGGCGTAGAACAAAGGTGACGCTGGCAGCTGATCTGTTCGTCAATTATAGCATCCCAGGGAATGAAGTCGAGCATAGCCATGTCATACTCATCGGGCACGGCCTGGTTGCACAAGCTGCTGGCGGCAGTACGGCAGTCGGTGTACTTCTGCGAGAGCAACGGCAGATTCTTCTTACTGCAACAGATCTCACCACGCACTTCAATACGACCTTTGAGAGAAAAGCCCTCGCCATAGTAAATCTTTGAAAGCTGCTGGGGCACACTACCCATCATCTTCACATGCTCGGTGATATCCTGCCCTACCCTACCATCGCCACGAGTCGATGCACTCACCAGTTCGCCATCCTGATAAACGATAGAGCACGAAATGCCGTCATACTTCCACATCAGCACATAGTTGTAACCGCCGGTATGGTTGCTATGTGTCAGCTCATTCATACGCTGCTCACTCTTACTAACCCACTTAGCCAGTTCGTCCAGGTTCTTAGCCTTCTGGCACGACAGCATCGGTGTACGATGGATGATCTGACGGCGACCATTGGCCGACAGGTCGGAACCTACGCACTGTGTCGGAGAGTCAGGAACTATCCACTCAGGATGTTCAGACTCAGCCTTCTCGATCTCAGCCACCAGCACGTCAAACTCGGTGTCGCTAATCGTCGGAGCCGACAGGACGTAATACTCATAGCTCTTTCTCTGTGCCTGGTTCACCAGTGCAATGTAATCTTTCTGTGTCATAATTGTTTTCTGTTTTTTAGTGAAACGGTGAAATAATAGTGATATTTTAGTGAAATTTTAGTGATACTATAACGGGCTAATCTGTAACCATGCAATCCAGGGCCAACGTATAATAGTGACTGTCATACTCGAAGTGGTCACAAAGCATCTTTTCTTTCTCATAACGAGTCAGATCGTAGGTGTTGACGCTGATAAACTCATTCACGCCTAACACTTCATTCTCTACCTTATCAGCCAGTTCTACAAGTTCAGACGTAGGCTCTTCATCATCGGCAACCTCGGCAGCAACCTCACGCAGATAGTCAGCATAAGACTTGAAACTACAGAAAGTAACGATGTTGTCATCATGGCTGCTCACGAAGTCCTGGAAGTCGTACAACTCATAGGCAGTACCTTTGCACTCCCAGAGATCCCAACCGGCACGACGATGCAGTGATACCAGTTGCACACCATAGAGATCGGCAATAGCCTGAGCACCCTCAATCGTAGTGTCGCCACCATTCAGAAGCACACAACCACGCAGGCAGCTGGGATAACCATTCATACCCTCGGTAATCTCGCCACACTCCAGGTCGTAGTCATCACTAATCATGTCGCGCAGGTCATAGCTGTTGACATAATTATCTGGATTGATCATCACCTGAAGGCGAGAGGTGGATGTTGAAAACTCGTAAAAGTCGAATGATGAATCATAGTCCTCTACCCCACTCCAATCATTGAACAGCTCATCGTCATCGGCATCCAGTTCTTCAATAGATGTAAAGTCGTCCAGGAGGTGCATCCGCAACTCGCGGAAGTCTTCATCTGGTGAGAACAGGCCAAAGCCACTACCACCCTGACCACCTGAGACGTAAGCCACTGAATCACCCTGATTAAGAGTGTTGATAACTGCGTTCACTACCTTGTAAAAATCTGCTGAATGTTTCATAATTGTATGTTTTAATGAATTGATGATTTAATGAAATAATGAGTTATTGAATTAGTGAAGTCTGCCACCTGTAAAGGCAGCTTTCCAAGCTGCTTGATGCAGACGTGCCAACGATTCGGCTGTCAGATCACTGGCCATGCAGCAGCCGGCACGATTCTCATTGATAGCGTCGAAGTCGCCACTCTGTACGAACACATCTACAAAGTCCTCATCAGGAGAGAGGTGTGTAGCAGTAATAGTGAAACCGCCACCCTTCAGGCAGCACAGTTCTACCGGCACCAGGAGTTTGAAGTCGTTAGAATGTACCAGACCTCTGAGGTCTTGTAACTGACGCTTGCGAAGAGATTTTTTGTTTGCCATATCCTTTTTGTTTTGTGAGCCTCCGTTGACTCGGTGAATACTAATAATTAACTTATCTGCTGCAAAGGTAAGTATTATTTCTGAAACCACCAAATATTTTTGCGATTATTTTCAAGAAAAAGCGAAAAAAGTTTGTTTTTACAATATTTTCCGCTATTTTCCGCTATTTTCCGCTACTTCTTTGTGCGTCGAAGCCCAATAGTCAGCAGCGGCCTGCATACACTCATGGAGAGAGGCGGCCACCTCTCGATAGTTCAACGAGTTAATTTCAATGTCCGGCTGGTCTGGGTGGTGCCCTCCTGCCTGGATAGCCACAAAGTCAGTACGGCCTTCAGCCTGAATGATCCAGCCACCACGACGGCGCAGAGCCTCGATAATCATATCACGTTGCTGGGGTGGGGTAGGAACAATCTGGATATTCATGTAGGGGTACTCATTGGCGGTGAGCAAGGGGAACGAGTGGCCATATTCCCCTTGCTGTTCTGCGATAGTAAAAGTGTAGTTATTCATTGTCATTTCTTCTTTTGTTCCTCAGCATGGAAAGCAGGGTAGGCATTATCACGACGCACATTATAGTAACGCGGGCAACGACTGTTATCATCCACATTCTTTACGCGATACTCCAGTACAAAGGGATTACTCCCAAGCTCACCACGACGGATGGTATATTGATAGTTGTATTCAATTCCAACCACCTTGCACTTCACGAACTTTCCACCTATCATCTTACGGGCCATACTCTGACCCTCCTTAAAGCTCGGTGTCAACGGTTCCAGGATGTCAAACAGAGTAACGCCCTCCAGCTCTGGGCACGGCTCATTCAGGCATTTGCGCCATGCCGGTGGCAACACCTCGAATGTATATGCCGAAATGTCCTGAAGGTAGAACTTCTCAGCATCACCATGGAAACGATTTGCCATCACAATCATGTTATGATAGACATAACTGCGCAGCTTCTCAGGAGCCTTTTGTGACATCACATAAGCACGATAGGCCACACGCAGATAGTCAGGACGGCCATGCAACAGACCCAAGTCCTTTGCCGTCTGATTGTCGCAATACACAGCACTACGTCCTCGCTCATCGCCATAGTTCAGCTTATTAGCCAGGCGACGCTCTTCACGCTTCACATAACTGTCTATATAGTCATAGGCAGTCTTTTTACTCACAGGATCGTTAGTCTCAATAAAAGAGTAACAGCCGGTGGCAGTTGTGATCTTCACAAACGGCTCTTCCTCGGTTCCGAGATAATCCTGCACTTCACGCTTACCGCTTTTCAGGTAGTCGGAAACTTTTTCTTTCTTTGCCATAGTTGTATATGAATTTATGAATTTATGAATCTATGAAATTATGCAGCCAGATTGACAGCCTGGATATTGTCTCGATAGGTGATGGCACCACTCTCAGAGTTAGTATAATATCCCAATTTAATGCTAATAACATCATATCCCCAATTCATAAGGAATGAGTTTTTCACAAGATATCGAATAGCCTCCAGCTCTGTTTCAAAAGTCTCATTATACCACCAACCGTTAGCCTTCTGGATATTATAACGCCAATTATAATTATCGTCTTCCAGAAAGTAAATTCCACCAAGTACACCTTTACGACATGAAACGAGCGTATAGTCAATACCTTGGTCGCTATCCGTTCTCACATAAACCTGTTGTGTTCTTTTCCTTGCCATAGACATTCCTGTTTTAGTAAACAACAATTAAGAAGCTGAGATAGCGGCAGGAAGTTCCTGCTGACCATATTCAGAAAAAGAGCGACGCGGAGTGTTCAGATTGATACGTTTCATAATACGAAGATCGTTGTAACCAATCTGATTCAGTTCTGCCAACAACGGAGCATACTCTTGTGGAGTGGCAGGCTTAGTAAACGATGCAATCCAAGGCACACAGTCGCCATGCTGTCCGACATGCTGATAACTCATCAAATGAACATAATTCCATGAGACTTCAGGAAACACAGCGATAACCTCACCATCCTTAAACTTACGAAAAACTACCTTTGTCATACTCAAAACTTGTTTTGTGTGGCTCGGTGCCACGGTTAAACTTCAAATTGTCGGTGCAAAGATAAGCATATTTTTTGATATAACCAAATTTTTAAGCGACTATTTTCAAGAAAAAGCGAAAAAAGTTTGTTTTAACTCGTATTTTACTCAATCAAAGAGGAAAAGGAGGCCATTATGCGGCCTCCTTAACAGTTTTCTTAGGCAATGCCCATCCCTTCAGTTTGGCCACCTCATAATTGAACTTAAACCAAACATCTTCGTCCAGAAACTCGAAGTGCATAGTGCCCTTCTTGAAAGCCTTACAGCGGAAGAATCCCCAGACAAACCACTGGCCCCATTCCTCGCCATCGTTAGACCAGCTGCTTCTGGCACCATGATTAGATAATGGTTCTATACAATCATAGTTTCTGCCAGTCAGGTGGCACAATGCTTTGCAGACATCTTCCAGGTCAGAACGGTGGGAATCGTGATAACCAAAATACAGGGTAGGGTAGGCTCGTTTACAATTACGACCGTATTTGTCAGTACCGTAACGGTCGTAGCCCTCACACATATAGTTGACGATAAACCTACGATTCACCATGTAGTTAGCATTCGTCTTCCAGTGTTCACCAGCTGTACTGTTCTCAGCCGATAGGCTACAAATCAGGTCAAATGCTTCCTCCATAGCTTTGTTCATACGCTGGCCATTAGTCTGTATCACCATGTCAATGACACGATAGATATTGTGCATCGTAAATGGCACATGAATCTGAGTCTCGATAAACTTGTTGATCTGCTCACGCAGCTGCTTAGTAGCGTATTTCTCCATGTGCAGTTTTTTGAAAATAATACGCCAGTAATATTTCTGGAGAGCCTTCTTATACTGTTGGTGAGAGACCTCCTTAGAATGGCCGTCACTGCTGACAGTCGTAAACTTTATGGGAATATAGTCATACTCACCAGCTTCAGGACAGCGAGCGGCCTCGTTGATTTTCTGTGCAGCTGCTAACGTCTCATCGAACAGTTTAACAGCCGTAACATACCGGCCAACTAATTCACGCACCAAGTTATATTGCATGATTCCTTCCTTGCCTTCCACGTTGGCCTGGTCTTCATCGACGGCAGAGAAGAAATAACCGTCAAACTCGCTGGCACCCTCACCAGGCTTATAGAGTTTTACCATGGCCACATGTACGTTTGTGCGTCTCTCAGCTGAAGAAAAACACTCACCCAAATAATCACTCTGACCATAGAGATCTATTGCCTCTTGCAACCGTTGTTCCTCCTTTGTGTCACGATAGCCAGGATTAACACTGCTACTATTACAGAGGGCAATAATAGTACATCCAGCGGGTGCAATATCAAAGGCATGGAGAATGTGACGGGCATCCTGAGAAAATGGCGGGTTCATTACAATGTAGTCAATGTGTGAAACCTGCTCAGAGGTGACAGTCAGGAAGTCTTCAGCCAGGATATCACATTTGCCTCTCAGAATCTTCAACAGCGTAGGGTCATTCTCGCAGGCAATAACTTCACCAGCACCATTATTTTTGAGCCAGTCAACAATATTACCAGAGCCGGCAGAAGGCTCTAAGATAGTCTTACCGATGATGTCTTCACCCATCATCATTTGTTCAATCACTTCCACAGGAGTGGGATAGAAATCGGGGTTATCTGTAAATAGTTTCATAATTGTATGTTTTAATGAATTTATGATTTAATGAATTTTAGAAGTGGGGCGGTCAAGCCAACCCCACAGTTTTCAGTTGGTCATCATCACATTCCCAGACGCTGACAGGAGATTGCTCATGGCCCCAGGAAAGCACCTCGCCCAAATGACGTGACCAGGCACCAGCAGGCGAGAAATTGATGATCTGAGCATCACCATACGTCTTAGCACCATGTTCATAAATGGTATCGACACGCACAACAGCACCCATGATAGACTCTGCCCCAAAGCCACCATCGTTGACAGCCTCACGGATCTGTTTCTGAGTGAGCGGTTCAGTAGTGTTGATACGAGTGGACTTCATAGGGATGGTTCCTTCACCACCTCCCCAGAGGTTAATTGCGGCCAGGCCAACAATGATAAAACCGATATGATTACAAGTAATAGCGTTCATAACTTTATGATTTAATGAATTGGTGAATAAATGAATTTATTATGCAGCCTGTTTGTAGTGACTGACTGGCATTGAAGCCGTCCACTCTCCAAAGGCATTATTATCGTCGTTTGGGTCGAGACCAGCGAGATGACAGATGTCCGGCCACTCGCAACAGTGAGAGGAATCAAACAGCATTTCTGACATATCATCATAGCTGAAAGAGTCGGCCCATTTCTCATAGGAGCCATCATACTTTTCTGGTATCTCATTCTCGTAAAACTGATCTTCCAGATATTCTGCCAGGTTAGCACGATTGATACGGTCATCGTGTTCCTGCTTGGAATAGACGTAAAATAATTCTACGCGGTCACGGTCTGTCCAGGCCACCATGGTACGGTTGTCTGCATCATACTGAGCTTTTACAAATGTTGTTGCCATAATTGTTTTCTGTTTTTTAGTGAAACGATGAATTGATGAATTTATGAAAACGGTGAAATTTCAGATACGTTATAAAGAGGGTAGGATGGAGGCCGTCAAGCGGCCTCCTGATCCTTATCAGGCGAAACAGAAGTAACCATTTCGGTGATACCTCGCTTCACCAGTTTGCGAGTGATCCGTGGATCTTCCAGTTGGTCACAGATAGCCAAACGGTAGCCCTTGCGTACCAACTTAGGCAAATAAGTGTCGAGAGCATGATAAGGGAATGCAGCCATCTTATAACCATCCTTATGAGTGGTCAACGTAATTTCCAGGATGGGGCAGACCTTCTCTGCATCCTCGGCATAAATTTCGTAGAAGTCGCCACAACGGAAGAGGAACAAAGCATCAGGGTGTTTTTCCTTCAACTCGGCAAACTGTTTCATAACAGGAGACTGATTTTTCACAGGCTCTATAACGGGAGTCTCTGAGTTTCTGCTGGGCGAACCATCGGGCGCAGGATCATCGGCAGCCGACAGACCATCTGTGTAAACCACCTGCAAACCTTTTTTGCAAATAAGGTCTTCAGCTATATACGCGAGATCGGTGTCAAGTGAGAGAGCATAGAACAGTACAGTGCCCTCGTGCGGATCAGTTGGTGCTACTGGCTTACGGTTGAGCCATGGAGCCACCGTAGAAGCATCCCAGCCGTACAGTTCGCAGTGGTCAGCATAGCGGAAAAATACAACAGACTGACGCAGACCCCAACGGTCTTTCAGTGCGTGGAAATTATCGTAATTCAGAGAGTAATGGTCACGAAGCATAGAGACGTGAGAATCATCCAGGTTACTGGAACTCTGATTTTTCACAGACTCTATAACGTGAGAATCATCGGTAGTGGTTGGCTGCTCATCGGCAGCCACACCAAACCAAGCACGAAGAGCGGCCACGGCCTCTGGCTCGGTAGCCTGCCACTGCTGGGCCTCTTTATTCCATGTTGCACCATGGGCTTTTATTTCGCGCTTGTGGAAATAAGTATCTTTCCAGTTTTCACCAACCACAGCCACACCACCTTCAATGTCAACGAGCGACAGACCGGCTGGAATGTCACCAGAGCCGTTTTCGGCTTCTCTGACGGCCTTTTCTGTACGACGCGGATGATTGTCAGGGTCTGGCGTTACGGGAGTCTCAGGAGCCACGAAATAGCTTGTAGCGCAAAACTCTTTCCATGCCTCGCGGTCGGCATCGTAACCGGCAGCCTCGTGCTTCTTTACAAGCTCGGCACGTTTTTCGTTACTCCAGTTACGGTGTGTGTCGATCTCGGCTGCATGATCACCCATGTACTTACGGGCAAAGTCGGTGTGCTCGTAGTCGGTTGTATAGGCATAATCTTCCATGCCATTAAAACGGTCGCCATAGGTGGCAAAAAGTTCCAGGTCGGTGGCCTCGTTGAACTCTTCAGACGTGGGGCCGTCCTGCCATGACAGATCCCAATCGGCACCCCATCCGTTGTCCTTTTTCAGTGAGACAGACAGTCCAGGAAAAGCGGTTGCAACCATAGCCAGAATATTGCGACGGCGGCAGTTATTGAGCTTCATTTGTGCGCTCTTGTATGCCTTTTGCTCCTTGCTACCCTTCTGCTGGCGGTAGGGGATGGCATTGAGAGCGGCGGCAGCCTCTTTCTCAGCCTTCTCGTAGGGAGCCACAGGCTCCATAATATTTTCCCACTTCTGGCACTTCTGACGGTATGCCTCCAGACGTGCGGCAGCTGCTTCCTCCTGTTCGCGCTTCTCAGCCTCTTTCTCGGCTGCTATCTCGGCATTGATGGCCGAAACTTCAGAAGCGAAAACCTGTGAAAAATCACAGGGGCTATAATAGTAACGGCAATAGTCATAGCCCTCTGCATCCATCAGGTACCAACGTCCGGCCTTATCGACCACAGCGGCGGCAACTGTATAGAAAAGTGCTATCTGATCTTCTGGAAGATTCCAGAGGCCACCCAGGTTGTTGATCTGTTCGTCTGTCACATCGTCGGAACGGCTACCACCATGCAAGCCGTAAGCCGTTACTATTGCGTCACAGTCGGCGTAACTCATTGGCAGAGAGTCAACGGTAATTATTTTCTCAATACAGCACAGGCGGGAGCCGTGCTCGTGCTGGTCGCCTCCATACTCCACCAGGGAACGGAGTTCTCTACTGAAGCCACCCTCACCCTTCAGGCACGAAGAAACAGCCCAAACAAACTGCCCTTCGTGAGTAGGTGCTGGCTGTCCGGCAGCCTTGTGCTCGTCGGCCTCCAGTTCGTGACGGTGGAAAGCTGTTGCAGCGTATTCTTCAGCCTTTTTCTGGATGATCTTGCGGGCCTCCATTTCAGCCAGCAAAACGGCATCGAGTCCGAAGTCTTCAATAAAGGCCACACGGGTAAGCGGCGACATAACGCCACACCAACCACAAACGCCCTCGCGTGTATTGCTATCCTGGTTATACTCGGCAGTCAGTTCCTCGTTGCTTAATACTACTGCCAGACGGTTCACGATCTCGAAAAGTGCTACATTGTGTTTCATAACGCGAAAATTTGAAAAAACGGTGAAAAATTGGAGTTACTATAAAGTGAATTTTTAAGCGGCCAACTCCATGAGGGGAGCGTCCAGGTTGTTAGCGATAGAAAGGAGCGTTTCATCATCCAGGATGGAACCAGAGCGCAAAGCCTGTAGAACGAAGTCGGAAACGGCCTCTGTGATGTCATCCCACTGTGCGAAGTTCTCAGCATTCCAGGGATCATCGAAAAGCTCTGCTAAAACAGCATTCAGGGCTATAAAGTCCTCGTTACTGGCCAGGCTGCAACCGTCATTCAGTTCGTGCTCAAACAGGAAAGCGTCGGCCTCCTGAAGTGCCTGCTGTTCGTCAGTAAAAACTCGGCTAAATGTAGCCTTTTCAGTCTCGATATTTACGCGAATAATTGCCATAATTGTTTTCTGTTTTTTAGTGAAACGGTGAAATTTTAGAGAGCCTATAAAGGCATTAAATGTGAGTAGTAAAATTGTAGTTCATAAAGATGTACCACAGTGCCCAGAGAGAGAGGCCCCAGAGGGCAAAAGAAGTCAGACGCGGAAAGCGATCCATGAGACGGGCCAGAATGTAGGCCAGACGCAACTCTTTTCTGTAAAGTCTTGAAACGGTCATAATATTGTCAATTTTACGTTTTCTGTGAATAAATGGAGTAACTATAAAGAGGGCAGAGAGAAGGCCGTCAGGCGGCCTCCTTTTGCTCGAAATAAATACCTTCGCCGTTGCCCAGGGTCATCCCTTCCCAACAGTGTGGGGCGATGGCCTCTAAACAGTCATCAATTTTGCCGGTCATGGCAGCCAGTTCCCGCTCAATACGTTTGCGGAGTTTAGGGGCCAACATTTTAGCCAGTCCAGGGCTATTATATTCTCTGTAGGATCCCCAGCCCGTCCAGGTGCCCGTCAGTGCGTCTGTCAAGTCTTCAGCGTCGATCCACTTCAAACTGTCTGTATCAATGCCACAAACTTCTTTAATATTCCAGTCAAGTTTGAAACCATCATAATAACCGGCCTCGAAGTCGATGGAAACAACGAGATCGAAGTCAATGCCAGCGAAACGGAAAGAAGTGCCAACGGTGCAAACTTCGTCGCCGTCACATACTTTGCCAGCGTCTGCAAAGTTACGAGCGTTCAGGCCGGACTCCTTCAGCTTTTCCTCCAGCCAGTCGAAATAATAACGCTTTTCTTCGTCGTACCAGTCAGACTGTGCCCAGGGGCTATTTTCTAAATAGTCCTCGTTTTCCTCGTACCAGTCAGGATCGTTTTCCTTTGAGTCCTTTTTGTATGCCTCGAAGTCCTGAGAGATACAAAATACTGCCATGTGGCGTGAATTGTGGCTGCAATTAAAATTAGGTGCGCTCATAATTACTTTTGTTTTGTGTGGCTCTTGCCACGGTTAAACTTAAATTTCTGCTGCAAAGGTAAGCATTATTTTTGAAACTACCAAATTTTTTCGGGAAAATTTTGCTTTTTCTTGAAAATTTTTTGTTTTAGCCTATTTTTGAACTAAAAAAACGGTGATATTTCGCACATTCTATAAAACGGTGATATTTCGCACATTCTATAAAACGGTGATATTTCACACATTCTATAATATAAGAGAGTTTTGTGTGGCAGTTCTGCCAGTTCTGGAGCCAGTCGGCACCCGTCGGCACCCTCTGGCAGCTCTTTTGCATCCATGAGAGGCACACGGCACCCTGACAGGATGGAAGACGGCACACGGCACCACTGGCAGCCCTGGCAGCTCTTTTGCATCCATGAGAGGCA